>ERZ773158.3-NODE-3-length-366885-cov-35.324398_pt1 | contig 366885 bp, 329 predicted proteins | sample MGYA00511918_ERZ773158 | MGnify/ENA primary metagenome ERZ773158 (study PRJEB29015, sample SAMEA2737876) | human gut metagenome | biome: human gut; feature: human-associated habitat; material: faeces | place: China | collected 2012 ...
TTTTCCATGTCATTGACATTCCGTCACGATATGTAAGCGGATTACCGATTTCATCATAGGTTATGCTCTGCCCGTTATATGATGTGAGAACATCTCCCCAATTTGAATTGTTGTATTCATATTCATTGCTTGTTGTACCGTTTGAGTCGGTAACAGTTTCAGATATAAGGTTACCACCTGCATCGTAAGTGTAGTTATAAACTTTACCGTTCAGCTTATCATCTACGCTAACAAGCTGATTCATCATATCATAACCATAATGATACTGTAAAACTCCGCCTTTGGTAACATCGGTAATATTACCGTGGGCATCATACATTTTGTGTCAAAGGAGGCTCTTTCGAGCCTCCTTTCAGCAAATGTTCTACCCTATCTTGTTATAGAAACCATCTTAGTAAGTTAATTGATGTTATATATTTTTGCATAATATGCCTTAACTAAAGCGTCTATTATATTAATGATTAAGCAGACAGCACCAATATATTCAGTTAGTGCAATCAAATCATTAAATATCACAGAACTTATAACACCATTTTGACCTAAGAGGCTAATAACAGGTTTTATAGCGATGGTAAGAGCAACTGCTATCATTCCTACAGGGAACGGTTTTCCATTGTAAACTATTTCCTCGATTTTTGGCAACTTTTTCTCAAACAAATACTTTACATAGATAAAATAACAAAGAACATATATTGCAATCTTAAATATAACATATATCACATTAAATGCCGTAATCTTAAACTCAATAAAACATGAAAGTAAAAGCATGGTAATTGAAACATAAAAGAATGTCACTCCCCTGTTTAGTATCACACTCCATTTAGTTTTATAGTGATAGATAAATACGGTTACAATTGACATAATGCAAGACAAAATTCCTGCAGTAATAAGAAATGGTACTACACGATCATCAAAAACCGAGAAACCTTCAAATGGGTTAACTTGCATCATAAATATCTGAAAGGTTATAATTAATGCCATTAAAAAGTTGTATACAAAATAGCTTAACATTTTAAATATTAAGTCAGGAATTCGCATTGATAAATATCTGAGATTCACAAATGTTTTAATTTTGCTATAGCTATATGTTTTAATATCAATATTCATAATCATCTATGCTACCTTTTAACACCAAGATTTTATATGTTCTCTTCCTGTTTTTCCGTTCCATTCAATTCCATCAACTAGTATGGAAACTCTTTCGAGCCTCCTTTCAGCAAATGTTCTACCCTATTCCGACTGATACTTTGTCTGAATATAACTTAATATAGTTTTTAATAAATTATATTACTTTTTTGACTTTTGATCTGTTTTTGTAACTTCATCCAAACCTATAAAGTACATACCTTTTCTTTTTGTTTTTTCAAGATGGATTTTTTGCATATTTACATACAAATCTGTATTGGGTTTGTCTGTTGGTTCTATAAAACAAAATATTCTGAACTTACCGAAAGTAACGGATTTGTCGGCTATATGGGTCGAATCGGAATATGCAAGAATATCAGTCTTGCGATTTGGAACTGCCACAAAAAGAACCTGATCCCCTGTTTTCTTATTTTTTATCCTACAGGATCTCACGGAATCATTCTCCCCTATACTGTCATTATAAGAAAGGTCAGACCTCTCAAATTCAGTGTATTCTGCATCTCTGTTAAAAATAGATATTTTGTTTTTAAACTTCGTGTAAACAGCAGGAAAAACTTCTTTCGTGTATTCATCAAGCATTAAAACAAATTCACTTTTTGGAAAATCCAGTAATACTGCATAAACAAAATGAGTTTTTATAGTGTCTTCGTTTTTTGAATACATTACTTCATCGTAAATGTCTGAAAATCTCATAAATTTAGCGCTGTTATTGGTATAGTACCTATAAAACAGCAACAGAGGGAGCCAAATAGGTACGGCTACAAAGAATAGCAGTCTTCCGCTGCCATTGTCGGATGACACATTCTTCGGCGGCACATAGTCAGGCGAACTGCGCTGAATCATTATTATGATAATCAACACCGCATAAAAAGTCATTACTGCAATAATGAATATTAAAGCAAACTTCTTTTCTTTAAGTTTTCTTTTTTTGAGTTCTTCTTCGCTAAGTTTTTTATCTTTCTTTTTATTCATATTTATACCTACTGTTTTTTAAATAAATTCATTCTATAAGGCGATTATAAATATGAACATCTAAAAAAGCAATATAAGTTATTATTTTGTCATTATTTTCAGAAAATATTGACAAAAGCTAAAGTTTATTTTTAGCAGTATTAACTCACGATTTTGTCACACACTCAATTTATAATACAAAAAATTAAGGAGCAAATCTGAAATCGGGCTGCTCCTTAATTATCCTTATCAAGTTCCAAATACATATCAAATTCAATTTCTGACGAAAGTTGTGCCATAGTTTTAAGAATATCGGATGAAAGAAAAATAATCGGGTGTTCAGATGATTCGATTACAACACAAAATTTTGCAGTTAATTTATATTGATTTATTAAACTGACAATGGTATTCAAATTTGGTTTTAGCATTTCAATCATTTTCTGCATTACGACTTCAACCTCAATAGTATCTATGTAATCGGTCGAATACCGTAAACTTGACGCATCAACTATTCTTTTTATACTCTTGGTTCCGCCAACATATTTTACATCACCTAAATATTCTTTATTGACAGGAGAAAGATTTATTTTTTCACTGATTCTGTCAATATTCATTTCAGGATTTTCAGTCCATAAAATAAATTCTGCCATAATTTCGTGCATATAATCACCTTTTCACATTCTATTACTCACTTTCATTCAAAAAACAACTTTCAAATGAGTTATCTTTTACAGATTTCTATTAATAAGTTTTTAGCTTAGTTTGATTTATTTTAATATTATCATTCATTTTATCAATTTCGGGTTTTAGTGCATTAACATCATTGCTGAAATTGCATTTTTAAGATTTTCAAAATATGATATATCCGTTTCATATTCTCTGATTTTGCAATAATCAACAGGAACGGAAGTTTTCAAGTCATTCAGCATTTGCAAATATTTTTCAATTTCATTTTCTGCCGAGTTATATTCTTTCAAATACAAATAAATATAAATGAAGTCTAATCCCAAAAAATCATTAGTTTCTTCTATCTTTTCCTTACCTGAGCAGATTAATTTGTCATACATCAGATATTTGTCAAGATATTCGGAAACTGATTTTGCACTAAAAAATGACTCATATAATTCACTGTATTTTGAAAAAATTCTGCTAATACAATTTGTAACATCTGATTTATCGGTTGCATCGGCAATATATTCCTCACCTGACAAACGGCTTAATGAAAAATCATCATCTCCGTCACATATACACTTTGTGTCAATCTCAAATATCAATGGAGTAAAACTATGAAAAACATCAAATTGCAGTTCGTCATAATTTTTATCATAATGATATAACAGATACACTCTCGCAAAGATATCATTATAGAGTTTGGCAAAAGAATTTTTATTTTCCGTATATCCCTGTTTTATCAAAAATGAACCGAATTGTTGTGTAAACAAGTCTTTAAGATATTTCTTCATAATAGCACCTCACGGTTAATATTCTACTACATACCAATCCTTTGCAATTGATTTACTTAAATATTCTTCTGAGTCAATGTATGGGGATTTGTTTTTGCAATAAATCAAATCTATGTCCTGAGCAATGTATGAAAACGACACTTCTCCGCTTTCTGATTCAATTACATCAAAATCATATTTATCGAAGAGTTCATACGCTAAATCGGCAATTTTGCTTTTCTCGTTATCAGTTAATTCTGAATCAGTCTGATAGTAAAGCGTGTCTTTATAAAAATACTTTTCAGACTTGATTACAAAACTACCGTGAGATATGTTTTCAATATTGTACTTTTCAATAAGACTTGCAATTTCGTTAAAATCATCTTTATCGTCAGAATAGATTTCAGCAAGGTAATCTGTGTCATAATCTCTTTTTCTGACATCATCTAATGTTGGAAATAATACCGAATAAATTCCACCTAAAATAAATGCGGCTATAATAACGACAAATACAATTGTTTCAACTAAAAACAGTCTGTGCTTTTTAAAATCTATATACTTCATACAAGCACCCCGCTAATTGTAAGGACAGAAAAAGCAATTGAAACCATTATCGAAATTACTGTAATTAGAGTTACAATTTTTTTGCTTAATTTTGGACTGTCGGGCAGAATCATTGCAAGTTGTGCAAGATAAATATTTAACGGAACAGCTATGAAACCTATAAGTGCAGTAGATGTAAACGCAAAAAGAACGCTCATTACTATGTAAAAGCAAACAGTGTCTTTAAGCTTCTTGTATATATAAAAAGGGATACTTGCTATTGCTGCAACAATAAAAAGGATAAAGCCGATTATTGCAAAGTAGTATGCAGTAGAGCAATATGTAAATAATAACAATTTGTCTATTGAATCAAACAAATTTATGATGTAATAGTATTTGTTCATAAAAAATTTCTTTCCGAAAAAAATAATCAGCCGATTGATATGTGATTAAATTTACTGTAATCAATTCCTGTACTTTTCAAATTATCAAATTTAGAATATTTGAAATTGTTATTGCAATCGACCAGAATAATGGTATCATTGTTTAACAACTCCATTATAACATAATCATTTGAAGAATAACAATTCTTAATTTTATCAGCAATAAGTTCTTTTGAACCGTTCAGAACACCCTCACCTTCTATCATTCCGCTTGCGTCAACCATATTTTTATCAATGACTTTAACACAATCCTTTTCGCCATCAGCAAGGTTGTGCCAAACAAGAAGCGTATCGTTTATTTTGACTGCATATCCATCACGGTTAACTGAAAAATGTTCTCCTACTTTAAGATTTTTATAAGATTCATAATCATCAATCGAAGGATCACAGGCGGATAATAAAAAAAAGGATACATAAAGTACTCACTATTGTACAAACAACTTTTTTAAACATAAAAACACTCCCTACCATTTTCAATATATTTCAGTATCTTTTTGACATACACTAAAAATTTTCTTCATAATATTTTAAAAATTCATCAGCCTGTTTGTTTGGATTTGCTGATCTTATGTATTTTGTAATGTAGTATGAATACTCATAGTCACGGATAAGTGGAAATATATTTCTCACCTGACAAACGGCTTAATGAAAAATCATCTTCTCCGTCATAGATACACTCTCGCAAAGATATCATTATAAAGTTTACTGAAACAATTTATATTTTGCGTATAACCGTGTTCCGCCATAAACGAATCAAATTATTTCACAAATAAATTTTTAAGGCAATCTCCCATAGTATACTTCCTATCTGATTTTGATATTTTAAATACAAAGTAATATTATCACCAATGAAATGCAATACAACAACATCAGCAGTATATGCATTACAATTAGTTTGCATTTATAATTTTGTATTGACGTTACTTTTATGTTTTGATTTTCCGATTTTATAAAATCAGAAATATTGTATGCCGTATGATACACTATACCTATACCTAAACACACATAAATAAAACAAATGAGGAATGCAGACTTGACACCAAAATATATTAGAAAACTACAGGTAATCGGCGGAATAATTGCATAAACAGTCGGCAAAATCAAAGGCTTTTTCAAGGTATGGTAATATTCCTTTTTATTTTTCTTTTCTGCATATGCACCAGCCTTCATAGGGTTGTCATATTTTTTATCCATAAATTTTGCATACTTTGAAATTTGAATAAAAAAGAGAATTCCGCAGAAAATGGAGCAAGCAATTCCGAACCATACGCACAAAAGAAGTTCGTTTGCTTTTTCTTCATATGTGAGATTATTTACAGATTGACCGATTAAATCGGAATCAAGCAAAATAGGTATAATTGAGCCGATTAGCAAGCACCAAATTGCCGTTATACCGCTTGCAAGCCACTTTTTCATGTTATCCGATGAATACATTTTAAACAGCCAAAACAACATAATTAAAGTTACAGCTATTAAAACAATTGAAACTGAAATTTCAAAAGGGTTATGACTTACAACAAACCTTGACACAAACTGAATCGGCAAACACAGACTTGTCAAAAAGATGTTTTCGGTACAACTCATCAAGTTTACAATAAAATTAATTATTGTAGACATTACAATGAATAACAACAAAAGTAAATGAATTTTTTCTACCGACTTAATATTTTTGTAATTGAAATTTTTCATAGTTAACACCATCATTTTAAAGAATCGTAAATGCGATTGAAATTTGCAATTTCTTTCTCATTATACGGTGAATCGGGGTTGTATTCATACATTGACAAAATCCACTCAATCAGCGTGATATCATTGCCGCTTTTAACAAGGCAATTGTCGAGCAAATATCGAATTACTGTTTCACGATTGTAGAAAAATGTACCTGAATATACTAGATAATCACACAAGAGAATTGTATGTTTGGGTGTATTCTCATTTGAAACCACATAAAGAAGATAACAGAACATATCTCGGTTATCAACCGATGAAAATTCTTTTTCAATGTTCTCAAGTGTATATTCAAAGTCGGATTTTTTAAGTTCGTCATATACAAACTGAAAATCTCCGTGTTTGATTTTATTTTTTAATTCTTTAAAATTCGGCATAATATCACCTCATTAAGAGTTCAATTTGTTATATTCATTAATTGCAATATAACTAAACAAATCATTCCCGTTTATAAGACACAAAACGCAATTTGCACAAATGATTAGACACATCACAATTGCTATAATATCAATACCAAAAGCTAAAGTGTGTTTTTTAGTTATGTACTTATTATGCAGCCGAGTTGCAACTAACAAAATTATTGAAATTAACACAACATAATGAATAGCTTTTATCGTACCTAATATTTCATTTGCACCCATAAGTGTAATAATTGTCAGATAAATACTTTGTGATATTAACAAAACAAATGTAAGAACAGATACAAAAATCGACTCCGTTTTCGGCATTTTTGGACTACCCTCAGACAGTAATTGTTTACAAACAAATACATCTAAAATCACCGCAACACACAATACTGTTGCAATAATAATTTTCATTGCAACAGAAATAAAAAACGGATGCAAGAACAATATGAAATCAAAAGCAATACCGCTTATTAATAAAAGGGTATTCAGAATATAATAGCAATTTAATTTGGTTTTCATAACTCTCTCCTTAAACACCAAATTTTGATAAGTCTATATTACAGCAAATATCATTAAAATATTTTATCAGCATACCATGCTTCTAAAATCAAAAACAGATATTATAATTTTTACAATTCAATTATAACTATAAAAAATCCAATATGCAACAAATTATGCGGCTTTGTCGGCGAATTTGGAACATATAACAAAGAAGCGTGAATAATTTCAGCAGTAATGACCATTAAAAATCATCACGCTTTCAAAGCGTTCTTTTGCATCAGTGATTTTACTTTTTACAATTATAAAGAAAACCAAATTTATAATCAAAATAAAGACAATTGAAATGATTATTGCAAGGCACAAATTTGCTAGACTAAAGTATGTAATCAAACCAAATAATACTCCCGCCAAAGAAAATAAAACAGCCAAAAAGTAATATATTTTGTTTGATTGCAAAGTCAAATTTACTTTAAGGTTTTCGTCAAGCTGTTTTGTTTGAATTTTTATTAATGGAGCTAATATGCCCTCACGGGAAAGTAGTGATGTAGATGTAACTTTTAAATCAGTAATATTTTTAGGGTTATCACAGTAAAATTCATATCCATTATCATATGAAGAAGAACTGCAATTAAAAGCAGTATGCTTTTTGAGTTTATCGTAAAATTCAGTTTCGGAAATTTTAATAATATATTCAAATGATTTTTTCATACTTCTCCCTCATTTCCAATCAAAGGCATTTTTTGACAACACAAGTTCTGAGTTATCTGTAACTTCTTTCAATACAGGCAGAATTTTATTGTAGTCCTCTGCGTATATAAAAAGTTCGGAATGGCAGGTTGGTTGCAAAATGACCTTACTGTGCGGAAACTATCTTTTTAATTGCGTCACTGAATAAATTTGCGACACGGTAAAAATCCGCCTTATCTGATAACGAGGCGTCATTATCAAAACCACCGTCCCAGTATTTTTTATATGTAATGTAATAAATTTCTTTCTGTTTGTAAATTTTTCTTTTAAATTTAATTTTATCATCGCTGATTTTTATCATTTTACAATATTCTTCCGAACAATAGTGCTTACATAGGAATTATAAACTTACTTTACCTCTTTGCACTTTTATTATACTATTTTAAAGCAATATTTGTCAAGATTTGTATTAGTTATTTTAATACATTAATCCCGATTTTTAAATAAAAATCGGGGAACAGAAATTATTTTATCTGTTCCCCGAATGTGTTTTATAAAATATTAAATTCAGTAAATTATTCTTTTACAATATTTTCAAATGTGTGCCAACCGAGAACTGCGCATTTTACACGGGCAGGCATATGAGAAATGTCAGACAATGCTCCGCCCTCCTCAAGCTCTTCAATTTCTTCGTCAGTTGCTTTGCCTTGAATCATTTTAAGGAAAATATCTTTCAGATGTTCGGCTTCATCTACTGTTTTGCCGATAATCAAATCAAGCATAATATCGGCTGACGCCTGGGAAATTGCACAGCCGTCACCTGTAAACGAACCGTCTGTAATCACACCGTCTTTGATATTAAGATTAAGCACAATGTCATCACCGCAGCTTGGATTCACACCCTCAAGGCTTGCCGTTGCCGTATCAAGCGGATGTTTGTGCATTGGATGAAGATTGTGATCGGTCAGGATTTCATTGTAAAAGCTTCTGTTATTTTCCATATCCCATTCTCCTTCTGACAGATGACACGCTGTTCAAAAATGCATCTATGTCATCTTTCGTATTGTAGAAATAAATGCTTGCTCTTGTTGTTGACGGAATGCCTAAAAATTCCATCAAAGGCTGTGCGCAATGATGTCCTGCACGGACTGCAATACCGTCAGCGTCAAGAATACTGCTGACATCATGCGGATGAACTCCGTCAATTGTAAAGCTGATAATTCCGCAATGCTCTTTCGGGTTGTTGCTTCCCTGAATATTGATGTGAGGAATTTTCATAAGTCCGTCAAAGGCTCTTTTGGTAAGCTCTTCTTCAATACCGCCGATTGTATCAAAACCAATATTTTGAATGTATTCAATTGCGGTTTTCAACCCCCATGCGCCAGCCGCATTTACCGTTCCTGCCTCGAATTTATGCGGTAAATCGGAATAGATAACCTTGTCCCTTGTAACGGAATCAATCATCTCACCGCCCGTTAAAAACGGCGGCATTTTTTCAAGAAGGCTTTCTTTGCCGTATAATACACCGATTCCGAAGGGTGCCATAAGTTTGTGACCGGAAAATGCAAGAAAATCTACATCAAGCGACTGAACATCAACGGGAATGTGCGGAACGCTCTGTGATGCGTCAAGCACAACAACTGCACCGCATTCCTTTGCAAGCTCTGTGATACGCTTTATGGGAGTTTTGCAACCGAGTACATTTGATATGTGAGTTACTGCCACAAGCCTTGTACGCTCCGAAAAAGCCTGTTTCAGCTGTTCTTCGGTAATTGTGCCGTCAGGGTTGCATTCAATGTACTTTACCGCTGCGCCCGTTTTTTCTGCAACAACTCTCCATGGCAACTGGTTGCTGTGGTGTTCCATTACAGTGACAAGAATTTCGTCACCTTTTTTAAGAAAATTCATTCCGTAGCTGTAGGCAACAAGATTGAGGCTTTCGGTTGCATTGCGTGTAAATATTATTTCACGCTCCGACCTTGCATTAATGAACTTTCTGACTGTTTCACGGGATTGCTCATAACATTCTGTAGCTTTGAAACCCAAATCATAAAGTCCACGCAGAGGATTTGCATTGCATTTTTTGTAAAACTCCATTTCCGAATTTATAACCGATTCAGGTCTTTGAGCAGTTGCGGCACTGTCGAGATAGACTACAGGATTTTCTCGCAAAAGAGGAAAATCTTCCTTAAAATTTTTCATTTGCATAGCCTGTAACCTCCTCCAGACAGGATTTTGCAAGCGTTTCAAGCTCTTCATCACCGATTTTTGAGCATAAAGCGTCAAGTTTTGCACGAGCCATAAGGTTACAAGCCTCTTCTTCGTCAAGGCCTCTGCTTGCAAGATAGAAAAGCACATCATCGGACGGTCTGCCGATTGACGCACCGTGGTTGCCCTCAACATCCTCTTCCGCACAAAGAATGAGCGGTACGGTCTGATTGATTACATCTTCACCTAAAATGAGAACATCTTCGTTCTCATCGCCTTTTGCACCCGATGAACCGAGTGGGAAATCAATTGTACCACGGAATAATTTATGTGCTTTATCTCTCAAGACACCTCCGGCATTCATTGAGCTGACGGTCTTTTTTCCGATATGCTCGGCAACATAGTTCATATCAAGCAACTGCTCGTCCTTGCAATAGTAGCCGACATTGAGGTCAAGATTGCTCTGCCTGCCCAAAAGCGTTGTCTTTGTGCCTGTATAGGTTTCATTTCCGCCGATAAAAAGCTGTAATATCTCTGCGGTTGCATTATCTTCACATTCTGCACCGACATCGTTTATAAAGCGGAAATTTTGCGAAAGGAGATTAAGCTGTACGAGTCTTATTTTTGCGCCTTTTTCAGCTTTAAATTTCGTTCTTACGGCACAAATACCGTTTGCATTCCACGCTGACTGCATTGTCATAAACACGGTAAGCTCTGTGTTTTCGGGAGCGTATAATTCTATGTCTGCAAAAGCGTTTTCACCGTTTTTGCAATTAAAAAACAGCTTTTCGCTTTTTGTTTTATCAGCCGATATTCTGATTTTTTCAGGCTGTGATATTTTTGAGATTTCGTCAATCTCCTCGCCCATACCTGTCTGAATATTTGCAAATGAATCCCAAATTTCTGAATCGGAATTATTTGTATATTTTTCGATTATTTCTTTTTGAACAGGAATACTGTTCCAACCGTCAACGGGAATGCTTCGGATTTTTGCCTGATTCACTCCCAATCGGTTCCAAGTGAGTGACGGAAGAAAGTTCACTGTTAAGTCTTTATTATCAACCATAATTTCCTCCTTATCCGATACTGCCCTTCATCTCAAGCTGAATGAGATTGTTCATTTCAACTGCATATTCAAGCGGAAGCTCCTTTGACACATTGTCTGCAAAGCCGCTGACTATCATCGCCCTTGCATCCTCTTCACTAAGACCTCTTGACATAAGGTAGAATACAGCCTCATCGCTGATTCTGCCGATTTTAGCCTCGTGACCGATATCTGCGTGCGGAGTTCTGATATCCATTACAGGAATAGTGTCGGAGCGTGACTTTGAATCAAGCATAAGCGACTGACACGAAACGGCAGATTTTGCATTTTCGGCAGACTTGTTTACAACAACGGAGCTTCTGAATGTGCTGATGCCGCCGTCCTTTGAAATTGACCTTGTATTCATAAACGAAGATGTTTCTTTTCCGATATGAACTACCTTTGCGCCTGTATCAAGGTTTTGTCCCTTGCCTGCAAATGTAATGCCTGTAAACTCCATTCTTGAACGGTCGCCTTTTAAAATTGTCATCGGATAAAGATACGACACATGAGAGCCGAATGAACCCGATACCCATTCCATAGTACCGCCATCTTCAACAAGCGCTCTTTTGGTGTTAAGGTTGTACATATTTTTTGACCAGTTCTCAATTGTTGAATATCTGAGCCTTGCATTTTTCTTTACAAAAAGCTCAACACAGCCTGCGTGAAGATTTGCTATGTTATATTTTGGAGCAGAACAACCCTCTATAAAATGCAAATCTGCACCCTCGTCAACGATAATGAGCGTGTGTTCAAACTGACCTGCACCCGGTGCATTAAGTCTGAAATATGACTGCAACGGAATTTCTACCGATACTCCCGGCGGAACATACACAAACGAACCTCCTGACCATACTGCACCGTGAAGTGCGGCAAATTTGTGATCATTCGGACGGACAAGTTTCATAAAATATTTTTTTACCATGTCGGCATATTCGCCCTTTAACGCACTCTCCATATCGGTATATACTACGCCCTGTGAGGCAACCTCTTCACGAACATTGTGGTACACAAGCTCGGAATCATACTGTGCTCCGACACCTGCAAGAGACTTTCTCTCTGCCTGAGGAATACCGAGCCTTTCAAATGTATTCTTGATATCTTCGGGAACTTCAGACCATTTTGCGGTCATTCTTGTGTTTGGACGAACATAGGTTGCAATGTCCTCCATATTAAGTCCGTCAATAGGCGGTCCCCAGTTTGGAACTTTGAGTTCATTATAAATTTGAAGTGACTGCAAACGGAAATTCTGCATCCACACGGGATCGTTCTTTTCTTTTGAAATTTTTTCAACAATTGAGGCATCAAGACCTGATTTGATGCGGTAGGCATCATTTTCTTCGTCTTTGATATCGTAGACACTTCTGTCAACATCATCGACATATGTTCTTTCTTTCATCTTAATACCTCCGTCAGAACTTTTCTGCATAAAGTTCAAGATACTTCTCAAAACCGTGTTCATTGATTTCATCAATCAACGATGCATCGCCTGTTTTAACTATATGGCCGTTTACCATAATATGGGTATAATCAACTTTGAGAGATTCGAGAATACCTGTGCTGTGTGTGATGATGAGCAATGCACCGTCACGGTTTTTCTGATAGTGTTCAACACCCTTTGAAACTGTGCGAACCGCATCAACATCAAGACCAGAGTCTGTTTCGTCAAGAATTGCAAGCTTTGGATTGAGTAAAAGCATCTGCAAAATTTCTGCTTTTTTCTTTTCTCCGCCTGAAAAACCTACATTTAGATCACGCTCGGAATATGACGGATCCATCTGCAAAAGCTCCATAGCCTCTCTGAGCTCTTTTTTAAAGTCCCAAAGGCGGATTCTTTTGCCACGGTTCTTTTCAAGAGCGTTACGGATGAATGATGAAAGTGAAAGCCCCGGAACTTCAAGAGGACTTTGGAATGAAAGAAAAATTCCGTCCTTTGACCTTTTATCGGGTGTTTCATCGTTAATGTTTTTTCCGTTAAAAAGTATTTCGCCTGAATTAAGCGTATATTTAGGACTGCCCATAAGTGCAAATCCGAGCGTTGACTTGCCTGCGCCGTTAGGCCCCATAAGCACATGCGTTTCACCTTTGTTTATACTAAGATTTATATCGTGCAGAATTTCCTTTTCCTCTACACTTACAGTCAAACCGTTTACATCAAGTAATTTGTCTGCCATTTCATAATCCCACCTTGTTATATTATCAACCCACCAAAAGAGTGGATAATTAAAATATAACCTTTTCAACCCATTTTGTCAATGGGTTGGTATTGCATTTTTATCGTTTTTTGTATATAATCAAGGTATATAAGCAAAACAGGCTTACAAAATATGCAAGCCTTGCCAAAAGGGGATAATTTTATGCTGATTTCAAGTAAAGGTCGTTACACGCTGTATGTGCTTGTCGATCTGGCAAAAAACGGGCAGAACAGATATATTCCGCTAAAAGAAATTGCCGAAAGACAGAATATTTCCAAAAAATATATGGAAAGCATACTCAAAACCCTTGTTGACCGCAATCTGCTTGAGGGCGTAAAAGGAAAGGGCGGCGGCTATAAGCTGACCAAAGAACCCAAAGATTATTCACTCGGTGAAATTCTCAGGCTTACAGAAGGGGACCTTGCATCTGTTCCCTGCACTTCAAAAACTCACGAGCACTGTAATCATATGGAATCGTGTCCGTCACACCCTATTTGGCAACAACTTGATAGCCTTATAAATAATTATCTTGACGGTGTAACCCTTGCAGATTTGCTTAAAAATACTTAATAAAATAAAACACTCAACATCTTTGCTTTTATGAGGATGTTGTGCTATAATTTATGTAGTAAGTAATTTGAACTGATTTTAAAGCAAATTACACTGTTGTTATGAATCTATCAGCAAAAGCAGGTGATTTTATGGCTTTCGATACATTTGACGAGGGTATAAACCTTGGCGGAATGAGAAGCAAAAATGAAATTAAAACTTTGATATGTTATTTATATAATTCCGTAAAAGAAAATATAGATAAAGGAATCATCATTCAGGCGATTTTAAAACAAGGTCTTGCGAATTATTTTGAAACAAGTTCGGCATTTGACGATCTTGTAATGAACGGAAATCTTATTCCTGCCGACGATGAACATAAAACATATTCTCTCACGGAAAAAGGCGCTGAAATTGCAAAACAGCTTGACAGTACTGTTGCCTATACCATTAAAGAAAAAGCGTATGCGTGTGCGGTCAAACTGCTTGCAGAAAAGAAAAAAGAAATAGAAAACAGAGTTAATATTTTCAAGAATGATAACGGTTTTACGGTTGAATGTTCCGTATCAGGCGGCGATATGGATCTTATGAAGCTTAACATCTATGCTCCCGAAATGGAACAAGCGCTTATTTTAAAGAAGAATTTTCTTGATAATCCAAATAAAGCGTACAAGGTTATGCTTGCCCTTTTGACAAAGGACAAAGAAACTGTCGGCGATGCTCTTGAAGAACTTTACGGCATTGTATAAAATTTCATACAAACAAATTTGGGCGGTCTTTTTGACTGCCCTTTTATATTTATTCAGAAAAATAGATTAAGGCCAAGCATAAGCGTCACTCCGGGGATTCCGCCTATTGCAGAAACTAAAAGTGACAGAGTGCTTATCGGCAAAGTTACACCTGTAAAAGTTCCTGTCAGATTTACGGCAAAAAGAGTCAACACTCCTATTACCATAGAAAGCAATGAGCGTTTGAACGGATGCTTGTTTCTTCCAAAATAATGCAGTACAGCAAAAATCAAGAAGGTTGAAAAGATAATCAGACATATTCCCCACCACGGCATTTTAAACAACTCCACATAAAAAGAATAAAACCGTCGGACTATCCGACGGTTAATTTTATGCTGATTATTCAGTTTATATGCTTACAGTACACCGAATTTTGAAAGCACATTAAGTGCAATTACAAAAATTACAAATACAGCAGCAAATACTTTTGTCCAGCGTGAGAGGAACGCATCAATTGAACGAGCCTTATTCTTTGAGAAATAAGAGTCAGCAACACCTGTTACGGCACCGATACCCTGCTGATTACCCTCCTGAAGGATAATTACAACGATAATAGCAACAGATACGATTGCGAGCAATACGCCTAAAATAATGCCCCAAATGCTCATTTTTATCTTCCTTTCATTTTAATAAATACGAATAAAACAAATTCTGCTTTAATAACTGTTTTATAATACCATAGAAATGCAACATTTTCAAGAGATATTACAAATTTTTTATTTATTTTTTACGGTTATTACACTCAGAATTCTAAAAAACTGTTTTCGTCAAAATTAAATTAACGAAAGTTGTTCGTTTTGAGTATCTTCATTAACAGGCAAAGCACCTCTTGCAGGAAGTGAACTTGTTCTGTAACGCTTTGGATTTGTAAAAGTTCCCACTTTGTAGCGTTCTATGCTGAAAAGTCTGTGGCCTTTCTTTGGTTTGAGAACAGCAACACCCTGTGTTGAACGGGTAGTTTTGAGAGTGAGCACTCCTGTATGAACAAGGAGCATATTCCCCGATGACGCCTTGAAGAGAACCTCTTCGTCCTCGGGAATATAGAGAAGTCCGACAAGCGGAGATTTGTCCGAGTATGCACCCGTGAGCTTTTTACGGTTAGTCTTTGTTGCGTAGGATTCAAGTGGAACTTTTGCCGCCTTGCCGTTTTCAAAAGCAAAGAGCAGCATACCCTTATAGTCCTTTGTAACAACCATTTTAACAGCATTTTCGCCTTCGTCAAAACCAAGCTTTGCGGCAACATAGTCACCGAGTACGCTTGCCTTTGTCTGTGCAAAATCATCAGCCTTTGCCTTATACACCTGACATTTGTCTGTAAAGAACAAAAGGTCGCAGTTGTTTGTGAACTCAAGCTCCTGAATAATTTCGTCACCGTCTTTGAGCTTTTGTTCACCGCTCATTCTGAGCGACTGCGGAGTAATCTTCTTGAAATATCCCTCTTTTGTAAAGAAGAGATTTACCGGATAATCGGGAATTTCGACTGTCTCTTCCTCATACCTTGCAACATCTTCATAGATAATGATACTTTTTCTCGGCTGACCGTATTTCTCGGCAATTGATTTGAGTTCTTTGACAATGATTGTCTTGATTCTTGCCTTGCTTTTTAAAATTTCGTCAAGCTCGGCAATCTCTTTTTCAAGGTCTTCAAGGTCTTTTGTACGCTTTAAAATGTATTCACGGTTAAGATGACGAAGTTTTATTTCGGCAACATATTCAGCCTGTATTTCGTCAATACCAAATCCAATCATAAGGTTTGGCACAACCTCGGATTCTTCATCGGTTTCACGGACAATCTTTACTGCCTTGTCAATATCGAGAAGAATTTTTTCAAGACCTCTTAAAAGGTGAAGTTTGTCGGCTTTTTTGTTGCGGTCAAAGTATGTTCTTCTTCTGACACATTCAATTCTGAAAGCTATCCATTCTTCAAGCAACGCTTTTACACCGAGAACTCTCGGAACACCTGCAATAAGCACATTGAAGTTGCAGGCATAGGAATCTTCGAGTGTTGTAAAGCGGTAAAGCTTTGTCATAAGCTTGTCGGGGTCAATACCACGCTTGAGGTCAATTGTAATTTTAAGACCGTCAATACCTGTTTCGTCACGGATATCGGAGATTTCCTTGACTTTGCCCTGCTTTACAAGGTCGATAACCTTTTCAATAATAACCTCGCAGGTCGTTGTGGAAGGAATCGAAAGAATATCTATACAGTTTGCAGACTTGTCATAGACATACTTTGCACGGAGTTTGATACTTCCTCTGCCAGTTTCATAGACTTGATTGATGACATTTTCATCATAGATAATCTGACAACCGCCTGTAAAATCAGGAGCCGGCAGAGTTGACTTTATATCATGGTCGGGATCACGGATAAGTGCCGCTGTTGTTTCGCAGATTTCACGCAGATTGAATGAACAGATATTTGACGCCATACCAACGGCAATACCTGTGTTTGCGTTTACAAGTACAGACGGAAATGCAACCGGCAAAAGTGACGGTTCTTTCATTGTATTATCGTAGTTATCTACAAAATCTACAGTATCTTTGTCTATATCACGAAACAGTTCGTTACAGATTGCGTCAAGCTTTGCCTCAGTATAACGGGATGCCGCCCACGCCATGTCACGGCTGTAGAATTTACCGAAGTTACCCTTTGAATCTACATACGGATGCAAAAGTGCCTCATAGCCCCTTGAAAGACGAACCATTGTGTCATAAATTGCAGAGTCGCCGTGAGGATTGAGCTTCATTGTTGCACCGACAATGTTTGCCGATTTTGTTCTTCCGCCATTCAGAAGTCCCATTTTATACATCATATACAGGAGCTTTCTGTGCGACGGCTTGAACCCGTCGATTTCGGGAATTGCACGGGAGAGAATTACGCTCATTGCATACGGCATATAGTTCTCTCTGATAGTGGAAACGATTGGCTGTTCCACTACTTCACCCGCACCGTTGATTACACCGTGAGTTTTTGACGGTGAAGTTCTGCGGGGAGTCTTTGAAGATTTTTTCGCCATTTATTTCCACCTCCAATCAGCTTACATCAAGCTGGTCAATATATTCGTTGCCGTGTTCTACTATATAATCTTTTCTTCCCTGAAGATTGTCACCGAGAAGAACATCAAAAATTTCTGCTGTCTGCTCTGCATCTGACGGAAGAACCTTGATAAGTCTGCGTGAGTCAGGGTTCATTGTGGTAAGGTTCATCATATCAGGTTCGTTTTCACCAAGACCTTTTGAACGCTGAATTGTGAATTTCTCCTTACCGAGCTGTTCAATGAACTTATCCTTTTCAACCTCATCGTATGCAAAATATACATCGTTTTTGGATGTAATTTCATAAAGAGGCGATTCGGCAATAAACACCTTGCCTTCTTCAATGAGTGTAGGTGTAAGTCTGTAAAGCATTGTAAGCAAAAGAGTTCTGATCTGGAAACCGTCAACATCGGCATCGGTGCAGAGAATAATTTTGCTCCAGCGAAGTGCGTTCATATCAAAGCTTGAAAGATTCTTGTTTGCCTTTGACTTAACCTCAACACCGCAACCGAGAACCTTGAGCAAATCGGTAATGATTTCGCTCTTAAAAATCTTATCGTAGTCGGCTTTCAAGCAGTTAAGTATTTTACCTCTGATTGGCATAATTGCCTGAAAATCGGGGTTTCTTGCCTGTTTACAGGCACCGAGAGCAGAATCACCCTCTACTATGAACAGTTCACGCTGTTCCGTGTCTTTACTTCTGCAATCGACAAATTTTGCAACACGGTTTGTTATGTCGAGATTGCCCGAAAGCTTTTTCTTTATGTTAAGTCGTGTTTTCTCAGCATTTTCACGGCTGCGCTTATTGATAAGCACCTGTTCGCAGATTTTTTCTGCCTCAAGCGGATTTTCAATAAAATAAATTTCAAGACTCTGACGGAGAAATGCAGTCATAGCGTCCTGAATACCCTTGTTTGTAACCGCCTTTTTGGTCTGGTTTTCATATGACGAAACACTTGAAAAAGACGAAATAACGCACACAAGGCTGTCTTCTACATCGTCATATTTTATTTTGCTTTCGGTTTTGTTATATTTATTGTTCTGTTTTAAGTAGCTGTCAATCTGGTAAACAAAGGCATTCCGCACCGCCTTATCGGGAGCACCGCCGTGTTCAAGCCAGCTTGAGTTGTGGTAGTATTCGGTGAGATGCACTTTATTTGAAAATGCAACCGAGATATCCATTTTGCACTTATATTCGGGCTTATCGTCACGGTCACGGGTTTTAACCTCCGTTTCCCAGTGCTGAATTGAGCTGAGTCCGTTTTCGCCGATTACCTCTGCAACATGATCAACAATACCGTTTACATAGTTGTAGCTTGTTGTATCAAAACTTTTGCCGTTTTGATTGCGGAAAACAAATTCAATTCCTGCGTTGACAATAGCCTGTCTTTTCATTATGTCAAGAAAATATTCGGGCTGAATGTCGATATCGGTGAAAACTTCAAGGTCGGGTTTCCAATGAATTTTTGTACCTGTATCCTTTTTGCTGTACGGTTCTTTTTTGAGTTTGCCGACAATCTCGCCTTTTTCAAATCGGAGAGTGTATCGGTAGCCGTCACGGCGGATGTCAACATCCATATATTCGGAACTGTACTGGGTTGAGCAAAGACCGAGACCGTTCATACCAAGCGAAAACTCGTAGCTTTCACCCTCGTTGTTATTATACTTACCGCCGGCATAGAGTTCGCAGAAAACCAGTTCCCAGTTGTAACGCTTTTCGTTTTCGTTGTAGTCAACAGGAATTCCTCGACCGTGGTCTTCAACTTCAATTGAGCCGTCAGAATAGCGTGTAACGGTGATTTTTTTGCCGTAACCCTCTCTTGCCTCATCTATTGAGTTTGAAAGAATCTCAAATACGGAGTGCTGACAGCCATCAATACCGTCCGAGCCGAAAATTACGGCAGGACGCTTGCGGACACGGTCGGCACCTTTTAGCGTTGTGATACTGGTATTATCATAATCGGTGGTTTTCTTTCTTGGCATTTTACTCTTCCTTTATCATTTTTCACCACGCAGTTTTTTGATTTTGTCACGCAGATATGCGGCGTGTTCAAACTCAAGCAACTTTGCGGCAGCTTTCATTTCCTTTGTCAGTTTTTCTATCAACTGCTGTTTTTGTGCCTTTGAAAGCTTTTTTGTATTCTTAAATTCACTGTCATCGTGAGTAGAAATTTCAAGTATATCGCTGACTTTTTTGACAATAGTCTTTGGAACGATACCGTGTTCAACATTGTATTTGTTCTGAATTTCACGGCGGCGCTGTGTTTCGGTTATTGCAACCTTCATTGACGGTGTTACGCTGTCGGCATACATAATAACCGTACCCTCGCTGTTTCGTGCGGCTCTGCCGGCAATCTGAATAAGCGAGCGGGTTGAACGGAGAAATCCCTCTTTATCGGCATCAAGTACTGCAACAAGAGAAACTTCGGGAATATCAAGACCCTCACGCAAGAGGTTGATTCCAACAAGAACATCAAATTCTCCGAGTCTTAAATCACGGACAATCTCCATTCTTTCAACGGTATCAATGTCATGGTGCATATAACGAACCCTGATGCCCAATTTTTCAAGATATGCGGTAAGGTCCTCCGCCATTTTCTTGGTGAGGGTTGTAACAAGGGTTCTTTGATTTTTGGCTGTGCGTATGTTGATTTCAGACACAAGGTCGTCAAGCTGACCTTCGGTAGGTCTTACCGAAATTTCAGGGTCAAGAAGTCCTGTAGGTCTGATAATCTGCTCCGCAACAACAGCCGATTTTTCAAGCTCAAAATCGCCCGGCGTTGCGCTTACATAAACAGCCTGATTTATTTTTGAATAGAATTCGTCAAAGTTGAGCGGACGGTTATCAAGTGCAGACGGAAGTCTGAAACCATAGTCAATAAGGCTCTTTTTTCTTGCATAGTCACCTGCAAACATTCCTCGTACCTGTGGGAGCGTTACATGGGACTCATCGACAAAGAGCAGAAAATCATCCGGAAAGTAGCTTAAAAGCGTATATGGTGATGAGCCTGGCGCTCTGCCCGACATTATTCTTGAATAGTTCTCGATACCCGTACAAAATCCGATTTCCTGCAACATTTCCATATCGTACCTTGTACGCTGTTCAAGTCGTTGTGCCTCAAGGAGCTTTCCGTTTTCACGGAAATATGCAAGTCTTTCCTCAAGCTCCCTGTCAATTTCCGCAAGAGCCTTTTTCATCTTATCTCCCGACACAATGTAGTGTGACGCAGGATAGATTGCGGCATGTTTCAGAACAGCTTTGAGTTCACCCGTAAGCGGATTGATTTCGGAAATTCTGTCAATTTCATCTCCGAAAAATTCGACACGGATTATAGAATCGTTTGATGCGGCAGGGAAAATTTCAACCACATCACCACGAACCCTGAATTTATTACGGGTAAAGCTTACATCATTGCGTTCATACTGCAGTTCAACAAGCTTTTTTACAAGCTCATCACGGGACTTTTCCATTCCGGGACGAAGTGAGATCACCATATTTCGGTAGTCAATAGGATCGCCCAGGCTGTATATGCAAGAAACCGAGGCAACAATAATTACATCTCGTCTTTCGGAAAGTGCAAGAGTTGCGCTGTGGCGGAGTTTATCAATCTCGTCATTGATTGAACTGTCTTTTTCAATATAAGTATCCGTCTGTGCAACATATGCCTCAGGCTGATAGTAATCGTAGTATGACACAAAATATTCAACCGCATTTTCTGGAAAGAACTCTTTGAACTCACTGCAAAGCTGAGCCGCAAGAGTTTTGTTGTGTGCAAGCACAAGTGTCGGTCTTTGAACCTTCTGAATAACATTTGCCATTGTAAAAGTTTTACCCGAACCCGTTACACCGAGGAGCGTCTGTTCACGGTTGCCTGCATTTATACTGTTTACAAGCTTTTCGATTGTCTGCGGCTGGTCGCCTGTCGGCTGATATTTTGAATGAAGTTTAAATTCCATAATACACATCACATTCCAAATACGGATTTTTTTATTATGTTTCCTGTTACAAGGCTCTTTATTACAAAAGTCCTGTAACAGAAAACATATCCGAACAAAATTTCGATTTTAATTATAGAACAGATGTTTTAAATTGTCAAATGTTTCTTTTAAAGAACATTATTACTTTTCGTAATAAAAGATGTTCCCCGCAAGCCTGCTTTCACGGAGAGAAACATAATCATCATCGGTTATTATGAAATGGTCGATAAGCTCAACTCCGACAGTTGCAAGCGTACTCTTCAAAACTATTGTTGTGTCAAGGTCGCTTCCCGAAGGCAGAGCCGTTCCGCTGGGATGATTATGTGCTATAAACGCAGTTTTGGCATTGTGACGAAGTGACAAATCAACAATTTTTCTGACGGGCATATCGGATGAATTGAGTGAACCTTTTGAAATTATATCAAAATAAATCATCTTGCCCTTTGCATCACCGAGCATGAGAGCGACACATTCGTTTGTTCGACCGATAAATTTTGCTTTAAATATTTTACCGAGATTTTCATAGTCGATGATATTATCGTGCGACATCTTTGATTCGGTATAAAGCCTTGCCATTTCGGGCAACATTTTGAGCAATGCGGCGGCATTTTCAGACAGACCGAACTCCTTCATAAGCTCGTCAATCGGAGCGTCACACACTCCGCCGACAGTGATATAACGGTCAAGCAGACGGTGTGCAAGAGGATTTGTGTCCTTTCTCGGAATAGCATAGTAAAGGAACATTTCAAGAGCCTCGTGAGTTTCAAACACATCAAATCCGTTTTCTATGAACTTTTTACGCATTCTTTCACGATGACCGCTGTGTTCATTGTCAGTTGTCCGTGCCATATTATCCCCACCGCAAAACAGTTTTTATCAAACTTTGGGGCGGATAAAACCGCCCCGACTGATTATTTATACGATTATTCCTTCACACCGTACTGCTCATAATAAGCGTCAATAGCGGCTTTGAGCTTGTCATCAATAACAACCTTGCCCTTATATTCTTTGTTGTAAAGGTGTTCAACAACTTCAGCCATTGTTACGATTGCGGTTGTTTTAAGACCGTACTTCTCTTCAATTTCAGAAAGAGCGCTCTTTGTACCCTTGCCACGCTCCATACGGTCAACAGAAACAACAAGACCGATTGGGTTTACATCGCCCTGAGCCTTGATAATCGGGAGAGTTTCTTCAATTGATGTGCCTGCTGTTGTAACATCTTCGATGATAACAACCTTGTCACCGTCATTGATAGGACTGCCGAGAAGAATACCCTTGTCACCGTGATCCTTAACTTCTTTTCTGTTTGAGCAATAACGGATATCCTGACCGTATTTTTCGCTGATTGCGATAGTTGCGGCAACTGAAAGCGGAATACCCTTGTATGCAGGTCCAAAGAGAACATCAAAATCAAGACCGAACTTGCTGTTGATAGCTTCTGCATAATACTGACCAAGACGGCGGAGCTGAGCGCCTGTTCTATAGAAACCTGTGTTTACGAAGAAAGGAGTTTTTCTTCCGCTCTTTGTAACAAAATCGCCAAATTTGAGAACCTGACAATCAACCATAAATTCAATGAATTCCTTTTTGTAAGCTTCCATCAATAAAACCTCCGATACAAAATAGCTTTCGGACAAACATCTGTAATATCCGACAGTTTTACATAATTCAACATTGTAAATTCTACCACAATATCTTGTGTTTGTAAATGACAGTTACACACCTGTAATCAATAGTAATGTTATGCAAAAGAAAAAAGACTTCGCAACAAAGTACGAAGCCTTTTTAAGTTTAAATTAGAATTGACAACAAATCTGCCAGTTATCCAAAGATGTTGCAAAATCTCTTTCATTTTTTACAACTCCGTTGGGATAAAAATACGCATCAGTATAACCTGCAATACATTTTTGTACGGTTGTACCGTCCTTAATGCTTACAGAATAAGAATCACAATTTACTCTTGCCCTTAATTTTTGTGCATCGGTAAATTCAGCCTCACCGGCTATATACTTCTGAATAATTGTGACATCTGCTACATTAACAAAGCCATCTTTGTTCACATCACCTAAAACAATACCGCCACAAGTCATCTCGTTATAAATTTCGAGCAATTCATAAAAACATTTGCTTATATACTTCTGCTGTTCAAGAGTGTACTCTTCTTCCTCTATACCTTCACCGTATTCCTTAGGTACAAAATCGGGGTGATTAACACTCAGAGCCTTAACAAGATTTTCTCTCTTTTCAACAAATGTATTCCACTGACCTTCGTAATACCAATTATTATAATTTTTTTCATTTACTGCTATGTAGCAAGTATATCCGGCGTAATCGGGTCTTATCCACGGATTTTCGTAAAAATCTTTTGTTTCATTATACTTATTTTGCAATTCATCTGCGGTCGCTTTTCCACTTTCGTATTCAGACACAACTGTTATAAGTTCTTCTGCCAACTCATTACTATGCGAATAATAGTATCCGGCATAAGGTCTTTTAACACCTGTTGACATAAAATCATATTTCATCTTCTGCACATAGGTTTCGCATTCCTGAACATCAATTTCATTATTAGAAACAGCGGAAGCAGGCAGAATCGTTATACTTAAAATTAAAGCTACTGTAATCAGCAAAGTACTGACTTTTTTTTTATACTCATAATAATCTCCTTTCAAAATATCGAATTATGAAATATGAGCTAATATTTTTCGTAATGCGGTAACATCATTCATTGTGATACTGCCATCCTTGTTAACATCTGCAGCAACCTTTTGTTCTTCATTAAATGTTACCATTTTAAGTAAATATTTCTGAAGCATTGTCACATCAGTTGTGGTAACACTGCCATTCAAATCAACATCGCCCAATATAACAACCTTGCTTGATGTCGAATCTGAATATGCGGTTGACGGATAGATAACATTGCCGAATTATGCTAACAATTTTTCTCCTCAGCATTACCTCATACAAATTCTTTTTTAATACTTATAATAATCTCCTTTCAAAACAAAAGTGTTTTGTTAATTTTACTGTCACTTAGTTTTAAATTTTACTGCATCACATTGTTTTCATAAGCAACAGTACACTTCTTTATCATTATATTATCACTTTCAACAAAATCTGTCAATAATTTTTTGAAATAAATATATATTTTCAGAATATTATTTTGAATTTACGGAGTAAACTGCTCTTTTCTGATTATATCTATTCAAATTTCGCTTGACTTTATAGAACAAGTGTTCTATAATATAGTTAAAACAAATGTTCGAGATGTGAGTTATGGATATAAATTGTGTTGTTGATAAAAATAGATATAAAAAAGACAGGGTTATTCTTCACAGCGACTGTAACGGATTTTATGCGAGCGTTGAGTGTTTGCATCATCCCGAAATCAGGAACAAACCTGTTGCCGTGAGCGGTGATGCGGAAAATCGTCACGGAATTATTCTTGCAAAAAATGAGATTGCGAAAAAGTACAATGTAAAAACAGGCGAGGCAATTTGGCAGGCAAAGCAGAAATGTCCCGACCTTGTAACTGTTCCGCCCCACTTTGATTTGTACAAGCGATTTTCAAAAATGGCGAGGAGAATTTACAGCGAATATACCGACAAAGTCGAACCGTTCGGACTTGATGAGGCATGGCTTGATGTTACCGACAATAAGGATATGAACGGAAAAGAAATTGCAGTTGAAATCAATCGCCGTATAAAACAGGAACTCGGAATTACCGTAAGCATTGGGGTAAGCTTTAATAAGATTTTTGCAAAATTCGGAAGTGACTACAAAAAGCCTGATGCCATAACTGAAATCACGAGAGAAAATTATAGGAATATTGTGTGGAATTGTCCCGCAGGCGACCTTTTGTATGTTGGCAGAGCTACAGGGCGAAAGCTTTCATCTATAGGAATATACACGATAGGTGACATTGCGAGGGCTGATGTACAACTTTTGCGTTCTCATCTTGGAAAATGGGGCGACCTGATCTATGGATTTGCCAACGGATATGACTCCTCCCCTGTTGCCCATATAAATGAAAACAGCGAGGTAAAGTCGATTGGCAACTCAACCACCACTCCAAAAGATATGGCAACTTTTGACGATGTTAAGCAGGTTATGTTTGTTTTGTGCGACAGCGTTTGCAGGAGAATGCGTGAACAGGGATTTATGGCAAAAACGGTTTGTATTTATATTCGTGACAATGAGTTGATGACATTAACCAGACAGCACACAATGGATACGCACACGAATCTTACAAAGGAAATTACAAAAGCCGCAATGGAACTTTTCAGAAAAAGTTATAAAATGGAAAAGCCGCTGAGAAGTATCGGCGTAAGCGTCACGGATTTTATTCATGACAATCAGCCGCATCAAATAAGTTTTTTGGTTGATGAAAAGCGACTTATTCAAAATGAACGGCTTGACAAAACGCTTGATATGCTGAAAAAACGCTTTGGCAATTATGCTGTGCGTCCTGCCGTTTTGCTTGATGACGGGGAACTTTCGGACTTTAATCCAAAAGAGGATCACACAATTCATCCTGTCGGATATTTATAATCAAATCGTGAGCGTTGATCAAATTTGAAAAGAGGTAACAAACAATGAAAAAGTATGTTAAAGTAACAGCCACTTTTGATTGTGACGGAGATCTTATTCCCGAATACATTGTTTGGGATGACGGCAGAAAGTACCGCATTGATAAAATTTCCGATGTGCGGTATGCGGCATCACTGAAAGCAGGCGGTGCGGGAATACGCTACACTTGCCATATTCTCGGCAAGGAAAGATACTTGTTTTTGGAAGAAAACAGATGGTTTGTTGACGCAAAAGAATGAGCGGAGGATTTTATGCACACGGTTAGAGCTAAGGGGATTTTGTCTGCATCAAACGGTATGAATATTTACAGAGGCTGTCAGCACGGTTGTATCTACTGTGATGCACGCAGTAATTGCTATCAGATGAATCATAAGTTTGAAGATATTGAGGTTAAGGAAAACGCCCCCGAATTGCTTGAATACGCTTTAAAGAGGAAACGCAGTAAATGTATAATCGGAACAGGTGCTATGAGCGACCCGTACATTCCGATTGAAAGCAAACTGAAACTTACGAGGAAATGTCTTGAAATAATTGACCATTACGGTTTTGGTGCAACAGTGCAGACAAAATCGTCAAGAGTTATGAGAGATATTGACCTTTTCAAAAGCATTAACGATAAAAGCAAGGCGGTTTTGCAGATGACTCTCACAACAGTTGACGAAAACCTTTGCAAAATTATTGAGCCGAATGTTTCATCTACAAAAGAAAGATTTGAAACTCTTAAAGCATTTCACGAATACGGTATTCCGAGTGTTGTGTGGTTTTCTCCGTTTTTGCCGTTTATAAACGATACAAAGGAAAACATTGACGGACTTCTGAAGTATTGCATTGACGCAAAGATTCACGGAATAATCTGTTTTGACATAGGACTTACTTTGCGTGACGGCGACCGAGAATATTTTTACAATCAGCTTGACAAGCATTTTCCAAATATGAAAGAACGCTATATTCATACATATGGAAACTCATATCAACTGCAAAGCAAAAACAGTGCTGTACTTATGCGGAGAATTTCAGATGTATGCCGGAAACACGGTATTATGTTCGGTGTTGATAATGTGTTTTCATATTTGCATCAGTTTGAAAGTAAAACAAAACAGTTAAGCCTGTTTGATAAAATACAGTGATAAAAAAAGATATACGGCAATTCATAATGCCGTATATCTTTTGTTTTTAATATGAAGAAAATTTTACTGCTTAACAAATGTAATTTCGTAATCATTATACTTGAGGACAACTGCGGAAATGCTGCCGTTTTTTTGTTTAACAGTTGCGGTTGTATTCGTGCCGTCATCAAATGAAAGAGTGATTTTATCAGAATCCGACAAAGTGTATTTTCCGTTGTGGGTGCCGTCATCGGGGTCACCCGGTGAAAGCCACAATTTAAAAGTACCGTCATCGGAAAATGACATAGAACCCTGATAAGCACTGTAGTTTGTGTTGTAAACTTCGCTCATCTCGACCTCATCACCGCTTGCATTCTTAGCACCTTGCGGAACCCATACAGATGATGTAAGTTCTGCAGCCTTAGATGACGAAAATACATTAACCGCAACAATTGCTACGATGATGAAAACGCAGGCAGCTATGGCAGAAAAAACAACTGCCGTTGTTTTCTTTTTCTTATTTTTCTTTTTTGCAGCCCTGTTAGCGTCAAGCTTTGCGTAATCGGGCTTTTTGACAGATTTTTTACTCATTTTATCACCGACAAATTACTTGAATGATACGATAATACCGCCAAAGTTTACAGTAAATTCTGTAGGAACATCACCGTTCCACTCGGTTACAGTTGCAATTACATTCTTATCGTTTGAATATGTGATTATAATGTTATTGCCTTCAACTATGTACGCACCTGTATTTGCTGCGGCATTTGTGATACCGTCAATGAAAGTTCCGTCCTCGTTAAAAGTAAAACCGCCGCCTGAATATGCCGAACCGAAAAGATCTCTTAATGAAACCTCTTCAGATGAATTCTCATCTTTTGCATAATACGGAATGAGCGTAGCGCTGAACTTTGGCTTTTGCTCTTCACCGCTTATAGTCGGAACGACAATTTCGCTGTCATTATTAGAAGATTCAGAGGTAAATCCCTGCTCTGTAGGATCTTGTGAATTCTGATTATTATTGTCAGCAGCTGTTGTTTCTTCAACAGTTGATGACTGTAAATCGGTTGAATTAGTCGAAACTTCGGTTGTAGCACCAGTCGTGGCAGGAGATGTAGTCGAATTATTATTGTTATCGCCTGAGTGATTCATAAACAGAATAAGTGCGACAACAATTACAGCAACCAAAACTACGGCACAAATAACTATTATCAATGGCTTTTTAGAACTTTTAACAGCGTGTCTTCCGCTCATTTTTTATTCTCCCTTTCTTCAGCTTCCTTTTTGAGTTTTATAAGGTAGCTTCGTTTCATCATTTTTCCGTTATAAAAAATAAACTCATCACCGTCAGCTGACTCGTCAAGGTCAAGACCTGAAAAATCTTCTGTATCAGGCTCTTCCTCATTATCATTAAACTGACCGTTTCGTCTGTTTTCCATCTTTTTGTCAATTGATTTGCTCTTTGAATCCTTGTCAACAATCATTGAATACATATTCTTGTAAATTGCAGAATTGATGATAAATGAAAGTATTGACGGGACAAAGAACAATGCAAGAATAATTGTTAAAATTATAAGCAAAGCAGGAATAAAGCTGCACATCAGAACAGTTGCACACAACATAAAAAGAATGAGTATTCCAAAAACAGCAAAAAGGTTATGCTTAAACTCGCCTATAGTCATAAGGGCACTGTTTTTGTAAATATCTTTCATCGCAATGTCAAATGTGACCGTCATCGGAGGCACATAGAAAAACATAAACAAAAAGAAAAAAGCAATCAAGATACATAAAACAAGAGGAACATAAAACATTCCGTTTTTTGAACTAAGTCCCACATAAAGAACGATTGAATAATAGCTGATGAACACGGCAGCATACATAATGATTCCATGAACAAGAAATCTGAGCCAGTTTTCTTTTATTCCGCCAATAAAATTCGACAGAACATCAACATTCTCTTCCCCTCTCACCATATGCGAAGTAACCTGAGTAACTCCTGCATAAAAAGGAAAAAGCGGAATAACCGTGAGAAAATAGATGAACATTGAGTTCATACCGGTTAAGGTGTTGATTAAATAAAAAATGCCGAATGTCACTGCAAACGGAACTGCAAAAAGCAAATTTGTAAGCAAAAGTCTTGGTAAATTGTGAAACAATGACGAGAAAAATCCTGTCAAAGCTACAGCGTTCTTCTCTGATGCCATAGCGCCCTCCAAAATCAGAAATTAAACGCCCCCGAAAACAAGCACCACAATGCCGTGTCGAGCAAAGCTGAACAAAAAGTCATTATAAGTGCTGAAACAGCTCGGGAACAGTAATCAATCACCTCATTTTTTAGGGAATTGGTTTGATGAGAATGACCGATTAGGCTGAAAAACATCTGCTTTGAAATTGCAAAAGCAGACGCAGACAGCTTTACAAGTGCAAGACAGAACAAAAATGTTCCGGGAAGCACCACCAGCAGATAAAAACCTGCTCCTTTAAATGAATATGTAATCATAAGATAAGCCGCCGTAAGTCCTGTTCCAAAGCCTTTAAAGGCTGAAACAAGCGGCAAAAACGGAATTCCCCACGGTGCAAGTCCCAAAAGGAACACAACTGCGAGAAACATAAAATCAGATGCAAAGCAAGCAGAAAATGTGCTGACGGCATTCTGCCCGAGCCTTGCATCAAGATTAGTTGTAAACAGAAAATCAAGGGAATTAAGCATCTGTGCGTCGGCTTTTGAAGCATAAATAGAACCAAAAACAAGTCCTGCAAGAAATGCCGCAACAAAGATAAGTTCAACTGCATATCGTCTTATAAAATATCGAACATCTGACGGCGAAATTCCCTTTGGTCTGCGAAAAAAATAACGCTTTTTAAAATAAAATACTATGCTTTTCATAAAATACATTCCTCTCATTGGTTGTCCGTTAAAATATATGAGGAATGTATTTATTTTATGTTATCGGCAAGGATTATTTACCAAGCTCCTCTGCCCTCTTTGTGCAAGCATCCATACCGTCAAGAATAGCTTCATAAAAGCCGTGTTCTTTAAGCTTATCCATTGCGGCGATCGTTGTGCCGCCCTTTGAACAAACTCTGTCAATAAGAGTTTCAACAGGTTCACCGCTCTCACGAAGCATTGCGGCTGAACCCTCAAGAGTTGCACAAACAAGATTCATAGCCTTGTCATAGTCAATTCCGCAGTTCTTTGCATAATCAGACATAGCCTTTGCGAAAAGATAAATATAAGCTGGACTGCTGCCGTTTACTGCGATGATTTCATTCATATGACTTTCGTCAATATATTCGCAAACACCACTACCTGCAAACATATTATAAACAATTGTCTTGTCATCTTCACTGATATTTTCTGACGGACAAAGTGCTGTTGCACCCTTTTTGAGCAAAAGCGGAGTGTTTGGCATTACTCTTACAACAGGGCAATCACACTCAAGACCTTTTCTTACATATGCAATAGATATGCCTGCGGCAATTGATACTACGGTTTTGGCTGTTGTAATGCTGTTTTTGAGGGACTCAAGAACTTCGGGATAATTCTGCGGCTTGACTGCAAGAACAACAATTGAGCTGTTTTTTGCAATTTCATCGGCAGATGTCATTACATTTGCGCCCATATTTTTCATAGCGGCACACTTTTCTTCGCTTACATCAAAAACATTGATAAAATTAGCCTTGCCGTCGTTTTGTGCCATAAGTCCTTTTATAATGGCTGTTGCCATATTGCCTGCGCCTATGAAACCTATTTTTTTCATTTTAAGACCTTCTTTGCAAAAATTAATATCAGATACCGAAACTCGGGTTTGAGTAACATGAGAAATGGAAGTTGTGATAATTGTACTGACCGTCACGGTCATAATCACCATAGAGGAAGGTTTCCGCCTCGTCAACTCTTCTGTACAAAAGTCCCCAGTAGCAAGAACCTGCCGCATGATGATACTGCAAAAGTGCGTTAATGAGATTCTGCTTATTGACATTATTCAAATCTCTTGAACCACCCGAAACAGAAACATAGTCCTTGTGGATATATCCTGTTGTGCCGTTTGAAAGCTTAACTTTGTACCAGTTTGTGTTATAGCGCTTGCCGTCAACAAATTTAAGTTTTGTTCCGTAGTTCATACAGGTAACAACAGAGTAGTTAGTTCCTGCACCTCTTCTGAGGTTTACATCGGAAGCACTTACAATACCCGACGCTCCTGCCTTAATTGTTCCGCTTGAACCTGTGTTCAAGAGAACCGACTGAAGCTCGGAGTCATTGTAGAACACACCGCTGCCCACATTGTATGCAAAGCACACAAGTGCGTCAAACTGCTGTTGATTGAACTTTATACCGTTATTTACAAGGTAGGAATTTGTTGTTGTGGTATATCCGCCCTTGTTCACAGTCTGACAAAGATAAGCATATGCCTGATTTGAAGTTATGTTGTTGTAGAACTGTTCGCCTGAAACTACAACCTTGCCGTAACCGAGTGTAGGATCGGTTGTAATGTTGTCTGCTGTGACTTTCGAGAGAAATCCCTCATAGTTTGCAATAAGCTTGATTACCTCGTCACTCGCTCTGCGCTCGGCACAGGCTGTGGTGGTTTTATTGGTTGTTGAGGTTACAAACACCTCGCCCTCACCGCCGCCTGCCGTGGTGTAATACTTTGATTCGGTTTTAAATTTAGAATATGCCTTTACAGACCATTTGCCTGATTTTGAAAGCTTTTGTGTACCTGTCCAGATATAGGAGTTACCGTCTTTAACCTTATTTTTTGCGGTGACCTTATAAGAGGTTGAACCGTTTGTAACTACAAAATACACGCCTACCCTGTCTGTGTCGGTAATAGCCTTAAAACTGACAGTTGAATTGAGCGGAGCGGAGTTTGGTGACGCATAGCAGAAACGCACACTCTCCCTCGGCATAACATGGATAAGACAGGTTGCCGCACCGTATGATGTTGAGGCAGTGATTGTTACATAGCCCTTGCCTACCGTATCAACAACACCGTTCTTAACTGTTGCGATCTTTGTATTTGAACTTGACCATGTGACGCCGCTTGTTCTTGATTTCAAAAGCATTGACTTCTGCCACGGAAGATTTACATTGCTGTTGGATATATTTACCGATGAGCCGGATTTTACGGTAATTTTGCAGGTTGCAGAACGCGAACCGCTTTTCGCAGTAATTGTTGCAGAGCCTGCTTTCTTGGCTGTTACAATACCACGAGAGTCAACGGTTGCAACGCCTGTATTTGAGCTTGACCATGAAACGGTTCCCGATGCAGTAGCTGTAATTGCAAATCTGTTGCCTGTGAAAATTGATTTGCTTGATACGGAAAGCTTAACAGATGAACCTGTTGACGGCTTTGTGGTTGTAGGCTGAGTCGTTGTAGGCTTTGTCTGACCGTTCATCTTAACATAGTCTTTTTTTACATAGCCTGTTTTTGAATTTGATGTAAGCTTAATATTATACCAGTCACCGTTATAAAGCTTTGTGCTTACAAAAGTAACCTTTGTATTTACTCTCATACACTCAACGACAGAATAATTTGTGCCTGCTCCGCTTCTGAGATTTACATAATCGTCTGTTATATAACCGCTTACGGTTGACGCTGACGCAGTCGGCTGAGTTGCAGGTTGGGTTGAACTGTTCATTTTTACATAGTCTTTCTTTATGTAACCTGTTTTAGCAGTTGAAGTAACCTTAACCTTATACCAAGCCGAGTTGTAGAGTGAAGTGCTTACAAAAGTAAGCTTAGTATTTTTTCTCAGACAATCAACAACAGAATAATTTGTGCCTGCTCCGCTTCTGAGGTTTACATAATCGTCAGAAACATAGCCTGTTACGCTTGATGCCGTTGTCGAAGAACTTACGGCAGCATATTCCTTTGTAACATAGCCTGTCTTTGAATTAGATGTAAGCTTAATTTTGTACCACTTTGAGTTGTACAGCTTGCCGTCAACAAAAGTAAATTTTGTGTTCTTTGCCATACAAGTGACAACAGAATAATTTGTTCCGGCACCGCTTCTTAAATTTACATCGAAAGCATTTATATAGCCAGATGCCCCTGCGGATACGCTCGCAGAAACTTCTTCGGTTGACTGTGCAGCATTTGCCGAAAAAGCTGTTATGGCAACAGCGCCGACAGATACCGCCATAAGAACCACAAGAACTATGCAGACTATGCGTACAAACATTTTTTGTTTTTTCATTTAAGTACACCTTCTCAAAACTTCTCTAAATTGTTATTACTTATGAAAATTACCGAATATTTTTCCTCTTAATCTGCGTACATACTGTGTAACGAAAACAGAAATGGCGTAATCATAGAGCAGAAAGAAGATATTTCCTGCAATCAAAAATGCCCATGGAACATAGAAACCTAAAATTGTAAATTCATCGGTTGGAATTGACAACAGCCACATAGCCACAAAAAACGAGCCGATAGCTGCCGCATTGAAAACTGCAAATTTAAGTATGTACTGAATAAATCTGTTTTTGATTTTAAACTCAATAGCACCTTTGAGAATCGGATAGTAACCAAAAAGTGCGATAAAATATATAACAGCCTCTTTGTCGCCTGCAAGAAGCGTTGAAAGCAATGCAGTTACGCAAAATACACCGATTGCCCAACCGTAGCCGTATTCAACCACAATGCAGGAAATAAGAATTCCCGCAAGACAAGGCAAGGCATAAGTTCCTATCGGAACAAGTGATGTCATCATCATAAAAACAAGCGAAAGAGCCGCCACAATTCCGCAAACCGCAATACGCATTGTACCCTTTTTGATACCGTTGTTTTTCATATTAACATCCCATTCTGCAGCAATCGCACAAGCAGTTTGCACACATCATACCGGCACAGACATCACAGAATGATGAGCCTGTTGCGTTGGGATTTGTCTGAGTATAACCGCCGTAATTGTATGCTCTTTGACTTTGCATATTATTAAGAGCGGCTCGGTATTCCGTATTGTTGGGATCCATATTGCACGCAGTTGTGAAATATGAAAAAGCCTGTTCAGACCAACCTCTGCGGTATGCAATCATGCCCTTGAGATAATGCCATTCGGCGGTTCTCATTGACTGTGCCGTGTTTTCAAGAATCTGATCAGCCTGATCAAGAAGTCCACGCTGAATGTAAATTCTGACATTGTAGAACTGTGAGCTTGAAGAGTTGGAGTTATAGGAAGAACTACCGGTTGAACCTGTACCCTTTCCCTTCTGACGCATCTGATTTATCATATCATATGCTTCGTTAATCTCTTTCATCTTTTGTTCCGCAACATCTGCAAGAGGACTGTCGGTGTAGTTATCGGGATGATATTTTTTAGCAAGGTTTCTGTACGCTGTTTTTACCTCTTCATCGGTAGCTGTTTCAGACACACCGAGAACCTCATATGGATTATTCATTATTGACCTCCGAATCAAGTTTGCTTGTTACTCTGTTTTGTGATGCTGGGAATCCCAAAAGCATCATATTATCTAAAATTCCTTTAAAATCGGTAAAGTTCATAAGATTGTAGGCATCATATGCCCTTGCAAGTGATTGATTAAGCACCGCAGTGATAAAATCCGTTGACCTTACCTCACCTGTTTTCTTGTTTATGAACGGATTGAATCCGTTTGATTTAGTATCCTTTTCAATGTCATCTGCGGCATCTACAAGATAAATCCACCTGCCCAGATGATATCCGAATTCATAGAGAACTCTTTTTTGAATTTCATCGTGAGCTTCGGCTGACAATACCGTTGCAAGCATCAAAGCCGTTGGATGAGCCGACATATCAACGGACGGTTTTTCCGAATGTTCCGCATCGTACTGCATATTCATCATATCAGCAACCGCTTTATCCATATCGAAATATTTCTTAGCCGCCTTTTTTCGTTGATGAGAAAAGAACGGTTTTACGATTCTACACAAAAGTTTTTTGAAAAATCCGCTGTCTTGAATATCATCAATGATTTTATAGTAAGTCGAAATCATTGAAAATGCGGCGGCTTTGCTGTAAGCGTCGCCCTCATCTGTGGCGAATTTGCATTTTTTCAGCGGATTGCAGGTACATCTGCCGTCTTTAAAGCCTTTGCATGAACTGTTAAGCGACATCAAAAGCATTGCATAAAATGTGCAGTCATAGCTTAGCGTAAATCTTGTAAATACGGAGTAAGCCTTACCCATTTGCCTGCAAAGTCCGCAATAAACAGCCTTGTAAGCCTCGGCTTCACGGACAAGCAGTTCACTTTTTTGAATCTGCAAATAACCAAACACGGATTTTCTCCTTTATACAATGATACATAATGTATTATACAACAAAACGGCATTAAAAGCAACATAAAGGCGGTATATTCTTTGTATAATCGGCTAAAAAGGCATTATTTACGGCAAAGGTTGCAAAAATTACGCTCTCATACTATAATAGTTCATAATGCAGGATTTAATTTATAAGATGACATAACAAAGGAATTTACATATTATGAATGTTTACGATTTTGACAAGACAATTTATTACGGTGACTCAACAGCCGACTTTTACTTATTTTGCCTTAAAAGGCATAAAAAAATACTCACCCTTGCCCCATCGCTTTTGGGTGCATTTTTGAAATTTTATGTTTTTAAAAGAGGCACAAAAACAGAATTCAAAGAAAAAATGTACAGATTTCTTACATTTTGCGATACCGAAAAAGATGTAAAGGACTTTTGGAAAGAATATATCGGAAATATAAAGCCGTTTTATCTTGAGCAAAAAGAAGATGACGATGTTATTATTTCTGCATCACCTGAATTTTTGCTGAAGCCTGTTTGCAAAAGGTTAAAAATCAAGGATCTTATCGCATCAAAAGTGGATATGCAAAGCGGTAAATATTCAGGAATTAACTGTCACGGCAAAGAAAAAGTAAAACGATTCTACGAGGTTTTTCCTGACGGAAAAATTGATAACTTCTATTCGGACAGTTACAGTGATTCACCGCTTGCAGAGATTGCTGACAAGGCCTTTATGGTTGACGGAGATAAAGTTGAAAGTTGGATATTCTTCAAATGATTTTTACGGAGCAGATTACTGTTCCGTATTTTTATTATCAAATTTAATTTCAGACAAACAAAAAGAGCAGAGAACTTAATCTCTGCTCTGATTATTATGCTTTGGATGTCAAAACAATTATTTAACCATACTTGCAACTTCTGCAGCAAAGTCGTCCTGACGCTTTTCAATGCCTTCGCCCTTTTCAAAACGAACGAACTTCTTGATTTTGATAGAACCGCCAAGCTCTTTAGCAGTGTTCTGTGTGTACTGCTTAATGTTAATCTTGTTGTCCTTAACGAATTCCTGGTCAAGGAGGCAGTTCTCCTTGTAGAACTTGCCAATCTTACCCATAACGATTTTGTCAGCAATCTTCTCAGGCTTACCTTCGTTGATTACCTGCTGACGCATTACTTCCTTCTCATGCTCGATGATTTCTGCAGGAACTTCACTCTCGTTGAGGTAAGGAGTGTTAAGAGCTGCAATCTGCATTGCAACATCCTTGCCGTATGCAACAAACTCAGGCTTAGCAGCGAGGTCTGTGTCAAAGTTAACGAGAACACCAATCTTGCCGCCTGCGTGTACATAAGCAACACAAGCGCCTTCCATACGCTCAAAACGACGAATCTGAATATTTTCACCGATTGTGAGAACCTTTTCCTGAAGCATTTCAGCGATTGTCTGATCTGAACCGGAAGCCTTAAGTGCAAGAAGTGCCTCAACATCAGCAGGGTTCTGCTCGATGATTGTGTTAGCACAAGCCTTAACAAAGTCCATAAATGAATCGTTCTTAGCAACGAAGTCTGTTTCAGCATTAACTTCTACAACAACGCCTACTGAAAGGTCATCGTTTGTGCAAGCATATGCAACACCCTCTGCTGCAACTCTGCTTGCCTTCTTAGCCTGCTTAGCAAGACCCTGTTCCCTTAAGAAGTCAACTGCTTTATCCATATCGCCATCAGCATTAGTGAGTGCCTTTTTGCAATCCATCATGCCGCAGCCTGTTTTTTCTCTTAATGCTTTTACATCCTGAGCTGTAAATGCTGCCATTATGAAAACATCCTTTCAAATAAATTTATATAAAAACGAGGTTATAATCACAAAAGATTATTCAGCTGCTTCTTCCTCTTCAACAGCTGCTGCACCCATCTGGCCCTCTCTGCCTTCGATGATAGCGTTAGCCATTGCACCTGCAATAAGCTTTACTGCACGAATAGCGTCATCGTTACCGGGGATTACATAGTCAATCTCATCAGGATCGCAGTTTGTATCTACGATAGCAACGATCGGGATATTGAGCTTCTTTGCCTCTGAAACGGCAATTCTTTCTTTTCTTGGGTCAACGATGAAGAGTGCGCCAGGCATCTCTGTCATATCCTTGATACCGCCCATGAATTTTTCAAGCTTCTCAATTTCGAGGTTGAGCTTAATAACTTCCTTCTTAGGGAGAAGATCAAATGTGCCGTCTTCCTGCATAGCACGGAGCTGCTTTAAACGAGCAATTCTTCTTCTGATTGTTGCAAAGTTTGTGAGCATACCGCCGAGCCATCTTGCGTTTACATAGTAAGCGCCTGCACGCTCTGCCTCTTCCTTAACAGAATCCTGAGCCTGCTTCTTTGTACCAACAAAGAGAACGCTCTTGCCTTCTGCTGAAAGCTCACGAACAAAGTTGTAAGCCTCTTCAAGCTTCTTTACACTCTTCTGAAGGTCGATAATGTAGATACCGTTACGCTCAGTAAAAATGTACTCAGCCATCTTAGGGTTCCATCTTCTTGTCTGGTGACCAAAGTGAACACCTGCTTCAAGAAGCTGTTTCATTGAAACTACTGCCATAATAAAAATCCTCCTTAGGTTAAAACCTCCGCTGTGCCTTTGTTTTTATCAGCCCAATAAGCAAATTTTTTGAATTTGCCACCCTGCTGACAAGCATCAGCGTGCGAATTGCTCGTATATTATACCATAAAAGTAAAAAAAATCAAGTGTTATCGAAAAAGTTTTTCAAAAACACTTGATATTTTCGTAAATATTAAATAGTACTTTGGAAACCGGCCTTAATACCACAAATCAAAGAATCTTACAGAACCGATGCTTGTGATGTAGTTCTGTGACTCATGCCAGCTGCTTGAGCCGGTGTAGAAGCAAAGAACTCTGTGCTGAACTGCCGAGCCGTTCTGGTCAAAAATAAAGGAAACAGCATTTTTAACATCCTGGTTCGGTGCAAAAGCGGTTGAACCGTAATACTGATATTCCGAAATAATTCTGTCAATTGATGTTGTGTTTGAACGGTTCATTGCGTCACGGATAGACTGTGCAATAAGAGCACAACCCGTGTAACCCATTGAACCACCTTCGCCCATTACAAGTCTTTCAAGTTTTTCTCTGTCATAGCTTGAGAGAGAAACAGGTGACGGATTGTAGGACGGATCCGGATTGCTGATGCTTACGAGATAACCACTCTGATAGCTTGATGAGCTTGATGTGTTATCTGTATAGCCGTAATCCGATGAATTAGATGCGGAACTGCTGTTGCTTGAAGAGCTGTCAACATAGCTTGTGTAGCTCTGTGAAGTCTGTTGTGAAACCTCAGACTCTGACGGCTCTGACTTTGAGCTTTCAGCCTTTTTTGAAGCCTGTGAACTTTCGGTCTTCTTTGCATTTTTTGCAGATTTAGTTTCCTTTTCGGTTGTTTTCTGTGTAGTTGCTGCGGATGTTGTAATCTCTTGGGTTACTGGAGCAGTTGTTTCTTCAACACAGTTATCTGTAATAACGAGTGAAAAATCATTGATGTTACCGACTGCAAGTGAAGCAGCACGGCTGTCTTCAAAAGCATCTACATCGGGCGCAAGAGTTGTTGTCGGAACAACAAGAGCAGCTGCCGCCAGAGATACTGCAATAGCATAGGACAAAGCCTTAAAGCCTTTGCGTTTTGACTTCTTTTCGGTCTTGCGAGTTCTTTTAGGACTCACCGAATTGTTGTCACATCCGTAGTGTTTATAGTTTGTCGCTCTCAAAAATTTATCCTCCCTGTGATTTTTGCACATTAAGGTAACTACTATAACTGCCATCAAAAGCAAGTGTACATACAAGATGTAGTTATCTGTTTAAAAATGTGCCAAGTCCTTTAGTCGTAAAATTTTATCAAACACACAATTGCAATTGTATTAAAGCACAAACTTTTGAAAATTGCAAGTTTGACACAGGAAGATAAATTGTAACAATTGTAATCAAAATGTTACTTACTGGATTTTAATTTCTTAAAAAAATAATGATTTGTGCATTGTGCATAATTTAAAGAATATTTCTTAGGTTATTTTGCCTTAATGCGAAAATTTGAAAAAATTCAAAATTTAGCCCCAAAATGCTGTTTTTTCGGCTTTTTTACAGGCTTTGGAGTCTGACAACTGATGATTACGGTGTCCTCACCGATGAGTTCAATTTTCTCCCACGGAATTATGTAATCCTGACATTTTCCGATTAACCCACAAAATCCAGGTCTGCCGAAAATAACAATTGACACAACAGTTGCACACTTGGTATCAACGATAACATCATCAATAAAACCAATCCTTGTACCGTCACAGGCACTGATAACTTCTTTATGCCTCAAATCAGTAAATCTGCAATTCATATAACCCCTCCGAGTGCTGTCCTTAATATACATATATATATGAAAAGGAACAGGTATTATATTCATTGACATTTATATCATAATTTGTTAGAATTGATTTATAATATTTTCGCAGAAAAGGAGCGATAATTATGAATTATGTATTTATGACAGATGCCTCCTGCGACCTCACACAGGAGCTTATCAATGAAATCGGAGTTGAAGTTCTTCCTATGGAATTTCATATGGAGGACAAGTCTTATCTTCACTATCCCGATTGCAGAATGATGAGTCTTTCGGAATTTTACGATAAGCTTAAAGGCGGTGTTGATTCAAAAACAACGCAAATTAACTATGACAGCTTTTACAAAAGCTTTGAAAACTACCTTAAAGCAGGCAAGGACATTATCTATACAGGTATTTCAACAGGTTTGAGCGGAACATACAACACCTGCCTGATGGCAGTAAAGGATTTGGAGAAAATTTATCCCGACAGAAGGATTATTGCAATTGACTCACTTTGCGACTCTGCAGGTCTTGGACTTCTCATTTACCTTGCAGGAAGAAAGTACAGCGAAGGTGCTACTATTGACGAACTTAAAGAATACATTGAAGAAACCCGTATTAAGGTTTGTCATTGGTTTGTAGTTGAAGACCTTGACCAGCTTAAGAGAGGCGGAAGAATTTCTGCTGTTTCTGCTACATTCGGCAAGGCTTTGCAGATTAAGCCACTTATCAGCGTTGACGATGAGGGTCATCTTATCAATGTTGCAAAAATCAGAGGCAAGAGCAATGTTGTTCCGGCACTTGTAAAACATCTTGAGAGAGATGCAGAAGATTTGAAGAACAGTGTTGTTATGGTTGCTCATGCAGATAATCCGGAAGGTGCTGAAGAGCTTAAAAAGGCAATCAAGGGCAAATGTAAGGAAGTTGTCCTGACAGACATCGGTCCTGTTATCGGAACTCATGTAGGTTCGGGTATGCTTGCAATTCTCTTCCTCGGAACAAGAAATCTTAAATCATAATATCGAAACAAGCAAAATGGCGTGTAGTTTCATCTGACTACACGCCCTTTTTTAATCTCTTGTGTAATAGAAAAGGCACATTACACTTACTCCGATAATTCCTCCGACAAATAATCCGATTATAAAACCTGCAAGCAATATTTTTCCTCCTGACCATATTTTGACAATAATTATTTTCTGCTTATGAGATAATATCACTAAACGAAACACTCTCAGGGGGTGCAAAATGAAATCCGTTTACATAGATGTACTTTTTACGGTGAATGTTTTTATTGATTTCATACTTATTTTATGCACCAAAAAAGCACTCTGCATTAACACTTCGTTTAAAAAAATGCTTTTCGCATCACTTTTGGGAGGTGTGCAAAGTTTGATTGCACTTCTTCCTCCCCTGCCTTTTATCATCAATATACCAATTGATATTTTATGTGCCGCTGCAATTGTATTTGTTACCTTTGGAAAATCTCCGCCAAAAAACTTTGTTAAGAGAACTGCCGTGTTTCTTTCTCTCTCGTTTTCATTTTGCGGAATTATGTTGTTTTTATACAATGCTTTCAGACCAAAAGGTATGGAAGTATATAACGACATAGTGTATTTTAACATCTCACCAGTCCTCCTGATTATTTTAACTCTTACCTGTTATTATATTCTCAAATTGGTAAAAATATTGACGAAGGGCGGTAACAGCTCAGATATTTGCAAAGTTGAAATCAAGATAAATGAGCAAGTCTTTTTCTTTTCGGCAAAAGTTGACACTGGATGTACTCTCACTGAACCGTTTTCGGGAAATTATGTTATTGTTGCGGAAAGAAATATCTTTGACGGATTCACACCTGATGAAACTAAAACAAGGGTTATTCCGTTTGAAAGCCTTGGCGGAAATGGCATTGTAAAGGGATTTCCTCCGGATGAAACTAAAATTGACGGCAAGGAGATTGGTAAAAACATTTATATAGGTATATGTGACAATGTTCTGAAAGGAGATGTTAAGGCAATTATCCCTTATGAGCTTGTAAAATTAACAGTATAGTAATTCATTAACCAAGTTACACATATTTGTGTATCTAAAAGATATTATACGAGGAGTAATGTTATGTTTTTGATGAAAGTTATTCAAAAAATCCGCCTTGCATTGGTTGTTGAAAATGAAATTTTTTACATTAACGGCAGTAAAACTCTTCCTCCGCCGTTGTCAAAGAATGAAGAACAGCTGATTATGCAGAAAATTGCAAAAGGTGACAACAAGGCAAGAGAACCGCTTATAGTTCACAATTTAAGGCTTGTGGTCTATATTGCAAAGAAATTTGAAACTCCGAACGCAAATGCAGAAGACTTAATTTCGATAGGCACAATCGGACTTATCAAGGCTGTAAACACATTTTCTCCGGAGAAGAATATTAAACTGGCAACCTACGCATCAAGATGTATTGAAAATGAAATCCTTATGTTTTTACGAAAATCATCGCAGTTAAGAAACGAGGTTTCAATTGATGAACCGCTGAACACCGACTGGGACGGCAACGAACTGCTTTTATGTGATGTTCTGGGGAGCGATCCGGATACGGTAAACAGAAATATTGAATGTGAGCTTGAAAAAAGTTTGGTTTTACAGGCGGTTTCAAAGCTTCGCGACCGTGAATGTCTTATTATGGAATTGCGGTTCGGACTGAACGGACGAAAAGAGCACACGCAAAAACAGGTTGCCGACAAGCTTGGAATTTCACAATCCTACATATCAAGACTCGAAAAGAAGATTATCCGTCAATTAAAGAATGATCTTGACAAGGCAGTGTGATTTTTTTGGGGAAGCCCGAACCAACAAAATATTTTGCATTAAAAACGGGAGCAGCAGGCAGTTTGTCCTGCTGCTCCCGTTTTTTTATAAAACAGTATCTGAGGGATTGGTGACAGTATCAGAGTTATTATTATCTCCGTCACCCATAATATCGTCAATTCCGTCCTCAATATCATCCATAATATCCGAACCCGAATTTCCTGTTTCATTTTCTTCGTTACCGATGAAACCGTCCGAATCTGAAACTTCTCCGCTTTCAGTCATACTTTTGGAAGCTTCCTGCGTATTTGATGTTTGTGAAGTCTGACTTGTTGTGTCAGCCATACTGTCGTTTTTATCATTGCCGCAGCCTGTGATAAGACATGCCGAGATTACTACGGCTGCAAATAATCCAAACAGTTTTTTCATACTAATCATTCCTTATAAAATAAAATGGCACTGAATTAACAGCACCATTATTATTTACGGAATTTTGCGTAATATTAAATTTGAAATTTAATAAAATCAATCTTTTGCAATAACTATATGAGGATACGGAATTGTAATACCGTTTTTGTCAAATTCTTTTTTTACATTTTCCTGTAGGAAGAAATACACCTCGTAATAATCATCAGGGCTTGCCCACGCAAAAACTTTAATCTGCACTCCGCTGTCAAGATGCTCACCGACTCTTACGGTAGGTTCGGGGTCTTTTAAAATCATCTCATTAGTTGATATAAGGTTGAGAATTATCTCTCGCACCTTGTCAATATCGTCATCATAGCTTATTGAGAAAGTGCAGTCAACCCTTCTCTGCTCAACCATTGTGCAATTTACAACATTGTTTGATGTAAGTCTTGAATTAGGAATTGTCACAAGCTTATTATCAAGTGTATGCACGGTTGTTGAGAAGATATTGATTTCCTCAACCGTTCCTTTTACTCCCTCAAAATCAAGAATATTACCCGACACAAACGGTTTGTTTATCAAAATTACAAGTCCGCTGACAACATTTTTCAGCAAATCCTGTAATGCAAGACCTGCCGTAAGAGCTGCCGCACCGAGTGCCGTAATAAGCGACGCAACATTCACACCGATTGTCCCGAGTGCAGTTACTGCAACGATGAAATAGAAAATCACCTTGAGAACAGACAATACAAAGCCTTCAGCTGTAGCGTCCATTCGTGATTTATTAAGGATTTTTCGGAGAAGTCCTATAATCAACCTGGTAATTATATATCCGATAACAATTACAGCTACACACACAAGTACCTTTGAAAGATATTCAAGCAACTTTTCTTCAGTGATATTCATATCTACACCTCTGTATCAACAAGAAATTCGGAGACCTTTTCTCCGTTCTCATAGACAGAAACCACTATGTTGCCGTTTTCGTCAAAAGAAACACTCTTGCCTGTACGCAATCCGTTTTCATAATTGCACACATCTATAAGATTGCCGTCTTTATCGAATCTTGCACCATAGCCATCAGGAGTATTATTGTTCCACTTGCCCGCATGCATTGTACCGTCACTCAATCTGTAACCGACACCGCCGCCGTTGCGTGAATTATCGGTCCAGTTGCCTACATAATTGATACTGCCGTTGTTATAGTAGCAGACACCAAAGCCATCTCGCTTATCTTCACGATAATCACCCTCATAAGATGTAAGTCCGTCAGGCGATACCGTTCTGCCTCTGCCTGTGCGGCAATTGTTTTCATCAAGATTACCGTAGTAAGTATATTTTCCCGACTTTGTGTGAATGACAACATCACAACGGGGTTCGTATTCATTTACAATTTCGGCATTTTCTTCTTCATTACCATCATCGGCAAGTTCATCATCTCTGAAATGCATACCAATATGAAATTTTGCCTGTTCGCCTGCAGAAATCTCTTCCGAACTTTCTGCTGATTCTTCGGCAGTGTTGTTTTCAACCTCATTTTCAATATCATCGGACTCATTTTTTGTATCTTCCGAACTTTCCTGTATTTCAACCGGTTCGTCATCAACAGCTGTATTCTCAGAAACATCAGAATCGACAGAATTATCTTCAACAGATTCAGCATCGCTGGCAGTTGCTTCGTTATTGATAATCTCGACATCTGTGGGGTCAAAATTTTCTTCCGATGTGTGGCTTATGATTTCACCAAACAAATCTTTATTAGTCTTATGTGCCTCAACAAGGATCTGTTCAATTATGTCATAAGCAGAATAATCTTTTTTACCGTCATTTTTCTCTGTATCAATATCTGCCAAAATGTCATCATCAGAAAGATATGAACAATCATTCAGATTATACGAATTATCCGTAGAGAAATTATTTTTGAACAAGTCATTGTTGAATACAAACCCGCTGTTGCCATATGATTTTTTCTCCGTAAACGGCATATCTGATGGCAAAAAGCTTGCGTCATACCATAACATACCGACATTTGAATAAATCAAAACTCTTGAACCGTCATTAGACTGTTTTTCGGAGGGAAAAAGAGTTTTCACTGCTACCAAACCGTTATCGTCAATATCTTCCGTAACAAGTGTTATAATACCGCTGACTTTGCGAGGATAGATTCTTGTAACCAGCTTATCGGCAATATTCTTATCAAAATATTCTGTACGCAGCCACGAATGATTGCGGTCAAAGAACTGTCTTTTAAATACAATGCCCTTGTTATTATAGGTAATAACAGAATAAACCCCGCCTGTTGCCCTTTTTACGGACTGATAAGGTAGGCTGTCCCTTGTCACCTTCCACGAAAGCGGTTCATCCTTTTGCATAAAGCAGGACATTTTGTATTCCATACCGTGAAGTTCAATTTCAGTAATTTCTTTCTGCTCTTTGCAGCCTGAATTAAAGTAATTGGCACGGACACCTGCAAGTGCGTCATTTTTGAAATCCAGCTTTTCGTAATCAGAAACAAGCACAGAATAGATAATTAAGCCGTCGGTCAGCTTTTGAGATTGTTCAAGCATCGTAAATTATTCCCTTCGAGAAAATTAAAAAATTAAAGGGCGAACAATGTCCGCCCTGAAATAATTTGATGTATTTAAATCAGATAGAAATTGTCATTGCAATCTTGTAAAGCTCTTCATCAAATACACGAGGCATATCAAGTGCTTCGTTAATGTCAAGGTCAACAATCTTGCCACCCTGCATAGCAATAACTCTGTTACCGATGTTCTGCTCAAGAAGTTCCACAGCTCTAAAGCCCATCTCACTTGCAACAACTCTGTCACGAAGTGTCGGAGAACCGCCACGCTGAACATGACCGAGGATTGTGGCTCTTGCTTCAATGCCAAGTCGCTGTTCAACATACTTTGCAAGATCTCTTACGCCGCCGACACCCTCGGCAACAACAACGATAAAGTGTTTTTTACCTGTTTTCTGAGTATTAACGATTCTTGCAATTACATCTCTTTCAATATTGTACTGAACTTCAGGAACGAGAATAGCTGTTGCACCTGTTGCAATACCTGTCTGAAGAGCAATATCACCGCAGCGTCTGCCCATAACCTCAACGATAGAACAACGGTCATGTGACTGTGCTGTATCACGGATACGGTCAACCATCTGAATAGCTGTGTTCATAGCAGTGTCAAAACCAACTGTGTACTCTGAACAAGCAATATCGTTATCAATAGTACCGGGAACACCGATACAGTTAATGCCTGCATTTGTAAGGCAACGAGCGCCTCTGAATGAACCGTCACCACCGATTACAACTACGCCGCTGACACCGATGCTTCTGCAAAAATCAGCAGCTCTCTGAATACCCTGAGGAGTTGCGTACTCTTCACTTCTTGCTGTGTAAAGCATTGTACCGCCGTTTCCGATAATATCAGAAACACTTCTGAGATTCATTTCCTCAACATCGCCGTTGAGCAAACCATTATATCCACGGTAAACACCGTAAACTTTCATTCCTTTATTTATACCTGCACGAACAACAGCTCTGACAGCTGCATTCATACCGGGGGCATCGCCGCCGCTTGTTAATACTGCAATTGATTTCTGTGTCTGTGACATTATAATCTACCTCCATAGGTTATTAACTTCTAACATTATAATACAATTATTTTTTCTTTACAAGTGGATTTTCGCATTTTTAAAAAAATAAAAGATTTTATTACAAAAACATTTAAGCCTTTTTACCGATTTGTTACAAAAATCTGTGATTTTGTTCATAAATATACTGTTTTCACCTCTCTATTTCGATAAAATAACAATATTTTGTAACAAAGCAATCAAGTTTGTTGACTTTTAAAATATATGGTCTTATAATTAACCTCGGATAGAAGGCAGATTTTTTCGTCTGTCTTGTGACAAGCTGCATAAGTGACAATTTTTCGGGAGGATATTTTATATGACTAAGTTATATCTGGCTATACCCTGCTATAACGAAGAAGAGGTTTTAAGAGATTCGGCAGGAAAGCTGTTGAACAAATACAGCACAATGATGTCAGAGGGTAAGATTTCTGCTGACAGCCGCATTGTGTTTATTGATGACGGTTCAAAGGACAGAACATGGGAGATTATTTCGGAGCTGCATACGGAAAATCCTGTTTTTCAGGGTATCAAGCTTTCAAGAAACAGAGGTCATCAGAACGCGCTTCTCTGCGGTCTTATGACTCTTAAAGACAAGGCTGACGCTGTTATTTCAATTGACGCAGACCTTCAGGATGATATCAATACATTTGATGAAATGGTTGCAAAGTACGAAGACGGCTGCGATGTGGTTTACGGTGTTCGTTCCAAGAGAGAAACAGACACATTTTTCAAGAGATTTACCGCAGAAGGATTCTACAAAATTCTTAACCATATGGGTGCAAAGGTTATTTTTAACCACGCTGATTTCAGACTTATGAGTAAAAGGGCGCTGAATGCTTTTTCGTTATACAAGGAAACGAATATCTTCCTTCGCGGTATGGTTCCGATGATTGGCTTCAAGTCTGATATTGTTACATATGAGCGTTCCGAAAGACTTGCGGGAGAAAGCAAATATCCGCTCAAGAAGATGCTTGCTCTTGCTTGGGAGGGCATTACATCGCTAAGCATTCAGCCTATCAGAATGATTACATGGCTCGGTGGAATCGTGTTCGGCATCAGCCTTATTATGATTATCTACTCGCTTGTCAGTTTCTTCTGCGGCTGGACTGTAAGCGGCTGGTCAAGCCTTTTGTGCTCAATCTGGGCAATCGGCGGTCTTCAGCTTCTTGCAATTGGTGTTATAGGCGAATACATCGGAAAGATTTATATGGAAACAAAGCGCAGACCACGATTTATTGTTGAAAAAGTGCTTGATGACGATGAACAGTAATAAATTTGCAAAAGTCCTGACGAGAATTTTCGGCGGATTGTTTTCGGTATGTTTCATTTTTCTTTTTGTAAATATACTCGTTATAGGCTTTGACGGAAGAGTTGACAGAAGATTTGATTCGTTTTCAAAAATGTTCATTCTTTTGATTTTCGCAGTTCTGACAGTCGGTATATGTGCATTCTATTTTTATTACACCGCCGATAAATGCAATAAAAGGTGCAAAAGAATTAAAACAAAAGCAAAATTTGAATTGACCGATATAAACACTAAGAGGATTATTTTTATCGGTTGCGGCATTCTTCTGATTGCTGAATTTATTTTTGCAATGCTTACCGATTTTGAACCTGTTGCCGACCTGCATAACATCAGAAGATATGCTATGTATTTTTCAAGTCACGGCAATTTCGACCTCATAGAACAGGATTATGCACGCAATTATCAATACCTTATAAGATATCCGAATAATATGGCGTTACTTTTGATTGTATCGCTTGTCGGAAGATTAAGTTACCTTATATCCGGTCATTTTGTTGAATTTGCACCTGTTGTTGTAAATATTTTTGCAATTAACATTTCCGTAATACTGACAGCATTTACAGCAAAAAGACTTTTCGGCAACAGAAAGGCTGTATTTGTACTTGCTTTTTGTGCATTGTTTTTGCCCTATCTCACATATCTGCCCTACTATTACAGTGATTCGATGTCGATGCCGTTTCTTATCGGAGCGGTATATCTCATTGTTTCCGCATTTCAGGGTGACAACAGAAAAAGTATGTATGCAAAGCTTTGTGCTGCGGGTGCGTTGGTTTTCCTCGGATACAAAGTAAAGGGCAGTATTATTATTCTGTTTGCGGTTGGGGTTGTACTGCTTTTCTTGAAATTCAGATTAAAAAGAGCAATTTGTCTTATACTTGTGTTTACGGCAGGATTCGGTGCGATTGGATTTGCTTACAATACCGCCGCTGACGCTGTCAATCCGATTACAAAGCAGCAATATGAAGAGTATGAGTACCCCGTAACTCACTGGATTATGATGGGGCTTAAGGGTCTTGGCAAATACGATGAACACGATGACTATTACACCCGTTCGTTCCACTCAAAGCAAGAAAAGCAGGACGCTAATGTTAAGGTTATCAAGGAAAGAGTAAAAAAATATAAAATTGGCGGTCTGTATGATCATATGGTAAAGAAAGCGGTATGGACATGGCAGGACGGTACATATTACATTTCGTATCATAACCAAAAACCGAAAAATGATAATATTCTTATGGATTTTCTGCATATCAACGGAAAGTATAACAAGGCCTTCCAAAATTACAGCTCAGCCTTGCAGATGTTCATTCTGCTGATGATTTGTATTTCGGCACTTAAAACTCTTGTCAGACCCAAAGTTGACGAAATGCTGTTACTCAAAGGAATTGTATTTTCGGCATTTTTATTCTTCCTGTTATGGGAAACAAGGTCAAGATATCTGTTTAATATGACGCCGCTGTTTATACTGCTTATGGTTGACGGTATGGATACCGCAAAGACTTTTCTCGATTCATTGAAAAAGCCCGGGAAACGAACAGCCGAACAGACAACGGTATAAAAATTTTTTCAAGTGGCAGTTTCGGCTGTCACTTGTTTTTTTATAATAAAATCTCTGTTACACCGTTACACACTTTTTTATTTAAAATCAATATTTTCGTTTGCATTTTATTGTAATAATGCCAAAATTATGCTATTATTGTTGTATATGCAATGATTTGCAAATTTCAAGTTTGAAAGGTAAGGATTATGGATTACGAAAAATTGAAAAAGAGGGATTCCTCGCTGGACATTCTGCGGATAATTGCAGTATTTACCGTTTTGTCGGTTCATTTCTTTCTGCATAACGGATTTTACAGTCAGCCGATTGAAGGCTCAACAATGTACATTGCGGTTGCAATGAGAACTTTGTTCTCTGTTTGTGTTCCTCTCTTTATGATTCTGACAGGATACCTTATGAGCAAAAAAGAGCTGAGTAAAAAGTATTATTCAGGAATTGCAAAAACACTTGTAGTATTTGTCATTTCAACCCTTGCGTGCATGATTTACAAAAACATTGCACAGGGTGATGCGCTTAGCTTGAAATCATTCATTCTCGGAACACTTGATTTTACTGGCTCTAACTACTCTTGGTACATTGAAATGTACATAGGTTTGTTTCTGCTTGCACCGTTTCTTAATCTTGCTTACGGAAAGCTTAAAAACAAAAAACAAAAGCAAGTGCTTTTGATTACAGTTGTATTTTTGACAATAGTTCCGTCACTGTTTAATATTTTCAATTTCGGTTCGCTTGATTGGTGGACCAACCCGACATCATCCGATGAATTTCAAAAGCTTGTGCCGAGCTGGTGGCAGGGGTTCTACCCCATTGCGTACTACTTTGTAGGCTGCTACATAAGAGAATACGGATTGAAAATGAAAACGAGAACAATGCTTATTCTTTTTGTTTTCTCACTCTTCTTATTCAGCACATTTAACTTTTTCAGAAGCTACGGAACGACCTTCAAATCCGGTACATATATTTACTGGTATGGCTTTGAACCGTTTGTCCTGTCGGTGCTTCTGTTCCTTTTAATTAAAAGAATCAAAACCGAAAATATGCCAAAGGCAGCTAAAGTTGTACTCTGGAAGGTTTCGGATTTAGCTCTCGGAATTTATCTTATTTCATTTATTTTTGACAGCATTGTATATCCGATACTTTGCGAAAAGGTTATTTTAATGCCGGACAGACTTCCGTTCTACTTTGTAACAGTCCCGATTGTATTTGTCCTTTCCGCTGCTGCGTCTTTCATTATGAATCTTGTTGCCAAAATTCTTATCGACGGTTTCAAGTCGGCTGTTAAAATGGTCAGGGATTTGCGTTCAAAGCCCGACAAAGGCAAATATCAACACATAATTTTTGCTGTACTTATGGCTTTGGCAATAGGATTTTCACTTTGGAAATGCTATTACGGCTTTGGCGGCAATGACGAATCATTTTACCTTACAATTCCGCACAGATTAACTCTCGGCGATTCATTACTCGGTGACGAATGGCATCTTACTCAGCTTTCGGGGTTCCTGCTTTTGCCGTTTGTGTGGCTCTACACAACAATTGCACAGTCAACCGTCGGAATAATTCTTGCGGCAAGAATTTTCTATGTCATCTGTCACGCTGTTGTTGTGTGCATTATCTATTCAAGACTTAAGAAATACGGCTATTTCACAGTATTCGGCTGTGTGCTTTATTTTCTCTTTACGCCTTTCGACATTATGGCATTGAGCTATAACACAATGGGGCTTGACCTCATTGCTCTCGCTGGTGTGTTAATGGCAACAGCCGATTATTCAAAAAAATTGCCACTCATAATCAGCGGACTTGCATTTGCAGGTGCGGTTCTCTGCTGTCCGTATCTTGCGGCAGCTTATGTACTGTATCTTATCGCAGTCGGAGTTCACTGTTTAATAAAGAAAACTCCACTCAACAAAAATGTATTTAATTCAGACTTGTTTTCAATCAAAACTTTTCTTTGGTTTACAGTTGGTGCAGGTATTCTTGCAGTAATTTTCATCGTGTTTGTACTTTCAAGAGTAAGCATAAATGATATTTTCACCAATCTCCCCTATCTTATGGCTGACCCCGATCATCCGCAGATGGGATTTATGACGAAGATGAATTACTACTTCAAAACAATCGTAGAGTGTCACAGCCATTTCAAGTATGTACTTATGGCATACGGTGCTACTACAATTGTTATGTTGCTTGACAGAAAGAGAAAGCAACATCGTTCGATTTATCTTATTCTTACAAGCACAATTGTTATTTTGTCACTCGTAATGTTTATGCCGACAATGACAAGCGTTTATTACAACGCAATTATGTTCCCGATGATTTTTATGGGAATCACAGCATATGTACTCTCAGAAAATAAACAGAGAGAACTTTTTGCCTCACTCTTTATTCTTGGAATTCTTTATTCTGTAGCACTATGCTTCTCATCAAATCAGTATTTCTTTGTAACGGCAATGGCTTGTTCAGCGTCAAATATTGCAAGCTTTGTATTCGTTGGCAACCTGATTAAAGAAATGAAAGAAACTCCCGATAATCTTGATTATGCCGTTCCCTGCAAATACTTTGCATTTGTGATGACAGCATTTCTGATTATTTTGCAGACTTGTTTCCAGATTACGGTTAAAGCCGGACATTGCTTCTGGGAAAGTTCTCCAAGTCAGCTGACACAGACAATTCAGAACGGTCCTGCAAAGGGAATCAAAACCACTTCTGCCAATACAGAAAATTACGAACAGATTTATAACGATATAAATGAATATCAAAATCTTGAAAAAGGAAATATTCTGTTCTTAACTCAAAAGCCATGGACATATCTTGCCGTAAAAGATTTTCCGTATGGAACACTTTCCGCATATGTAACAGGCGAAAACCAAAACAGTCTTGACAGACTTCGTTCATATTATTCTGTAAACAACAAAAAGATTCCAAAGTATATTTATATACCGAAAGATTCGCAATGGGACAATATTCAGCAAATTATTCTTGAAGCACAGCAAAACGGTTACACAATGAGTGAAAACACAGTTTCGTATAAGCTGCAAAAGTAAATAATATTTTACTAAACTTAAACATAAATATCACGCAGAAAGCAAAATTACAATTTCTGCGTGATATTTTTTGCATTTCAAGACATAATCTTGAAAATGTACAAATAAAAAACTTGTTTTTTTTCGGAATTTATGGTATAGTGAACTATGATAGGCAAGAATGGCTTGTCACAGATTTTAACTATAATTTTGTGAAAATTTTAAGTTGGGGGCATAATCATGGATATTAAAAAACTTTATAACGAATGGCTCGAAAATGCTGTCGAGGATAAAGACCTTACAGCTGAGCTTGAAAGTATAAAAAACAATGAAGATGAAATTTATGATCGTTTCTACACAGCTTTAAAATTCGGTACTGCAGGTCTTAGAGGTATTATTGGTGCAGGTACTAACAGAATGAATATTTATGTTGTTCGTCAGGCTACACAGGGACTTGCCAATTATGTTCTCAAAAAGTACGGCAAGGGTTCTGTTGCTATTTCTCACGACAGCAGAATTAAAGCAGATTTATTTATGAATGAGGCAGCCAGAGTTCTTGCGGCTAATGGCATTAAGGTTTATATCACATCTGAACTTCAGCCTACTCCTGTTCTTTCCTACCTCGTTCGTTATTTTAAATGTCAGGCAGGTATTATGGTTACAGCAAGCCACAACCCTGCTGCTTACAACGGCTACAAGGCATACGGCGAAGATGGTTGTCAGATGACTGATGTTGCCGCTAACACAGTTTATGATGAAATTTCAAAGCTTGATATGTTCAAGGATGTTAAGATTGCTGATTTTGACGAAGCAGTTAAGAACGGTATGATTGAATATGTTGATGAGAGCGTTTATGACACATATCTTGAAAAAGTTATGGAACAGCAGGTTAACCCCGGCATTTGTGACGGTGCTGATCTCAAGGTTGTCTACACTCCTCTTAACGGTACAGGCAACAAACTTGTAAGAAAGGTTCTTGGCAAAATCGGTGTTAAAGATGTTGTTGTTGTTCCTGAGCAAGAACTTCCTGACGGCAACTTTACAACTTGCCCCTATCCGAACCCTGAAATCAAAGAGGCTCTTGCAAAGGGTCTTGAACTCTGCGAAAAAGAACAGCCTGACCTCCTCCTTGCAACTGACCCTGACGCTGACCGTGTAGGTATCGCAGTTAAGGATTATGACGGTAGTTACAGACTCATTTCAGGTAACGAAGACGGAGTAATGCTCACAAATTACATTCTCTCTTGCAAAAAAGCAAGCGGCAAACTTCCTGAAAAGCCTGTTGTTGTTAAAACTATCGTTACTACAAAGCTTATCAACAAACTTTGCGAAAAGTACGGTTGCGAACTCAAGAATGTTCTTACAGGCTTTAAGTACATTGGTGAGGTTATTCTTAATCTTGAGAAAAGGCATGAAGAAAACAGATACCTCTTTGGTTTTGAAGAGAGCTACGGCTACCTTTCAGGCACATATGTACGAGATAAGGACGCTGTTGTTGCTTCAATGCTCGTTTGTGAAATGGCTGCTTACTACAAAAAGCAGGGCAAGTCACTTGCGGAAGTTATTGACGGTCTTTATGAAGAATTCGGATACTACCTCAACCAGACATACTCATTCGAGTTTGGCGGTGCAGCAGGTATGCAGAAGATGGCTGATATTATGACTGCTGTCAGAGATAACACTCCAAAGAGTGTTGCAGGCTATGATGTTGTTAAGGTTTCTGACTATCTTCTCAAGAAAGAAACTGAAATTGCAACAGGCAACACTACAGATATTGATCTTCCAAAGTCAAATGTTATTGCTCTTCACCTTTCTGATGACAACGCTGTTATCATTCGTCCAAGCGGTACAGAACCAAAGATCAAGCTCTATATCACTTCTGTTGGCAAGGACAAAGCAAATGCAACAGAAATCTGCGAGAAACTCGTTGCAGCAAGCAAAGAAATTCTCGGTATTGAGTAATTGACAGTTAAACAATTTTCTAAATTTTCGACAAACAATTATGGGGACAGCAAAAGCTGTCCCCTATTTTTCGTATTACCTTTTATCGTATTCAAAATACTCCCCCATCTTCTTCCCAATCATAATAAACCTAAACGCAAAACAAAGGTGACCACTGTTGCAGTCACCTTTGTAATTGGTTGATTTATAAATAGCAATTTTTTAAGGGGTATGTTGTTATTTTAATTAAATAATATGCCCTTTGGACTCATCTCCATTTTCGGATATTTTGTCCTTTTGAATAATAGCTTCGTATTACATTGGACTTATCTCCGTTCTTAGATTTGAATATAAAAGTCTTTTGACCGTTAAAATTCATAATATCAATCAGCACAATCATTATCTGAAAAGCTTATCAACTTTCCCTGTCGAATAAATTGTACCTGTCCTCAAACTAAGTCATTGGAACTTTGGACTGTTAGCCTATACAGTCATTGGAATTAACTCCTTTAACTTTAATTTCGACTAATTGCGTTTATACATCTGAGTATGTACATTACAATCAAACTATAAGACTTAAATTCTCATTGGAATAATCTCCTGTTGTTTGCAGATTTACTATGTCATCCCGACATTTTCTTTACTGCCAATCAATGCTTTATTTACGACTAATATTAACTTTTCGCCAAATCAATACCAGTAACCGAATACTGTCAATTCCCGTTAATGGATTTTATTTTTGACTTTGTACCGGCTTAAATCTCAAGCATACATCGGAATATCTCCAATCTAATCACATAAGTGAGATTTATTTTAAGTTCTTATCTCATCGGAATTATCTCCTGACAGTTTAGTTTACCTTGAATTTTAGAAATCAGATTGAAATTTACGGTTTCACTCTGTATTATAAGTTTCCAAATTTATGTTCCGTTTGAACTGCTTATTAAATTCAGCCTCTTACATTCTTTAAATTCAGACTACTCTGTGTGCTGTTGTATAAGCTGTTCATCCATTGGTTTTAGTATTAATTTCCATTGGACTTATCTCCGTTTCGGACTAAATTTGCTTAAATTAAAATTAAGCTTTCATTGGACTAACCACCAATTTTTTAGATTTCAATATATATTAAGTTATAATTAAAATTCCGTTCTCCCGAGTATTAAATTCGATAATCTTTAATGCTTAATTGGACGAATTTCAATCATAAGATGTAGATTGTTAAAGACGAATTCGGAATGCTCTTGCGATTAAAAATTTAATAAATATGTTTTATAACATCAAAATAATCAGCTGTTCCGACAAAACAAATAAGAATTAGAAAATCATCTCTTAGAATACACGGGCTGTAGAGTTAGGTGGTAAGCTCCGCATATAATCTCTGATTTGTTTGAAGTAAGGTTTTCTTGCTTTCATTTTTAAAACCTCCTTAAGTTCTTTTCTTTGTCTATATTATACAGTTAGTTTTCAACATTGTCAATACTTTTATTAAAAATATTTATAATTTTATTTTCAGAAAATCTATTGAAGTTAATTTTGCATTGTGCTATAATGAGAATGTTGGGGTGTTTATCAGTCGGTAGCTTTTTTAGAGTACCGACTGTTTTCTTTGTTATAACGCTTAAAAGGTTCAAAGCCTTGATTGTCACTGAGTTTTGATGTATTATTTAGTTATGATAATACAGTAAAGAGGCAATAATTATGAACGATAATTTACATATCAGAGCGGCAAAAACAAGCGATGCTGAGGCGTTGCTCGCTATATACAAACCATATATTGAAAACACGGCAATTACATTTGAATACGATATTCCGAGCGTTGATGAATTTGCAAATCGCATAAAAACTACGCTTGAAAAATACCCTTATATTGTGGCAGAACTTGACGGCAAGATTGTCGGCTATGCCTATGCCGGAATTTTTAAAGGCAGAAAAGCATATGATTGGTCAGTTGAAACGAGTATTTATGTAGAGCTTATTAATCACGGAAACGGCATTGGCAGACTTCTCTACGAAAAGCTTGAAAAAATCCTCAAAATGCAAGGTATTACAAATGTCAATGCTTGCATTGCTTATACTGAACACGAGGATGAACATCTGCATAATGACAGCGTTCATTTTCACGAAAAGCTCGGCTATAAAACTGTCGGCATTTTCCATAAATGTGCGTACAAATTTGACAAGTGGTACGATATGATTTGGATGGAAAAATGCATCGCAAATCATAAGGATAAGCCGAACGACATTATCCCCTACCCTATGCTCAATAAATAAAATAAACCGATGTGATTTCCATTAAGAAGTCACATCGGTTTTGTTTTACTTTTCTATAAATCTTTTTATCGGATGGTAGCAGAACAACGCAATTGCAATCATAACAGCTGTTGCCCATAAACTTACAGGATATGCCGTTAATATGGTTTGGAAAGTTTGATTGTTAGTAAATACAAACGCAATCCATGCAATCCTGACTCCGCAAACGCCGATAATCGTCAGTATTGCAGGAACTAATGAAATTCCAAATCCACGCAAATCACCCGACATCAAATCATAAAGTATACTGAAAGTGTATGCGGACAATATCACAACAAGCCTGATATATCCCAAATTTATAACTTCGGGATCGTTATTGAAAAACACCAGCAAATATTTGCCAGTAAACAAAATTGTTGCTATCTCGCTATTATATCTTCGGCAAGGCAAATCAATAATATTCTTTTGCATCTCGGCAACTTTCTAGCACCGTAATTTTGTCCGACAAATGTTGTACAAGCCAGACTGAACGAGTTCATAATATAATATGCAAAATTTCTATGTTATAAGCAGCACTTGATGCAGCTATAACATTAGTTCCGAGGCTGATAATTGCGGATTGAATCAGGATATTCGACACTGCAAAATAAAAGTGCGAAAAGCAGTGTTTTAGTGTTGCAAATACTGCGAAAAATTGCCGTCTCAAAGTTGTAAAGTAAGATTACAGGCATTCCGAGCAGATATATTCGCAAATACATAAAAGCCGGCAGAAAAACTTCGTTCGGCACATTAAGCGAACTTAGCAAAAGTTCAGAGAAAATTTCGCCAAATATGGCAATCGTTATGCCGCCTATGACGGCTACATGCACAGATGTGTGAACAGCTTTCTTGACCTTTTCTTTATCATCTCGTCCGATAGCGTTAGCAATGACAACATTTGTACCCAAAGCATTTCCGGCAAATAAATTTACAATTAAAGCGATAATCGAACTGTTCGCTCCGACAGCCGCAACAGCTACCGTTTGCCCGCACCAGTAAAATTGCCTACAACTGCAATGTCAGATGCGTTAAAAAGCTGTTCCAAAATAGCAGTAGCCGCAACAGGCAGAGCAAATATCAGTATTTTGTTCCAAATCGAAGCATTCAGCATATCAAGCTGCTTGCTTCTACTTTTAGTCAATTTCTTCTATCACACGAAACTTTCTGTTATCTATTATAGCCTTACAACATTTTAATACTTGCTCATTACTTGATAAATATACAATCATTATGATATTCTATATTTCTTTTTAGTTCTATCGGTATATCATTCAAGTACTTATGTGATAAATCTATATCAATGATTTCTCTATCACTTTCGCAAAGATTCTCAGATACAGCAATATATCCTCCAACAGTAAATGTAATAAGACCAACATCAAACATCTTGTCATATAATGATGAAAGCAAAAAGCCATTATATACGCTCAAACGTTCGCTATCGTTAGAATTTCGCCAAGGTTTTATATGACTTGCACACAGCAATCTCTCGTCATTGATTCCTGTAATAATACATACTTGATACCTATCAATAAGTTGTTTGCGAAATACTCCTTGACCACGGCGAGCAAGAACTATCTGTTCTTTTTCTGTATTAGAGAGAGAAAAATCTGATTTGACCTCTTCTACTTTGCGTCGTTCAATGGGGTTTAATTCAAATTCAGTGAATCTTTCTTTGTACGAGTTTAAACCCCAATATCCTTCACCCAATCCATACACAGAATAGAATATATCTTCCTTACCGAGATAAGACTTAGTGGAACTGCAATATCTTTGTAAAACTGCTGATACATTCTTTTCCCAGTCTTTATTTGTAAATACTGAAGATAGCTCGCAATTATTTTTTATTATAGAATTTATTTCCTTAAGAGAACCCATTCCATCAAGCTGTTTCAAAGCCTTTATTATTTCAGACTTATATGTTACTCTATCCGGCAATTTTATTTTCCCTCACTTTACGCAAATTTCAAAACAAACAGAAATCATAAATGAATACAACTTGACCTCAAAAAGTTACCTATATTAGCCTAACTCTTTGAGGTCAATTAGCAGTATTATATCAATGTATCATTTATATAATTTCTATTATATAGTATGATACTTTATGTTTTTATCATTCCCACTCGCTCCCTGTAAATCAATCTTAAACACATTTGTTTATGGAGTTTATCAGAGAGTATCTGTATTATTTGAATTATCGGTAAAGCATACGCTATCCGATTTTTTGTTGCCATTTCGTTGCCACGAGTGGCGGAAATTTAACTCCAAGAAGTATAGATAAGCTGTCTCTTATTAAATGCCTCTTTACCGCCCTCCATTATGTCAACAATTTGCTTGTGTGTAGAATCCAGATCTATGTTTCCTTGGGCTACATCAATTTTTGTTTCTTGAAACTCGACGACCAACACCCTTTCGGAATCGCCAAGCACAGGAATATTTGCATTATGCGTGGCAAATATAAACTGCATATAAGGTTTTTTCTGTGTAATAGCGGTAATGACTTCGTCATAGATCACCTTATTATCAAGATCATCTTCAGGTTGATCAATGAAGATAATATCATTATCATCTTGTGTCAATATAAACAGTATAAGAGCCGATGCTCGTTGTCCAATAGAGTGTTGTCGCAACAGTTTTCTGTGGTAATAAATATCAACTTTGTTTTCGACTTGTCTGCTCAACAATTCTTCATATTGACTACGAAGTTTATCTTCCAATTTTACATATTCGCCGGAAGTAACAATGCTTTTCAACTTGTTACCATCACAAATAATCCAATCTTCTATAATCGCCGCATAATCAGTAAAGGCATCACTAATTGCTTGATATTTAGAGTCTGATATTCCCGTTCCCTTAAAATCATTTTTCAGTTGAGACTTAAAGCCCTCACGATCACCTTTGAATGTGATTTCAATTCTTAGTTCGGTTTGATTTTGATTAATACGGTCGGTTTCAGCCTTATAATCGTTATAGGTCGTCAACAGAGCATCGTTACGCTCTCTTATTGCCTTAGTAAATGACGCTTCTATTTTTGATTTGGAGGATGCTTCTTCGCTTAATTGCTTTAGTTTTTCTTTGGTTTTTTGCAACTCAGCAGTCATCTTGACAAAACTATCAACATCCAAAGTCTCGTCTTTGATCTCTCTTTTAATTTCAGCGAATTCATCTGCCAAACTATTAGTTCGCTCTTTCAGATGGGATATGATGTCTTTCATACAACTGCTTTGTTTTTCAATTTCTGCAATGCAAGAACCAATTTGTGTAAGTTGAGCGTCTATTAGCGACAATACCGCAGAAACATCATCAAGTATGTCTTTATTAAAGTCACTACAGTATCCGTCCAAAGCGTTTGATGCGACAGCGTTCTTTGAAAAAGCATTACGAATATCACGCAAAATAGCATCTATTCTATTTTTTACCGCATCAAGTTTTGTGGTGTCTGTAGCGTACCCACTTTGTTTTTTTAGTTTTTCCGCCACACCTTTTTCTTCAAAAATCGAGAGTTTATGCTCAAGTTCGGTTTGCAGTGTTGTAACTTCGGTCATTTGTTGTGGAATTTTGCTCACATCCAGCAACTGCTCTACTGTTCTAACCAATTCATTTACACAGCTATCCAAATTAGAGGGTTTACCAATTCTGCCACTAATCAATTTTTCCAACAGACCATTTTCGTGATCTGCACTGCCGGATAGATCTTTTTGACCAAAATATTGAACTCCATCGAACAAACTGATCGGATTTATATTTAAGTCATTACCATTCTCATCAAGAACATTTATCCGTTCTCCAAATATTCGACTGACAGAATATCGCTTGCCGTGTTTGTCTATTACACTTAATGTTGCTTTTCCGCCAGAACCAAAGACATTTTTAACGAGAGATTCTTTATATTCTTTGTCCATTTGAGCTGGGAGATCCAAAACATATCGGACAACTTCTAAAACAGAGGATTTTCCACTGCCCCTTATGCCAATAAGTGTGTTCAGCTCACGAGAAAACATTATTGTTTGTCCATCGAACTTTCCACCTTGAAATGATATTGACTCTATAAAACCGTGCTTGTTATCAGGGATGTTTTCACTAACTCTATCTTTATAATCTTGTAATGCAAATTTAATTGCAGAATATGAATATTCACCAACTTTCAAATATGTACATTTATCTCCCTTGCCTATATCTGTAATGGTTTTAGGATCAGATCCCTCAACCAAGGCAGGTAAATAACCACAACACCGCTCAAATTTAGCGAGATTATCACGTGTTCTGGATTTTTGCAAGCCAAGAACGCGTTTTCTAAAAGACGCAAAACCAGCCAAAGATTCAAGCAATCCGCCCTTACATTCACTGAATAAACCGCTATTTTGATCAACGTGAGCAAATATGATAAAATAATCTCGTCCGTAGGCGTCTAACTTCTCAAAAACATTTTTTAAGTCATACACACTTTTCGTATTACGGTTTTCAGGATTACGTACGGTAGCAAATGCGGCTGTTAAAAATGTTTGAATATGATTGTTTCCACCCTCAAGCCATTCATCCGGATTAAACGCAATGAGTGTGTGAATGCCGTTTGCCCCTTCTTTGATAGTTAACTCCACTCCCGGTAGAATGAATATATCTTGCTTTTTTGCAGCCTTACGAATAGCCTTATATTCATCGATATCAAATTTATTATGATTTGTAATTACACCGACACTTATATTGGCTTCTTTTAGTGCAGAAACATAATCGTTTACAAAAGAATTCTGTTCGCCAGTATATGTGAACTCCTTATCCTTATTTGTATGTAGGTGAAAATCAGAGCGGACATACTGCAATCCATTTTCAAACATCGAACCACCTCGTTCCTTTTGCTTAATTTATTCAAATATTTTCCTCACTGCGATATTAAGTAACGCTTCCAGTTCGCAAACATTCGCATTAGCATTAGTTTTGAAAGCATTATGTATATTTTTAGAATACTCAGCTATTTTTTTGTGTAGTTGATTATCCGAATCAAATTTTGGAATGGCTAAGTATTTCAACACATCAACTCCTCTATTAGTTGATATAGCATACCCGTCAATAATGTTAACAATATCTGTAGCATTAATTATACCGCAAACATAATGTGCCTCATCAATATTGTTTAAGCCAAGCATAAGAACTTTCGAATCAACAACTATCGTTTTGTCTTCACTAAATAAGTTCTTGTCAGCATCTGGAATAGATTCAAGATATGAACCGACTACAACGGCAGACATACTACCAGTTTGTTCTTTCCACAAAACTTTATACGGAGCATAAGTATATTCCCCTACATTGTCTAATCGATAATACGGTTGTGTATTAGCGTTGAAGAATTTCCCATTTTGAATGCGACTCGCTAATAGTTCATCGTGATAGAAGTTTAACCAATCATTAGTTTTAGGAGCTGTTTTTACCAACTCTTTTACGGGGATACCGTACTTATGTTTTGCAGTGTGTGGCACCAAAATATATTCGTTAGATTTAACCTGCCATTTAGCAATGTTTCTTCCGCCAAGCATTGGAAATATGTAAGTTTCTTCAACTTTATCTTTATGGACGCCCTTTTTAAGAAAATCTTTGCGCCGTTGTCTTTCTATACAGTTTTCAATAAGCATAAGACCATCACGACATTTGATAGGTTTCTTTAAAAGATATACACCTTTAGCACCAGCAGGTTCTATGCCCTTTCTTCCACTGTAGTATCGTGGTTTTGAAGAATCAAGAACTTTATTAGCAAATTCCATATCGGGTAACGTCAACCAAGAAGACTGTTTATCATTACCATCAACGGGCTGCGCTGAAAGGATTTCAAAACGCAATTTCTTTGTCACTTCATTCCATTTTGCGTGAGAATCAATCGGTGTCTTTTTTCCTATTTGCTCCCACACTTTATAGGCATTCATTGGATATACCATTTCGACACCTTTAATAATTTTGATTGCAATAGTAGGAATGGTAAATAACTTTACATTTGAAAAATCATCAACCGCATCAATCCTGAAAGGAACATTTTGTCCAAATCGAGTAATTGAGAGTTTTCTGAAACCTTCGCCACCTTTAGTTGATTTTAGGAAAGAGGCTGGCAATAAAAACACCATATTTCCATTGTTCTTCAAGTACTTATCAACAGCAACATATGTTACAGCCATTCCAAAATCATCGTGGGTTGTCTTCTTATCATATGCGTTTTTCTCAAATATACCATAACTTTTCCAAATTTCCAGTGTTCCTTCACGATAACTTTTGCTCATTGATTTCCAAGCAATCCAAGGAGGATTGCCTACAACAAAATCAAATTTATTTCCAATAAGAATTGGCGCAAAGCTGTTACGCAGAATAATAGGCCAGAAAGAGTCATTGCCCGCCCTATGTAAAGTATATAGTCTATCAAAAAGTTCTTCTACAACATTTTTGTATTGAGTATCGACAAATCGATTTTCGACAGTGTTCCAGAAAATTTCAAAATCACATTTATCATCAATGTTCTTGCTTAAAATTTTTAAAAATTCACTTGCCAAACTATAATCTTCAAATTTGGGTATTTGAAATTTTCCTACAGATGTATCAATTGATAAAGTCAATTCGCTTTCTTCGGTGTAAACTACTGGCGAAAGTATCGAGTCCGCAATATAAATTGGAACGTTAATGGGATCGGCAAAATCTTCAAATACTGCATCATCGCAAGAAGAAAACACTGCGAGAATGTAGTTTGCTTTTGCAGAAACAACAGAAATAGGATTTATATCAAAGCCAATAACATTATGCGTTATTTTATCAATATCATTTCTTGATAATTTTCCATCGGCATTTGATACTATACGCTTTATAGCGTGTGTTAAAAATGTTCCCGATCCTGCGGTTGGATCAATTAATGTTTTTTCAATGTCACCCTTATATCCTACCAAATCAAGAGCGTGTTCAACAATCCAATCCGGCGAAAAATATTCTCCCATCAAATGACGCATTTCAGCCGGAATCAACTCCATATAAACTTCTTGTAAAATATCTTGAATTTCTTCTGGCTTAAGTATGTAAGTACTTAAATCAAATTGATTGACTACATCAAGTATATTGTTAACTACTGTAGTGTCAAATTTACTTTCTGAACAAGTATAGGTAAACCATTCCATAAAGTGCGATTCAAAGAAATTATTTACAAGTGATTCATATTTATTAAGTTCGCCATCAAAAAGTTTATCTATCTGAGGTTTTGTTAAGCTCTCAGCCTTAAATGTAGGACTTACAAGCTGAGCGAGGAATGAATATATTAGCAACTTCAAAAACATATTAAAAAACGTTTGAAGTGCAAACAGATACACTTTACTATCAATAGTTACATCCTCACTGTATCCGTATGTTTCTTTTATAACAGATGAAACCTCTGTGAAAGAAGTAGCTTCATCGTCTTCTCCATACATCGTTCCAAAAACACGATCCCACTCTTTGTATAATGTACGAACACGAGTACTACCATTTAAATCATTAAGATTAAACTGCAACTCATCATAAATCGTCTTAATACTTTTGCGAACAAATGGACTTTTAGGATTAATGATGGAGATAAGATTTTTTTTGTTTAATGCGATTTTATCTTGCTGCTTTAAAAGCAAAGCTAAACGTTTTAATCCAGATGCGAAATCTTTAACTTCGTAATTAAAAGAAACCGACAGATTTATATCAATATCAATTTTCAGTTTATCAGTGTTTATCTTTTGAAAAGTAGGAGAAGGTACGAAACGGGCAAAAATAAATGTATTGCCATCAAAACCTACACCTATACTGTTCAACAACTTAAACTTCATTGCATCTATAGTTTCACTACCAGAGATTCCAGCATTACTAATAATGTAATCATACAAGCCGTGGTCTTTGTCATTCCTGCCATATAAAGCTTCATTTACTCCGTTGACATTTTGAAAATACTTGTATTTTTTTAATTCAAATGAAATGTTTTGGAATGTTGCGTCAGTTCTCCCGCCAGCTAAAAGATTATCTTCACTTCTATATTGACTTGCCATCATAGGATTTACTTTTTCCAATAAGGGTTTCACAATATCAGAATGAAAGTGGATTTTTATATCATCTTCTGTGTTAAAATGATTGAGTTTGAACGATTGCTCAAGTTTATTAAGTTCCATAACAGCACCTCCATTTTGATAAATTATATCATAAAATTGCTCATTGGTCAATATACAAAATGTAAAAATATATAGCATCTTTGCTAAGGTTTTTATTGCTGGTCAATTGACCAAAACAATAACGGCAGAGATTACTCCCTGCCGCTGTGATGTTTATGCGATATAAACTATTTCTGCATTTACGATTTCCGCTGCACGATTACGAATGTTATTCATCTTTTGCACCCAAAGCATCATATCGTTTGCTTTAAGTTTTTCGGTTACATTTTCTTTTTCGGCTAGGTCTTTTACCAGCCGAGAAAAGAGGTGTTGAGCCTGCTGTTCAATATCGGTAAGATATGAATTAAGCTTACCGCTTGTCAGCAAATTGTAATAAAATACCTTATGATTTTGCTTCAAATAGCGTTTATGCCTCAATCCCCAAATGCCGATATGTGCTTCCTTTTCTTCTTCCGCCGGTAATAAATCGGGCGACATATAGTCGCCGACCTGTGTGTAAGTACCGACCATTTGTTCAAAAATTGTGTTTGTCATTTTGTTTTACCTCCAAAATTTATTTATCTTGAGCGTGGTTTTTCACGCTTATGACCTTTGATGCTTCTTGCCTGTTCAAGCAACTCGTCAATCTGTTTATGTCCGAAAACTTTGCGCAAAAGTTTGTAATCTTTGATTTCCGAACGCAAATTTTCGTTTTCATTTTTCAGCTTGCTGTTTATTTTCGATAACATTTCGTTCTCACGATAGAGGTTGCCGTTCGTGATATTTAATCTATGGTAACTGTCCCACCCCTCAAAGCAACGAGCCAATGCCGTCTTGATTAACGCTTTTAATTTTTGAATAAGCGGCTCTGCAATTTTTGCTTTATATGCTTTTGCGGACATAAAACTTTGCGGCTCGGAGAGCTGATATTCGGGTGCATTATCAAGCATTTCTTCCACATTTCTTAAGTTTTCCAAACCATCATCATAGTTTAACACTTGCTCGGATAACACATTAAATTCGGTCTGTTTTTTCTCAATTTCGGCACCTAATTTTTCAAGTTCAGCCACTCTTTCTTGCTTTTTGTAATCAAGAACAGACAGATGTTTTTCGTGTGAGCCTTTATGTTCCCACTCAATTCCGTGTCGCTCCATAACGAATGCGAGTGCGGATTTTTCTGCACTCACCCATTGATTCCACTCGGTATCTCCACGAGTTCCGCCTTTGAAATCTTGTGCGGCAAGTGCCTGTTTTAGCGATACTCTCGTATCAAGTCCACGCTTGCTGCCAATGGTGAACGGAACAAAATCAATGTGCAAATGGGGCGTTGCCTCGTCCATATGCAGATGAGCAGAGAACACTTTTAGGTTGGGATTTCGCTCTTGAAATCCACGGTAATACTCATCTAAAATCTGCCGTGCAAGCTGTCCGTTTTGGCTTTCGGCGCTCATATTTTCCTTATCGCCAATCTGTAAAATCAGTTCGTGAAACGGCTTTTCTTGCTTTGAGTTTCTGATTTTCTCATAGTAGTTTTCTATTCTGCGGTCGGCTCTTGTCTGCTTTTCGTTGTATCCTTTTAGCGCTTCATCAAACAATTCGTGATAGATTTTCTTTATCGGCTCGTTACAGTAATCAATGTTAAGATGACTACGCTCACCGTCAACATTTTCAGCCTTAAACTTGCGACTGTTATGATTGACCGAGCCTTTACCGACCATTGCGCTTATCGTTCTTTGCATTTTATTACCTCCAATCTCCAAAATCTTACCGTCCTCGGTTCTGTTACTCTTGTCAAGAGTAACGCAAAAGCACTTTTGACGAGGCTTATCTCATCAAAAATGCAACCTGCAAGCAGGTTTTGCGCTCCCTGAGAGGCAGGAGTAGCTTTTTGAAAAAAGCCACCTGCACCCTGCAAAAACTTTAATATTGTTTGCTACCTGCCGGAAAGGAACATTGCAAGATTGCATATGTCCCGTGCCTTTGCAATGTTGCAACCTTAAAAGTTGATTGCCTCTTTTTCCGCCGGTAGCTCCCAATACCATTGACAGCCCTCTTTAATTGAGATAACTCCCAAGTTCTTTTTTGCTTCGTCAAGCACTCTTTTCGAGATGCCGCAATTTTGTGCTTTTTTCAAAATAATTTGCTGTGGATATTTTCCATTTGACAGACAATCGGTTATTAAATTCTCTGCCTGTTCAGATTTCTTTTCTCGGCTGATTCCGTTTACCAAATCATCCAACGAAACATCGCAATGACCTTTCCAAACAAAACCGTTTTCTTCACTGAGTTCAAAAGCAATAGGTTTGCCTTGTGGTGCAAGAGAAGATTTTTCGTGTGCAACAACTCTTATATTTTCATCATCTTTTAACCTGCCGACAAGAAGTACACTTCGTGCGGCAGCTTCAAAATCTATCGAGCCAAGACCTCTGTAATTCGCCTTGCTACCTTTTGCCTTATTAAGATGCCCGACGAGAATTATCGCACAGCCGTACTCATCCGCAATCCTACCCAACTGCGATAAAATGTTTCGCACTTCATTTGCTTTGTTCATATCAACTTTTGCTCCCATATACGCCTGCATAGGGTCGAGGATAATTACCTTAGCCCCAGTTTCGATAATTGCTTGTTCAACTCTGTCGTCAAGCATTGACAATGCGGCTTCGGATTCGTCAATCACTTTGATTTTAGTGCAATCCGCATTGCCTGCAAGCAAACGAGGTTTAATGGTATCGCTCAAGCCGTCTTCGGCAGTTTGATATATAATATTTATCGACTCACGCTCCATATCATCACAAGGAAGTTTATCGCCTCTCGAAAGAATTGCCGCTAGCTGCAAAATCATCATTGTTTTACCGTCGCCCGGATCACCGTGTATGATTGTTATTTTTCCATATGGAATATACGGGTACCAAAGCCATTTAACTTCTGTGGCAGGAATATCCTCCATAGTTATGATTTTAAGTTCTGCCATTGTAACCATCGCCTTTCAAATTAAAATTGTTGAAATTTTGCTTACAATCGGTTATACTATGAATACATACATTTGGTGACTGCTCCGTATCTGCGCCAACAGATACAATCGGAGCGGTCATTTCTTTTTTATTTGTCATTCGTTTTCCTCCTTTAGTCCGCCGAGAATATCGGCAATCATTTCGATTAAGTCAAGTAATTCGTCATTGACTTCATTGCCGTTTTCAATCCTTTGTAATTCAATAAGTACATCTGCAAGATTGTTACGCAAAGCCTTATACACTCTCGGATTGCCTTGTACTACAACTTCTTTGTCGGTAAGTCGTCTTGTGATATAGTCCTGCTTATTCAAGCCGGACATTCGAACATATCGTTCGATTTGTTCCCACTCCTCTGGCGAAACTCTGAATGCTACCGTTTTGTTACGCCAGCGGTTGTGTTCGTCTCTGTTTTTTAGTGACATATTATCTGCCCCTTTCCATTTCCAATTTGTCTGCCATTTCAGTCTGCTTTGACGGGAACAAATGCGCATAGTTGTATGTTATTTCTATGCTTTCGTGACCCACTCGGTCTGCAATCGCCGTTGCAGAAAATCCCATATCAATCAGTAAACTAACGTGACTATGACGAATATCGTGTATGCGGATTCGTTTCACCCCAGCTTGTTTGGAACCTCGTTCCATTTCTCTGTGTAAATAGCTTTTTGTAACAGGGAACATTCTGTCGTCCAAGCCTACATCATAGAGCATTTTCAAATAATCCTGCATTTCATCACAAAGGAACTTCGGTAGTTGAATCGTGCGGTTGCTTTTCTCTGTTTTCGGGGAAGTAATAATATCTCTGCCATTTAAGTGCTGAAACGATTTATTGATTGTAACCGTTCGCTTTTCAAAATTGAAATCGTCAGGAGTGAGAGCCAGCAACTCTCCCTCACGAATACCGGTCCAATAGAGCATTTCAAAAGCATAATATGATAAAGGCTTTTCCATCATTGCGTCAGCGAATTTTAGATATTCGTCTTTTGTCCAGAACAGCATTTCACGATTTTTCTTTTTACCCATACTGCCTGCCTTTTTGCAAGGATTTTCTTTCAGATTGTAATATCTGACAGCGTGGTTAAAAATCGCCGACAGCTGATTATGAATCGTTTTCAAATACACCGGCGAATACGACTTACCTTTATCGTCCTTATAATTGATAAGCTCATTTTGCCAAGTGATAATTTGCTGTGCGGTAATATTGCACATTTTCAATTTTCCGAAATATGGAACAAGTTTTGTTTCGATAATGTGCTTTTTGGTTTCCCAAGTGTTTTCTTTCAGCCTTGTTTGCATATCTTCGGCATAATGCCCGACAAAGCTGTTGAAGGTCATATCTAAGTCGCCGCCGAGTTTATTAAGCTGTTCTCGCTCCCAAGACTGTGCTTCACGCTTTGTCTTAAAGCCTCGTTTTTGCGTTTGTTTTCTCTCGCCGTTCCAATCGGTGTAGCGATAGATAACACGCCAAGTATTTGTTTTTTCTTCTTTATATACTGCCATAAGTTTACCTCTCTTTCTTGTCGGCACCGTAACAGGTGCGTTCTCTAAAATATTGTTTATTTACTCGTCCCGAAATTACCATATAACCTTTTTCGGCTAATTCGGCATTGAGTTTTTGAACGATTTTATATGCGTAGGATTTTGAAATGCCTAATTCTTTAGCCACTTCATCAACTCGCATAAAGCTTGTATTTTCCATTTATATATCTCCTTTCGTTGTTTTTATAATTTACTTATTTATTGTCGGATACTTTCTGACCGCATTCCGAATTGCCCGAGCGGATATGCCATTACCGTGACATACGACGGATATTAAGTTTTCACAAGCAGCTTAACGCTATTTGCTTAATGATTATACTAAACATATTCCGTTATGTCAAGTGGTTTTCATAAAAATATTTAACTTTTTTGTTTTAGCTATCTTGACACATACTAAACATATATGATATACTGTTTGCATATTACATAAGTAAGGAGTGCAATTTTATGGCAATCGGTGAGAGAATTCGTTTCTTCCGCAATTTGTGTGGAATGACGCAAAAGTATTTAGGAACGGTAGTCGGCTTTCCTGAAAAGACTGCGGATATTCGTATGGCACAGTATGAATCCGGTTCAAGAACTCCTAAGGCGGATTTGACAAACAAGCTTGCAGAGGTTTTCGGTGTATCGCCGCAAGCTCTTTCTGTACCTGATATTGACAGCTACATCGGCTTAATGCACACGCTGTTTACATTAGAGGACAGATACGGCTTGACAATAGAAAGGACCGAAAACGGTGTTTCAATGTATGCTGACCCTAAAAAGGGAACAGATGCCGCAGAACTTTCGGAAATGTTAAATGCGTGGGCGGAGCAGTCCGAAAAATATCATAACGGCGATATTAACCGTGATGAATATGATAAGTGGCGCTATAACTACCCGAAATATGATGAAACCTCCGGATATGTAAAAGTACCGTCGCAAGAAGTAAACGAAGCAATGCTTGAAGCTTTCAAAGACAAACTGAAAAACGACTAAATTCAGACATAAGAAAAAGAGCTAACTGACTTATCAAAAAATCAGTTAGCTCTTTACTTTTACAATAATTCAAATAATGTTGCCATTTTGTTGCCAAAAAGCATATACAATCGGTAAAATCCCAGTAAAATAGGGCTTTTTCACGAGTGTGAATTTATTCCCACTCTACAGTTCCTGGGGGTTTGGAGGTTATGTCATAGACTACTCTATTTACATGTTCAACTTCGTTGATGATGCGGTTGGAGACTCTGCCTAGGATTTCGTAGGGGATTTTTGCCCAGTCGGCTGTCATAAAGTCATCGGTTGTAACGGCACGGAGGGCGATGAGTTCATCGTATGTTCTTGCATCACCCATAACGCCAACGGTTTTCACGCCCGGGAGAACTGCGAAAAACTGGCTCATCTTATCTGCGTAGCCGCATTTATCCATTTCATCTCGGAGAATTGCGTCTGCCTCCTGAAGAATACGAACCTTTTCGGCTGTAACTTCACCGATTACACGAACACCTAGTCCCGGACCCGGGAACGGCTGACGCCATACGAGGTCATGCGGAAGTCCAAGCTTCTCACCTACTACTCTTACTTCATCCTTGAAGAGGTCTTTAAGAGGTTCAATTACACCTGCAAAGTCGATATCTTCGGGGATACCAACCTGATTATGGTGCGTCTTGATCTTTGCGGCATCGCCTTTACCGCTTTCGATACGGTCGGGATAAATTGTACCCTGTGCAAAATAACCCTCGCCGTAGCTTTCACGGATTTTGTTCCAGAACACCTTATAGAATTCTGTACCGATAATATGGCGCTTTTCTTCGGGTTCTTCAACACCTTTAAGCTTTGCGAGGAACTCTTCCTGACAATTAATGCGGACAAAGTTCATATCAAAAAGCTTCGTAAAGGTCTGCTCTACAAAGTCGCCCTCGTCTTTTCTCATAAGTCCCTGATCAACGAACACGCAGGTGAGTTGTTTGCCGACTGCCTTACTGAGAAGTGCTGCGGCAACAGATGAATCCACACCGCCTGAAAGTCCGAGAACTACACCCTTGTCGCCTATCTGCTCTTTGAGCTGTGCGACTGTTGTGTCAATAAAACTCTCCATCTTCCACTCACCCTTACATTCGCATACATCATAGAGGAATGAACGGAGCATATCCTTACCGTTCTCGGTATGATTTACTTCGGGGTGGAACTGAACACCGTAAAATTTCTTTTTGGAACATGACATTGCAGCTACGGGACATACATCTGTTGTAGCTGTAATGCTGAATCCCTCAGGAACTTCATTGATATAGTCACGGTGACTCATCCATGAAATTCCTTCACTCTTTACGGATTTAAAGAGTATATCATTGTTATTATATCTTGTAACTGCCTTGCCGTACTCACTTGAAGAGTTGTCTGTTGCTGAAACAACATTTCCGCCGAGAGTATATGCCATAAGCTGACAGCCGTAGCATATGCCGAGAATCGGGATTCCAAGCTTGAAAATTTCGGGTGTATAATGCGGTGATGACTCGTCATAAACGCTGTTAGGACCGCCTGTGAAGATAATGCCTTTTGGGTTAATGTCTTTTATTTTCTGAATATCAACGGTGTAAGGAAGAATTTCGCAATATACATTGCACTCACGAACTCTTCTTGCAATCAGCTGATTGTACTGACCGCCGAAATCAAGAACAATGAAAGTTTCTTTTGTAGCATTGCTCATAGTAAAATTCCTTTCAAATTTAAAGAATACCGCACAGAGTTTGTGCGGTATTCAATTAATATTTTAATTATCTGTAAATAATATCGTTTCTGGAAGGACCGTTTGAAACCATTGTAATCGGCACACCGATAGCCTTTTCGGCAAATTCAATGTATTCACGGCATTCCTTAGGAAGCTTGTCATATTCTGTAATACCTGAAATTGAACACTTCCAGCCCTTGAGCTTTTTGAGGATAGGTTTGCATCTTTTAAGCTTTGTTGTTGACGGGAAGTAGTCAATTTCCTTGCCGTCAAGCTCATAACCTACACAAACAGGGATTTCATCAAGATATCCGAGAACATCAAGAACCGTGAACGCAACCTGTGTTGCACCCTGAACCATACAACCGTAGCGTGTTGCAACGAGGTCAAGCCAACCCATTCTTCTCGGTCTGCCTGTTGTTGCACCAAATTCTCCGCCGTCACCGCCTCTTCTGCGAAGTTCGTCAGCCTCATCGCCGAAAATTTCAGAAACAAATTCACCTGCGCCTACTGCACTTGAATAAGCCTTGACAACTGTGATGATTTCTTTGATTTCATACGGAGGAATACCTGCGCCTACTGCACCGTAACCTGCGATTGTGTTGGATGAAGTAACCATAGGATAAATGCCAAAGTCAGTATCCTTGAGTGAACCAAGCTGTCCTTCAAGAAGAATATTCTTTCCGTCTTTGAGCGCATTATGAACAAAAGTAAATGCGTCACCGACATAAGGAGCAAGAAGTTCCTTATATTCCATTAGCTTGTCAAAAACTTCCTGTTCTGTGATTTCGGGCTTGTTGTAGAGGTTTTTCAGAGTTGCATTCTTAATTTCAAGAGCGTGTCTGATTTTCTCTCTGAGTGAATCGGGATCATCATAAAGTTCATTGATCTGGAAACCGATTTTTGAATACTTGTCAGAATAGAACGGAGCGATACCGCTCTTTGTTGAACCGAAAGAATTTTTGCCGAGACGCTCTTCCTCATAGCAGTCAAATGCTACATGGTAAGGCATAACAATTTGTGCTCTGTCAGAAATAATAATGTTTGGCTCGGGAACTCCGCGATCTTTGAGGTGAGCCATTTCCTTAACGAAGTTTTCAACGCTGAAAGCAACACCGTTGCCGATTATATTGGTGATATTCTGATGAAAAACACCCGAAGGAAGCTGGTGAAGAGCAAATTTTCCGTAATCGTTGACAATTGTATGTCCTGCGTTTGCACCGCCTTGAAAACGAATTACGATGTCGCTGTCGTTTGCAAGAACATCGGTAATTTTACCCTTGCCCTCATCGCCCCAGTTGGCACCTACAATTGCTTTTACCATTTTACAAAACTCCTTTTTACAGACGCATGGTCTGCTATAAATAAAATATATACTTGAACCAAAGGTTCGATTAAATCAGTTTAATTAAACATTGATTTCAGGCTTGTCAGACTCAACATCTGCGTACTTTTCAAGAACAGGCTTGATGCACTCGTTGAGGAAGTCCTCTGTCTGCTCTTTTGCTCTGCCTGTGTAGTTTTCAGGCTTGAGAATCTTTTCAAGTTCTTCAAGAGTAACGCCGAATGCCTCATCTGCGGCAATCCTTTCGAGAAGGTCATTCTCGCCGCCTTCAACCTTGACCACCCTTGACGCAGCCATTGAATGCTCACGGATTTTCTCGTGAAGCTGCTGTCTGTCAGCACCACGCTTTTTAACTGCATCCATCATAATATTCTCTGTTGCCATAAACGGAAGTTCTTTTCTGAGTCTTTGTTCAATTACCTTTGGATAAACGACAAGACCGTCTGCAACATTTGCATAAAGAGAAAGGATACCGTCAACTGCGAGGAATGCCTCCGGAACGCTGAGACGCTTGTTGGCGGAGTCATCAAGTGTTCTTTCAAACCACTGTGTGGCAGTTGTAAAGTAGCCGTTGAGAACATCAACCATAACATATCTTGAAAGTGAACCGATACGCTCGCTTCTCATTGGGTTACGCTTGTAAGCCATAGCCGATGAACCGATCTGATTCTTTTCAAACGGCTCTTCAACCTCTTTGAGGTGCTGAAGAAGTCTGATATCATTTGAGAATTTAGCAGCTGACTGAGCAATTCCCGCAAGAACATTGAGGAACTGTGAATCAAGCTTTCTTGAATATGTCTGACCGGATACAGGGAAACAGGCCTTGTAGCCCATTTTTTCTGCAATCTTATGGTCAAGCATTTTGCACTTTTCGTGATCTCCGTCAAAGAGTTCAAGGAAACTTGCCTGTGTTCCTGTTGTACCCTTTGAACCGAGAAGCTTAGCCTTAGAAAGCTGATACTCAACATCTTCAAGATCCATAAGGAGCTCCTGAAGCCAGAGAGTCGCTCTCTTACCTACTGTTGTAGGCTGTGCAGGCTGGAAATGAGTGAATGCAAGGGTTGGAAGAGCCTTGTATTCATCGGCAAACTTTGAAAGGTTGCGGATAACAGTGATAAGCTTATTTCTGATAAGCTTGAGTCCTTCTGTCATAATGATGATATCTGTGTTATCACCGACATAGCAGGAGGTTGCTCCGAGATGAATAATGCCCTTTGCGTTCGGACACTGAACACCGTAAGCATATACATGTGACATTACATCGTGACGAACAATTTTCTCTCTTTCCTGTGCAACTTCATAGTTGATATCATCAGCATGAGCCTTAAGTTCGTCAATCTGCTCCTGTGTAATTGGGAGTCCGAGTTCTTTTTCCGATTCTGCAAGAGCAATCCAGAGTTTTCTCCATGTTCTGAATTTTTTATCCGGCGAGAAAATGTATTTCATTTCCTTGCTTGCATAACGGGCTGACAAGGGTGATTCATAAGTATCTTTTACCATTATTTACATCCTTTCAATTAGTTGTCCTTTTTATTGTTTTCATCGAAGTTCATTCCGCCACGCTCTTTGCCCTTAAAGGTTTCTTTTGTGATAGGAGCAGGGTAATTACCCGTAAAGCACCCGTCACAAAAGCCTACGGGAGCGTTGTGAATCATCTCACGAAGTGACTCAACAGGGAGGTATCCGAGGGAATCAGCCTTGCTGAGCTTTGTGATTTCTTCGATTGTATGGTTGCAGGCAATAAGTTCTCCTCTTGACGGAATGTCTGTGCCGTAATAACACGGCCACATAAACGGAGGCGAACTGATACGCATATGTACCTCTTTTGCGCCTGCCTCTTTGAGCATTGTAACAATTCGGTCAACAGTTGTACCACGCACAATGCTGTCATCAATAATAACAACTCTCTTGCCTTTGATTTTGTCGGCAATCGGGTTGAGTTTAATTTTTACGCTTTTCATTCGTTCCTTCTGACTTGGCTTTATGAAGGTTCTGCCGATGTAGCTGTTCTTCACAATCGCCTTTTCATAAGGAATTCCGGATTCTTCGCTGTAACCGATTGCGGCATCAATTCCCGATTCGGGAACACCGACAACCATATCAGCCTCAACAGGGTATTTCCTTGCAAGAATTCGTCCTGCCTGCTTTCTTGCCTCATAAACGCTTACTCCGTCAATAAAGGAGTCTGAACGGGCAAAGTAAATATACTCAAAAATGCAAAGTGCCTTTTTCTTGTCACCAAAGTCTGGTTTCATACTGCGGACACCGTTTTGGTCAACAATTACGATTTCACCCGGTTCAACATCACGGACAAATTCTGCACCGCAGGCATCAAGAGCCGCACTTTCACTTGCAAAAACATAGGAATCGTTGTACTTGCCCATACAAAGCGGTCTGAAACCGTGAGGATCACGAGCCGCAATAAGCTTTCTCGGACTCATAACAAGGAGCGAATAAGCACCCTCAATTACCTGCATTGTTCTTGCAACGGCATCTTCAACAGAATGACATTTAAGTCTTTCACGGGCAATTACATAGCAGATAACCTCGCTGTCGATTGTTGTCTGAAAGATTGCACCGCGCTGTTCAAGACCTCTGCGGATTTCAAGCGCATTGGTAAGGTTGCCGTTATGAGCAATTGAAAGCGTACCCTTTACATAACGCATAACAAGCGGTTGTGCATTTTCCAGCACAGAACCGCCTGCAGTCGAGTAACGGACATGCGAAACCGCCATTTGTCCGTTGAGAGAATCAAGAATTTTGTTGTTAAAGACCTCGGTAACAAGGCCCATATCTTTGTGATAATCAATTACACCTTCGTCAGATACAGCGATGCCGCAGCTTTCCTGTCCTCTGTGTTGGAGAGCAAGCAAGCCGTTATAACAAGCGTATGCAGGGTTAATTGTGCCGTCGCTGAATATGCCGAATACTCCGCACTCTTCGTGCAGACCTTCTTTTGCAAAATTATCGAAAGAAAATTCCAAGGTGCCACCATCCGATTAATCAAAATAACTATCCAAAGTTTAATTCACATATCTTAATTCAAAAATTCACAATGTAGTTATTATGCAAGACCTACACGCTTCATCATTTCGGCATAAGCCTCTTCAACACCGCCCATGTCACGACGGAAACGGTCTTTATCAAGTTTTTCCTGAGTATCCATATCCCAGAAACGGCATGTATCGGGAGAAATTTCGTCAGCAAGGAGAATCTTGCCCTTGTATCTGCCGAACTCAATCTTGAAGTCGATAAGATCAACATTGCACTGCTTGAAGAATTCAATCATAAGCTCGTTAATCTTAAAGGCCATTTCTGTGATTGTGTCGATTTCTTCCTTTGTAGCAAAGCCTGCTGCGAGGATGTGATATTCATTTACCATAGGATCGCCGAGTTCATCGTTCTTATAGCAGAACTCAAGAACAGGAGTCTTCATCGGTGTGCCTTCGGGAAGTCCGAGACGCTTTGAAAGACTGCCGGCAGCTTTATTTCTTAAAATTACCTCGAGAGGAACAATTTCAACCTTCTTGAGGACTGTATCTCTGTCATTAAGCTCTTCAACAAAGTCTGTTGCAATGCCGTGCTTTTCGAGAAGCTTGAACATAAAGTTTGACATACGGTTGTTTACAACACCCTTGCCAACGATTGTGCCTTTTTTCTCACCGTTGAATGCAGTTGCGTCATCCTTGTAGGAAACGATGCAGAGATCGGGATCTTCCGTAGAAAATACCTTTTTAGCTTTTCCTTCGTAAAGTAATTCTTTCTTTTCCATAATCAAATCCTCCATAAAGATGCGGCTTTGAGCCGTAATTAAAAAACAATACAAGATACATTATAATATATAAATCAAAAATAAGCAACCGTATGAGAATTAAAAATAAAAAAATTGACGAATTTTTTTAAAAATTGCCTGTATCAAAAAATTATGAAACAAAAATAATCTTAAACAGGGCATTTTTGCAAAAGAAAAAGGAACAATACGGCGTGTATTGCTCCTTTGAAATTAAAATCTGACCGTATTCTGTTTATTTCTGAATACGAAAAGTATTATCGGTCTAAAAAGTCCGAAGGTAAGAACATTTACCACTGTGAGAACATCCGAATATCTGACATTAAGATTTCTGAATATTTTATCCGAAATAATTACATCTATCACAAATGAGGCAATGACACAAGCTAACAGGGCAATCAAGCCGATGATACCGATTTCCAGTTCAAAACAGAAAAACAGAACGGCAACGGTTGCGATTGAAAGGTTCAGCACACCTTCAATTATGCCTAAAGCCTTATTCCCTGCAATTTTACCGAGCAGATATTTATTATAAAACGGAATCCATGCTGTACCGCTGTGCTTATAGTACAAGCTCTTGCACATACCCATTGCCGCAATGCTCTCAAAAACATAGCTTACTGCAAAATAAATAATCAGCACGGCAATTACCGCTATAAAGAACACATACATAGCCGAAAGCATTCCTATTAAAAGCATAACGCTTATTCCGCCCATAATTATCGCCCTCCGAAATATACTAAAAAAGGACACTAACCCTATGAGTTAATGTCCTTTTGGTGCCGGTGACCGGACTTGAACCGGTACGGTATCGCTACCGGCGGATTTTGAGTCCGCTACGTCTGCCAATTCCATCACACCGGCAAATGCAATTTGTATTATACAATACAAATCGTAAAAAATCAAGTTAAATTTTTAAAATTTTTCATCTGATAGAATTAAAGTTACTTTGGAAATTAACGCTGATAAAACTAATACCGGAATCGGCAAAATTGTTTTATTCTTTATTCCCATTTTTCTTTTAAGTATATATAAACACAGAAAATTTTGATAAAATAGAAAAAATTGCAGAAAGCTGTGTTATTTATGTTTGACAAAAATTTGATTGATTTATCGGTTATGTCTACCGAGCAGATTGACAAAATTATCAGAAAAGCTAAAAAGATTATGCAGAGTCCTGCCGACTACCGACATGCCTGTGACGGCAAGATTCTTGCTACTTTATTTTATGAACCGAGTACAAGAACACAGATGTCATTCCAGACGGCCATGCTCAAACTCGGCGGAAGAACAATCGGTTTTGACAACCCAATGAATTCTTCTGTTTCAAAGGGTGAAAGCCTTAAAGATACAATTACAATTGTGGGCGAATATGCCGACATTATCGCAATTCGCCACCCTGTTGAGGGTACTGCCGCTGCGGCATCTCTCTATGCAGGTGTTCCTGTTATCAACTGCGGTGACGGCGGTCACCTTCATCCCACTCAGACACTTGCCGACATTATCACTCTCAGCTGTGAAAAAGGCAGACTTGATAACCTCAGAGTAGGTGTATGCGGTGACCTTCTCAACGGCAGAACAGTTCATTCGCTTATCAAGACACTTGCAAAATATCCGAACAACAGCTTTGTACTTATCTCAACAAAGGAACTCAGCGTTCCGCTTTATGTTATTGACATTCTTGAAAAGAACGGCTGTAAGTATGAAATTTCACATAGCCTTGCAGATGCGATTACCGATCTTGATGTTCTTTATATGACAAGGATTCAGCGTGAGAGATTTGCAAGCGAAGAAGATTATCAGGCGCAGAAAAATGTTTTTGTTCTCGACAAAGAAAAGCTTGACAAAGCAAGAGAAGATATGATTATTCTTCATCCGTTGCCGAGAGTAAACGAAATTACGGTTGACATTGATGATGACCCGAGAGCGTTGTATTTCAAACAGGCTCAGTACGGTATGTACGGCAGAATGGCACTTATTCTTCTGCTTTTGCAGGATGATGAGTTTTTTGTTGAAAACAGACCGTTTGTTGTATCGAATCATCACTGCAACAATCCGAAATGTATCACACAGCAGGAGCCATATCTTCCAAACCTCAGCTACGAAAAGCTCGGTATGGTGATGTGCGGTTACTGCGACAAGAGAATGGACTGAGGAGTATTAAATGAGGGAACATAAGAAAAAGAAAAATCCAGCGGCTACTATGATGATGACCTCTCTCGCCTATATTGTACTCGGCATTGTGACGGTTGTCTTTCCGCAAAAGGTGCTTGATGTTTTGTGCTATGCACTCGGCGGTGCAATGACTGTTTACGGACTGTTCAACATAATTTCTTTCTTTGTTGACAGAGAAGGCGGAATGTACTTTGAACTTGTAATAGGCGTTATTTCAACCGGATTCGGTATATTTGCTTTGTTTTCACCCACTTCAATTGCGGCGATAATCAATATTCCGCTCGGCATTATAATCATTATTGACAGTATTATGGATATGAAGCACTCTCTTACGCTTAAATCACTCGGAATGAAAAAATGGTGGATTTCTTTTATCATCTCAATTGCCGTGATTGTTTTCATTCTTGTTACTATATTCTTCAAAAACATTTTTGGTGCATTGCTTATGATTGCACTCGGAATTGCGCTTATTTATGAGGGTATTTCGGGATTTTCACTTATCATTCTGTTAAGTCGTTATCATAAAGAATATGACCGAAATCAAAGAATGATTGATGCCGAAGCAACCGATGTAAACTGAATATGATTAAACCGTCCGCAGAATTTACGGACGGTTTTCTTTTTATACGGTAATGTATGAGCCGAGGTGGATACTGCAAAGAATACATTCTTTGACGGTAAGTTCTTCGGACTGCTCCATTGCGGATTTATACAAATCAAGTTGCTTTTTGTAGAGGTCTGCAAGTTTTGCTATATCCTTTACCCTGTCGGTTTTGTAATCGACAATAACAAGCTTTCCGTCCTCAACAAACGCAAGGTCAACCGCGCCCTGAATTATTACTGTTGCATCGGTTTTTACATCTTTATATTCATCAAATACTTCCGAGGGCTTAAGCCTTGCTGTAAAGCGTTTTTCACGCATTACAAGCTGCGATGCAATTATACGGTCAATTAGTTTGGTTGACAGAAATTCATTAAGTGTTTTTCTGTCAATCATATCAACCTGTTCCTGTGTAAGTTTTCCGTCATTTAAAAGACGGTCAATTTCAGTATCAAGACTTGCTCTTGCCTGTTCAAAATTGCAGTATTGCAAAAACTTGTGGTGAGCAGTACCTCTTGCAACAGGAGCGGAATTTTGCTCGGATACAAATGACGGTTTTGAAAGAATCTTTTCAAAATAATCACCGTTCTGACTGTGTGCAATATCGGACGCACTGACCTTTTGCGGAAGTGAAAGAATATCTTCATTTTTATATTTGAAGTTGAGATTCTGTTTCAAAAGTTCTGCATAGTCAAAAGAATCATCACCAACGCTGACAACTTGAAGCATATCGGCAGAAGTTATGTCATCTTCAAAAACATTCTCCTTGTCAGAAGTTTGTTCCTGATGTATAATCTGCAACTTCCAATCAGACTCACCGTTGTGCGGAATAACCTTTGCACCCGACATAATATCATTACGCACACTGTTGAGTGACGGATGAACCAATGCACAAAGACAAATCCAATCACAATAGCTTTGACAGCTTGTAACGGTATAAGGTTCAATCACGCTTTCAAAAACAAGTTTTGAGTACAGCTTTTCAATGTAATCACTGCACTTTTTAACCGCACCAACGCAGATTAACTTTTCTTTTGCCCTTGTGAGTGCAACATACAGTACACGCATTTCCTCGGCAATAAGGTTTTCTTCAATTTTAAGGCCTGTTGCAAGGCGTGGAAATGTGTTATAAACAACGCCATTGCTCTGAACCTTGATTCCGAGTCCTGCTTTGCTGTCAAGGAGAATATCGTTTCTTAAATCGGTTTTGTTGAACTGATGTGTTATGTCTGCAATAAAGCAAACGGGAAATTCAAGTCCCTTTGAAGCATGGATACTGAGAACTCTTACAGCATTCGTAGTGTCGCCCTCATTCTGTGAAGAGGCGTCAAGATTTGTCTTGTTGGCAATTAACTTGTCGGTATATGATATAAAATCCGAAAGAGTTTTGTAGCCGCCGCTCTCAAAACTTCTTGCATATTCACGCAACAGTTCAAGATTTTTAAGTGCCGAGTCATTACCGCTGACAGCAAGTGAAATTGACATAAATCCCGTCATTTCACACGCTTTTGAAATGAGAGCGTCAACGGAATTTGTACAGGCACAATCACGCAGAATTTTAAGTTCATCAACAAATTTTCTTGCCTTATCGTTTTTTTTCGCATATTCGCAGACAGAAGAGTAAAGCGAAGATTTTCTGCTTTCACAACGCATTTCGGCGAGATCATCTGGAGTGAACGCATACATAGGACTGCACAGAACCGACAAAAGCGGAATATCAATTCCGGGGTTGTCGATTACACGCAAAAGGTTGAGCATAATTTTGATTTCAACTGCATCAAAGAAGCTTGACTTGTTCTCGCTGTATGCAGGAATACCGCTGTTATTCAGGGTATTGACATAAGTTGCGGCCTTTCCGCTTGGACTGCGAAGAATTATTGCAAAGTCGCCGTAGCGAGCTGTGCGCATTATATCTCCGTCTTTGACCTTGAATCCTGAGTTAATCATTTTATGGATTTTATCAGCTATATACTTTGCCTCTATCTCTACTTTTTCAAGATCGGAATTTTCGGTTTCAAGCAATGAAATTTCAAAATTACAATCATCCGAGTTTGGAAATTCAGCACCGTTTACAAGCCTTTCATCGGCGTTGTATTCCATTTTTGCCGACTCCTTGGTCATTATTCTTTCAAAAATAAAGTTGACCGCATCACACACTTCAAGACGGCTGCGAAAATTCCTGTCAAGAATTATAGTTGCGGGATATTCGGGATTTTCCTCATTAAATCGCTTGTATTCGTTTTTGCGTTCAATGAAGATTTCAGGCTTTGCCTGACGAAATCCGTAAATACTTTGCTTAACATCACCAACAACAAAAAGATTGCTTTCATCCTTGCTGACCGATTTGAAAATGAGGTCCTGAACATCGTTTACATCCTGAAATTCATCAACCATAACGGCATCAAATCTATGTGAAATCTCCTGTGCCTGAACGGTTTTTGTGTAACCGTTTTCATCATCAGGTGTTGCAAGAAGTTTTACCGTGAGCGATTCAATATCGGCAAATGAGAGAATATTTTTCTTTGCTTTGAGTTCGGACAGCCTTTTGTCATATTCACGGACAAGGGTAAACAATGTCGATATAAGCCTGTGAAGCTGTGGCAATTCTTCTCTTGCACCGTCCTCACTCCACGCAAACAGTGATTGAAGTTTTTTTACAGTATCTTTGACTTCATCACGGTTTGAAGAAATGGAAATTTTAATCGGATTATCCTTGTAACCTTTTGGACATTTCATTCTTCCTGCTTCAAAGGAAAATACTGCTTTTCTGATTTCATTCCAAGATGAAGAAGCAAATCTTTTCTGAACAATAGAAAAGTATGCCAAATCATTTACAAGCAGAGGGCCGACTGCATCCTGCAATTTACCGTCATCTTTTAGGCGGAGAATAGAGTTTTCCGTCAGATTGATTGCGTGAAGCACTGCACTTTGGGCATAGTCGATTATAATCTTGCCCCACACGGTTTTGGCAATTTCCGTTTCCGAATAGTTTTTAAGCATATCGTCAAGCCATTTATCGGGGAACGGCTGAGTTGTGAGGAACTCGGAGATTTTAAGCACGGTTTCACGCAATTTTTGGTCACCCTGTTTCCCTTTAAAAGCGTCAAGAAGAGAGTAAAAATCATTATCTTCTGTGTCGTAAAAACTTTCAAATGTGCTGTCAAGTGCCTCTTGTCTTAAAATTTCGAGTTCTCCATCATCAGCAATACGAAAATCTCGTGCTACATCAAGCGTATGAAAATATTCACGCACAATATCGCTGCAAAAGCTGTCTATTGTCGAGATGTTGGCACTGTACAAAAGCTGTCGCTGTGCAAGCAGATGAGCGTTGTATGGGTCATTTTCAAGAAGTTTATTGACTGCCGCCTGTATTCTTTCTCGCATTTCGGCAGCCGCCGCTCTTGTAAATGTTACGATAAGGAGGCGGTCAACATCAAGCGGATTTTTTTCTCGTGTAATAAGCTGAATTACTCGCTCTACAAGCACGGCAGTTTTGCCCGAACCTGCGGCGGCCGATACAAGCACTGAACCGTCTGTTGCATAGATTGCATTTTTCTGTTGCGGAGTCCAATTTCTTGACATTACTCTTCCTCCTTTCCGTTAATTTCATTTGTAATTTCTTCAATAACAGCCTTATTATCAACAGAGAAGCAATTTATCGGACTGCTCTGTCTGTAAGCACAAACGCTGTCATACGGGCAATATTCACACGAATCGTGACCGCCCTTGAGCGGCTTTGCCTCAATGTTGCCGTCATAGATGTTCTTGCCCATTTCAGCGATGAGCATATCAACCTTCTTGAAAATTTTTCCGAACTCTTCAAGTGTTGCAAGGCTTGTTGCCGAAACAGGTTCGCCTGCTTTAATTTTTACAGGAATGTATGTTGCGGCATCGGTCTTATCCATTCCGTGGATAATTTCTGCATCTTTGAGCAAAAGTCCGTTCATTTTTAGATTTTTATTAAGCTCATCGGGCAGTTTGTCAATTGATTTCAGGCTATCTGCTGAAATATACGGCACTGTTGCAGGCATATACAAAATTCCTGCAGGAGTTATTTTGCCGTATTTGTCGCTGTCAGAATTTTCAATTGAGTGAAGATACAAAAGCATTTGAAGATTGATTCCATAGAGAATGTCGGAAAGTTTGAACTGCTTTGTGCCTGTTTTGTAGTCGATTACACGCAGATAGCTTACACCGTTTTTCTGCATAATGTCCACCCTGTCAACGCTTCCGCAGACTGCAATTTTATGGCCATCGGGAAGTACAATTGTGCAGGACGGAATGTCCTCGCCGATTTTAAGTTCACAATCGGCAACGAAAAATTCACTCTGCGAAAGTTCCAGCATAATGTGCTTCATAAGATAAATCACATTATCAAGAATTGTCTTTAGGCGGTATGTGAATGAATTTGATTCAAGCTGTTCTGTGCCAAAATATGTAACTGCATATTCAGAAAGATATGTGCGGACGATTTCTATAAATATATCTTCTTCAAGTGATAAGTATTCTTCCTTTGTATATTCACTGAAAAAGCGTTCAAGAATATAATGAACAAGCGTTCCGTACTGCATTGGATTGATTTCGGCTTTGAGCCTTTCACGAACATTCAAGCCGTAGTTACAGAAGTATGAAAATCTGCAAAGATTGAATTTTTCAAGCTGTGATGCAGAAATATTGAGATTTTCTCCGAAAAGTTTTTCAGCATTTTTCTTGTCAAATATTTTGAGCGGATCTTTGTTTTTGGCATTTATAAGAGAATCAAGTTTTGCTGAATATTCGGGATTTTCTGAAAAAACTTTGAGCAAAGAATCAGGAACTTTTTTGCCCTTACCAATCATTTCTGCAATCGTATCAAAAGCGGGACGGAGCGCATACATACTCTCTTTTTTGCTGTCAAAATCCATTTTATCGTTTACGCAGATGTTCTTGAACGCCTTGGTGCACTGAAGAACGATCTCAGACGGCTGATAGCTTGTTCCGGTTATGTCAGATGAATAGAATGACACTGAAATATATTCGCTTGCCGAGGTCATACACGAGTATGCCATAAATGTTTCAAGGTTATTGAGTTCGGCAAAATCGTCACCGAGTTCAATCTCGTTCATTGCAAGCATTTTCAGCTCAAACGGTGAAAATATGCCTGAGGTGTGCGGTATTGCAGGGAAAATTCCGTCAACGCAACCTATGAGGAATGACGCTTTCTGCTTTGAAATTCGCACTCTTTGGGCGGTTGTTATCGTTACGCAATCTATTGTTCTCGGAATATCCGACAACTGCATTGCAGAAATTTGCAGACTTAAAAGCTCGTAATAACGCTTTATCGTCATTGTTTTTGTGCCGATTACTGCGGCGGTTTTGTCGAGAACCGACATAAACATATTCCATATTCTAATCTGTTCAGCACCGACCGCTTTATCGTCGGATTTTTCAAATTCAGCGTACATTCTGCGCAACGCATCAGGTACTTTAAGTTCTTCAAGAAGTGCGTAAAACAGCTTTGAAATTTCAAGTCCGTTTTTATCTTTTGCATTTTCTTTAAACGCCGTTAAAGGCTCAACAATTGATTTGCGAAGATTTTCAACTTTTGCAAGAACATCTTTGTCATAATCCGAAAACTTTTCCGAGTAGCCTTTTGGATTCTGAACAAATTCATTTTTAAAAGCCAAACCCGAAACATTCCACACAAAAAGGTAGTTTTCAAAAAGACTTATTTCTTCAACAGAAAATTCAGTTAAACCCGATTTTAAAAGTGCAAGCACATCTTCCCTGTCAAAATCATAAATAAGGCATCTAAAAATTGAATTCACAAGCCTTATTACAGGTTTTACATCAATATCTGCGTGTTCGTCACTGAAATACGGAATTTCGTATTTTTCAAGAATTTCTGACAAAATACCCTTGTACGGCTCGGTATCGTGACAAATAACGGAAATGTCAGAATAGAGATAACCTTTTTCAATAACAAGGTACTTGATTTTTCTTGCGACATATTCGCACTCGTCATACATATCGACAGCATTGTAAACGCAGATATTTTCGGGAATAATCTCAAGCGGCTCAATGTGCGTTCTGAAAATATTTTGTTCAAGCAAAGCGAGTTCAGCATTCTTAAAGCGGTGCAAATCGGTAAGCTTTATCGGAGCTTTAATGTCAACACCGTCACGCTTTGCGTACTCTTTGAGAATTTTATATGTCTGCTGTGAGGTGGTGAAAACTTCTTCCGAACCGTCTGTGAGCGGGTCAAGCGTGAGCGTAAAATATGTAGCGGCACAATCGCGCATAAGACTTCTTACCACCTTGAGCTGTTGCATTGTAAAGCCTGAAAATCCGTCAAAGATTATCGTATAATCCCTGAGAATATTATTCTTTAAAAGAATATCATTAAGCCTTGTCAAATCATCCATAGGATCAATGTAGCTTTGGCTGACAAGTGCGTCAAATGTATCGCTTATGAGGGCGGTTTCATTAAGTTTTGTCTTTAAGGTTTCATCTTCAACAAGTTTTGAAGCACCTCTGAGTTCATTGCTTGTAACCGAACTTTTCTTCAAATCGGAAACAGTCCGCAGCATAACATCAACAAGGCTTTTGTTGCCCTTTGATGAAAGCAGGCTGAGTTTTTCGGTAAGTTCTTCAAGGACAAGACTCATCACAACGGCTCTTGTACCCTCGTCAATAACATTATCGGCTGAGTTGCCCGTTAATTCAAAAACATATTTGCAAAGTCTTGAAAAACCGAATACAAGGACTTTTTCGGCTTTTTTTGCACCGAACACATCGAGCAGAGTTTTTTCACATTCAAATGTGCTCTGGTCAGGCACAATCAGCATTACGGGAAGATTACCGTCGGCAAGCTCGCCTGCAATCTTCAAAGCCTCGGTACTTTTTCCGCTGCCGCTTTTCCCAAGAATAAATCGTAGCATTTCATCACTTCCATAAATTTAATTCACAACAAAGTAATTTTATTTTAAATATCTGTACAAATAATAACATATTCTGTGGGTCATTAAAAGGACTTTGCTGTTATCAAACAAAAATTTTCTGAAAAAGTTCTACTATGAAAAATTTATATTCCACCTTATCATCAGTTACTAATCTGTATTCATCATCCGAAAGAACATCTTTTGCCCTGTCTTTTCCCTCATCAACCGTTGAAATGCAAATTGACGGGTACATTACGCACCACCAATTGTGACCTTTGGCATTACCGATTGTTATGCGGAGTGCGTCATACATTCCCGACGGAAGAGTGTAGCTTTCATAATAGCGTGTGTCAAAGTGCATATTGACAATTTCAGCTTTTACAGGATAGTTATAACCGTTTTTATAAACTTCATTCTGTGCAATTTTTTCTATTGTTTCAAGGTTTGCTTTTACAAATTCTTCGGCATCTGATTTTGAATTTGCCGTATCAAAAAGAATTTTTGTCCTTTCAAGAACCTTATCACGAACTTTGAGTTTCAATACCTGATCTTCTTCCGTGTCTGAATTTGCAAGTATGTGAAAACGGAAAACATCGTTCGGAATTTCAGTGCATACAGCCTGAAACGGAATTACCGAATAGATTACTGTAAGTACGAATGCGATTATTGCGGATTTGATTAAAAGTGTTGATTTATTTGTTTTCATAAAAATAACCCGTCCTCTCTTAAAATGAGTATGGACAGGTTATTGTAATTTTAATCAAAATTATTAAATTTTATCAAAGCACCTTGCAGCCGTCTGAAACCGGCTTGCAAAGAAAAACTTCTTTGTAACTTTCACAAAGCTTGTCGTAGCACTTTTTGGCTCTGCGTGATGAAGTGAACACACCGAATACGGCAGAACCCGAGCCGCTCATACCTGCTCCCCTTGCTTTTGATTTGAGCATAATACCCTTGATTTCATTTACTTCCGGAATTTGCAGCGCAAGTTCAAAGTCATTGAAGATTGTTGTTGAAATCATAAACATATCTCTGCTGAACAATGCCTTTACCATTTCATCGGTATAGCAGGCGTGAGGATTGAGTGCGTCAACTTTTTTGTACGCATCGGCAGTTGACACGCTGACTGTGTCAGGTTTGCAGATTACAATGCTGTCGCAACGAAAAGTGGCAACTTTTTTGATTGTAGTTCCGATACCTGTACAGAGTTTTGTTCCGCCCTCAAGACAGAACGGTACATCCGCGCCTACCTTTTCACCGATTTCTCTCATCTCGGCAGGCTTGAGCATTGTTCCGAACATATTGTTCAAGCCTAAAATAACAGCCGCACCGTCACTGCTTCCTCCGGCAAGACCTGCCTGTGTGGGAATCTTCTTGTCAATGTCGATATGAACGCCCTTAACATCCGTTTTGCAATAATCAAAGAACTTGTAAGCCGCCTTTGCACAAATGTTTGAATCGTCGCACGGCACGCCCTCACAGTTACATGAAATTGTCACCGTGCCGCTTTCATTGTCTGTAATTGTGATTGTATCATACAAATCAACGGCTTGCATAACAGTTGAAATGTTGTGATAACCGTCTGCTCTCTTTGAAAGAACATCGAGAGAAAGATTTATTTTTGCAGGAGCAAGAACTTTTACTTCCATATTTTAACCCTTTTTCAGCTCATCAAGAAACTCTTTGATTCTTTCAAGCGCAATTTTAAGATGCTTGATAGAATATGAATATGACACACGGACAAAGCCTTCGCCCGATTCACCGAACGCAGTACCCGGAACAACGGCAACATGCTTGTCCACAATAAGTCTTGTACAGAATTCCTCACTTGTAAGACCTGTGCTTTTGATACACGGGAACACATAGAATGCACCCAAAGGTTCAAAGCAGGTGAGTCCCATTGCGTTAAAGCTGTCCACAACAAGCCTTCTCCTCATATCATACTCACCACGCATCATCTCTACATCCCTGTCACCGTTGCGCAGAGCCTCAATAGCGGCATACTGTGCGGTTGTAGGAGCAGACATAATTCCGTACTGGTGGAGCTTTGTCATCTGAGCAATAACAGGAACAGGACCGAGTGCATAACCAAGTCGCCAGCCTGTCATGGCATATGATTTTGAAAAGCCGTTTACAACGATTGTACGCTCGTACATACCGTCAATTTCAGCGATTGAAACATGGTTCTTATTGCCGTATGTAAGCTCGCAATAGATTTCGTCGGAAAGTACAAACAGATTGTGTTCCCTGATAACCTCTGCAATTTCTTCAAGGTCTTTTCTCTCCATAATTGCACCCGTCGGATTGTTCGGGAACGGAAGTACAAGAAGTTTTGTCTTTTGAGTAATTGCGGCACGAAGGTCTGACGCTTTAAGTCTGAAATTATCTTCGTTTTTTGTGTTGATAATAACAGGCACACCGTCTGCCATAACCGTAAGCGGTTCGTAACAAACAAATGAAGGTTCGGGAATGATAACCTCATCACCCGGATCAAGCAATGTCCTGAAAACAAGGTCAATTGCTTCGCTGCCGCCGACAGTTACAAGCGTCTGCTTTTTGGCGTCGTACTCAATACCGAATCTTCTCTTGTAGTAGGCGGCAATTTCCTCACGAAGCTCGGCAAAGCCTCTGTTCGGAGAATACCATGTCTTACCTTTTTTCAGGCTGTTAATGCCCTCCTCACGGATGTGCCACGGCGTCTGAAAATCGGGTTCGCCGATACTCAGGGAAATGACATCGTCCATTTCGTTAGCTATATCAAAAAACTTACGGATACCCGAAGGTTTTACCGTTGAAATCTTTTTGTTAATAAAATTATTGTAATCTATCACAGAATTAAATGCCTCCCGTCACGCTTCTCTTCATCGCTGAAAAGGCACGCCCCTCTGTCCTTGTAGCGGCGCATAATAAAGTGTGTACCCGTAGAAAGCACACCGTCAATTGTAGAAAGCTTTTTGGCAACAAACATTGCGATATCCTGCATTGACTCACCTCTTACAATGAGAGCAAAGTCATATGTGCCTGCCATAAGATAGAGAGATTCAACCTCTTCAAAGCCCATGCAGAGTTCCGCCATTTCGTCAAAGCCTGTTTCCTTTTTGGGAGTTACCTGAAGTTCGATTAAAGCCTCAACATAGCTGTCATCAACCATATCCCAGTTTACGACTGCCTGATAGCCCTTGATTACTCCCGAATTTTCGTATTCCTTAATCTGCGCCTTGATGTAATCCTCAGGCTCGCCGAGCATTGCCGCTATTTCCGCTGTTGTAAAACCGGAATTTTCACTTAAAAGCTTTAATAATTTGTCCATATTTATTCCTCCCTGAGAATATATTAAACGCAAATTTTTGCGTTGCAGGCTGAATTTGCAAAAAGCGACATCAAAGGATGTCGCTCTGACAATTTCAATTTTTAATATTTATCTGCGATGTTTGCACTGTTATTTGCTTGCTCTGTGACAGTTCACATAGCTTTAGCGGTGGGAACTGTCTGCACATAGATTATACAACCTGTACCTCTCGCTTGTCAACTGTATTTATCATATTAACACATAAGGCAGTCATCAAACATATCAATTCATTTTGCGCATCGGCAATTTCAAGTTCGCACCCTAAAGGGCGCTTGATGTGGTTGCATATCTGTGCGTTGTCAACATCAACAATGCTGAAATTTTTTGAAATTACATCACCGAGAATTCTCCAATTATTGCCGTAGAATCTGCATTGAACCATATTGTTGGTCATAAGCACAACGAGGGTTGCCGCTGTTTTGTCTGTTTTTAGAGTAAATGAATTTACTCCTGCAACGGGCAACTGTCGAAGTCTTGCAACAAGGTTTTTATTCTCATCAAGAATATTAAGCCTTACAATGTTGTTGACAACACCACGCAGACTTCTCTTTCTGTGTTTCGTAACAGCAGTATATTTATCCCTGCCCAATTCATCACGAATCAGAAAACAAACATCGGACGGAGATACATCTCGTGTAATAAACAATTTCATAAAATCACCGTCAAAATTTTATTTCTTAATCTTCTTCAAGATTTTCAAGCCAAAGATTTACACACGCATCACTCGGCATTCTCCAATCTGAACGAGGCGAAAGTGTTACAGAACCAACCTTCGGTCCGTCAGGCAGACATGAACGCTTGAACTGCTGAGTAAAGAATCTTCTGACAAAAGTTGTGAGCCACTTTTTGATTGTGGCATTGTCGTATTTTCCCGCAAATGATCTCTTTGCAAGGTAGTATATTTTATTCGGCTCAAAGCCAAATCTTACCAAATAATATAAGAAAAAGTCGTGGAGTTCATAAGGACCAACCACATCTTCGGTTTTCTGTGCAATTTCGCCGTTTTTATCGGGCGGAAGAAGTTCGGGACTTACAGGTGTGTCGAGAACATCAAGAAGAACGGTTTTTAGAACTCCTTCGCTGTGCTGTGCCTCATAGGCAGTGAGATAACGAACAAGGGTTTTCGGAATTGACACATTTACGGCATACATACTCATATGGTCACCGTTGTAGGTTGCCCAACCGAGAGCAAGCTCAGAAAGGTCGCCTGTGCCAATAACAAGACCGTTATATTTGTTTGAAAGATCCATGAGAATCTGTGTTCTTTCTCTCGCCTGTGAGTTTTCGTAGGTTATATTTGTAACGCTTTCATCGTGGTTGATATCTGCAAAATGCTGACGAACAGCTTTTGTAATGTTGATATCTTCAAAAGACACTCCGTAAGCCTCAGCCAGAAGCTGAGCATTTGACTTTGTACGCTTTGTCGTGCCGAAGCAAGGCATTGTTACTGTATGAATATTCTTTCTGTCAATATCGAGCATATCAAAAGCATGAACGCAGACGATGAGAGCAAGCGTACTGTCAAGACCTCCTGAAAGTCCTAAAACCGCATTTTGAATTCCCGTGTGAGCAAGTCTTGTTGCAAGACCTGTTGCCTGCATTGTTATAATCTCCTCACAACGGGCATCAAGATCTGATTTGTTTGACGGGATAAACGGAGTCCGAGAGAACTCTCTTGAAAGCTTTGTCTGTTTTATAGGCATATCAAAATATACCGAGGTAAAGTTATTGTCATCACTTTTTGTGAAAGTATTTGTCTTTCTGCGTTCAGCTGAAAGCTTTTGAACATCAATGTCTGCATAGATAATGCCTGTTGTAAAACGCTTGCTTTCTGCAAGCAGAGATGCGTTTTCGGAGATTATGTTCTGTCCCGAAAATACCATATCAGTTGTGCTTTCGCCAAAGCCCGAATCGCTGTAAATATATGCACAACAAAGCTTACCGCTCTGCATTTTTACAAGGTCACGGCGATACTGTGCCTTGCCTATTACATCATCCGATGTTGACGGATTGCAGATTATAGTTGCACCGTGTTTTGCGTGTTCAACAGACGGAGATGCGGCAACCCACAAATCCTCGCAGACTTCAACACCAAAGCTGAAATCACGCATTTTGTCACAACAGAAAACAAGGTTATCCGAAATTACGGTTTCTGCGCCTGCATATGAAATTTCATCATAGAGGTTCTTACCGCTTGTGTAGTGACGAACCTCGTAAAATTCGCTGTAGTTGGGGATGTTGACCTTAGGTACAATGCCGAGGATATCGCCCTTATAAATTACTGCGGCACAATTGTAGAGTGCCGATTCAATTGCAACCGGAACACCAACAATTGAGATTATGTCAAGGTCTGCTGTTTTTTTGAGAACTTTCTCAACTGATTTTTCAGCCGCATTAAGCAAAACACGCTGATAAAACAAATCCGAACAGGTGTAGCCTGTTACACAAAGCTCAGGAAACACAACCAGTGACGCACCGTTTTTGTGTGCCTCTTTAATCTGTTCAATAATATTTATTGTGTTGGTTTTACAGTCTGCAACCCTGATTTTCGGTGTTGCGGACGCAACCTTGATGAAACCGTATTTCATAAAATTATACCTCACAAAATAATAACCGCAGAAGCAAAACGCTCCTACGGTTATTATACATCAAATTTTCCGATTATACAAGCATCAGAGCATTGTTCTCGTAATGCGTTTGAGCCTTTTTCCGTGAAAAAGACACTGACTTTCAAGCGTCGGTTCAAACTTTGTGATGTAGCAACTCATATAGCCCATAATCAGCCAGAACCACACCACCATAAACGATATGTCATAGAGCAATGCCTTTTCAAAGCAGGCAAAAAACAAATATGCGAAAAGAAAAGCAAACAGGCAGGGGTAAACATCGTCACGGTATGTTTTTTTCTGAAGGAATAAATGCTGTGCGGAGTGTTTTGCAAACCGAAAGCCGAAAATTCCGAAAAGAACAAAACCGATTATGCCTGTTGAAACCAAAATTGTAAGGAAACCGTTGTGCAAATCACTTTTGTGATAGGAATACTCCAAAGCACCGTTTGAATATTCGGCGCTGTAGAGAACGATATTTCCGTTTGAGATTCCGACAATCGGCGACAGCTTAAAAAGATTGATTGATTCAAGCCAAAGCTTCTTTCTTCCGCTGTCGATGTTTTTGTTTTCGTGTGAGAAAGTTATTGCATTTTTGTCGAGCTCTTCCTTTTGTTCCGGAGTAAGTTCTCCCTGAACAAGCTCGCTTTCTGTCTTGCCAAGCAACAGGTCAACAACAGAGGTTGTTTTTGAAACAACAACCGAAAATCCTTCCTGACAAATCGTTCTGAACATTAAGGCAGAGCCTGTAAGGAAAACTCCCACAAGAAACAGCGCTGTAATTTTCAAAATAATTTTTGAAGGTGAAAGTCCCGCTTTGTCGGCAAAGAACATATAAACTATGTAGACAATTGCGTATCCGAGTGCAAGCACAAGAGATGCGTTTGAGTCACACAAAATAAGTGAAAATATATTTGTTGCAAGACACGCTACAATCCAGATTTTGCTTATGCCCGGTTCAGGAATTTTCTCGGCAATTCTGCGCATAAAATGTCCCTTTGACAGCATATGACAACAAAAAATTGATACAACTGCGATAAATCCGAGCAAATTCGGATTGACATAACAACCCGTGAATCTGTTTTCGTAAACGGTGAACTTAATCCAGTACCACTCAAATTTTATGCCGAACATAAGGCAGCTTATGCCGATTATGTTCATAATCGTAGTAATGTAAATAATAAATTTTGCAATGTGATAAAGCTCAATTCTGTAGTCAAAATCAGGCTCTGTGTGCATTCCGTAAAAAAGGAAGAAGCACATTATAACATGCAGCAGCATTACAAAGCTGTAAAGAATTGTTTGTGAGAAATTGAGAAGCATTGAAAATACGGTTACCGCAAGAAATGCTCCTATCCATATTCCGAAACGCAGTTTAAAAAATGTATTATTCTTTCTTTGGTTATATACAACAAGGCAGACACCCCATATAAAAAGGAAAACAAGAAGCACATACGCAGGAATTTGGAGAAACGCAATGTTGGTAAAAAACAAATCTATAATATAGATTCTTCTGAAAAGCGATGAATCAGAAAAAAATCTTCTGAGCTTTTGTTTAAAATCGGTCATCTGAATACTCCAATCAAAACGAATCAGCTGAAAACCTCTTTGACGGTTTTGAACATCAGTTTAATATCAGAACCAAAGCTGAAATTTTTGACATATGAAAGGTTAAATTTCATCTTTTCGGGAAGAATTTTTTCGACATAAACTTTGTCAACATCTATCTCCCCTTTTAACAGCTTTTCCTCATCCTTATACATAATCGACGCAAGCGATGTTATTCCCGCAGGCATAAGTAATGTTGCAAAATATTCGGGTTCGTACATATCAACATAATGCTGAACCTCGGGACGAGTTCCGACAATCGACATACTTCCCGAGAGAACATTGAAAATCTGCGGAAGTTCATCAAGGCGATATTTACGGAGAAATCTGCCTACTTTGGTAACTCTTGAATCGCTGTCGGTTGTGACAAGTGAGCCGAGTTTGTCAGCTCCTGTTATCATAGTACGAAACTTAAGAATCTTAAATTTCTTTCCATATGTTGTAACTCGTTGCTGCTTATATAACACGGAACCCTTTGAATCAATTTTAATAATAACGGCAATTACTGCTATGGGTATAATCAGAAACACAAGCAAAATGACAGACGCAAAAATGTCAAGGACACGCTTTAAAATAAGACTGCCTTGCTTTTTGCAAAGAATATCATAATACTCCTTTACTTCGGCACATCGAAATTGCGGCGGAAGTTTTTGAAATGATTTCATTAAATAAAAAACTCCATTCTGTGCGTTTTTTGAACATACGAAGAACGGATTTATGCGATAAAATGGGATTTTTACTGTATTTTTCCGCACTAATCCATTATCAAAAGCATTATATATCTTTTAAAATCATTTTTCAAGGCTATTTTCCTTACAAAAAGTTTACAATTTGATAAAAAGAATTTTAACACAACGTAAAAACCGACGGTATGCAGCCGTCGGTTTTTAGGTAATTTTATGGAGTAATCAAGCACATAGAAAGGAAGTTGTTAGTTAATTAATATCGATATATGATTTATCGTGTTTATACTATACCATACCTTTTAGTCATTGTCAACACTTTTTTTACACTTTTTCAATTTTTTTAATATCTTTTATTTATTTCAACCAAAAGCGTTAAACATCTTGACTAAACGGTCAAAAAAATGTAAAATGGATATGAAATAAAAAGTGAGTAAAAATTTCCGAATAGACGGAGGCTTTAAAATGGCTAAGGAATATGCACCCGATCTCATTACCCTTATCGGTGATGACGGTAAAGAAATCGAATTTGAAATTCTTGATATAATTGAAAATGACGATGGTAAGTTTTATGTGCTCTACCCCTTCTTTGAAAATCCCGAAGATGCGGTAAATGATTCCGGTGAGTATTATATTTTTGAAGTTACTGAAATTGACGGCGAAGAAGAACTTGCCGAAATTGAAGATGATGAAAAGCTCGACAGAATTGCCGCTGTTTTTGAAAAGCGTTATAATGAAGAATTTTATGACGAAGACGACTGATAATAGCTTTTTCTGCATATAATAGTATTGCAGGTAAATAAGTTTAAACTCCTGCCCGATACGCGAATGATTTTAAAATAACCCTACAACATTTAAATCGGGAGCTTCGCTCCTTTGAACCGTGTGCAGACCTCCCGTTTTCTCGGAAGAAGGGAGCCTGAAGTTCAAGGGCTGGCACCCACCTGTCACTCAAGTAGGCAGGTTATTCCAAAAATCATACGGTCGGGCGGGTTTTTTATTGTTATTAAAGCTATATAAAATATCAATAATATATAAACAGGAGAAGTAATAATATGAATATTTCCGTTTTAGGTTGCGGTCGTTGGGGCAGCTGTATTGCCTGGTATCTCGACAAAATCGGTCACAATGTTTTAAGCTGCGGACTTGCCGACGCACCTGAATTTATACAACTTAAAAAAACGCACAAAAACGATTACCTCACCTTTCCCGAATCTATTGAAGTGTCATCAGACCTTGAATATGCGGTTGAAAGAGCCGATGTTATAATAATTTCGATTTCATCGCAGTATCTGCGTTCATATTTTGCCGATATTTCAAAATACAATCTTGACGGCAAAACAATTGTGCTTTGTATGAAAGGCGTTGAAGCCACTACAGGCAAAAGACTCAGCGAGGTAGTTGGAGAATTTGTTGATGAAAGCAAAACTCCTATTGCAGTATGGGTTGGTCCGGGACATCCTCAGGATTATGTAAGAGGTATTCCGAACTGTATGGTTATCGACAGCAACAATCACGAAGTTAAGGAAAAGCTCGTAAATGAATTTACGAGTGACCTTATCAGATTTTATCTTGGTACTGACCTTATCGGCAGTGAAATCGGTGCAGCAGCAAAGAATGTTATCGGCATTGCGGCAGGTATGCTTGACGGTCTTAACTACACCTCCCTCAAAGGTGCGTTAATGGCAAGAGGCACACGAGAGATTGCAAGGCTTATTAAAGCACTCGGAGGCAATGAAATGAGTGCTTACGGACTTTGTCATCTTGGCGACTATGAGGCTACCCTCTTCTCAAAATGGAGTCACAACAGAATGTACGGTGAAAGTTTTGCAAAGGGCGACAAGTTCACAAAGCTTGCCGAGGGTGTTATGACTTCAAAGGCATTGTACAAGCTCGGTCAGAAATACGGCGTTGACCTTCCGATTGTCGAGTCCGTATATAAGGTATTATTTGACGGAACAGATATTAAAGAGGCTCTCGGTTCTCTGTTTATGCGTTCTGTCAAAAAAGAATTTTAATCGGGCAGGTACATAATATGGGTAATACAAAAACAAAAAACAATTCTAAAAAACCTAAACAAACTTCAAAAACGGTTGCTACCGTACAAAAGCAGAATACAGTCGAGTATGTTATTGTAAACATTCTTTGTCTGTTCGTATTCATAGCATTTGCATACATCGCAATTATGAGCTTTGTGCAGACAAGCGTGTTTGATTCGGCAAATTACGGCAGTGAAGTAATTTTGTATCAAACAGATAACATTGCACTGAACATTCTGTTCACCGCTCTGTTTACAGTTTTCATTTTCAAGATGAAAAAGCACTATGACTTTTTTGCAAAAGTCAATCTGAAATATATGCAAATAGGTCTTGCGGCTTTTGTTATGATTGTGGGACTTGTTTGGATATTCTCGGTAACTTCCGTTCCTGCGGCAGACAGCTATAACATCTACGAAACTGCATCTCAGGCGGCAAAGGGCAACTACTCGTCTTTCCAAAACAACAGCGGTTTTTACAACAGCGATTTTTACAGCGGATATGCCTACTATAATTTTTATCCGTTCCAACTTGGCTTTGTTTTTATAAGTGAAATTTTTTACAGAATTTTCGGTACAGACAGCACAATGCCGATTCAGGTTTTCAATGTAATGTGTACAGCCGCAGCTTATTTGGGCATTGCCAACATTACAAGATTGCTGTTCAAAAAGCGTTCAATTGAGTTTATTTCAATTCTTCTGCTTGCAGGTTGTTTTCAGCCTGTACTCTTCTGTACATTCGTTTACGGCAACATCATCGGTATGTGCTTTGCAATCTGGGCGTCATACTTCCTCATCAAGTATTTCCAGACAAACAAATATCTGCTTCTTATCCCCTGTGCCGTACTCCTTGTTATTTCAACACTTGCAAAATACAACAACCTGATTTATCTTGTTGCATTTGTTATTATGCTTATTGTTCACACAATCAAGGCTAAAAAGTGGCAGAGCATTGCTTTTGCACTGGCAATCTGCATTGCAGTTGTGGGAACAAGCAACCTTGTTATTATGAGTTACGAAAACCGTTCGGGCGTTAAGCTTTCAAGCGGTGTTACACAAGTTATGTATCTTGATATGGGTATCAATGATTCCTATATGGCACCGGGTTGGTACAACGGTATTGCACTTGATGATTACAGAAACGCAGGTCTTGACACAAAAGCAGGAAATGCTCAGGCATGGAACAATATCAAGTCAAGAATGAGCTATTTTGGCAAGAACAGTGATTATATGATTGACTTCTTCTCAAAGAAGATTATCAGTCAGTGGAACGAAACAACCTACGAAAGCATCTGGGTAAGCAAAGTTAAAACTCATACAAACGAGATTAACTGGATTGGCAAAGGAATGTATGAGGGAAGTATCGGACAGTTCTTTGAACTGTACTTCAATTTCTATATGCAGATTCTTTTCGTTGCATTTGCGGTGGGAATTTACTTCCTATTCCTCAACAAAAAGACAAATATTGAAACCGTACTTCTACCGCTTGTTCTGCTGGGTGCGTTCGGTTATCACCTATTATTTGAGGGCAAATCGCAGTATGTGCTTACTTACATAATTCTTATGATCCCTACAGCGGCGTTTGCATTTGAGTGCATTCTCAACGGCAAATATACAAAAATCAAAGAGTTTGTCGGCAAGCTTAAAGAAATCCCCGAAAAGAAAGAAAACGAAAAAGAAAATGCCTGATAGCTGACAAAAGAGGACAGATTAAACTGTCCTCTTTTTCTTTACTCTTTTTTCACAAATGCAATTCCTATACTGCCCTCTCCTATGTGACTGCCGACAACAGAACCTACGCTGACGATACCGCCCTCATCAAATGAAATTCCTTTTGAAATTATCAGTTTTGAAAAATACAATGCAAGATTTCTTGAATTGGTGTGCATTATATAAAGCGGATAACTTGAGTCAATTCCGTATTTTTTCAGGAACAACAACATATGATTCATTCCGTGTCGCATACCGATTGTCTTTGCTTCAAATGCAACACTTCCCGACTCGGTAACACTGATTACCGGCTTTATTCTTCCTGTTGAACCGAGAAGTACTGCGGCATTTGTGTGTCTGCCACCGCCGTAAAGGTATTTCATATCGTCTATGCAGGCAAAAATCATAATTCTTTTAATGAATTTTAACAAAAAATCTGCAATTTCTTTAGCCGAAAATCCGTTGTCACGAAGTCGCAGAGCTTCTTTTACAACAAGTTTTTGTCCTGCCGATGCGGATTTGCTGTCAATAACATAGCAATCCTTATATCCGAGCAAATCTCTTGCAAGAACTGCACTCTGATACGAACCGCTCAATGCGGAAGAAACTGTTATAATAACGACCGAGTCACCGTTATCCCTCGCCTTTTTTAAAGCACATTCATATACATACGGTGACGGCTGAGAGGTTTTCGGCAAATCCTTTGACAACTTTGCAAGTCTGTAAAATCGTTCTTTTGAGTGGAGAAAATCGTCTTTATATTCTCTTCCGTCAATGTATACAGCCAGAGGAATTGTTGAAATGCCGAGCTTTTCACTTTCGGAATGTTCAAAATCAGCGGCAGAATCGGTAATAATTCTGATCATATATAGGTATCACCTCAAAATAATATCTTGTAATATTATTTTCAAATTTGCCTTTATTATGCAAAAATCCCGACAGAGAAAACTGTCGGGCGGTTGATTTTTTATTCAATTTCCGAAATTATTTATTCCAATACCGTCAAAGCCCATCTCATCCAAAAGGGACTTATACAATTTTACATCTTCATCGGTGTATGACATACGGTTTTTGATGCCCGATTTAAAATTGATATCTCTGTCTGCAAAAAGCCTTTTTCCCCACATATGACACCATGAAATCGGTAAAAGGAACGGTGCTTTTTTTACATACGGATACTTATACTGCATTTTGGATTTTGGAGGAAATATTGAGGACACAAGATATGAAAATTTTGATTTGTTATTCTCTGTAATCGTCTTGTGAGAATTTATCATCGTGCCGACATCTACCCTGCCGAGTGTACCGCTGAGCAAAATATATTCTTCGATATCATCAAATTTAAGTTCAGCCTGTGGCTTTGCAAACCAGTTGGACGCAATCTCACGAACACGCCTTTCATACTTTGCAATACCGATTTTTTCAAGCATAACATTAAGATAGTCATAATCAAGCTCAGATTGATGATTTTTCAGGAAAACATAGCTGTCAAGCACCATTCTGACTCCCATTCCGCCGATTCTGAAATGATTAGAGTTATGAACAAGCATATAGATATAAAAGTCCTCATGGCTCATTTCATATGAATAGCTGTAAGCGTTACGCTTTGTTGAACGGTCAAGCTGATTAACAAGCAACGGATAGGATTCCTCATTTTCGTGGACAAGAGTTGCATGCATTTCAATGTTCATCATCGGCTTTTTTTCAAAATGATACTGGTTGTCATCTTCATTCAGAAAAGTGTATCCGAGTTCGGAAAAAACTTTTTTGACCGAATCAGCCTGTTTTCTGTCAAAAAGGATATCTACATCGGACACGGAACGGAAGTCGGGTCGAGGATATTCTCGTTTCATAAAATATCCTTTGAGCGGAATATTTTTGATTTTATTCTCGTCAAAAGCCTTGAGAATTTTCTCGGTTTCATAGGAAATATTGCTGTCAATGAGAATTTGAGCAGATGAAATGCGTTTAAATTTTGCATACAATTCAGGAGAAACATACTTTTTTCCGAGTAATAAAACTGCATTTGCAACAAGTGATTCTAAACTGCAGTATCTTGCAAGCGATTTGATTGTCAGCCAATTTATATTCTCATAAGGAACAGGTGGATTTGTGCCGTTTACAGATGAAGAAACAAGTTCAATAAGATATTTATATTCAATTTTTTCTTTGTCAGTCAGATGTTTCTTCATTATTTTTACCTTTTTTTCGGTTTTAATTTACCAAATGTATTTTTGGTTCTTACAACAATTGAAACTATAACCCGTCTTATGGGCTTTGAATAGAACATAAATTCAAGATAGGCTCTGTACTTCAGCGAATTAACTTTATAAGGCTTGCCTTTTCTGTAAAAAGCCGTTACAACCCCTACTATGTCCTCATCGGTAATGCCCTTTTCAACCTCAAACTGATTATCGCCGCACATCGTGTAACTGCCGTCACCGCCAAAGTTTACAACTCTGTGAAGCACATATGAGCCGTCTTTTCTCCTGTATAATGGCAAATCAAAAAGATGGAGCCTTCCCTTCGGTTTTGATAGAACTACCGTGTCGTCACCGTCACGGAGCATAGGAAGCATACTCGTTCCCCTCGGGTTGAATGTAACCGTTCCGCCCGCGTCAAGCTTTTCGGCAATAATCTGCATCACATCATCAAGATTTACATCTTTATTCAAGGACATCAGCCTCTTCCAGCTTTTTGATAAAGGAATCAATATCGGCACTCGCCTTTTCTTCGCTCACTTCATACTCATCAAGCATTGCTTTGAGCAAATCAGCCTTTTCGCAATCGTTTTGGAGCTTTTCAAAAAGGAATGCACCCGTTTCATTGAGGTTGATTATTCCGTTAAAATCAAGCGTCAGCTTATTTACGGGAATTACAACATACGAATCTGCAACCTTTCGCAGAACAAAATCTTCTTTTATCTTCATAAATTCACCTATCCCTGCGTAAAATCTTTATTATGTGCATAGTTACGCAAGTTTATTATAATATACCTTTTGTCAAAAAGCAAGAAAAAGGATTTTATATAGAAATAACCGCAGACTCAAAAGGTCTGCGGTTAAATTTATCTATAACATTATAGCTTTTAGAATTAGTACATTCCGCCCATATCAGGTGCTGCGGGAGCTGCCGGAGCTGCAGGCTCTTTGATGTCTGTAACAAGTGATTCTGTTGTAAGAACCATTGCTGCAACAGAGCTTGCGTTCTGGAGAGCCGAACGAGTAACCTTTGTCGGGTCAACGATACCTGCTGAAACCATATCTGTGTATTCCTCTGTAAGAGCGTTGAAGCCATAGCCAACCTTGTTAGCCTTCTTAACATTCTCGCAGATTACGCTGCCCTCAAGACCTGCGTTAGCAACAATCTGACGGAGCGGTTCTTCAAGTGCTTTAAGAACAATCTTAGCACCTGTCTTAGCGTCACCCTCGAGAGTGTCAACGAACTCTGCAACAGCCGGAATAGCGTTCATGCAAGCGATACCGCCGCCTGCTACGATACCCTCTTCAACAGCAGCCTTTGTAGCGGCAAGAGCATCCTCAATGCGGAGCTTCTTTTCTTTCATTTCAACTTCTGTTGCGGCACCAACCTTGATAACTGCTACGCCGCCTGCGAGCTTTGCAAGACGCTCCTGAAGTTTTTCACGGTCAAAGTCAGATGTTGTTGTTTCAATCTGCTGTCTGATCTGAGCAACTCTGCCCTTGATAGCTTCTTTATCGCCTGCACCGTCAACGATGATTGTGTTTTCCTTTTCAACCTTAACCTGACGAGCAGTACCGAGCTGATCAACTGTAGTGTCCTTGAGTTCAAGACCGAGGTCGGATGTGATTACAGTACCGCCTGTGAGCGTTGCAATATCCTGAAGCATTTCTTTTCTTCTGTCACCAAAGCCCGGAGCCTTTACGGCAACACAAGTGAATGTGCCTCTGAGTTTGTTAAGTACGAGAGTTGTAAGAGCCTCGCCCTCAACATCTTCGGCAATGATAAGGAGCTTCTTACCCATCTGAACAATCTGCTCAAGAAGTGGGAGAATTTCCTGTGTAGTAGAAATCTTCTTATCTGTGATGAGGATAAGCGGATTGTCAAGCTCTGCAACCATCTTATCTGTATCTGTTACCATATAAGGAGCGATGTAACCTCTGTCGAACATCATACCTTCAACAACTTCGCTGTATGTTTCGGCAGTCTTTGACTCCTCAACTGTGATAACACCGTCAGTTGTAACCTTTTCCATAGCCTCTGCAATGAGCTTGCCGATAAATTCATCCTGTGATGAAACTGTGGCAACTCTTGCAATATCGTCTGTACCCGATACCTGCTTGCTGTTCTTCTTTACAGCATCAACTGCAACATTAACAGCATCTGCAATACCCTTTTTGAGTACCATTGGGTTAGCACCTGCAGTTACATTCTTCATACCCTCTCTGATAAGAGCCTGAGCAAGGAGTGTAGCTGTTGTTGTACCGTCGCCTGCGATATCGTTAGTCTTGATAGAAACTTCCTTTACAAGCTGAGCACCCATATTTTCAAAAGGATCTTCAAGCTCAATTTCCTTTGCAATTGTTACACCGTCATTTGTGATGAGCGGAGCACCGAACTTTTTGTCAAGAACAACATTTCTGCCCTTAGGTCCGAGTGTGATTTTAACTGTATCAGCGAGCTGGTCGATACCTTTCATTAAAGCCTTTCTTGCCTCTTCGCCGTATGCGATTTGTTTAGCCATTGTAAATTACCTCCGTATATTAAATAGTTAATTATTCAAGAGTTGCGAGTATGTCTGACTGGTTAACGATTGTGTACTCTTCACCGTCAATCTTTACCTGTGTGCCTGCGTACTTGCTTGCGATAACCTTATCGCCAACGCTGACATACATCTTTACTTCCTTGCCGTCAACAACACCGCCGGGGCCAACTGCAACAACAGATGCGAACTGTGGCTTTTCCTGAGCAGCAGATGAAAGAATGATGCCGCTCTTTGTTTTCTCCTCAGCTTCTTCAACTTTTAAAACGACTCTGTCGAGTAATGGTTTGATTGTCATAAATACAGCCTCCTGTAAGAATTTTAAATTACATTTTTTAATCGGTTAGCACTCTTGTTCCCTGAGTGCTAATTATATTTTATACCATTTTCCAGAAATGTCAAGAGAAATTTGACTATTTTTGACCTTTATTTTGTGACAGTTTTCTGAAAATTTTCTTTTATAAGTTTTTATCAGCTATTTAAAAATATTCAGTAATAATTCTTATTATTTGATACAAAAAAAAGACGGACTGCAAAAGTCCGTCTTAAAATTCTGTTATTAACTTTATCAGTTTGAAGATTGAGAACTTGTCTGTTCCTTGCCCTTGCTGACAATTAGAACTACAGTTGAGCCGTATTCAAGTGTATCGCCCTCAACATGCTCTTTGTAGCGGATTACTCTGCCCTCTGCAACCTTGTCACTGTACTCATATTCAGCAGTTGCGAGAAGTCCCTGTGCGGCAATATCGGATGCTACGGAATCAAGCTTTTCACCCTCAACCTTTGGAAGAGTTCTCATCTGCGAACCCTTGCTCACGCAGATACTTACAACAACTGAATCTTCCTGTGTAATCTTCGAGCCTGCAGCAGGTGACTGCGACATAATCTTACCCTCTGCATACTCATCACTGTATTCATCGTTAAGTGTTCTGTAAATTGTGATGTTGCTGTTGCCGTCGGCACTCTTTACAGCGTCTTCATATGTCATTCCGACATAATTCGGAATTGTTGCGCCTGTCCATTCGGTACTCTGAGTTGAGCTTGCACTCGCATCTGTATTGTTAGAGAACATTCCTGCAAGAGGATTCTGCATAAGCCAGAACACACCTGCAATACCGAGAACAAGAACGGTTACGGCGGCGGCAATGATGATAATTGAAGCGTGTGACATACCGTTTGAAGTCTTGCGTTTACGCTCGTTTTTTGTGAGGTTCATACTTGCAGTTCTTGAAATTTCATCCTGAATAGCCTTTGCTGTATGCGCAACAGAAAGCTGAGAACGAAGTTCATCAAAATCTGTAATACGGTTTTCACGCTCAACCTGTAAACCGTTTGCAAGTGCTGAAACAACATGCGGTGGAAGTCGCTTTACAGTTGTTGTGCTCATAAGAAGTCTGCTGTCCTTGCGGCGTTCAACGGCACTCTTTGGCATATGACCTGTGAGTGCATAGAAAAGTGTTGCACAAAAACCGTAAATATCGGTAATGTCATCAAGTGGGAAATTGTCATCATACTGTTCGGGAGCTGCACTTCCTGAGAAGAGCTGTGATTTCAGAGGTGTACCTCTTTTACGCTCATTTTCAGATGCAAAACCTGAAATCTTAACTTTGCCCGATGCTGTTATATACATATTTTTAGGTGCGATTGCATAATGACCGACACCTCTCTTATGAAGAGCCTCAAGAGCAGAGATTACAGGCATAAAGAGCGGGCGTGCAATGTCCCATTCGAGATGGCCGTTACTGCGTTCAACATACTCCTCAAAAGGAATGAGATCTTCATTTTCCTCAACAACATAGACTGTGTTGTTTTCTTCAAAAATGTTATGAACATTCATAAGAGCGGATAACTCACGAAGTTCGGAAAGAATTTTATAATAGTTAAGGAAATCATCTTTGAGCTTATTGTAAACAAGACGATTTTCATAGTTGATTTTGACTTCTGTAGTTCCCTCGTCACGAGAAAAAAGTCCGATAGGAAGAAATTCGCAGATGATAACGATGTCACCTGTCTGCTTGTCGTGGCTTATATAGCGTGTACTTTCACCGTTGGTATCAATTCCCGCACCCACAATATAGCGGTTCTGGAGAATAGTTCCGTACGGCAAAAAAGGAGCTTGCTGTTTTTCAGTTGTATCAAATCCGCAGGATGGGCAAATCTTATTGTCACCTATTTCCTGCATGCATCCCATACACAATGACATATTATTACTCAACTCCAAATAAGTTTCATTTTCAAATTTTGTCCGAAAAGAATTATACCATAAAAACATATTTCTTTTCAAGACTTAAAGATGTTAATATAATTACAATTTTGTTATTGCAAAGCTAAAAAACAATGATTCTTTGCAAATATTGTTGTATCAAAAAGTGGTGGAGATAACGGGGCTCGAACCCGTGACCTTCTGACTGCCGGTCAGACACTCTCCCAGCTGAGCTATACCCCCATATAATGTTGACATTACTTAAAGTATGTACAAGATACATTTTCAGGCAATGTCAAATAAAGAAATCAACATTCTTTCAAATTAATTATAAGTATTGCATTTCCGTCATATATGTCAATTGTTGTCATATTGGAAGTGAATACATTTGAAACACCCAAAGTAACACTGCTTGAAACATAGTATTTATCAAGCGGATACTTTGTTCCCGAATAGCTTACGCAAACGCTTGGACAACCGAAAGGAAAAAGTGAAAATGTTTTGCCTTTCATATTCTCATATTCATAATGACCGACAGGAAGAAATTCAATTTTCTCATTTTCGGAAAGGAGAACTCCCTTGCTGCCGTGTCCGTGAATATACGCGAGAACCGCCACATTTGCAAAGCTGTGGTCAAATCTGCCGCCCAATGCACCGAGAATTACTATTTCATCAAACTTCTTTTCAAGTGCCAAATCAACGGAGTGCATTGTATCGGTATCGTCTTTTTCGGGAATAAGGCGAACCGTTTCGCAGTTTGGAAACAGCACATCAGGTTCGGAATCAAAATCACCTACAACAAGATTTGGAGTAATTCCTGCCTGCTTAGCAAAATCACAACCTCTGTCGGCACATATCACATAGTCATCGGATTTTATAACCGTTGACAAAAAATCTGAATTTGTGTCAGGCGAGCCTGCAATAATCACACAACGCATAATTACTCCTTTATCTGCCATGATTTAATATCTTTAACCTCGTTGTACATCTGAACATAACTGCGGTGACGACTTTCCTCAATTTCACCGTCAGAAAGCGCTTTAAGAATTCTGCAGCCCTTTTCACAGGTGTGAGAACACGATGTAAACATACATTCACCGATATATTTTTCAAACTCAGGAAAGCAGTATTGCAGCTGAGTTTTGTCAATCATTTCATATCTTTGAAGATCAACCGTTGAAAAACCCGGTGTATCGGCTACAAAACAGCCATCAAGCTCAAAGAGTTCAACAACCCTTGTTGTGTGTCTGCCTCTGCCAAGTTTTTTACTTGTCTGTCCTGTTTCAAGAGAGAGTGACGGAAAAAGCTTGTTGAGCAATGTAGATTTGCCTACGCCGCTGTTACCGATAAAGGCTGAAACCTTACCTGAAAGATAGCTTTTGAGTTCTCCTGTCTGTGAGGAATCGTCCTCTGAACAGAGAAAAACCTGAAAACCTGCGTGCCTGTAAATATCGGCAATCTTGTCACCGTTTTCAAGGTCATTCTTTGTGACAACAATGACAGGCTCCATATTGTTATTTACGGCTGCTGCTGTCATTTTGTCAATGACAGTAAAATTCGGGAGCGGTTCAACAGTTGAACACACAAGGACAAGAATATCAAGATTTGCAAGGGCAGGTCTTTTAAGCTTGTTTTTGCGTGGAAGAATCTCTTCAACAGCACAAAATCCGTCATTCGGAACGGAAATCTTTACTTTATCGCCTGCTACAGGAGAGTTTCCGCTCTTGCGAAAACTCCCCCTTGCCTTACATTCGTAATCATTTTCATCAGCACGAACATAATAGAACCCACCGATTGACTTCATTAAAATTCCGACTTTAGTATCCATACTTCACCCGATTATAATTCAGGATCTTCCGTGTACGGCTGAACGGTTGTATCCGGCTCAACATACGGATCTGTGTAATACTGTGTCGGCGGCTCGGTTTCAGGCGGAGCTGTGGTAGTAACAACATAATCATATGACGCAGTTGTGGTAACCGTACTTGTTGCAAAGTCTACAGAATATTCTCTGTATGCCTGACCGTCAAGCTGAATTACTACAGTTGAAGTACCCGAACCCTTGAGTTCAAGAGTATAGGTCTTATTGTACTTTGGCACAAGTGTCTTTGAATTCTGTGAATCAACAGCACCGTCAACGATTACAGTCATATCGACCGAATCCTCAACATCTGACGGCAAGTCAACAAAGATATTGACCGTATTCACATCGCCAAGTCCTGAACTAACTGTGAGTGTTATAACCGAACCTGCATCAACCTTGCCGTACTGGAGAGGCGACATACCGAGAACTGTATCTTTCGGTTCTTTACTGTCATCATCGGTCACGGTTTCAACCGTAAGTCCAAGGTCAACAAGCGTCTTTTTAGCTTCTGAAAGTGTGAGTCCGTCTACTGATGGAAGTGTAACTTTATCTGTTCTCTTACCGCCTGCTACATACACATAAACGGTAGAACCGATTGTAGTCTTGACACCTGCCTTTGGGAAGCACTCAATTGTGTAACCCTTTGGAGTCTTGGTGTTTTCAACATATATAATTTCAGGGATAAGGTTCTTATCCTTAAGAGCCTGTGAGGCTTCGCTTTCGCTGTAGTTGGTTATGAACGGAACAGAAACCTCTGTATCCTTGCCGTTTACAGTTACTGTGATAGTCGAGCCTGACTTCACTTTCATAGAACCGCCTTTTGGTTCCTGATCAAGGATAACACCCATTTCTTTGGATTCATCGTATTCGCTTTTTACCTCAAACTGGAAATTGTTTGGGTTATTTTCTTTTATAGAAACAAAAGACTTTCCGACATAATCGGGAACTTCAACATCTTTTGCCTGTGAAGTTGAACAGCCTCTGAGCATTGCAAGCGCAAAGAAAATTGCACAAACAGCTAAAGCTGCAATCACAATACCCTTGATTGCATAATATGAAGGCTTGTGTTCCTTTACAAAGTCCTCATCGGCAAACTTTTCTTCCTTTACAACCACATCTTCTTCCGGCATATCAACAACCTTTGTTGCATCATCTGCAACCTTTTTGTCAACACCACCGCTATCACGCAGAGAATGAACAAACTTTGTAGGCTGGTCATCAACGAATGATTTATTGCCGTAGTCAAACACAATTGACGGATTAAGTCTGAATCTTTCAATATCGGAAAGCATCTCAGCAGCAGAAGTGTAACGATTTGATGGAAGCTTTTCCATTGCTTTCATTGTAATCTGCTCAAGACCGATTGGTATTCCGGGGTTAATCTCACGAGGACGCTTTGGTGTTGACTGCAACTGCATAAGTGCAATTGTTACGGCACTGTCACCGTCAAACGGAAGTTTGCCTGTGAGCATTTCATAGAGCATTACACCGACAGAATAAATATCTGTCTTACCGTCTGTTGCGTCACCTCTTGCCTGTTCAGGTGCAATATAGTGAACCGAACCGATTGCCTGCTCAGTCATTGTGCGTGTTGATTTATCTGAAAATCTCGCAATGCCAAAGTCTGTAACCTTGATTGTACCGTCCTGCAAAAGCATAATATTCTGCGGCTTGATGTCACGGTGAACAATCCCGCACTCATGAGCGTGCTGTAAAGCCTTTAAAATCTGTGTTGTAAGGTGGATTACATCTTTCCACTCAATAATGCCTTGCTGATCAATATATTCTTTGAGGGTAATACCGTCGATATATTCCATTACAATGTACTGAATCATATCGCCAAAGCTTACATCGTACACCTTTACAATGTTCGGATGTGAAAGCATTGCAATAGCTTTTGATTCATTTTTAAAGCGGCGGATAAACTCCTCATTATTAAGATATTCGTCCTTAAGAATTTTTATGGCAACTTCACGGTCATCAACAGTATCGGTACAACGGTAAACATTTGCCATACCGCCGACACCGATAAGCTCATGGATTTCATATCTTCCGTCAAGTCTTTTGCCCAAATATTTATCCAAAAACAGTCAACTCCTATCCTTAGTAAATCACGGTAACTGTAATGTTATCAGAACCGCCACCGTCTTTAGCCTTGTCAACAAGCTTTGTGATAAGACCCTCACCACGGTTTTCATGACATATCTTTACCATATCCCCTGTTGTGACACAATTGGAAAGTCCGTCGGTACAAATGAGAAGAACATCACCGTAAATAAAGTTGGCTTCAATATAGTCAAGACGCACTGACGGCTTGATGCCGAGCGCTCTTGTTATAAAGTTCTTGTTCGGATGATTTTGTGCCTGCTCATATGTAAGCTCACCTCTGCGAACCATTTCCTGAACAACGGAATGATCCTCTGTAAGCTGTTTGATTTTGCCGCCTCTGATTGCGTATGTGCGGCTGTCACCGACATGAACAACATGAACGGTCGTATCCTTTACAAAGACAAATTCGCAGGTTGTTCCCATACCCGTGAGCTCCGGGTCTTTCATTGACATTTCAAAAACCTTCATATTGGCATTAACAACAATTTCTGCCATAAGCTCGCCAATCTGCTCTTTGGTCATATCGTCTTTGTACAAATCGGTAATTTTGGTACTGATATACTCAACGGCTGTTGCACTGGCAATATTACCGCCGTTTGCACCGCCCATTCCGTCGCACACAACTGCCCAGACACAGCTGGGAGAAATAACTCCGAAGCGACAGTCATCCTGATTCTGATTACGAACAAGTCCTATATCACTTTTGCTGAATACTTCCAAGTTATTTACCTCCTTCTTCAATATGCTTTCTTTTGAGCTGACCGCACGATGCGTTTATGTCGCTTCCGAGTGTTCTGCGCACGGTTGCTCCGATATTTTTGGCAGCAAGAATCTTTATGAATGCCTGCTGTCTTTTAATATTGCTTTTTAAGTAGCCTGTTCCCTCAACAGTATTGACGGGAATCAAATTAACATGGCTTTGTGTACCCTCAAGTCGTTTTGCAAGCTCTCTTGCGTTTTCATCACTGTCATTAACTCCGCTTATCATAGAGTATTCAAATGTAACTCTGCGACCTGTTGTTTTGAAATAATCTGAACAAGCCTTTAATAATTCTTCAATAGAATACTTTCTTGCAATGGGCATTGTTCGCTGTCTTATCTCATCATTCGGGGCGTGCAGCGAAACTGAAAGCGTTATTCCGAGATGAAGTTTTGCAAGTTCATAAATTTTCGGAACTATACCGCAGGTTGAGAGCGTTATATGCCGCATTCCTATGTTAAGACCGTTGTCGGACGAAACAAGTCGGAGAAATTTTACAACATTGTCAAAATTATCAAGCGGCTCACCCATTCCCATGAGAACAATGTTAGAAATTCTTATGTTAAGATCACGCTGAGCCGTTTCAATCTGTCCGAGCATTTCTGACGGTGCAAGGCTTCGTGAAAAACCGCTTTTGCCTGTTGCACAAAATGTACAACCCATTTTACAGCCAACCTGTGTTGAGATACAGATTGAATATCCGTGCTTGTAACTCATTACAACAGACTCTACACATTCGCCGTCATTAAACGAAAAAAGGTACTTGACTGTTTTATCATACCTTGAAACAAGTTTTTTTTCAATATTTGCAACAGAAATGTAACAACTTGATTTTAAAAAAGTCTTTAAATCAGCGGAAATGTTACGCATATCGTCAAAATCGGTCACATTTTTGTACAACCAATCATAAATCTGCTTTGCTCTGAACTTTGGAAATCCGTTTTCTGTAACAAAATCAGTCAGCTCATCAAGCGTCATTGACTTGATATCCGTTAAATTATTCAATTTGACGCCTTCTTTCCGAATAAGCTGATGTAAAATCCGTCTGTTCCGCAGGTGTGCGGCATAAGTGTTATTTCATAAGGTTTTTCATCAAATGCACGAGTAATACCGTTTGGAAGTTTTAACGGTATTCCGTAAAAATCGGGATGTTCCTCAAGAAAACGCTTTGTGTTATTATTGTTTTCATCAGGATTCAATGTACAGGTGGAATAGACAAGCTTGCCGCCTACTGCAAGGTTATCCGCACTTGCGCAGAGAATTCTGTACTGCAAATCCGGCAAATCGTTGGAAATAAGGTCGTCCTTGTATCTTATTTCGGGCTTTCTTGACATAATTCCAAGACCGCTGCACGGAACATCGCAGAGGATTCTGTCCGCCGCGGGAAGTGCCATGTCATTGGTTGACGCATCACGCAGAAGCGTTGAAATGCAAGTGATGCCAAGCCTTTTAGCACCTGCCGAGATCAGTTTCAGCTTATGGTCGAACATATCGCAGGAAAAAATTCTGCCGCGGTTGTTCATATATTGAGCCGCCGAAAACGACTTTCCGCCCGGTGCGGAACATACATCAAGCATAATATTGCGGGGCTTTGCGTCAAGAAAATTCACGCAAAGCTGGCTTGACGCATCCTGAATATGAAAAAGTCCGGACTTGTACGCTCTGAGTCTTTCAACCGAGCCTGTATTTTCAAGATAGAGTGCGTTGTCAATAAACGGAATTTTTTCCGCAACAACACCCTCATCGGATAATTTCTTAATTAATGTGTCTGCATCTGTTCTGAGGGTATTAACACGACAACAGATTTTGGCTCTGCCGTTAAGAGATGCCAAAAGCTGTTCGGCATTATTTTCTCCGTAAGAATTAACCCACAATTTAACGATACTTTCGGGAACGGAATATTTTACCGAAAGATATCGAGCCCTGTCCTTTTCATCGGGTAATGTATATTTAACCTCTGCCCTTGTGATATTGCGAAGAATTCCGTTTATGAAACCCGATGATTTCTGAAGTTTGTGCTTTTTGGCAAGATTAACGCTTTCGTTGACTGCCGCACTGTCAGGAACTTTGTCCATAAACAAAAGCTGGAGTATTCCAAGGCGGAGAATATTTTTCGTTTTTGTTTCAATTTTCCTTAACGGAATTTTAGAATAAGACCTGATTATATAATCAAGCGTGATTCTTCTTTCCAGAACGCCGTAAACGAGTGCTGACACAAAAGAGCTGTCAACACCCGAAAGACGGTTTTCCTTTATGGCATTATTCAAAGCAATATTTGAATATGCTCCCTCGTTTTCAATTTTAAGCAACACATTCAGTGCAATATTGCGTGTATTTGCCATTTTAATCTCCAAAATAAAATTATCTTCTGCGGTTGTTCGCAATTACAATCAATCTTAAAAGCTGCATAATTGCAGTAAGAGCCGCTGCTACATATGTCATTGCGGCTGCCTGAAGCACTCTCTTTGCTCCTGTGTATTCTTCACCGTAAAGAAGATCGCCGTTTCTGATTGTTTCAAGCGCTCTTTTTGACGCATTGAACTCTACGGGAAGTGTTGCGATTGTAAAGAGTACGGAAAGTGCAAACAGGATTATACCTATATAAAGAAATACAAAACCTACTCTCTGTGTAAAACAAAAACCGACTATAATAAAAATCCAACTGAGGCTTGAACCGAGTCTTGCAACAGGAAGAATAAACGAACGGATTCTGTTCGGCAGATAATTTTCTGCGTGCTGAACTGCATGACCTGCCTCATGACAGGCAACGCCTACAGCCGCAACGGAGGTGCTGTTAAAAACCGTGTCGGAAAGTCTGATTACATTTGTTCTCGGGTCAAAATGGTCTGTCATACTGCCTGCAACATGTTCAATTCTGACGCCTGTTACACCGTGCTGACGAAGAACATATTCAGCCGCCTGAGCGCCTGTCATATTTCTTGAATTTCTTATCTGTGAATATTTTGAAAAAGTCGTTTTAACTTTGACCTGACAAATCAATGTTATTATGATACAAGGAACAATAAACACAAGATAGGTCATATCAAATCCGTAAAAAAAGCCCATAAATCAAACACCTTTCTGTCTGCATATTGCAGACGGGAATTTTTAACCGATTACATCGCCGACAGAAAGCCTGTGGCCGGCAAGGAATGCCTCGGCGGTCATTTTCTTTTTGCCCTCAAGCTGAATTTCACAAAGTTCAACCGACTTTTCACCGCAGGCAATAATCAGCGGTTTTGTGCTGATTACAGTTCCCGCTTTTCCGCTCTTTTCGCAGAGCAAAGAAGAATGAACCTTTATCTTTTTACCGTTAATTTCGGTTGTGGCAATCGGCCATGGATTAAGTCCTCTGATTTTATTATGCACCTCAAATGCCGGTTTTGTAAAATCAATCGGACAAAGTGATTTATCAATTTTTGAAGTGTGAGTTGCAAGGCTTTCGTCCTGCTTAATCGGAGTGATTTCGCCCTTTTCAAGAGCCGAAAGTGTGTCAAGAATAAGCTCTCCGCCCATAAGAGAAAGACGGTCAAAAAGCTCTCCCGAGGTTTCGTTAACACCGATTTCAGTTTTGACGACTTTCAGAATGTCACCTGTGTCAAGTCCGACATCCATTTGCATAGCCGTTACACCGGTTTCCCTGTCACCGTTTAATACGCTCTGCTGGATAGGAGATGCGCCTCTGTATTTAGGCAAAAGCGAGCCGTGAAGATTGATGCAACCGTACTTTGCGGAGTCAAGAACCGACTTGGGAAGAATTTTTCCGTAAGCCGCAACAACAATGACATCGGGATTATATTTATTGATAATTTCAAGAGGTTTGCCGTCCTTAAAGGTTTCGGGCTGATACACCGGAATGTTCAGCTTTTCTGCGCACACCTTGACATCGGGAGGAGTCATTATCATCTTTCTTCCCCTCGGCTTGTCAGGTTGCGTAAATACGGCACAAACCTCATGTTCCGAATTTGCAAGAGCCTTGAGTGCAGGTACGGCAAAATCCGGAGTACCCATATAAATTATTTTCATATCTTCACCTGTTTATCAGCTATTCATTTCTTCAATTTCGGCAGGAGTCAACATTCTTGTTGCGACCTGAGTAAAGAGGATTCCCTCAAGATGGTCGAGTTCGTGACAAAAAGCCTTTGCAAGCAAATCCTTGCCGTCAATAACAAATTCGTCACCGTGTCTGTCCTGTGCCTTAACCTTTACATAATCGGGTCTTACTGTGTAACCCCACTTGCCGGGGATTGAAAGACAACCCTCAAGAGTTTCCTGCTTGCCGCTGTAAGCGATGATTTTCGGGTTTACAAGCTCAATCGGACCTTCGCCGACATCAATAACCACAACTCTTCTTAAAATTCCGACCTGAGGAGCGGCAAGTCCCACTCCCTCAGCCTTGTGCAAAGTTTCAATCATATCGTCAATAAGCTCTGCAAGGCGGTCATCAAACTTTACGACAGGTCTGCATTTTTTTGTGAGAACGCTGTCGCCCTCTTTTACAATTTGTCTTAAAGCCATAAATTATATTCCTTTCACTAACAGGTCAGAGCGTTCATATCCGCATATGTGCTGACCCTTCCAAATTCCTTATTCTTTCCGAATTCTGTCATAACCGCTGAGAGCAGTCCTCTGAAATCACGGTTATTTTTACATTTTATTATAAGTTTATATCTGAATTTGTTGCTCACTTTCACAACATTTGCGGGTGACGGACCGAGTATTCTCAAAGGCATGGCAGGGTATTCGCTTCTTGCGTGACTGACAAAGCACTGCAAAAAGCTGTTGGCCGCTTTCATTGTAAGTTGCTGTTTTTCACCCGAAAATCCGACAAGACAGATATCCGCAAAAGGCGGATAAAGCATTGCTTTTCTGACCTGAATTTCGGTGCTGTAAAAGGCAAGATAATCCTGTCTTGCCGCCATAGAAATTATGAGATTGTCGGGAGTGTAGGACTGAATAACAGCCATACCCTTTGACGCACCTCTGCCGCTTCTGCCGACTACCTGAGTTAAAAGAGAAAATGTTCTTTCGTAGCTTCTGTAATCATCGGCATACAGCATATAATCAGTATTGAGAACACCCACAAGGGTCACATTGGGAAAATTGAGTCCCTTTGCAACCATTTGTGTTCCCACAAGAATATCGTACTTACCGTCTGCAAATGCCGTTATCATCTTTTCATAGGATGATTTTGAAGATGTTGCATCGGTATCCATACGCAATATTCTTGCATCGGGAAAAAGCTCTGAAATTTCACTTTCAGCCTTTTGAGTGCCGGTTCCGCCAAATCTTAAAGATTTGCTGTGGCAGGACGGACATTCTTCCGTGTAAGGCACGGAATATCCGCAGTAGTGACACATCATTCTGCGGTTGGCGCTGTGATATGTGAGCGATATTGAACAGTTGGGACACACAACAGGTTCACCGCACATTCGGCAGGTTACAAAGGTGTTGTATCCCCGTCTGTTTAAAAGCAGAATTGACTGCTTGTTATTTTCAAGATTATAGCGCAGATTTTCAAGCAGGGTTTCGGAAAATCCCGTTACATTGCCGTTTTGCTGTTCAACATTCATGTCTGCGACAACAACCTTCGGCAAAACCGCATCGCCGTATCTCTCAGTGAGCGTGTTAAGCGAATATCTTCCGCTTTTTGCGTAGTAATATGATTCAACCGACGGAGTTGCCGAACTTAAAACAAGCAAGGCATTATCGTAGCTGCATCTGAATTTTGCGATTTCTCTTGCATGATATCTGGGGGAGCTTTCAGACTTATAGCTGTACTCCTGTTCCTCGTCCATTATGATAAGACCTACTTTTTCAAACGGAGCAAACACGGCACTTCGTGTTCCTATAACGATTTTTGCAAGACCTTTTTTTACACGCTTGTATTCATCAAGCCTTTCACCTAGTGAAAGTGCGCTGTGAAATACGGCAATCTGCTCGCCGAAACGCTTTGAAAAGGTTGAAACAAACTGCGGTGTAAGTGAAATTTCAGGCACCATAACTATAATACCTTTGTTATCGTTTATTACACGCTCAATCAGTTTCATAAAAACGCTTGTTTTTCCCGAACCCGTAACACCGAACAAAAGGCTTGTATGCGGTTTTGAATCGGCATATTCGGCATAGAGGTTGTCACAGGCTTGCTGTTGCTGCTCAGAAAGCACAACAGGAGCAAGACTTTCGTCCTTTGTTCTGTCCTCAATACGGAACACTTCTTCGTCATAGTAGTAGATAAGACCTTTTTTATAAAGTGCATCCGTAACGCCTGTTGTAACACCCGTGAAGTAACAAACCTCTTTAACGGAAATTCCGCCTGTCATTTTGATGAGGTCGAGAACGGCTTTCTGCTTTTCGGTAAGCTTGATATTGTCGCTGTCGGCAAGCTCGGTCGGAGCAGCCATTTTCATAACCGCATCCGAAACCTTTCTGAAAGCCTCATCTGATTTGTAAAGATACCCCGACCTTACCATATCTTCAAGAACAGCAGTGTTATCAAATCCGAAATCATCAAGGATTTTATCGGACTTTACAGCTTTTCTCTTTGAATGAAGGTAATCAAAAATTCTTCGCTGTTCATCGGAAAGCTCTTCTTCATTTACACCCTCACGAACACCGTAAAGCGTTGTGATTTTGTAATTTATACCCGCAGGGAGCATTGTTTTTACCGCATCATAATAGGTACAGAAATAATGCTCTTTCATAAACTCGGCAAGCTTCAAAAGTTCTTTTGACAGGACAGGTTCGTCATCAAGAACGGAACAAATGCTTTTGAGCTTTTCAACAGGAATGTCATCACTCACGGGAGAAAGCTCAAAAATTATTCCCTGTTTTTTTTTGTTGCCTCTGCCGAACGGAATGAGAACCCTTTTGCCGACCTGAACCAAATCGGCAAAGGCAGATGGTACAAGGTAGTCAAATAATTTGTCGAAAACATATGTTGTGTTTTCAACGGCAACTTTGACCGTTAAATCAGAGTTCATCTTCGTCAGGCTCAAGAATGTTGATTTCATGACCTTCGATTTCCTTGATTGCGATAAGAACAGGTTTATCCTCTGTTACAATCTGTTCCTCTTCAAAAGTCTGAGTAATTTCTCTTGCTCTTTTTGCAACACCTACAACAAGTGCGTACTTACTCTGCTTACCCTGTAATAATGAATCCACATCAACTTTATGCATAATAATTCTCCTCTTAAAATATTTTATGTTAATTTTCTTTGTATATTATTTAATGAGGTTTTCATCCTCTTTATGAAGAATATCGAGAACCTCATTTATTGCTGTTTCAAGGTCGCCGTTTACCACATTGTACTTATATCTGTCCTTGTAGCTGATTTCCTCGGCAGCCTGTGCAAGCCTTTTCCGAATAGTTTCTTCATCCTCTGTACCTCTTCTGCGAAGTCGTCTTTCAAGCGACTCCATTGAAGGCGGAAGAATGAAGATACTGAGAATGTCGGGATATTTGTCAAGAATCTGAAGTCCGCCCTTGACCTCAATCTCAAGCAGAACATCATAACCCTGATTGAGCATATCTTCAACCTGCTTTTTAGGTGTGCCGTAGAGATTACCGCAAAACTCTGCGTGTTCAAGATAGCCGTCTTTTTTCAGAACATCGTTGAACTGTTCTCTTGTTAAAAAGTTATAATGAACCCCGTCAATCTCTCCCTCTCTCGGTTCTCTTGTTGTGTTTGAAACCGAAAGACGGATATTTTTGTCACGGTCAAGGAGTTCCTTGATTATTGTACCCTTGCCTACACCCGATGAACCGGTAAACAAAATAAGATTTCCTTTTCTGTTAATGCTCATCCTTGTTTTCCTCACTTTCGTCCGTTCTGTTTTGAATTGCCTCACATGAAATTGCCGAGAGAATAACATGATTATTCTCGGCAACAATCACCGATTTGCATTTTCGTCCGCAGGTTGCGTCAATAAGCAGATTGTTCTGTTTTGCGTCCTGAACAATTCGCTTTACGGGAGCAGAGTCCGGAGCAACTACTGCAACAATCTTGTCGGAGCTGACAAGATTACCAAAACCGATATTAATAAGCTTCATCTGTTCACCTTATTCGATATTCTGAACCTGTTCACGGATTTTTTCAATCTCACTCTTGATGTCAACAACCTTATGTGCAAGAATTGCATCCTGAACCTTTGAACCGATTGTATTTGATTCACGGTTCATTTCCTGAATGATAAAATCAATTTTTCTGCCGACAGGCTCGTCATATTCAAGGAACTTTGAAAGCTGGTCAAAGTGACTGCGAAGTCTTACGGTTTCCTCCGCAACGGCTACCTTATCCGCAAACACGGCAACCTCTGTAAGAACCCTCTGCTCGTCAACCTTGACATCATTTTCAGCAAGCGTCTGCTTGATGCGTTCCATAAGTCTTTGTTCATACTCGGCAACAGTCTGCGGAGAACGCTCCTCAATTTCACCTACAACAGAAAGAATTGTGTTGGCTCTTGAAAGAATGTCCTCTTTCATCTTCTCGCCCTCAGTTTCACGCATTGCAACAAAAGCATCAACTGCAATCTTTGCGGCTGAAAGAACATCGGCAGTAATCTGATCCTCGTCCTCAGGCGCTTTGTGAACCGTGAAAACATCGGGAAAGCGAGAAAGTGAAACTGTTGAAACATCATTCGGAATATCGTACTTTTCGCTGATTTCCTTAAAAGCGTTGATATATCCCGAAACAAGCTGATGATTAACAGTTACATCACAGGGTTCTTCATCGGACGCACCGATGGATACGAACATATCAATCTTGCCTCGTGAAACCCTTGAATTTACATAGTTTTTAAGTTTGTCATCAAGAAATCCGTAACTTCTTGGGGTTCTGCAGGAAAATTCAAAATAGCGGTGGTTCACACTTTTAATTTCAACGGTAATCTCCCGACCGTTGATAACGGTTTCACATCTTCCGAAACCGGTCATTGATCTGATCATTTCAAAAACTCCCTTCGTAAAATTATATTTTCGGCATTTAAGCTTTATTTTTTATATTTACATCAAATTTATCGGCATTTATTTTCTACAACATAGATTATAACACCACAGGCTGTATTTGACAATGGAGTTATTACAAAACTGTAATAACTTTTTTTATTTACATCACAAAGGTGTGTGTGATATACTTAATAAGATAATTATACTTTATTGACAAAGGAATGATATTAATGTCAGGACATAACAAATGGAGTACAATCAAGCAGAAAAAGGGCAAAAACGATGCAGCAAGGGCTAAGGTATTTACAAAAATCGGCAGAGAGCTTATTGTTGCCATCAAAGAGGGCGGCAGTGCTGATCCTTCCGTTAACTCAAAGCTCAAGGATTGTATTGCAAAAGCAAAGGCTGCTAATGTACCTAATGACAACATTGAAAGAATCATCAAGAAAGCGTCAAGCGATGCCGACGCTACAAACTATGAGGCTGTTACATATGAGGGCTACGGTCCAAGCGGCGTTGCCGTAATTGTTGAAGCACTTACAGACAACAGAAACAGAACAGCAGGTGAAGTAAGACATTACTTTGATAAGTTCGGCGGCAATATGGGTACACAGGGCTGTGTAAGCTTTATGTTCTCGAAGAAGGGCGTTCTCGTTATTGAGCGTGAAGATCTTGAAAAGGATGAGGATACCGTGATGAGCGATGCTCTTGAGTGCGGTGCATCAGACTTTGAGGCTGACGATGATGTATTTACAATTTACACAGAAACAGATGATTTCGGTGCTGTAAGAGATGAGCTTGAAAAGCTCGGCTACACATTCGTTTCTGCTGAAATTGAAATGGTTCCAAGCACATATACAAAGCTTGAGGACGAAGAAACTGCAACTAAGATGCAGAAGATGCTTGATATGTTCGAGGATAACGACGATATCCAGAATGTATGGCACAACTGGGAAATGGACTGATAAAGTTTATTTCCGATAATAAACAAATTGAACCGCTCCGATTGGGGCGGTTTTTCTTTTGTCAATCTTTTTGCCTTGAAATTAACACAAGATCACGGTTATCTACTTTGCCGTCAAGGTTGAAGTCGGCGGCTTTGAGAAAAGCTCCGCTGAGTTTTGCGTTGCCGCAAAGATGTTTTTGCAGAAGTGTAACATCTTTTGAATTGACATTCCCCTCGCCTGTCACATCACCGCACACGGCTATTGTATAGGTTTTTGAATTCATGACGGTTGTGAAGCCTGTTTTCAGTTTTCCGCTTTTGGCAACAGAACCGTCAGATTTATAAACTGCATCGGCAGAAGTTTTCGCTTTAAAATCAGCAACCGTTTCACCGCTGTAAACGCCGTAAATTATACCGTCCGAAAATATGTAATCGGAGATGACGGCTTGATTATCTGAATTTGATGAATCAGAATGGTTGTTGTTATCGGCAGTTTTCTTTTCATCAAAATCAGATGATTCGTACACTTGAACCGTCCCGTTATCAAGCAAAACACCGCATTGATTTTTATAAGATACAACTGCTTTTGCGGTATCGGGAATTGACACGCTTTGCGTTTTGTCGGAAGTTTTACGACTGAGATGATAATTTACTACAGAAAATACTTTGTTATCTGACGCAGATACTTTGCCAAATTCGGCATTTGACACATATACTCTTGAATTATCGGACAAAGAAACAACGAAACCGTCCTCATTGATAACTTTATTTATACCCACATTAGAAATATTTCTAAATTCACCCGCATTTGCAACACAGGTTGAAGATGTTTGCGAAAGTTTGCAAATTGAGCCGTCATACAGTCTTGCGTATGATTTTCCGTTGTTATTGAAAACCTCGTTCACATTTTGACCGAAAGTTATTTTTGTTTTCTTATCGGACGATAAATTCACGCAGGCAACATAGACATATGCGCTGTCGGTTTTTATGTAGTACACACAGTTATCGCTTACAGAAAAAGAATCGGTTCTGAAATTTTCATCGTTAAAAGAAGTTTTACGGACATTGCCATTGTCGGTATTGAGGGAATAAACAGAATACTTATTAGTAAATGTATCTTCAAGCACAAGAGCATAAGTATACTTTCCGCTCTGCGACACACCTTTGATGTGACCGTTCACGGTAAAATTATATGAAGAAAAATCGGGTACAAGCCTTGCCGAAAATACTGTATTTCCCGAAAAAGCACACAAATATCCACCCCTGCTGTTACTGTCGCTCTTTATGCCGGAACAATTAGCAAGGTCAGACAAATTGTATTCTTCGTAGGCACGGCTCTTGCATATGCTGACGCAAGAAATTAAAATTACAGCCGTTAAAAGTGAAATCAGTCGTTTCATAGCTTATACCCAATTAGATTTAAAACAAAAGGGCACCCTTTCGGGTGCCCGCAAAAGCTCTGATTATTCAGCGGCTTCTTCATTAGACTCTGCAGGAGCCTGCTCATCTTCAGGAAGAAGTGCACGCATTGAAAGGCTTACACGCTTCTTGTCAAAGTCGATTGCAGTAATCTTGGCTTCAACAACATCGCCAACCTTAAGTACATCAGCGGGCTTCTCAATTCTCTTGTTAGCAATCTGAGAAATGTGGATAAGACCGTCAATACCCGGAATGATGTTTGCAAATGCGCCGAATGTTGTAAGACCAACGATTGTAGCCTTAACAACTGTTCCCTCAGGATAGTTGTTCTTGAGGATTTCCCACGGATTGTCTTCAGCATTCTTGAAGCCGAGAGAGATCTTCTTTGTTTCTTCATTGATGTCCTTTATGTAAACATCAACTGTATCGCCTACATTTACAACTTCGCTCGGATGCTTAATGTGTGTCCATGAAAGCTCTGAGATGTGAATCATACCAAACACACCACCGAGGTCAACAAATGCGCCGTAGCTTGTAAGTGACTTAACAACGCCCTTGTAACGCTTGCCAACTTCGCAAGTCTTCCAGAACTCTTCACGCTGGGCAGCTCTCTGCTCTTTGAGCACGCTGCGGATTGAGCCGATAGCTCTTCTGCGTCTGCCGTTCTGTGAAACTTCGATAAGTCTGAAGTCAACATCCTGACCTACGAGGTCTTCAAGGCTCTCTTCACGAGTAGCTGTTGCCTGTGATGCAGGGATAAAGATTCTTGAGCCGTTGTAAAGAACGATTACGCCGCCCTTAACAGCCTCAGTAACCTTGCCGGAGAGAACCTCCTGTGACTCTGCCTTTTCTTTGAGCTCTTCCCAACCCTTCTGTGCATCTACTCTGCGCTTTGAAAGCATGATAGTGCCTTCCTGATCATTGGTCTTCATAATAAGAAGCTCAATAACATCGCCAACTTTAACTACATCTTCGGGTCTTGCGTTAGGATCGTTTGAAAGCTCAGAAGCAGGAATAAAGCCTGTCTGCTTTCTGCCGACATCAACCTGAACTTCGTTGGGAGCTATGCTCAGAACTGTGCCCATTACCCTCTCGTTTGTATTAAAGTTTTTGAGGGACTCCTCAAGCATCTCCTCAAAAGATGGTTCCAAATTTGTTTCACCGGATTTTACTTCACTCATTGTATCCAGTACCTCCTTTATTATCCTTGCAGGCGTTGAAGCACCCGCAGTTACGCCGATTGTTACGGCATCCGAAACCTTGTTCAAATCAAGCTCGGCAGCTGTTTCAATGAGAACTGTGTTCTCACACTGCCTTTTGCATATATCAAAAAGCTTTCCTGTATTAGAGCTATGCCTGTCGCCGATTACAACCATAAAGTCGGATTCGGCAGCAATTTGAGAAGCTTCGGTTTGCCTAACTTGCGTAGCATTACATATTGTATCAAATATTTTCGCATTTGTACATAGCTTTTTTATCTTTTTTACACATTTTTTCCATTCTTGTGTGTCAAATGTTGTCTGTGCGACAATTTGAACCTGCTTATTATTCTTTTTTAGAATATTCGGCAATAAATCATCAAGTTCTGCTTCGTTGTTAAAGGTGCAGCAGTCGCTTGCACAATGACCGATTATACCGCAAACCTCAGGATGATTTTTGTTTCCTGCAATCAAAACAACATCATTGTCGGGGTTTGTGTTTGATACAATCTTGTGAATTTTTTTGACAAACGGACAGGTTGCGTCCGCAAAGTTAATGCCTCTTTTTACAAGAGAATCAATTACGCTTTTCTCAACTCCGTGTGAACGGATTACAAGTGTTGTGTCATCGGAAAGTTCGTCAACTGCTTCAACGGGAGTGCAACCTCTTTCTTCAAGTTCGTGAACCATTTCCATATTGTGGATAATCGGGCCGAGAGTTGCAACCTTTATTCCCTTTTCGAGCAGTTCATTTACGATATTGATTGCACGGTTGACACCAAAGCAGAAACCTGCTGAATCAGCCTTTTTTATACTCAATTAAATCCTGCTCCCTCATTCTTTTGATTTCGTCCATAATTTTTGTTGTTGCACCTTTAAGTTCTCTTCTTCCGCTGTCGGGAGTGAGTCCGAGTTCTTCGGGTGTGAGAGGTTTGCCAAAGTGGATAACTCTCTTCGCAAATGTATGCTTTTTGTTGCCTACGATTGTAATGCAGGCAGGAACAACAGGCACCTGCATTTGCTGTGCAACAAGAGCGCATCCGCTGCGGGGACGCATAAGCTCACCTGTTTTGGAACGACCGCCCTCGATAAAGATTGTCATAATCTCGCCGTCACGGATAAGGTCTTCGCCTGTCTTGATAGCCTTGCCGTCACCTGCACCCCTTTCAACGGGGAATGCACCGAGCGCACGGATTAACGCACCGAAGAATTTATTTTTAAAAAGTTCAATTTTTGCCATAAAAAACAGTCTGCGCTTTTTTTGCGACAAACCGAGAAGAACCGGATCTGAGTTTGAAATATGGTTGCTTGCAATAATCAAGCCTCCCTCAAGCGGAAGTGGCTGTTCAATTACGGTTATATATCTGTACAAAAGTTTGAAAATAGGCTTGCAGACAACTTTGCCGACTGCGTAAAGTGCCTTTGACTGTCCCATCAGATATTCTCCTTTATAACGGAAATTATTTTTTCGACCGACTGCTCAAAATCAAGCTCTGTTGTGTCTATCATAACGCAGCCCTCGGCAGGCTTGAGCGGAGCAGTTTTGCGGTGAGTATCGTTGTAGTCACGGGTTATTACATCGTTTAAAATGTCGTCGTACTTTACATTCATACCCTTTTCAACAAGCTCCTTATACCTTCTTTCGGCTCTTGCCTCGGGGGAAGCTGTGAGGAAAATTTTAACCTGAGCGTCAGGCAGAACAACTGTGCCGATATCTCTGCCGTCCATAATCACATTATGAGTTTTTGCCATATTTCTCTGCAAATCAAGAAGATATGCTCTTACAATCGGTACGGCAGAAATTTTTGACGCCATCATTGACGCCTCGGGAGTTCTGATGAGTCCGGACACATCTTCGCTGTCAAGCAGAACAATCTGCTCGCCCTTTTCATTGAATGTTAGGTCAACTGTGATTTTTGAAAGCAAATTCTTTACCGCATTTTCATCTTCGGGAGCAACGGAGTTTCTTGTTGCCGAAAGTCCGATTGTACGGTAAAGCGCTCCTGTATCAACATAAATATAGTCAAGTGCCTTTGCAACTCTTTTTGCAATTGAGGATTTTCCTGCGCCTGCAGGACCGTCCAAAGCGATTGCTATTGACATAAATTACATCCTTTCAATCAAAATTATTATGTATAATCAAATCAGATATATGCACTGTTTTCTCCTGCAAGCCGTCCGGTACTCCATGCAATTTGGAGGTTAAAACCGCCTGTGTAGGCATCGCAGTCAATTACTTCGCCTGCAAAATACAGACCGCTTACAAGCTTGCTTTCCATTGTTTTCGGGTTAATTTCGGAGGTTTTTACACCGCCTGAGGTTATGATTGCCTCCTCAATCGGTCTGAAACCGCTGATTTCAACCGTAAAGCATTTGAGAATTTCACAAAGAGCGTGTCGCTCCTCTTTTGTAATTGAATTACACTTTTTGTCAAAGGGAACTCCCCAGCGTTTGAGAACGGGAACTATGATTTTTCTCGGCAAAAGCTTAGAAAATGCGTTTGAAACATCACGGTTTGAATTCTCTTTGAAATCGTTCTGAATACGCCTGTCAAGGTGTTCAAAATCAAGCGCCGGCTTGAGGTCAATTTCCGCGATATAACGGTCAGGCTGAATATCACGGATGTGAGAGCTTGCCGATAAAATCATCGGACCGCTCATTCCGAAATGTGTAAAAAGCATTTCGCCGAAGTCGCTGTAAACAGTCTTTTTATTGTTCTTATCAACTATTCTGAGCGCAACATTTTTAAGTGCAAGCCCCTGCATATCCTTGCATTGTTTATCGTAGGAAGTAAACGGTACAAGGGACGGTTTTAACGGAACAATTGTGTGTCCTGCCTGCTTTGCAAGGGTATATCCGTCACCTGTTGAGCCTGTAAGCGGATAACTTTTTCCGCCGCAACAGATAATTACGCTGTCGGCATAGTAGGTGTTTTCTTCGCATTTAACGCCTATAACGGCACCGTCCTCAAGAATAAGAGCGTTTGCCGTATCACACACGATTTTACAACCCGATTCAACGGCATAATCATGCATTGTATCGACAACATCAACCGATTTATCGGATACGGGGAACACACGATTTCCCCTTTCGGTCTTTGTTTTAAGTCCTTTGGATTCAAAAAATTCGATTGTATCCTCGGGAGTAAATGCGTTGATTGCCGAGTAGAGGAATCTTCCGTTTACGGGAACATTATTGATAAAAGTCTGCACATCGCAGTTGTTGGCAAGGTTACATCTTCCCTTGCCTGTTATCATAATTTTTCTGCCGACACGCTTGTTCTTTTCGATTATTGTAACGGACGCACCGTAGAGTGCCGCAGTTGCACCTGCCATAAGACCTGCCGCACCTGCTCCGATTACCACAACTTTTTTACTTATCATCATCTTCTATATTACCCACTATTTCTCTTTCACGGTTGGTATAAACTCCGTCACGGTTCCACACAAGTTCAAGTCTGCGAAATGTGTCGGAAACCTCATCCTTCTTTTTAAGCACGGTTGCAACAATAAGAGCGTTGATAAGACTCAACGGTGCAACAAGTGAGTCAACAATTGACGCCATATCGCTTCTTGCAATAAGCACGGAATCAGCACTCTGAACAAGAGGAGAAACCATACTGTCCGTGATTGCAATTGCGTGAGCACCCCTTGAACGGGCAAAGTCCATTGCCTCAACCGACATTGAACTGTATCGGGGAAATGAAATACCGATCATAACATCTTTGTCGGTAATTCTGAAAATCTGTTCAAAAGTTTCGGTTTGACTGCCGCTTGTGATAACACGCACATTGTCAAAAATCATTTCAAAATAGTACGCAAGGAAGTTTGCGATTGCGGCTGTTGAACGCACACCGAATATGTAAATACGCTCTGCCTTGCAAATTTCATCAACTGCACGGGCAAAATCCTCATGAGATGTTTCTTCAATTGTTCTGCGGATTTTATCGATATCCTGATTAAGAACGCTGTCAAGCACATTGTCATTGCCGATACGGTTGGAGGTAACTTCAATACGCTGAACAGATGTAAGCTTGTTGCGAATCATCTCCTGCATTGCTTTTTGAAGCTTTGGGTAGCCGTCATAGCCGAGCTCGGTTGCAAAACGAACAACCGTACTCTCACTGACTCCGACAGTTTCGCCGAGCTTTGATGCGGTCATAAATGCCGCCTTATCGTAATGCTCTTCGATAAAAAGAGCAATTCGTTTTTGTCCCTTTGAGAGGGAATTCATCATTAAATCTATTCTTGTGAGCAAATGAGTAATCATTTTTTATTGATATCTCCCGTTTTAAATAGTAAAAACAGATATACTGCCTTAACTAATTCATTTTAACACAAGAACTTGCAATTTACAATAAGATATAAATTAAATTATTGTAAATTTTGCGAAATTATGAAATATGCGTCGGTTTAGGTTGCAATAATAAAGGTTGTATGGTAAAATTGTTTAACAGAAAGCAAAAGACGGAGTTGATAAAAATGATAGCAGTTATTGATTACGGTGCAGGCAACATTCGCAGTGTTTACAAGGCTTTGAAGCATATCGGCTGTGAATGTGTGATTACAAGAGATAAAGACGAGATTTTGAATGCAGACGGTGCTGTTTTGCCCGGTGTAGGTTCATTTGGCGACACAATGGACACAATGAATTCTTACGGCATTAAAGACACGGTTATTGAGTACATAAACAGTGGAAAACCGTTTTTGGGAATTTGTCTTGGACTGCAACTCCTCTTTCCTGAAAGTGAAGAAAGTCCGAATATAAAAGGTCTTTCGGTTTTTGACGGCACGATTACAAAAATACCGTCAGGTGAAGGCTTAAAGATTCCGCATATCGGTTGGAACAGCCTTAAAATTAACGAAAAAAGCAGGCTTTTCAAGGGCATTGAACAGAACGCTTATGTATATTTTGTTCACTCATATTTTTTGAATGCAAGCGACAAGAGAATTGTTTCGGCTCAGACAGAATACGGCGTTACAATTGATGCCGCCGTTGAAAGAGGCAATGTTTTTGCAACTCAGTTTCACCCCGAAAAGAGCGGTGAAACGGGACTTAAAATTCTCAGAAATTTTGCTGACATTGTAAACGGCAAGGAGGAATAATTATGTACGCAAAAAGAATAATTCCCTGCCTTGATGTTAAAAACGGCAGAGTTGTAAAAGGTATGAGTTTTGTAAATCTTGTTGACGCAGGCGATCCAGTTGAATCTGCAATGCAGTATGACAAACAAGGTGCTGATGAACTTGTATTTCTCGATATTACCGCATCAAGTGACTCAAGAAACATTACCATTGATATGGTTGAAAAGGTTGCAAATTCAATCTTCATTCCGTTCACGGTCGGCGGCGGTATCAGAAGTGTTGACGATTTTAATGTCCTGCTCAGAGCCGGTGCAGACAAGGTGTCCGTAAATTCAGCCGCTGTTCATCGTCCCGAACTCATCAGCGAGGCGGCATATAAATTCGGCAGTCAGTGCGTTGTTGCCGCTATAGATGCCAAGAGAAGCGGTGACAGCTGGGAAGTTTATGTAAACGGCGGAAGAACTCCTGTGGGTATAGATGCGGTTGAATGGGCTGTAAAATGTGAAAAACTCGGCGCAGGTGAAATTCTGCTCACAAGTATGGACGAGGACGGTCAGAAAAAGGGTTATGACATTGCACTTACAAGGGCAGTTTCCGAAAAGGTGAACATTCCTGTTATTGCAAGCGGCGGTGCGGGCGCTCTTGAGCATTTTTATGATGCGTTTACCGAGGGCAAGGCTGACGCAGTTCTTGCGGCATCTCTCTTCCACTTTGGCGAAATTCCGATTCCCAAGCTAAAAAAATATCTCAACGAAAAGGGAATTCCTGTCAGACTTTAATATGACGAACAAAATGGCTGTGCGCATGCACAGCCATTTTTGTTGCATAAAAAGGCGGTCATACTGCTAAGTACAACCGCCAAAAGTTAATTGGATTATTTAATTATTATGCAAGTCCGAGAACCATTTTCTGAATCAAAGTTGAATCAACAACATTAACCTCTCCGTCACCGTTTACATCGGCAACCTTAAGCGTTTCGCTGTCAAATTCTACAAGACTTACAACATACTTCTGTACAAGTGTTGCGTCAACAACATTGACAATGCCGTCGTGGTTTACATCACCCTTGATTGATTCAACAGGTGCTGAACCTACAACAAAAGTCTTAACTGATTCTGCTTTGTTGCCATTTCCGTCAACTGCAACAACACCGATTGAATATGTGCCGTCAGCTGACGGAGTCCATACACATGAATCTGTGTTTGAGTTCTGAACCGTTTCACCGTTAACTGTGAATGAATAAGTTACATCGCCTGTTGCGTGATAGCTTTCTGCCAAAAGTGTGACAGGTGTGCCTGCACTCTGTCCCGAATTGAGGTTTGCACCGAAGTTAACTTCAAACGGAGCTTCGTTTATTTCTGTGTCGGGAAGAAGCGCACCGATTCTTGCAAGCGGAACTGTGATGTTGTCGATATCCTCTTTCTCGTGTGAGGTTGAAGGATCGTAGCTGTACTCAAGATTTGCCTGATCAAGCATTGACGGATCATGCGGAAGTGTATCCATACCCGATGTGCCGTATGTGAGAATCTGCATTGCACCGATACCCTGTGTTTCAATGTAGCTGCGGTCAATACCTAAGGTATTGAGCGGAACTGCAATTTCGTAAACATAGCCGTATGAGTTCTTGTAACCTTCATCGAAGAAGTCAACCCAGTTTGAGTTCATATCAAGGTTATCACCCAGTACTCTTGAACCCTTTGGAGCGTTGATACCGAAGATTGAAGTGCTTTTTGTGCCGTTAGCGTATTTGATTTTAAATCCGTTTTTATTGTCCTGAGCCTGAAAGCTTGTTACACCGATTGGAATTCTTGTGTCATAGTTAAACATATATGTTCCATCTGTGTCTTGAGTATCTGCCTTAAAGATTGAAGCACCGCCGTTTGAGTTGTTGGAGTCAAATGCAACAAGTGTGTCTATATGAGTTGTAAAGCCTGTGCCTCCGTCTTTTGCAGTGCCGTTTGTGCAACCCCATACGAACGGATTGGTATACACAGAACCGTCCTTGTTTGTACCTACTGCCTTGCCTGTTGCCTGCTTTGCAGGGTCAATTGACAGAGCAAGATACATAGGAATACTGTTTCTCCAAGGACGGGCTTCATTTGATGCGGCGAAGTTGTCCTCGGGAGAAGTTATGTATGTTGTGTTAGCCATTTCAAGCAGGAAATAAAGATTATCGTCGTCCCATGCACTGTAGAGAGCATAAGCATCCCACGGCTGTTCATGCATTGAAGAAGGCATATAAACTCGGGGATCATCGTTTGCAACACCCTGAGCAATAATCATTGAGCTGTCCCAGTCGCTTAAATCACCGTCAACAGAGATTGTCTTATGCTTGCCGAGCTGCATTTCAGGGTTTGTGCCGTAATAGCCGCCCTCTGGTTCTGTTGTGTGACCGTCTGATTTAGCGGAGAAAGTTGTTTTTGACGCTGTAAAAGTCTTTTTGAAGGTATATGTCTGCTCCGTTTCAACTCCGTCTGCACCTGTTGCATAGAGTGTAAGCGAAATTCTTGAGTTACCGATTTTACCCTCGCCGACTTTTACCGAATCACCGTTTACAAACTCCTTCTTAGCTGAACCGTCAACGGAATAATAGCCCTTATCTGCATTCTTAAGTGCAAGCTTTACATCAAGTGATTCTGTTGAAAAAGCCGTATTATTTGCGGTAAGAATGTAGCCGTAAGCGTGATCATCAGGCTTGCCGTAGTCAATCCATTGCTTTTCGGCTGTGAGCATTTTGCATTCGCCTGCATTGAGTGAAAGACCTGCTGCCTCAGGATACTGCTCTTTGCCCTCACCCTTTTCAAGTCCGTTATTGAAAATAATTTTTTCTGATTTGAAAGAAGACGCAAAGCTTGCCTTATAAAGACCGCTGTCCTCTTTTGTCATAAGCTCTCCCGGCCATTCGGAATTTTCCTTTGTGCCGTATGCGTAAACATAAACATCCTTCCATCCGAACTTTGAGTTGTCAAAGTACACCTCTGAACCTGACGATGTTGCCGCCGAAACACCACCTGCCGACACAATAAGTGTTGAAAACACCATAAGTGCGGCAAGAACAATGCTCGTGAATTTTCTTGTCCTTTTCATTTTGATTCCCCCTTAATTTTATCGTGGGCATCACGACTGTTTTAATTGTAGCATTTTGCACTTGTTTTTTCAATTATTTATCACATTTTTGTTTCTTTGTACAAGTTACAGCCTCAAAATTTGTCGATTAAGCCAAACAAAGTATTATTTAACTACGATGCTTCATTTTTTAACCATAAAAAACCGCTGACAGCAAATTGTCAGCGGTTCTATAGTTTATTTTATTGCAATAATTAAGAAATCAGTTTTCTTTTCTGTAGAAAGGTTCAACACCCTTAACGGCATTTTTAGCAAAATCCATTGAGTATGGCATCATTGAAAGCTGAATTTCATCATCAAGGAATGGATTGGCAACTCTGCTGATTGCATCAAATGTGCTTTCCATATCGCCGAAGAAATCAACAACAATGAAGTAGCTCTTCTGACCGTTCTGCTCAATCAGGCGAAGATATGCAGCATTTACTGTAGGTTCTGTGCTGAAATGATTGATAAGGGCAGCCATAAGGTCGATAGGATATTCTTTTGGCTCTCCAAGGCTGATTGGTGCACCCGGCTCAATTGTTTGCTTTTTAAGATTCATATAATCTTTCTGCTGTTTAAAGGAATGAACCATCTGCTTTGGGAATGTTACGCTCTTGCCGAAAGGATTGATTACGAAACCTTTTACATCAGCCTGAGGATCCATTACCATCTGTGCAACGCTGTCAAAGTCTGTAACAACTTTCTGAGAATTCTGAGTGTCTTTCCACTTAAAGAGTTCATCTGTGTCTGTGAATATACCGAAGAATTTTTCCTTGTTGCCGTTCTCAAGAAGTCTGAACTGAACCTGAGTTGACTGCTGCATAACAGTCTGACCATTTGTAGTCTTAGCTTCTGTCTTTGGTGTTACCTTTGCAGGGAGAATGAATTTTGCTTTCATAACCTCATCAATCATCTTGTTGATGTTTTCGGTTGTGTTATCAGCCTGCATTTTTTCAATTGCGGCAACGAGATCAGGATTCTTAATCTGTTCTGCCGGTACTTTGCTTCCTTCCATTTTTGCACCTTTAAGTTCGCTCATGCTTTGTTACCTCCGTTATTCTACTGTATAATTTTTATCCGGAACTACTTCAAGGCCCTGACCCTCAGGATACTGCTGACTGTCAGATGCGTCGCCGTCATTAAAAATAATATACGGTGAATTCAAATCTCTTTCGATTGTATAGCTGTAAGTTCCGTCTTTTTCTTTTTTCATTTCAATTCCGGGCCAGTCTGCATTTTCATCGCCGGCATCGGTGTAAACATAGGCATAAATTTCATCGTCCCAATCATCGCTGTCAGGCTTTGTAAAATACACCTTTGTTCCCTCTTTTGTTACATATTCTTTTTTGTATGTAAATTCGACTCTTTCATAAGTTTTAACACCTTCGGCATTTTCGGCACGAAGTTCAAGCTTTGAAACATCGCTGTCACCGTGCTTGATAGTTACCTTGTCGCCGTTTTTGTATGAAACAGTCTTTGCACCGTCAAGGGAATATGTTGCGTTGTCAGTGTTTGAACAGGTGAGTGTTACCTCGTATGTGTCGTCACTGTAAGTGAATTCTGTTTTTGAATCGACACCCACGCACGCAGGTCTTGCATATTCAGTGTAACCCTCGTTGTAGAGAACTACTACGGAATTTTCGGGAATGTCTTTTTCACAAGTGATTTTACCGTTTTTAACGGTATATTCGGTCTTGCGGTCAACTCGGTCAACATATGTGCCGTCGGCAAGATTTGTTTCAAAATCAACCTTGAGAGCATCATTTGTGTTGACAATTACAGCACCCTTTGTGCCTCTTTCAATCATAAGTGCCGAAGAATCGAGGTTAGGATTAACAAGGTTTTCGTCTTCACCTTTCATTGCGGTTCTGAAGAAATTGACTGCAGAAACACGGTCATCCTTGTACATATCATCGCCCTGAGTACCGATTCGGTTCATACCCCAGTAATTGTCGATTGTGCTGTTATAAGGGCGGTCAAAGAAGAGCGGCGTGCCGTCTTTTCTTGCCGTAATTATTGCCCAGCCGAGAATAACCTGTTCACTGTCAATATTGTTGTATGTACCGTCATTGATGTAGTTATCGTGAGATTCAACCCATGTTACGATATTCGGGTCAGCACTGCCAATCCAGTAATCGGACACAACAGCAGTGTCAATATTGCCTCCTGCAAGTCCCGAACGGATTTTACTGCCGTAGGTACTTGATGTAGTTCTGCCGATTTCCTTGATATAATCTGCCAGTCTGTCATTATCGCCCTGCAACACTTCGCCGTAGATGAAGAGATTTTCGGCATTATCAACTTTTTTGGTTGCCTTTTCCCAGAAGTTATTTTCAAAGCCGTCATCTTCTTTTGGGTCATCGGTAAGTCCGATATGCTTTGCTGTGTCATATCTGAAACCGTCAGCACCGCAGGCAATACAATCGTTGATGTAATTGAAGAAATATTTTTGGAATGAGGGTCTTTCCGTGTTGATATCGGGAAGTCCGCCCATTTCATATGTTGTGCAGGCAAGTCTGTCACCGTAATCGGTAAGAGGAGTTCTGCCCTCCTTGTGATAAAGGGTTTCAAGACTTCCGCCGCCTGCTTTGATAAGGTCTTGGCTGACTTTATCGGTTTCGGGAGTGGTATGGTTTGCGATTACATCGACAATTACCTTTATGCCATACTTGTGAGCCTCATCACACATTGCCTTGAATTCATCACGAGTACCAAGCTGATAATTACCGATTTTGAAATCAGTCGGCTGATAGTGATAGTACCACTTTCCGTTGCCGTAAAGCTCCATACCGCCGTTTTCGCCCTCAAGACATTCGTTAATTGGAGATGTCTGTACAGCCGAAAAACCTGCTGCCGCAATATCACCCATTGACTCTTTAATGGTGTTGAAGTCCCAGCAAAAGGCTTGGAGGATTGCACCGTCAGCTACCTTGTCAGCTGTTTTGTAGTCAATTGATGCCGACAGAGTTTGCGAACAGCCTGCACCCGATACAGCAACGGCAGTAATCATAAGAGCAGAAAGGATTCCTGCTGATATTTTTTTTAACATAATTCACCGTCTTTCTGTTTTCAAAACTTACTCAATATAGTATAACATAAATGATATGATTTTTAAATAGTTTTTTGGCATTTTTGCCATAATTTTTTATTTAAGTGCCAATAATGATATAAACGAAGATTTACAACAAAAAATCGTTATGAAGTTTACAATAGAAAAAAATTGAATATTGTCACAAAAGGGAAATTGTTGTATACTAAAAGTATTAAAAAAGAAAGGAACAGCCGTATGAGTCACGCAGTAATTATTCCGATTTATTGTGAAAACAAAAATACTATTCACCTTTGCAACGAACTTCAGGAGCTTGGTGCCGAATATATTGTTGTTGTCAATGACGGTCTTAACCCTCACTCGGAATATTTTAACGAACTGACAAGCATAGGCTGTCACATTGTCAGTCTTAGAAATAACAACGGAAAAGGTGCAAGCCTTAAGGCAGGAATCCGATACGCTCACGATAACCTATATAATGTTACAGGTTACATTACTTGTGACGCTGACGGTCAGCACACCGCAAATGATGTTATGAAAATCAGCCGTATGCTTGACCTTAGAAACGGCAGTCTTATTCTTGGCAAAAGAGATTATAAAAAGTCCAAAATGCCGCTTAACATACGAATCGGCAACCGCCTTTCTTCGGCATATTTTAAGGTTATAACAGGCAAAAGCTGCAGCGATACTCAAACTGGGCTTAGAGGTATTCCCGCATTTCTGTATGATACGGTTATGAAAACTAAAGGAAATCGCTTTGACTTTGAGATGAATTTTCTCACAAAATGTGCAGATATGCGAATTCCGTTCTACTTTGTCAACATAATTGCCGATTGTTCAAACTGCAGCAGTAATTTCCGACTTATCAAAGACACTTACCTCATTTACAGAACACCGCTAAGGTTTGCGACCGCATCACTCGGATGTACGGCGATTGACCTTATATTATTTACGGTTTTTGCGTATATTTTGCCGTCGCATATGTTCTTTAATATTATGCTTGCAACGCTTATGGCACGAGTTGTTTCCGGCGGAATCAATTTTCTCATCAACAGAAAAGTTATTTTCGGCAATACAACAGACGGTGCAAAACAGGCACTCAGGTTTTTTATCCTGTTTTTCTGCATAATGTGCGCAAGTTCACTTATTGTATCGGCACTTTGGTTTTTACCTGTTCCGGTCACGCTTACAAAAGCAATTGTTGACCTGTTGCTTTGGACAGTCAACTACAAAATGCAAAGAATCTGGGTTTTCAAAGATGACAAAAGACTCAAGAGGACACCAAGAAGAAAACAAAAATAAATAAAGATATTACTAAAGGCAACGGAATTTCTTCCGTTGCCTTGCTTGTTATCTGTTCGGTTTATTTATCCTTGCTTAAAAGCATACGGTCGTTTTCAAGCTTTGAACCGCTTGCTTTTTCAAACATTTCAAGAAGATGTTCAACTGTGAGATTTTTCTTTTCTTCACCTGAAATGTCGAGGATAATTTTGCCGTCACTCATCATAATAAGACGGTTGCCATGAACGATTGCATCGTGCATATTATGAGTTACCATAAGCGCCGTAAGGTTGTTTTCAGCAATGATTTTATCGGAAAGCTCAAGCACCTTTGCGGCTGTTTTCGGGTCAAGGGCGGCTGTATGCTCGTCAAGCAGGAGAAGCTTAGGCTTCTTGATTGTTGCCATAAGGAGTGTTATTGCCTGACGCTGACCACCCGAGAGAAGTCCTACTTTTGATGACATTCTGTCCTCAAGTCCGAGGTCGAACTCTGCAAGCATCTGACGGTAACGAAATCTTTCGCCAGCCTTTACACCCCATGAAAGTCCTCTTTTTTTGCCTCGTCTTGCGGCAATTGCGAGATTTTCTATAATTTCCATATCAGCTACCGTGCCTGTCATCGGGTCCTGAAATACTCTGCCGAGGTACGGCGCTCTTTTATGCTCGGGCAATGCGGAAATATCCTTGCCGTCAATGAGAATCTGACCGCAGTCAACGGGCCACACGCCTGCAATCGCGTTGAGTGTTGTTGACTTGCCTGCGCCGTTGCCGCCGATTACCGTACAAAAATCACCGTCATTGAGGGTGAGATTAACTCCGCAGAGTGCCTGTTTTTCGTTTACTGTGCCTTTATTAAAGGTTTTCCATACATTCTTGATTTCAAGCATTCTTAACCCTCCTTCTGTGCGTTTTTAGCATTCATTTTTGCAACCTTTTTAAATGAAGTCTTTCTCTTTTTCTGGAGATACGGAACTGCAAGGAAGATTGCAACGATAATTGCCGTAAAGAGCTTTGTATCGTCTGTCGGCATCTTGAGCCAGAGTACGATGCCCATTGCGATATAATAGAGAATACCGCCGACAATTACAAAGAGCATTCTTATGATAAAATTCATATGCTTGCGGAAAATTGCCTCACCGAGAACTTCACCGATGATTACGGCAGCAAGACCGATTACGATTGCACCTCTGCCCATATTTATATCCGCAAAGCCCTGATACTGAGCAAAAAGTGAACCCGAAAGTGCAACAAGTCCGTTTGAAAGTGCAAGGGCAATTACCTTTGTAAAATTGATGTTAATGCCCTGTGCCTTGCTCATTGCAGGGTTTGAACCTGTTGAACGGATTGTTGAGCCCTGTTCTGTGCCGAAATACCAATACATTGCGGCAATTACAACGGCACAAATTCCAAGACCTACGAGAATTGCCATATTTATATTACTTGCAGAAATAACAAGCGTATAGTTTCTGTAGCTGATTGGGAGATTTGATTTTCCCATAATATTCAGGTTAATTGAATAAAGAGCAATCTGTGTGAGGATACCTGCGAGAATGTCGGGGATTCCGAGGAGTGTGTGAAGAAGTCCTGTTACAAGACCTGCCGCAAGACCTGCAAGGATTGCTACAATAATTGTTGCCCATACGGGACAGCCGTTGATGAGCATTACCGCGGTTACTGCACCGCCTGTTGCAAATGAACCGTCAACGCTCAGGTCGGCAAAGTTCAAAAGTTTAAAAGTGAGAAATACACCGAGTCCCATAAGTCCCCAAATAATGCCCTGAGCAATATTACCCGGAAGAGCGGATAAAAAGCTCATAGGATTAAGAGAACTAAAGTAGTTAGCTAAAAAATCCATAAAAACCACCTATACATAAAACATCGGGGTGTCGCTTTCACGGCACCCCTGCCAATATTATATTCTGAATAAGAATTATTCTGCTTTGATTGCTGTGTAATCGTCCGGAACTTTGATTCCGTATGTATCACAACGATCTTTGATGTACTCTTTTGTTACATTCGGAGCAGCTTCAACCTTCATCTTAGTGATGTCCTCACCCTTTACAAGAATGTTGTAAGCCATTTCGCCTGTTTTTCTGCCGAGTTCTTCATAACTGATTGAAAGTGTTGCAACACCGCAGCCTTTGCAGATACCCTCTTCGCCTGCAACGATTGGAGTTTTAGCGGCTGAAGCAACATTATCAATGATACCTGTATTTGATGCGGCTGTGTTGTCTGTTGGAATGTAGAGAACATCGCTTTCGTCACAAGCTGTCTTTGCAACTGCGGCAACATCGTTTGAATCTGCAAATGAATATGATTTTACAGTATAGCCTGCGTCCTTGAAATAAGGAGTGATTGTATCGCTCTGATACTTTGAGTTAGCCTCAGCCGAGCAGTAGAGAATTCCGACATTCTTTGCGTTGGGGAAAAGCTCCTTGAGCATAGCTGCCTGCTGGTCAAGCGGAGCAAGGTCTGTTGTACCCGAAACATTCATACCCGAAACGCCGTTCCAATCAGACTTGTCGAGCGCTGTGCCATAGTCTGTGATTGAAGTACCAAGTATCGGAATGTTCGGTGTTGCTGTGTATGCAGCCTGAAGTGCGGCTGTACCGTTGCCGAGAATAAGGTCATAGTTTGAAGAAACAAACTGGTTACAGATTGTTGCGCAAGTTGCAGAATCGCCCTGAGCATTCTGTTCGTCAAACTTTACATTGTCCTTACCGAGTTTTTCTGTGAGATAATCTTTAAATCCCTTTGTTGCGGCATCAAGAGCCTCATGCTGAACAAGCTGACAGATACCGATGTTGTAAACCTTGCCGTCTGTGCTTGAATTGTCTGCTTTTGAACTTTCTGCAGAACCGCCGCATCCTGCGAATGCAAGTGACATAGTAGCAACTGCAAGAGCTACTGCTGCAATTTTTTTAGCCTTTTTCATAATAATTTTCCTCCTAAGCTTTCAGCACTTTTATACTGTAAAGCATCATCTGCTTTTGCACTTTTAAGCTTTTATGTGATAAAGTATTTTAACAACATAAATTATAATACATAAAAACGAATTTTTCAATAGCATTTACTGATTTTTATTACAAATCACAGAATTAGAGGTTGGTTTTTGTCTATTTTACCACCACATTCTCATCACCAAGCTGGTATTTTAGTTCTTTAATCATAACAGGGTTAATATCTACCCACATTGATGAAGGGGCTTTCACCTTTCTTTTGGTGTCTGTAAGATAAAAAATAACAGGTGTTCTGCCGTCAAAAATGTCAAGTACACGCTTTGCACGGATATACTTATCAGTGTTGAGATCATCAATACGCAGATAGAGTGCCGCAGGTCTTTGCACATTGTTATTTCTGATTTGCGGCTGATAATTTTGCAGAGTTCCCGCATTATTGATTACATTGGGATTGTCTTTACACTCTTCATTAGTGCGGGCAAGTGCTACGGAATCGCAAATAATTTTCGGTTCTTCGTTTTCTTTGAGATTGACAGAACCACGGAAAAGAAGTGCTCCTCCCGAGCCGAGAAAAGCAGAATACTTTTCATAAACATTCGGAAAAATCACGATTTCGAGCATACCGTATCTGTCCTCTGCATTCACGAAAGCCATAAGTTTATTATTCTTCGTGAGCTGAGTTTTGAGTTTTGACACTATACACACAAGGCTAACCTTTTTGCCGTCAAAATACAATCCGCTGTCATTGTTGATTATATCGCCTGTTTTATCGGCATGAATCGCTTTTGAAAAAATTGTGTACTCATCAAGAGGATGACCGCTAAGGTACATTCCTGCAATTTCATTTTCCATATGCAAAAGCTCTGAAACAGAAAATTCAGGTAAGTCGGGAATCTTCGGTCTTGTAGATTCTTCCGCCGCTTCAGAATCACTAAACAGCGACATCTGACCGTTTAGATTGCGTCTGCTCTCATACTCGGCATTGTCAAGGGCGGTTTTATATATCGCAAGCAGTTGTCGGCGATTTGCACCTAAGCCATCAAAAGCACCACATTTTATCAGGCTTTCAATCGCTCTGCTGTTCATATTGCGACCGTAAAGCCTTTTACAGAAGTCGAAAAAGTCTTTGTACGGCGAATTTATCCGTTCGGCAATTATTTCATCAATAAAATTTCTGCCGAGATTTTTAACGGCAAGAAGTCCGTAACGAATATCGTTGCCGCTTACGGTAAAATGAAGATTACTTTCGTTGACATTTGGCGGAAGCACTCTGATTCCAAGTCGTTTGCACTCGGTAATGTATGAGGCAAGTTTGTTTTGATTATCAAGAACACTTGAAAGCAAAGCCGCCATATATTCACGGGGATAGTGACATTTGAGCCATGCAGTTTTGTAGGAAATGTTAGCATATGCCGCCGCATGGGATTTGTTGAAAGCGTAGTGTGCAAAGCTTTCCATTTCATCATAAACGGAAATTGCCGTTTTTTCATCAACCCCACGGCGAATGCATCCTTCAACTATGATATTTCCGTCATCATCAGTAAGACCGTGGATGAATATTTCACGCTCCGACTCCATTACGGCAAGTTTTTTCTTGCTCATTGCACGGCGAACTATATCTGCTCGACCGAGGCTGTAACCTGCAAGCGTTCTGAAAATCTGCATAACCTGTTCCTGATAGATTATGCAGCCGCTTGTAACACCGAGAATATCCTTTAAGAGCGGATGTTTATAACGGATATGCGACGGGTTGTGACGGCAGTCAATATAGGTTGGGATGCTGTCCATAGGACCGGGGCGATAGAGTGCTGTAACGGCTATGAGGTCTTCAATTCTTTCAGGTTTCAGCTGAGTCAGGACATTTTTCATACCCTGACTTTCAAACTGGAACACACCCTCCGTGTGTCCTTTTGAAAACATTTCAAAAACTTTTTTATCGTTTTCATCAACCATATCGGGAGTATAGTCGGGATTTTTATGTTTTATCTGCTTTTCTGCATCATTGATTACGGTTAAGTTTCTGAGCCCGAGGAAGTCCATTTTTAAAAGACCGAGTTCTTCAAGTGCTGTCATGGTGAACTGCGTTACAACATTATCGTCATTTTTTGACAGCGGAACATAGTCGCTGACGGGCTTGTCGGTGATTACAACTCCTGCGGCGTGCATTGTTGCGTGGCGAGGCATTCCCTCAATGCTCATTGCAACATCAAGCAGTTTTTTTGTCTGCGGTTCATTTTCATAGCGACTTCTCAGGTCGGAATTAAGTCTTAGAGCATCCTCAATTGTCATATCGTGTTCCATTGGAACGAGTTTAGCAATCGAATCAACTGCCGCATACGGAATTTCAAGCACCCTTCCTACATCTCGGATTGCACCTCTTGCCGCCATTGTGCCGAACGAAATTATCTGTGCAACATGATCTTCGCCGTATTTACGCACAACATAGTCGATAACCTCTCCCCTGCGTTCCTTGCAGAAATCAACATCAAAGTCGGGCATACTTACACGCTCAGGGTTAAGAAATCTTTCAAAAAGAAGACTATACTTTATTGGGTCAATTGCGGTTATGCCTATGCAGTAGGCGCAGAGTGAACCTGCACCCGAACCTCTTCCGGGTCCGACAGGAATTCCGCAGGATTTTGCGTAGCTTACAAAATCATTTACAATTAGGTAGTAATCAACAAATCCCATTTGCGACACTGTGTTGATTTCATATTCAAGTCGGTCAATCAGGGATTGGTCGGGATTTTCTCCGTAGTGTTTATAAAGCCCCTCATAGCATTTTCTTCTGAAATAATGCAGATGGTCTTCATTATTTGGAACATCAAATCTCGGAAGCTTGCGCACGCCAAATTCAAAATCTACATTGCACATATCGGCAATTTTCTGTGTATTGTCGATTGCTTCGGGGTAATTTGCAAATACCTCACGCATTTCATCTTCCGTTTTAAGATAAAATTCGGAAGTTTTAAACTCCATTCTGTCGCTGTCATTGACTGTTCTGTTAGTTTGAATACAGAGAAGAATATTGTGAACCGTGCTGTCCTGCTTTTCAATGTAGTGGCAATCGTTTGTTGCAACAATGTCAACACCGATTTCACTGGCAATTTTCACAAGGTTCGGAATTATCCTTTTCTGTTCCTCAATTCCGTGGTCTTGAAGCTCTATAAAAAAGTTCTCTTTTCCGAACATATCACGGTAAAATTCTGCCTTTGACTTTGCACCGGCATAATCACCGTCAAGGAGCTTTTGAGGAATTTCACCTGCCAGACAGGCAGAGAGGCAGACTAAACCTTCGTGATACTCGGCAAGGAGTTCATCATCAATTCTCGGTTTTGTGTAGAATCCCTCGGTAAAGCCTTTTGACACAAGCTTGATAAGGTTCTGATAGCCTGTATGATTTTTGCAGAGCAGAACCATATGATAGTATTTTCCGTAGGATGAAGTCTTGTCAAAGCGGCTATGCGGTGCAACATACACTTCACAACCGATTATCGGCTTTATGCCCTGCTTTTTGCACTCCTTATAAAAATCGACTGCACCGTACATTACACCGTGGTCGGTGATTGCGAGTGCAGTCATTCCCTTTTCTTTTGCGGCTTTTACAAGTCTGCTCAGGCGGCACGCACCGTCGAGCAAACTGTATTCTGTATGAAGATGTAAATGTATAAATGCCATTTTACTCACCTGTTGCTTTTGCCTTTATTTCACCGTCTGAAAAACGGAGAGTAAATTCATCGCCGCTTTTAAGTGTTTTGGCGGAATTTACCACCCTGCCGTCTTTTTCGGCAATTGAATAACCTCTTGAAAGGATTGCTACGGGGTTGAGTCCTTCAAGTTTTGCGGCTGTCTTTGTGATGTCGGCAGTCTTTTTATTTATTGTTTCCTGAACAAAATGCTGTATTTTCGTTTTGCAAAGTTCAAGAGATTTTTCATATTCAAAAATTCTCTGTTGCGGTGATACTACGGACAGTCTTGTTTTTAATTCTGTAAGAGCATTATATTCCTGCCTTAATTTCAATGTTGCCATTGACGAAACATACTGCTTTTGCGATTTATAGTAATCAACAAGCTCCGCAGTATCGGGAACTGCAAGCTCTGCCGCCGCAGACGGAGTCGGCGCTCTGAGGTCGGATACAAAGTCACAGATTGTAAAATCGGTTTCATGACCGACAGCGGAAATTACGGGAATTTTACAGTTGTAGATTGCATAAGCAAGGTTTTCATCATTGAATGCCCACAAATCTTCAATTGAACCGCCGCCCCTGCCGATTATGATAACATCACAGGCATTGTATTTATCAAGTTTCTGTACGGCGTCAATAAGCTGGGCGGGAGCATTCTCACCCTGAACAAGTACGGGGCACATAATTATGTCGGCAGACGGAAATCTTCTTGAAAGAATGTTGCGGATATCCTGAACTGCCGCACCTGTGGGAGAAGTAATTACACCTATTGAATTAGGAAACGGCGGAATTTTCTTCTTATGTTCGGGAGCAAAAAGTCCTTTTTCGGCAAGTGACTTTTTAAGTTGTTCATATGCAAGCGAAAGCGCACCTATGCCGTCGGGCTGCATATCCTCAATATAAAGCTGATACTGACCTGTGGGTTCATAAACTGCAACTCTGCCACGGCAGATTACTTTCATTCCGTCGGTCGGTCTGAACTTTAAATTACGGGCATTGCCGGCAAACATTACGGCTCTTATAACGGATTTTTCGTCTTTGATTGAAAGGTAGATGTGTCCGCTTCTGTAATGGTCGGTAAGGTTTGAAATTTCACCCATAACAAAGACAAAATTCAGCCTTGCGTCATTTTCAATAATTGACTTTATATAGAAATTCAGTTGTGAAACACTTAAAACTCGTGGTTTGCTAAACTCGGGTGTGTACATCGTTATACTTCCTGTATCCTAAATATGCAATTCCTGCCGAGTTGTCGGCAGAAAACTGCGGCGGTGCAAATATTGCATTGTATTTTTCTTCAAAAGAATTTTTGATTATCTGATTTGACATTACTCCGCCTGCAAAGATCAAGGGATGTTCTCCGTATTTTTCAAGCAGTCGCTTGGTCATTTCGGACAAGGTCTGTTCAATATATTTAAGACAGAATGCCGAAACATATTCGGGAGATTTGCCTTCGTCAATCAGCTTTTTGGAAAGATTTTCAACTCCGCTGAGGCAACAGTCGCAACCTTTGAGAGTTGGTTTTACCTTGATTTTTTCTGTATTTCTGAGAGCAAGCTGTTCAAGTTGAGGACCGCACGGAAATTTCAAACCGAGCATAAGTCCTGTGCGGTCAATTGCCTGTCCTGCATTGAGGTCAAGCGTGTGTGCCGCAAGCTCAACAGAAAATCCTGTGCCGAATCCTTTGGCAAATACTGCCTCGGTTGTACCTCCGCTGACATGGAAAGCGATAAACTGCTTATCAAACAAATCTGTCCTCTGCGAACCGAACAGTGCCGCCGAGATATGTCCCTCCTGATGTGAAAAGATGTAGAGGGGGATTTTCATTGCGGAAGATAAAATTTTTGCCGTGTTCTCTCCAACAGTGAAACACGGCATATATGAGCCGTCAACAGGTCTTGGACGGCTTGACGCCGCAATTGCGGCTATTTTGCTTGTATCAACATCTTTCAAAAGTTCTTCAATAAGCGTGTGCAGCTGTGCTGTGTGGTGAAACACAGCGTCACTCTGACGAAGTCCGAGCTGACCTTCTTTTACGGGAAGAAGTTTTTTCTGCTGAACCATTTCGCCCGTTTTGCTGTCGTAAAGGGCGGTTGATGTTGTGTAATTTGAAGTGTCAATTCCGAGAAAAAGGCTCATATCACTTCTCCGACTTTCCCGAAAATTCACGGGAATATGTGCCGAGAATACCGTTTACAAATTTGCTCTCGTCGATTGTATATTTCTTGGCAAGTTCAACAGCCTCGTTGATTGAAACGCTCTGCGGAACATTGTCGAGATACTTCATCTCATAGATTGCAAGGCGAAGAATAGCAAGCGACGGCTTTGAAATCCTTGAAAGAGTCCAGCCCTTTTTCAGGTGGCTTGCAATGATTTCGTCAATCTCCTCATGCTTGTCCTCAATGCCGGAAACTACAGCCTGAGCATATGCGCAAACACCGCCTACAAACATTTCCGAATTATCATCTATTGTTTCTTCAAGAGGCTCATCGTCAAAAGACTTTGAGAACAAAAGCATAAAAGCCTGCTCTCTCGACTCACTTCTTGTAAGATTAACCTCTTCCTCAAAAATATCATTAACTTCAATATCATTAGTTACATTGTTCATTTCATTATCCATATTAAGCCCAACTTTTCGTTAAATTAATTTAATAAAGGTAGTTATTATCATCAAGATTATACCATAACTGAAATTGAATGTAAATAAGAATTGACAAAGATATCTGTGACAAATCATTTGAATTTCGGAAATTTCTTTCTGAATAACTCTTCAATAATTTTAGTGCTCTCATCACAGCCGAATGTATCGGACTTTATGCACAAATCGTAGTTATCTGCATTGCCCCATTCGGAAGATGTAAAGTATTTGCAATGGTCGGCTCTTTCACGGTTTACCTTTCTGACCTTTTTAAGAGCATCGTTTACGGAAAGATTATCCCTTTTGGAAATTCTCTCTGCCTCGGTATTTTCATCGGCTGATACAAATACATTGAATGTATGCTTTTTGTTTTTGAGAATCTCGTTTGCAAGTCTGCCGACTATTACGCAGGATTCATTCTGTGAAATGGTTTTTATTACATTTTTTTCACGGTTAAAAAGGCTTTCGACATTCGGCATATTTGCGGTATCAAGCGGTCCGCCGTACCACGCAAAGAAATCGTGAAGTAAAGGATTTTTAATTGTCTGTTCATTCTTTTCAATAAAATCAGGAGAATAGCCGCTCTTCTCAACAACAAGTTTTATCAGCTCGTTATCGTAATACTTAAACCCAAGACTTTCGGCAAGTGCCTTTGCAATCTGTCTGCCGCCGCTGCCGTATTCCCTTGACACGGTGATTACATATGTAGGATTCTGCTCATCATCAGTTTTTTCATCAACCTGAACGGACGGAGTCTTTTTAAGAAGTTTATCTCTGTATTTTCCGAAAGCTTTGTTGATAATGCCGAGAATAAATCCGACAAGAAATGCCGCAATTACTGTTCCTGCACCGACACTGCCAAGGCTGTGAATCATAATCAGACAAGCCGCTGCCGACACTACCACCATAGTGATATCAAAACCCATTTTTATCTTTGAAAATTCGATTTTTGTAACCTGTGAAACAGCAGACATTACACCCTCGCCTGCGAGCGGAATAACATCGGCAGGAAGATACAGAAAAATTCCGACTGCGACAATAACGGAGCTTGCAAGCACCATTAAGATTCTGACAATAAGATTATCGGGTGTCGGAAAGAATGATGCAAGGTAGTTGCAGAATGTTGTAAAATAGCCGAAGATAACGCCTACGGGAATCTGCAAAAGGGTTATTAATTTAAAGTTTTTGCGAAGTAACAAAAACTGAATGAACACAAGAACAATGTGGAATATGATTGTTGCCTTACCCATTTCTATGCCCCATATGCAGGTCATTGTGTATGGGATTGAGCTTACGGGAGATACACCGAGATTTGATTTTACCGAAAGTGCAATTCCGATTGTCATTATAAAAAGACCGATAAAATACATCGGCAATCTGATTTTCATATTTTTTAAATTCATTACATAACTTCCTTTTCAAAATGCTTTGTCATATTTTCATACACTTTTGCAAGCAGACTTTGGAACACTTCCGTTTCTTCTTCTGAAAAGCCGTCTGTTGCAATACTTTCTACGCTGTCAAATTTTTCATTGAGATATCGGACATACTCTTTTCCCTTATCGGTGAGAAAAACATAGAGTGACCTTCTGTCGCCGCCAAGAGATTTCCTTGCGATATAGCCTTTGGTTTCCATACCACGCAAAATCACGGTTATGGACGCAGGCTCAATGTGACAGCCTGCCGCAATATCCTTTTGTACACAGCCGTTATGGTCTTTTAGGTAATCGAGTATTTTCGGCTGACCCAATGTAAGTCCCGATTCTTTGATACTGCCGAGAAGTGCCTTTTGCACAAGCATATGGTCAGACATCAGCAGATAGTGAATTGACTCTTTCATACACAACCCTCTCTTTAATAGTTTTAATTCTAATTGTTATAATTCTAATTATATATCCGTTTAAATCGATTGACAAGTTTCCGGAAAAATTTCAGCCTATTGCGCAGTATTCTTTGTGAACATAGGAATATTTTTATGCATAAAAAAAGCAGAGGACACTATGCCCTCTGCTAATTTTATGCCCCTATTACCGATATATCGTCATAATCAACCTCATAATGAGTAACCACGGCATCGTCAATAATCAGAACAGATGTATCATCAAGCTGAGATTTCGGAACAATTACCGACACACCTTGGTCGCTTATATAGCAAAGGCACTCGGAAAATCCTTTGGCTTTGACAATACTTTCAATGCTGTCCTGAATTGTAAAGGTTTTGAGAAGCTCTTCAACATTCTTTTCAGCCTCGCTTTTGTCGGCATCAGACGAGCTTTCAAGATTGAAAATTTCTTTTGCATCATCAATTATTTTATCCTGAGTTGCCTGCCGCTTTGTCCTTTCGGCTGAAAAATAGCTTTTGCTCTCGTTTGAAAGTGCCGCCGTCTGCTGTACCTCATCATCCGACGCCGAAGCGGTTGCACTGACATATGATGCCGCTCCGAGTTCTTTGGCACTTTTGGGAGTTTTTGCCCCCGAAAGCTGCCAGTTTATGTACACAGCCGCTGAAAGTGCAAGCACAAGTGATGCAAAAACGATATATTTTTTCTTAGATTTCATATTACTCCCGACCTTTATTCTGATAATTTTGTAATACATACTTTTGCTGTTGAAATATCAAGCGCTTTTGTGACTGCATCGGTGACACGCTCAACCACAACAGGATCATCACCGCCTTCACACACAACAAGCACTCCTCTTATCAAAGGTTCAATTTCCTTTGTTTTGGTGGTGCTGTTGTCAAGATAAACATATTCAACGGAATTTTCCATAGTGAGCAAAATTTCCGTCTTGCCTGCTCCCTCAATTTTTGAAATCACCGTCTGCAAATCATTTTCTATTTTTGTGCTGTATGTTTTTACGGAAAACGCCTCATCTCCTTTTCCTGATGTCAAAGAACCGAAATCAACCCAGTTTGAAAGAAATATTAAACCTATGCCGATAAGACCTACAACGATTATGATATTTCTTATTTTTTTACTGTCGAGCATTGATTTCAGCTTTGAACTTGTTTTGTCTTCCATAATTCACTCCGTCATAATGTTTGGTGTAATTCCGAAATTGTCATAAACAATTGATGATACAAGATTTGTGTACCGAACAAATTCTTTGTCTATATATATGCTGATTGACGCTATGATTATGCCGTTGTTTTCAACTCTGCTCAAAATTATGTCACACGATTTGATTGTTATATTATTCTGTAAAAGAAGATTTTTTAATGCAGTTTCAAGATTTATCTCCGTCTGCTTTATAACGGCATTGCTGTATGCCTCATCATCTGTCGATATTTCTTTAACAGAATTTTGCTTTTCCTCAATATCGGTATTAAATGACGATACGGCATTTTTTACGGGAACAACCATACAGCAGATAATAAAAGCTCCTAAAACAAGGCTGATGATTTTCTTTGTACTGCCGTCTGTAACAAAGGTCTGAACAAGTGAACAAATTAACGCAGAGGCACACATTACAATGACTACAGTAAAAAGTCCGCTCATGATGAACCTCCGCCGCCAAGCATAATTACCGCCGCCGTTGAAAGAATGTAAATTGACATAATGCACAGCAAAACAGCTATGAGAGTTGAAAAGACAGACGATATGTTTTCAAGCAGTTTTGCCGGACCGTTTAGATTGAGAACCTCTGCCGTTGATTTGCCGATCCAAAGGGTGAACATCCACATTACTCCCTGCAAAATCACAGGCATAAACACAATTGTAACGGACAGAATCACTATTATTCCTATTCCCGATTTTAAAAGTCCGATACTGCCCTGAACTACCTTGTAGGCATCCGAAAGTGCCGAACCGACTATCGGGATAAATGAATTGAGGGTAAACCTTACAGCACGGGTTGAAACATTGTCAACCGAAACGCTTATAAGCTGTCTGAATGTCAGCACGGCTGTGAAGATTGTCATAGCAAAGCCCAAAAGCCACTTTACACTCTTTGAAATCATTGACATAAAACCTCTGAGATTTACGGACGGCGATACGGATGATGTTATTGACAGACCGAGGAACATATTGAGCAGAGGAACGATTATTTTTGATGAAAGCTGTGACACACCCTCCCCTGCCCCTATCATCACGGCATAGTATGATGCCGAACCTGCCACAGAACCCGAGCTTGCCATAATTACAGCCATAACAGGCACATATGCAAGCATTATGTTGGATGCGGTGCAGATTACCGAACCCGTTGATGCGATGACTCCGACAGCCGGGACTACTGCGGCACAGGTTATACAGAGTGTTGCGGTTATATTCAGCGAGTTTGAAATATCACAGGACAGCGAACCGTTGTAGGCGCTGATTACGGAACAGAGCAAAAGCAGGGCGGTTATATTGACAAGACCTTTGAGCGGTGAAGAAATGTTGCCGAGTGCAAGCGAGAGAATTTCGCCCATTACATTTTCAAAAGATAGGTTGGCAAGCTTTGAAAAATCCCCCAAATCAACGCCCATATTCTGAAGGCTTTGTTTTACATCGTCGGACAGCGAATCAAAAACATTTGACATATCATAAATCATTTCACCTTCTTCAGCGTTTGCACAGACACATGAAAGGGCGATAAGCACAAACACGACAGTAATTATTACAACACTTTTTTTCACTTCTTCACCTCAATTGCCTGCAAGTGACAACACGGTTTTTAAAATATCCGAATAAAGCGGAAGTGCCGTTACCGTAACCATAATTTTTCCGGCAAGCGAAACATTTGACGCAAGCGACTGACTGCCCGAATCCTTGCAGGTATTCACGGCGAACTCGGTAACAAGGCATATTCCGATTGATTTCAGCAAAATTACTATGTAGTCAATGCTTATTCCCGATGACGCTATGATTTGATTGATTGTTGTAACGATAGCCGAAACCTGAGTAAGCACGCCGATTAAAATAATAACGGAACAGCTTATACCGAGCATTACGGAGATTTCCGCATTTTTAGGTTTGAGCATTACACAGATTATTACGGTCACAACGGCAAGTACGGAAATTGACAGAATATTCATATTAAAAACCGAAAAGCTGTTTTATTGTGTTGAACAGAGTGCTGATTTGCGTTATTATCAGCGTCAACACAACTATAAGTCCTGCAAGCGAGGTCAGCATTGCCTGCTCCTCTCGACCGCTTCGTATGAGAAGTTGGGTAAGAACCGCAACAATTATGCCGACAGCGGCAATTTTGAAAATAAGTTCAACATCCATTACAACCTCTAAATCATCATAAGGGCGATTGCACTTCCTGCAAAAAATCCCATTGTTTTATATAGCTTTGATTTTTTTGTTATGGCATCACGGGCTGATGAAAGCTGTTTTGAAAATGACACCTCGTAGAGTTCAAGATGTTTTAACTGCCCCTCTGTATCGGTTTTTCCGAGCTGACCTCCGAAATCGTTCAGCATTGAAATGTCGGATTTTGAAAGCGGTATTTCAGAAGATAATCGTTTTACCCTTTCAAGCCACAACTCGTCAAAAGGTCTGTCACATTCTGAAAAAAGCAATAAATCAAGGCTTGAATTTTCCGCACAGGAATTAACCAGAGTGAAGATATCATCACCGCTGTAGCGAAGATTTGTTGCAAGCAATGATATAAATTCCGTGAATGATTTCAGAAAATCTCTGCGTTTGTATAACCTACCCGACAAAACAAAACCTATCATTGTACCCGTGCAGACAACAAGCAAACATCCTATGAGTTTAAACGGCAAAGTTGTCACCTACCTGCGATATTTTCACAATTTCACCTGCGTGGGTTCGATTTGACAGAAACACAAGCGTTTGAAATGCCCCTGTTTTCATGAGAGAAACCATGTTTGCTTTCTGTTTCAGTTCGTATTCATTTGCACAATGCGTTGATGAAATTATCCGAACTCCGCAGTTGACCGACTTTTCTACGGCATAGATATCTTCTTTTGAGCCGATTTCATCGCAGATGACAATTTCGGGTGCCATACTGCGGATTGCGTGAAGCATTGCCTCGCTCTTGTTGTAGGAATCATAGACATCGCACATTCCGATATCATTCTGAAATTTACCCGATGCCGTACCTGCAAGCTCTCCTCTTTCATCAATCAGGGCAACATTCTTCTTGCCCTTGGTTGACAGAAGTCTTGCAAGGTCACGAAGTACGGTTGTTTTTCCGCTGCAAGGTGCTCCGCATATGAGAACACCTCCCAAAACGGCAATTATCTTATTATAAAGAGAATCCGCACAACCCTTATGCTCCCTTGCTATGCGGACATTGATTGAGGTTATATCACGGATATTCACAATTTTTCCGTTGTTTACAACCGCTGTTCCGCAGATTCCTGCCCTGTGACCGCCGTACATTGTGACAAAGCCGTTTACAATTTCGTTCTGTCTGTTATACACGGAGTAGTTGCAAATGTTGTTGAAAGTATCGACAATATCGGCTTTTGAAACAACAAGCATTGCGCCGTCAAGGATTGTATTGCTAAGTCCGCCGTTTTGCGTTAGATAGTATGTATTATCGGGACAAACAAGTGCAAGCGGTCGTGAAAGCCGCAGTCTGATTTCCTGAACCGAGTTAGCCAATTTGGGTGCAAGCGGTAAAAGTCTGCGTGAAATATTCTTACAAAGGCAGTTGAGTGCCGCAGTAAATCTCTTTTCGTTTTGTTCAGCAAGCATATTTTAAATTCCTCCCAAAAGAGTTTGTACAATAAATACTATGCAGACAAGCACAGTCATATGTCAAAAGGGCAAAAAAAATCCCCCGACATAAATCGGAGGATTGAAAATTATTTTATTTGCTTTTTATTTCACTAAAGATAGCAGCATATTCTTCGTTAGTGTAATCACCTGTAAAATTAATATTGCCGTCAGTGATTTCAACATTTATATACGGGTTTGAAACAGTCTTTCCGTTAATAACAAACCGAACAGCAGAACCGATATTATTTTTAGTGTAGTCTGCAAACTTATCAGTTCCGTCAGCTGTAAGCTTCATATTTAACACCATACCGTTAATATCATCAAGCAAACACACATACTCGATTTGAGATGACTCAATAATAACTTTGTTTCCATCTTCATTATCACGGATTTCTACATTGGTCGGATTATAAATTTTCGGCAATTCAGCACTTGATGTCTGAGTCGTTTCATTAACTGATGTTGAAACCTGAACAGTTGTATTTTCAGCAGAAGTATCGTTACTTTTTACATTTCCGCTGCAAGCAGATAACAAAACAGCAAATAAAGTTACAACAGCTAAAATTAAATATTTTTTCATTTTAAGTACCCCTTTCGCCATAATTATGCAACAGCATATATACAGTGTCGAGTATTTACTGTAACTACTCCATTGACAGCATTTCTTTTAATTCTTCTTCGGAAATTATTGTAACACCTAAGGTTTGAGCTTTGGTTAGTTTACTGCCGGCATCTTCGCCTGCCAAGACATATGAAGTCTTTTTTGAAACTGACGAGCTTGTTTTGCCGCCGTTCTGTTCAATGAGTTTTGAGGCTTCACTTCTTGTCATTGTCGGAAGTGTGCCTGTGAGGACAAAGGTTTTGCCTTCAAAAAGACCGCCCGTGTTTTTCGGCTGAGAGGGTTTCATTTTCAGACCGAGTGATTTAAGGTCTGCAATAAGCTCCTTTGTACCGTCAAGTGAAAAATAATTTTCAAGGCTTTCTGCCATAACAGCACCGAAACCGTCAATTTTTTCAAAATCTTCTGCCTTTGCATTCATAATGTCATCTATGGTTGCAAAGTTTTCGCAGATTATCTTTGCGGCTTTAAGACCTATGTTACGGATTCCGAGAGCAAAAACAAGTCTGAAAAGTTCGTTTTCTTTTGATTTTTCTATTGAAGAAATAAGATTTTGAGCAGATTTTTCAGCCTTGCGTTCAAGGTTTGAAATATCTTCTGCTTTAAGTCTGTAGAGGTCGGCAGGAGATTTTACAAGTCCTTCGTCTGAAAGCTGTTCAAGAATTGCAGGACCGAGCCCGTCAATATCCATTGCGTCACGGCTTACAAAGTGAATAAGATGTCTTGTAAGCTGAGCGGGACAATCTGTGTTTGTACAACGGATTGCCGCCTCTCCCTCATCGTGTGTAACAGGGTTACCGCAGGACGGGCATACTGTCGGGAACTCAAAGGGAACGGCATTTTCAGCGTGTTCTTTAACGGAAAGGACTTCGGGAATAATCTCGCCCGCTTTTCTGATTATAACCGTATCACCTACGCAAATGCCTTTTTCGTCGATAAAATCTTTGTTGTGGAGCGTGGCACGGCTTACTGTTGTACCTGCAAGAAGTACCGGTTCAAAGTTGCCTACAGGGGTAAGCACACCTGTTCTGCCGACATTGATTTCGATATTGAGAAGTTTAGTAGACTTCTCCTCGGGCGGATACTTATATGCCTCTGCCCATTTAGGATATTTTGCGGTACTGCCGAGAAGTCGGCGGCTTGCAAAGCTGTCAACCTTTACAACAGCACCGTCAATTGCATAATCAAGCTCACCACGCAAATTGCCTATGCGCTCAATTTCCTCAATCACCTCGTCAACATTATCGTAAACACTGTAGAATGCAGTCGGAAAGCCGAGTTCCGTAAGATAGTCAAGCCCCTGAATATGGCTTTCAATCGTCATTCCTCTGATTTGCTGGATGTTGAACACGAATATATCAAGACTTCTCTGAGCGGTTATTTTTGCATTTTTCTGACGAAGTGAACCTGCGGCGGCATTTCGTGGATTTTTAAAGGTTTTTTCCTCGTTTTCTTCCTGTCTGCGGGTGAGTGCGTCAAACGAATTGAACGACATATACACCTCACCACGAACCTCGAGATATTCGGGTGCATTCGGAATACGCTTTGGCAGACTTTTAATTGTCATAAGATTTTCGGTTACATCTTCACCGACAGAACCGTCACCTCGGGTTGAGCCCCTTACAAAAACACCGTTTTCGTATTCACAAGATACGGAAAGACCGTCAAATTTCGGTTCAACAACATAGCGTACATTCGGAACGGTTTCACGCACTCTTGCATCAAATTCACGGAGTTCTTCGTGTGAAAAGCTGTCGTGAAGGCTCTCCATTACAACCTCATGAGTAACGGGAGAAAACTTTTCTCCTGCATTACCGCCGACACGGTTCGTCGGTGACATAGGAGATTTGAGTGACGGAAATTCCTTTTCAATATTCTCAAGTTCACGCAGGAGCATATCATAATCGTAGTCGGAAATTTCCGGTTCGTCCTGATTGTAGTAAAGGTTGTTATGATATTCAAGCTGTTTTGAAAGCTCTTTCACACGGTTCTGTGCTGTTATAAAATCCATTTTGGTTTCCCCATATCATAAATTTATCGGTAAAATAAGTATCTGCACCTGTGTTTAAAATATTACCTGTTATTAACCTGTGAAGTTCCTTTTTCACGGAGGAAGGTTGATTCAAGGTCTGCAAGGTGAAGCTTTACGGCAAGCGGATATTTGTCATATGCCTGACTGATTGTATTGCTGTTTTTGTCACCAAATTCACCCATATGCCAACGAATTGCCATAGCCTCGTCAATTTTAAGGTGCATTTTGCGTTCAATGAGAAAAACTGACTTTTCACCGTGACCGTAAGGAAACTGGTCATCAATAGCATAGTAGGGAACTTTTTCCCACTGACCTGTTTTTTCATTCTTAACATTTCTGCTTGAAACCTTGTAGAACTGAGCCTTGCACAAATCATGGAGCAGTCCGCAGATAGCAAAGCTTTCGATGTTGTCGGTTTCTTCATCGTAGTGCTTTTCCATCATTGTATTGAACACGCTGACTGAATGCATAACAAGACCGTTTTCACAAGCACAATGATATTTTGAACTTGCGGGAGCTGTGAAAAAATCGGTTCTTTTAAGCCATTCAAGCAGTTCATCTGCACCTTGTCTTGTGATGTATTTGTTATAGATTTCAATAAATTCTTCCTGTGGCGTCATACTAATCCTCCTCATAAATTTAAATTTTTAAAAAGGCAACAGCAGATAATCTGCCGTTGCCCTGCATTAAAAGCTCAAAAGATTTACTTTGCTGAAGTTGTAGCTGTTTCCGTAGCCGCCTCGGTTACTGCTGCTGTAGTTTTTGCCGAATCGTCATCCTTTGTATAGAGAATGTCATTAAGCTTGAGCCCGTTGCTCTCTACGGAATAAGCAACATCCATTTCAACTTCATCTGTATAATAATACTTTATGATAATTGTATTATTTTTGATTAAATATGTACCCTCAGCTTTGATTGAATCGGACTGGTTAATTTCAACAGTACCGTCATCATTGAACTTATAGGTCATCTTTGCGTAACCGTTGTCATATGTCCAAGTTCCTGTAACTTTATCGTTTGCCTTAAAGTCTTTGTCAACTTTAAGTTCAGGCTTAACAACACTTCCTGACTTGAGGTCAACTTTTGTAGTTGATGATGAAGTTGAAAGCTCAAGAGTTCTGCCTGTGAACATATTACCTGAAACAGTATAGTTGCAGCTTGTCTGACTGCCGTTGAGAACCATTTCAAGAGTCTGATTTCCTGAATCGTCTGCTGAAACTGTGTATGTACCGTTCCATGACATTGTACCTACTGTGTAATCAAGTGTACCGTCATTGTTAAATGTGTAATAAACATCAAAATTAGCAGCCTCATCACTTGACGATGTATCGCTTGTAAGTGGAACAGTTTCAATCCATGTTCCTACAATGCTTGTGTCAAAAAATGCTTTGATTACAAAAAGAGTAATAGCAGCAGCCGCAACAATCACTATTCCAATGATGATGGGAAGCTGAAGTAATTTCTTATTCTTTTTTGGAGCAGGAGCCATTTTGATAACAACGGAGTCTGATACTTCTTCGGTATTCAGAAGCGTATCTTCATTGTTTTCTGTCGGTTCTGTAAGCTCTGCAGTATTTTCTGTGGTTTCTGATGTTGTATCTGTGTTGGTGCTTTCTGCCTCATTTTCAGAAGCTAAAAATTCTTTATTCTCGTCCAACTGTGATACCTCCTTATATTTTGTCTCATTAACTTCTATCATACTATAAATATGAAAGAAAATCAACTATTTTATACTGTTGCAATGCAGATTTACTTATTTAAAATACATATAAAGCTGACATTTAAGAGTTCCGTTGTACAGCTTACGGCGTTTATCCGCTTTTCTTCCGAAGATTTTTTCAAAATCATCGTCAGGACTGATTATTGTGTAACTCTTGCCATTCATTCTTTTAAAATGTTCACCCATAACCGCATACAGCTTTTCGGCTGATTTTACATCAAGCAATCGTTCGCCGTATGGTGGATTTGTGATGATTGTCTGAAAACCGTCCTCAAGCTGAAAATCTTTAATGTCACGGTTTGCAAAAGTTATTCTGTCGGCAACACCGGCAATTTCCGCATTTTTCTTTGCTATTGCAAGTGCGGAATCATCAATATCGTAGCCTGTCGCTCTAAAAGTTGAATTGTGGCGAATTTTTTCCTTTGAGGTTTCTCTCGCCTTTTCAAAAACATCTTTCGGGACACAATTCCAGTGTTCGCAACCAAAATATCGGTTAAGCCCCGGAGCGATATTCAGTGCTTTCATTGCTGCCTCAATGAGGATTGTACCGCTGCCACACATTGGGTCTGTAACAAAATGATTTGCTCTTACTCTTGATAGCTCAACCATTGCAGCGGCGAGAGTTTCTTTTATAGGAGCGTCATTTGAATCGGCTCGATAACCTCTTTTGTGCAAACCTGCTCCTGAAGTGTCAAGCATTATGCTAACTTTGTTATGAAGAATAAGAAACTGAATCTGATGCGGAGCACCTGTTTCATCAAACCAAGGGAGCATATATTTCTGTGAAAGGCGGTCTGCAACCGCTTTTTTGACGATTTTCTGACAATCGGGAACACTCATAAGGTCAGAATCAAGGCATCTTCCCTTTACAGGAAATGCCTCGGAAATTCCTATATAACTTTCCCACGGAATTGCTTTTACTCCTTCAAACAGTTCATCAAAGCTGTGAACCTCAAATTCATCAAGCAAAATGAGAATTCGTTCCGCATAGCGTGAGTTTATGTTTGCAAGTGCAAGAGTTGACCAGTCGCCTGTAAAGGTTACTCTTCCGTTTTCGGCATTGACATTTTCAACACCAAGATACCTTAGCTCGTTTGCACAAAGTCCTTCAAGACCAAATATGCAGGGAGCGGAAAATTTCATATTCATACTTTTCTCCGTTTTTATATCACATTCATTTGAAATAATATTAACCGGCTGTTTTATAGGGATACAGACACAAAAAAACAGGGTATCGGAATTAACCGATACCCCATGCTTTTAAGAATCAGTCGGTTGTTGGTTCGAGCAAACCGTAGTTGCCATCTGCACGCTTGTAAACAACATTGATTTCATCGGTTTCGGAATTGATAAACATAAAGAAGTTATGGTTTACCATATTCATCTCAAGAATAGCCTCATCAACAGTAATTGGTTTAACAAGTACATGCTTTTTACGAACTATGCTGTAATCATCATCCTCCGGTTCATCAGCCTGAGGAGCTTCCATGATTAAATCTTCAATACCTGCGGATTTAATTTTCTTTTCAAGTCTTGTTTTGTTCTTGCGAATCTGACGCATAAGAACATCACAAACCTTGTCAAGGGCATCGTTCATTTCGGGCATTGTGCTTTCGGCACGATAAATCATACCGTTGTCACGGATGGTAATTTCTACAGTCTGACGATTCTTTTCGAGGGTGACAACTACATTGACAGAAGCGTCCTCTGAGAAAATACGATTAAACTTTGAAAGCTTTTTCTCGCATCTTTCCTTAAAGTTATCTCTGAGGTTTACTTTTCTTGCTGTGTAGGTGATTTTCATAAAATCTGCCTCCCTTATATTATATTTTTATTTTCTGCCGTTACCGTTGCCTCTGCGGCTGTAGCCACGGCTTTCTCCGCCACGCTTAAGGGCAGACATCTTATCCTCGCTTGTCTGCTTGAACTTTGACATCATATCCTCAAACGAAGAGGGAGCATTTCTGCGTGAACTCTGCCACTCATAATCACCCGGGGATGTTACGGGCGGAGCGGGCTTGTATGGCTCTCTGCTTCTGTGATTCTGTCTTTGAGGTCTGTCAGAACGCTTTCTCTGCTGTTGCTGCTGCTCTTTTGGAAGGGCCTGTTTCATTGACAGGCTGATTTTTCCGTCATTGAGTGCAAGCACCTTTACCTTTACTTCTTGTCCGATTTTTACATAATCACTGATTTCATTGATGAAGGTAGGTGCAACCTCTGAGATGTGTACCATACCGGTTTTTGAATCCGGCAAATCAACAAATGCGCCGAATTTTGTAATACCTGATACTTTGCCTTCCAGAATCATTCCGACTTCAATAGCCATATAAATTTATTACCCCTTAAAATTATTTCTACCCTTTTATTCTCCGGCAACATTGATGAAAATTCTTTCACCGTCACCGACATAGCCTAATTCATCTTTAGCTATTTTTTCAATGTATTTTTTGAGATCGTCACCTTTGTAGTTTTGAACCTTTTTTAGGTACTGTGACTGAATCTCCACAACACTGATTTGTTGCTGTAAATCCGTAAGCTCTGACTTTTTCTCAGCAATCTGAACATTCTGATTGATGATTGTAATTACGGCATAAAATACAAAACCGATAACTGCAAGATATATCAAAATGTATCTTCCCTTTTTACGCTTTTTCGGAGTTATCTCCTTGATTTCGTTTTCTTCGGTCTGCTGAGAAACTGCAGTGCTTTTTTTTTCTTTCTTTGTGCTTTTTTTCATTTTTTAAAACTATCTGCTTTCTCTACTGAGTTATTATCATTGTTTCTAAATATACCTTTATTCTTACTCACATTATACAATATCTTGTTGCTGTTTTTCAATAGCTTTTTGAGATTTTTTTTAATTTTTCGGGAAATTTTCACACAAAGTCTTTTGCTGAAACAAATCAACGGACAATAGACAAGTGACAGAAGGCGACCCATGGTAAGTCTGCAAACCAAAAATCCCATAATTGAGCCGAACATTACAAATACTCTGACAAATCCGAGCATATATGCCGCCGAGAAAATGAACAGATTTAGTGACACTATGAACACATAGATAAAGTCAAGAGCGAAAACGGAAATTTTGCTCCTGCAAAATGTCATTCTGATAATTTTAAATATATCATAAAGCAGACCGGCAGCTGCTCCGAATATCAGCGAATACAGAAAAGCCATTGATTGCTGTGCAAAAGTCAGTTCCAAAATTACACCTACTTAAAGAGCTTTGAAAGCTTTGATTTTGACGCACCGTTGCCGAGGTACTGCATTGCGTTAATTTTGCCGTCAATGGACACATCGCCTGTTTCAAGATTCAGCTTGTCAATGTGAAGATTTTCGCCCTTGATTACAAGGCAGCCGCAAGAGGTTTTGACCGAAACGGTTTCTTCATTGAAACCCGACACATCTTCCGCTCCCGTCATCACAAGTTTTCCTCTGTTATCAAGCATTATGGTGTGATTCTTAGCCTTTGGCATTTCCTGCATAAAAAAACCTCCGTACAAATTAGTTATCAATAATTTATACGGAGAAATGAATAAAATTATTCTTTTTATTTTGGAGAATAAAATCAGACAACCGCCTCATACATTGTTGCGGCATCTTCCTTGCGGACAACCTCTTTTACATCTGTGACCTTTACTTTTACACTTTTTGAACCGAGTGTGATTTCAATTACATCGCCAACCTTAACATCGTATGATGCACGGGCAACCTTATCGTTTACGGTAATTTTGCCTGCATCGCAAGCCTCATTTGCAACGGTTCTGCGTTTGATAAGTCTTGAAACCTTTAGATATTTATCGAGTCGCATATATACACTTCCTTTCAATAAAAAAAACAGGGTAATGATACACAGCGTACCATTACCCGAAAAGAAAACGAATTACTTGTTTACAACATCCTTGAAGCCCTTGCCGGCCTTGAATGCAGGAACCTTTGAAGCAGGGATTTCAATTGACTTACCTGTTCTTGGGTCACAACCTGTTCTTGCGTTTCTCTGACGCTGCTCAAATGTACCGAAACCGGCAATCTGAATCTTTTCACCTTCAGCAACTGTGTTAATGATTGTTTCAATTGTTGATGAAACAGCCTTTTCAGCATCTTTCTTTGAAATGCCGCTCTTTTCTGCTACAGCAGCAATAAGTTCTGTCTTGTTCATAATAATAAACCTCCAATTTAATTCTTAGATAATTTAACTTCATCCCAAAGGGAATCGAGTACTGATAATGGTGCCGTTTTCATATCAATACCACGCTCATTTGCAAGCTTTTCGACTGATGAAAAACGGTCTGTGAATTTATCGCAGGCATCGTAGAGTGCGTGCTCACTGTCAATATTAAGGAATCTTGCGACATTTACTGCTGAAAACAGAACATCACCGAGTTCTTCACGCTGATTTTCTGTATCGTTATTTTCAATAGCCGCCTTGAGTTCATTACATTCTTCAAAAAGTTTATCAAGAGCGCCGTCAACATTTTCCCAGTCAAAGCCAACCTTGGCAGCTTTCTGCTGGATTTTTGTACTTCTCATAAGTGACGGAAGTGCCTTTGACACGCTGAGAATTGCCTGAGTTTGAGTTTTCTGAGATTTTGTTTTCATCTTGATTGCATCCCAGTTTTTGAGAACCTTTTCGGTAGTATCAGCCTTGACATCACCGAAAACATGCGGATGACGGATTATAAGCTTTTTGCAGATTCCGTCACAAACATCGTTAATATCAAAAGTTCCCTGCTCGCTTTCAATTTCAGCATGAAGTGCAACTTGAAGAAGAACATCACCGAGTTCCTCTTTGAGCAAATCAAGGTCATCGGTATCAATGGCCTCAACAGCCTCATAAGTTTCCTCAATAAAATTTGAACGGATTGATTTGTGAGTTTGTTCTCTGTCCCACGGACAACCGTCGGGAGCACGGAGAATCTTTACTATTTCAACAAGGTCATTAAAATTATAATTTTCTTTTTCTGTAAATTTCATCCGTGACATCTCCGATAAATCTTATATAAAAACAGTTTTTGAAATAAGTTGCGTAAATAACCGCAACAGATATATATTTTACCTAATCAGTCCAAATTTTTCAAGTGTTTTTGCGATTTTCTCACCTTTCGGCAAAAATTTCAGTTCTGTTGCCGTAAAAGCACGCAATATCAACAATACAGCAATATAAACGATAACCGCAACAATGATTGCAACTACGATAGAAATTGCAATTGACATTCTAGCAGAGCCGATAATGCCGTCCATAAGGTGATATACACCGAATGCAGACGCAGCACTTGCAAGAGCAGCAATAAGCGGTTTCACGGTTGTACCAAAGAGGTCAGGCTTGATTTTTGAATATCTGATAAGAAGATACATTCCGACAATTGTCATAATTGCGTATGTTATCATTGAACCGACTGTTGCACCCTGAACATTGATTTCGGGAACGCTTACAAACATCCATGTGATACCGATTTTAATAGCCATACAGACTGTGTATAGCTTCATAGGAAGGTCAACCCTGCCGATGCCCTGAAGCATACTGCATACAGGAGTTGATGCCGCACCGAAGATTGTTGTGACACCCATAATTAAAAGGATTCTTCCGCCGACATCTGTAATAAGCGGATCGTTATACACAAGTCCCATAATCGGGAACGAAAGTGCCATCATACCGAGAGCCATCGGGAATGTAAAGAGCATTGTAAGGCGGATGACAGTTTCGATTGACTTTTTGAGTTCGTCCTTGTTTCCCTTTGTCCATGCACTTGTAACATTCGGCATAGCACTTGAACCGAACACCTGAGTTACGGCGGTTACAAGCTGAAGGAATGTGAGGGCGGCTGAGTAACAACCCCAAAGGCTTGTGTGAATTGTTTTAGTATCGGCATAGAACATATCGGCTGTGAAATACTGACTGTACTGTGCCTGCAAAGCTTGCGGATTTGTTTCAATCATATTGAGGAGTACACGCTGAACAATTACCTGGTCAATAAGCGAACCTACGCTCATAATAAGTGAACCCATTGCAACAGGAATGGCTGTTCTGAGAATTTTATTGAAAGTTTCTCTTTTTGAACGAGCCTCAACAGAATTGAGATAATATTCCTCCGGAATACCGTCACCCTGAATTTTGAATTTAAGAATATAAAATACAAAAGATGCGGCACTGCCGAGCGTAATGCCCATAATTGCACCTGCAACTGAGAATGAAACGATTGTCTGGTAAGCTTCAGTTTGATTTGCGATGTAAAGTCCGAAAACCGTGCCTGACTCAGCATAAGAATTCATACCGAGGTGAGCAATGATGTAAGCGAGGAATGCACCGATAAACAGCTTGATTGTTGCCTCGATAATTTCCGAAACGGCAGTCGGGAACATATTGCGCTGACCCTCATAGTAGCCTCGATAGATTGAAACAAGACAACCGAACAGTACTGTCGGAGAAAGGCAGAGCATACCGAGCAATGAATACGGTGACTCGATAATCTGAACATAGATAAAGCTTGCACCGACAAGAATTGCAAATGAAAGAATGCCGACAATAACGAAGAAAGGAATTGAAACCCTATGAATTTGTTTTACATCGTTAAATCGTTTTTGTGCCGTACTTTCAGATACAAGTCTTGAAATTGCTATCGGCAGACCGCCCGTTGCAACCGTGAAAATTACGACAAAAATTTCGTAGGCATTACTGTAAAGACCCAGACCGAAAGATGCAAAATTGACGGTTTCCGTTCCGCCTGCAACAGCCTGTTCAAAAGAAACACCTGAAAAAATGCCTGTAAGAATAACCTTGTCAAGAAGTCCGAAAACCTTGACAATTACCATGCTGAGAGTAAGAATTGCCGCACCTTTAACAAAGGTCTGAGAAGCATCTTTCTCAGCATTTGCAACGGCATTGTATTTTTTAGTTTTTAATTTAGACAAAAATAATCACCCGTAAATAAAAATCAAAGTTCAAAGTCATCTTCTGCACTGTCAACATCATCAATCTTGATACCGCAGATGTTGCAGAATACAGAATTTTTAGGAATTACAGCATTGCAACCCGGACATCTTCTTTGATCCTTTGCAACGGCAATATGTTCTTTTACTGCATCAAGGCTATCCTTTAAATCGCTGATTTCAGAAACAAGTTTCTTAATCTGCTGTGAATAGTCTGTGCCGTGAACCTCGGATTTATATGTAAGCGCACCGAGCTCACGAAGCTTTTTGTTAATGTCACCTCTGATTTCAGCGGCTGTTATTTTATGCTTAGACACATCATAAACTGATGACGCTTTCTGTGAAACGGCTGATGCACAAGCTTTTGCGTTTACTACAACATCGTCAAAGATTTCATCAAATTTTCCCATATAGATCCAACCTTTCTAAAATTTACTCGTGAGAGAATCTAATTATGAACATTATTTCCATTATGTTCAACATATGACAATTTTATTTTTTCTTTCAATCGCATATGTCGTATTATAGCACTGTCGGGAGCAATTATCAACTGTGTTATTGACCATAAAACTGCATTATTCCTGACTTTCTTTGAATAAGTTCATCAAAACGGTCAATGTATTCGTACGGATATTTAAAATTGAATATTCTTTCGAGATAATCGGGATTATTTCGTTTCAGTTTTGTAACACCGCCCGAACCGCAGGCAAGGATTGTGTGGGTTTCGTCCATAACATAAACATTGTAAAGACTTTCAAAGCCTTTTTTTGACCAGCCGACATTTTCAAGATTACCGACCATTCTGCTCTGACGATACATATAGTACGGAATGTACTCGTTTTGTCCGAGAATATTCTGCGTGTATGCAAGCATTTCTCTTGCATCTCTCGCCTGTTGCAAATCAAGCGTTACTCCCTCGGTTGTAAGGCGGGACGCTCTTTTCATGCACAGCGTGTGAACCGTAATACATTCTGCATTCAGCATGACGATTGAATCAAGTGAATTTTTAAAGCTTTCGGGAGTATCAGTCGGCAGGCCTGCAATGAGGTCTGTGTTGATATTATCAAAGCCGCATTTTCTTGCAAGCTCAAAAGCGTCAAAAAACTGCTGAGCAGTATGCTTTCTGCCGATAGTTTTCAGCACCTCATCGTTTACAGTCTGCGGATTTATGCTGATTCGGTCAACTTTATTTTCTTTTAAAGCAAAAAGTTTTGTGCTGTCTATTGTGTCGGGGCGACCTGCCTCAACTGTAAATTCACGGCAGGTTGACATATCAAAGCTTGTGTTTACTGTTCTAAGCACCGTATCAAGCTGTTCGGCACTCAGAGTAGTGGGAGTGCCGCCACCGAAATATACGGTTTCAAGCCTTAAACCAAGCTTGTTTGCAATTTCGGCTGTCTGTTTAATTTCTTCACATAATAGCTTTGTGTACGGTTCAATCAGCTTTTCAGCCCTTTCGATTGACGCCATTACAAATGAGCAATAACTGCACCTTGACGGACAAAAAGGGATTCCGACATAAAGGCTGAAAGATTCGGGTTTTGAAAGTTCAAGAATTTTTCGTTCGTTATGCTCGGTTTCCCTTGACAATGCTGTTTTTTCGTTGCTGACAAAAAAGTCTTTCTCAAACTTTTTTACAGCCTGTTCTTCATTTGATTCTTCGGCAAGTCGTCTTAAAAGCTTTACGGGACGGACTCCCGTAAGTATTCCCCACGGCTGTGTAAGTCCCGTAAAATCACAAAGGAGTTTATACAAAAGCTGTGCCGAAACAAGCTCGTTGTCATCATCAGTAAGCTTTTTCACAGCTGTTTCGGACTTATTAAAAGAGCCGATATTCACCAAAATTGTAATTTTATCCGAAACCTCCGTGTAGATACACGGAGGCTGTGGTTCTGAAAAATCTCTTATTACCGTTATTTTTTCATTTGGAAAGAAAAGCCTTGTAAGGTTTTCAAGTTCAAAATGAAAGTTGTGATTTTTTACATATAAATTCATATCAAAGAATCCTCATCAGCGGATTGTATTTTCTTTCGTGGTCAAGAGTTGTTGTCGGTCCGTGTCCGGGAATCACACGATAGTCGCCCTCAAGATTTTTAAGCTTTTTGATTGACTTTGCCATTTCGGCATCATCACCTGTTGGCAGGTCTGTTCTGCCGTATGATTCGCAGAACAGAGCATCTCCCGAAATAATCGTGTCATCAAAAATATATGAACTGCAACCGCTTGTATGTCCCGGCGTGGTGATATATTTGATTTCAGTGTTGCCGAGCATAAATTTGTCACCGTCTTTAAGCAGAATATCGGCTGAAAACGGTTTGAGTGAAAGTCTGTGCTTTTCGGTAAGATTGAGTGCAGGATTGCTGAGAAATTCGTTATTCTTCTCGCCCGTAACAATCTTAGCGTCAAACTTTTCGGCAAGCTGTTTTGCATAGCTTATGTGGTCGTAGTGACCGTGTGTAAGAATTACATATTCAAGCTTTCCGCCGTTTTTCTCAATTTCGGAATTGAGTTCTTCATTCGGTGCGCCCGGATCGGTTACAGCCATTTTGCCTGTTTTTCTGTCTGTAAGCAAGCAACAGTTTGTCATAAGAACCGTAACATTAAAAATTTTTACATCTATCATATTTTCAAATCCTTTGTGTTGATTTCAATAGTAACGGGACCGTCATTCACAAGAGAAACCTTCATATCCGCACCAAAAATTCCCTTTTCAACACGCTCAATTCCGTTATCGTGCATTTTTTTGCAGAAATATTCATAGAGCGGATTGGCTGTGTCAGGTCTTGCGGCAGCCATAAAGTTAGGGCGTCTGCCGTGTGAGCAGTCGGCGCAGAGGGTAAAGTTTGAAATTACAAGCACCGAACCGTTTACATCGGCAAGAGCAAGATTCATTTTATCATTTTCATCTGTAAAAATTCTCAGACCTGCAATTTTTGCGGCAAGTGCGTCCGCCTCTTTTTCGGTGTCACCGTTTTCAACTCCGAGAAGAATAAGAAAACCCGTACCGATTTTACCCACGGTTTTTGAATCAACTTCAACCTTTGCCTCGGTAACTCTTTGTAAAATTGCTTTCATAAATTATAACCTCAATTACAGTCTTTTTACTTCGATTGTTCCGTTGATGTCGGAAAGCTTTGAAATTACACCGCGAAGGTGATTTCTGCCCATAACATCAATTGTTGCCGTAACTACGGCAAGTCCGTTGCCCGCCTCTCTTGAATTTAGAGAGTGTATAAAAATGTGCATATCCGAAAGCTTGATTGTAACATCTGCAAGAAGTCCTGTTCTGTCGGTTGCGGTAATCTGGAGCGTACTTCTGAATGCCTCTCCTACTTCGTCCTCCCAGTAACAGCTTACCCATCTTTCGGGTTCTTCACTTTTACTGATATCTTTCGGCACATTTGTGCAATGCCTTTTATGAATTGAAACGCCGTAGCCCCTTGTAATATAACCGATAATATCGTCACCCGGCAGAGGATTACAGCACTTTGAGAATTTTACAAGAACATCGTCTGCACCCTCAATTACAACGCCTGCGGATGCCTTCGGTCGCTTTACGGGTGCTTGCGGAACATCAATTTCTTCAATATCTGACGCATATGCTTTCTGATATTCTTCTTTGAGCCTTGGCATTATCTTCCAAAGCTGAATACCGCCGTAGCCTACAGCGGCATAGAAATCATCCATGGAATTATACTGCTTTTTAATCATCAGTTTCTGGAGAAAATCGGGATATTCTTCTTCGGAAAGATTGATTCCGTGACGCTTGAACTCCTTGTCAAGCATCTGCCTGCCTTCGGCAATATTTTCATCACGCTTTTCATGCTTATACCATGAGCGGATTTTTGATTTTGCCGATGCGGTTTTACATATATCAACCCATGCCCTGTTCGGGTGTTCCTCTTTTTGGGTGATAATTTCGCAGATATCGCCTGTTTTAAGCTTATAGTCAATCGGAACGATCTTTCCGTTGATTTTTGCGCCGACCATTCTGTGACCTACCTGTGTGTGAATAAGATAAGCCATATCAATCGGAGTTGAACCCTGCGGAAGATTGAACACATCGCCTCTCGGGCTGAACACATAAACATCGTTTTCCGTAAAATCGTTTCTGATATTCTTTGCGATGTCGGTAACATCTTCTGCCTCAAGCTGATCAAGAATCATATCCTTGACCTTTTTGATGTTCTCCTCCATTTTGTCATTATTTTTGCCGCCTGCGCCCATTCCAAGCTTATACTTCCAATGGGCTGCAATTCCGTATTCGGCGGTGTAATGCATTTCCCATGTTCTTATCTGAATTTCAAAAGGAATTGCGTTTTTGTCGAGTACGGTTGTATGGAGCGACTGGTACATATTCGGCTTAGGCATTGATATATAGTCCTTGAAACGGTTAGGAATAGGCTTGAATATATCATGCACTACACCGAGAACATTGTAGCAATCGGATACTGTATCAACGATTACACGCACGGCAAAAATGTCAAAAATCTGATCCATTGTTTTGCCCTGCATATATGTTTTGCGGTAAATACTGTTAATACTCTTTACTCGACCGCTGATATACACACCGGGGATTGTACCCTCGGTTTTTGCGAGAATCTGATTCTTAATGGATTCAATAAACTTGTCACGACCCTCTTCGGTCATAAGAAGATCGTCTTCAATTTCCTTATAGCCGATTGGATCGAGGTACTGAAGAGAACGATCCTCAAGCTCATCTTTTATGGTTTTAATACCGAGCCGATGAGCAATCGGAGCAAACACCTGCATATTTTCAAGTGATTTATCTCTTCTTTTTTGTTCCGGCATACAGTTCATTGTACGCATATTATGAAGCCTGTCGGCAAGCTTGATGATAATTACACGGATATCATCAGCCATTGCGATAAGCATTTTTCTTATATTTTCAGCCTGTTGCTGTTCACGGGTTGAGTACGGAATTTTTGAAATTTTTGTAACACCGTCAATCAGCTTGGCAACATCCGCACCGAAAAGCTTTGTAACCTCTTCAAGTGTGACTCCTGTGTCCTCTACTGTGTCATGTAGCAATGCACCGCAGACGGAATCGGTATCCATACCGAGCTCTGCAACAATACAGGCTACCGAAACGGGATGAAGAATGTACGGAATTCCCGATACTCTGCGCTGGTCACCGTGAGCTTTTTCGGCAAATTTATATGCCTTTTCGATTTTATCCATATCGTAAGTGTTGGCGGCAGATGCAGAAAGAATCTTTTTCAGTTCCGTAAAATCCTGATAGTGTGCAACATTTGAAAATTTACCCATCAGAATACCTCCCTTAATTTCTTGATAATCGGGGCTGATTCGAGGTCAACCCTGCCGTTTACGGGCAGGACTGAAATTTTTGAGGTTTTCATTCCCTCTGAAATTTCGATAAGCCTGAGTTCTCTCATAGCCTCAAGGATTACTTTAATTTTACCAAAAGACAGTCTGTTGTCAAGCATGTGAGCCAAAGTTGCGGTTTCAAAAGCATAACCGCCGTTGCTTTTCAGATATCTGTAAAGCAATGCAAAATCGTTTCTGTCTGGCATTAAATCCGAAAGCTGTGAGCGGTCAAGCTGTTTTCCTCTGCAAAAATCCTCGTAGTTTGTACGGCTGTCAAGGAGCTTTTCGGTATCGCAGTCCGATGATTTTATATCTTTGACGATTACGGAAACAGACACATTTCCGTTGAACTCATTGCGGTCAAGATTTACCGCAAGATCAAGTGTTTCACCGATTTTATACGGAAATTCTTCGGTTGATGTAAAGAATTTCATTGCAGTAATCTGTATGTTATTGCGGGACAGAGTGAGCCTTAAATGCCTGTTTGCCGAAAGCGGAGTGATGTTCTTCAATGTCATATTGTACAAACCGAAAACAGGTGTCGGATTGCCGGCACCGTAGGGCTGCATAAGCGACAGGGAATCAATTAAATCAAGGTTTATGTATGCCGGATTGAGCTTGCACTCAATGTTGATTTTATCATACGGCATCTTACCGAAATTATCGGCAAATTCGTTTATTTTCCTGCGAAAAGCAGGGATATTCTCGGAATCAAGAGAAAGCCCTACTGCCATGGGATGACCGCCCCTGTGAGTGAGAAGATCCGAACAGGCAAAAACAGCGTCACAAAGAGGAAATCCCTCGACACTTCTGCCCGAACCTTTTGCAACATCTCCAAGTTTTGAAATGACAATTGCGGGCTTGCCGTAAGCCTCTTTGACTTTGGCGGCAATGAGTCCGATTACACCCTGATGCCAGTTTTCACCGTCAATTACTATGATTTTATCATTGACAAGCGACGGTTTTCTGCGGATTATTCCGTCAATTTTTTCAAGAATATCACGCTCAATCTCCTGTCTTTCGGAGTTATCTCCGCAAAGCTGTGATGAAATTTCGTCGGCCTCGTCATAGTCTTCTGTAAGAAGAAGTGACACGGATTTTTCGGACAATCCAAGTCGTCCTACAGCGTTGATTCTCGGAACAATTGTAAATGATACATTAGTTGATGAAATGGTTTTGCCTGTAAGTCCCGAATTTTTAATAAGTGCCTGCAGACCGGGACGGTCGGTATTTGTGATGCTTTCAAGTCCGTGCTTAACAAACACTCGGTTTTCATCTTTCAACTCAACCACATCACCGATTGTGCCTATGCTCAAAAGGTCGGAATAGTTGTCAAGCAAGGTGGTTGTGTCGCAGTATTCACCCTCAAGCGCCATAATCAGCTTGAATGCAACACCTACACCCGAAAGATTTTTGAACTTGCTCTTGCAGTCCTCTCTGTGCAAATCAACCACGGCACAAGCCTTTGGCAACTCGCCTGACGGCATATGATGGTCTGTGACAACCGTATCAATTCCGAGTGAGCTTGCGTATGCAACCTCTTCTGCCGCCGCAATTCCGTTATCAACGGTAATTATCAGCTTTATTCCACGCTCATTGAGTTTGTCAACAGCGTTTTTGTTCATTCCGTAACCCTCTGTTTCACGGGACGGAATGTAGTACATTGCGTTTGCATCAATTGTTTCAAGGTAAGAATATAAAAGCGCTGTTGAGGTAACACCGTCGGCATCATAATCACCGTAAACACAAATCGGTTCACCGCAATCAAGCGCCTTGTTAATGCGTTCAACAGCCTTGTCCATATCTTTTATTTTAAACGGATCGGCAATGAAAGAATCGTTGTAAAGAAAACTTTCAATTTCTTCCTGTGTTGTCATATTTCGTATTTGGAGCAGCATTGCAACAATTGCAGGCAGCTCATAGCGGGACTGAATCTCCCCCGCCTTAGTTTTATCAAGTTTTGCAACCGACCACAGCTTCAAAATGCCGCTCCCTTTCGTTTATATAGTTTCATGATTAGTTGTTATACTTTTCAAGCATAGATTCTGCGTGTTTAAGTGCGGCATCGGTTATATCAACACCGCCGATTATTCTTGCGAGTTCGCCTGCTCTGCCGTTATGGTCAAGGAGGGTTACATTTGTAAATGTTCTTCCCTTTTCAACCTGCTTGCGGATAAGATAGTGAGAATCGGCAAGGGAGGCAATCTGTGCCTGATGCGTTACGCAGAGAACCTGACTGCTTTTGCTGACTTCACGCAGCTTTAAGCCGACCTTTTCTGCCGCTGAACCCGAAATGCCTGTGTCTACCTCATCAAAAATGAGTGTATCGACAGTATCCGTGCTTGCGAGAACTGTTTTGATTGCAAGCATCATTCTTGAAAGCTCACCGCCCGATGCGATTTTTGCAACAGGGCGAGGTGTTTCACCCGGGTTTGCGGAGATGAGCAGTTCCATTTTATCCGTTCCCTTTGAATTTGGTTCGCACTTTTCAAAATACGGAACAAGTTCAACATTCGGCATATTCAAAAATGCCATTTCGGCTTTTACTTTTTGGGCAAAAGTTTTTGCGATTTTTCTGCGAATTGTGCCAAGTTTTTCGGCAGCCGCAAGCATTTTCTCTTCGCTTTCTCTGCATTTTTCCGCAAGCTCGTCACGGTTGCGGTCATAGTTCATAAGCTCGTCAAGTCTTGCCTGATATTTTTCGGCAAGGTCCGAAAGCTCGTCTGACGGGCAATTATATTTTCTTGTAAGGCGATTGATAAGGTCAAGCCTTTCTTCAACTTCTTCAAGCCTTTGCGGATCGGATTCAAGCGAATCAATGGCATCGGAAATGCTGTCGCAACAATCCTTTAAATTGTAATATGCGTCTGTAATCGTATTTGCAATTTCTTCATATTCAGCGTTATATGATGATGCCTTTTGAAGGGCAGTTGATGCAGAATCAACCGATTCAAGACCGCCGCCATAGTTTTCGTCACCGTCAAGAGCCATTTTCGCATCATTGAGCAGAGAAAAGATTTTCTCAAAACTCATAAGCGCCGTTCTTTCGCTCTCAAGCTCCTGTTCTTCGCCCTGCTTAACATCGGATTCTGTGAGTTCATTCACCTGATATGAAAGCAAGTCAATTTCTTTCAATCTTTCACTTTCGTCCGAATCGGCTGAATTTAATTTCTTTATGAGAATTTTATATTCATCATAACATTTTTTATAATCAGCCGAAAGCTTTTCGCAACCGCCGAAACGGTCAATATAATCAATATGAGTTTCAGGAGAGAAAAGTTCGTAGCTTTCGTGCTGACCGTGAATGTTTATAAGGTGCTTTGAAAGTTCTTTGAGCATTGAAACCGTTGCAGGCTTACCGTTGATTTTACAGCTGCTCTTGCCGTTTCTGTTGAGAGTTCTCTGCAAAATGAGCGTTCCCTCATCATCGGAAAATCCGAGTTCATCAAGTTTTTCAACAATACTTTGGTTAATATCGTCAAATTGGGCGCTTACAAAGGCTGAATCAGCCTCGGTACGGATAATTTCCTTTGATGTACGCTGTCCCATAATTGCATTGATTGCGTCAATTATTATACTTTTACCTGCACCTGTTTCACCTGTGAGGACATTAAGGCCGTTTTCAAAATCTATTGAAGTTTTTTCAATCACGGCAATGTTTTCTATATATAAAGTTCTGAGCATTTCAATCAGTCCTGTCAAATAAGCTTTTTGAGTTCTTCGGTAAGTGACGCCGCAAGGTCGGCTGTTCGGCAAGCGATAAAGATTGTATCGTCACCCGCAATTGTTCCGACAACAGACGGATAGTCGGCTGAATCGAGTGCGGCACAAACCGCCTGAGCCATACCGCTGAGCGTTTTTATTACAACAAGATTTTGTGCAATATCAATTGAATTTACCGAAGTGCTGAAAAGATTTGAAAAGTTGGTGCGGATATCGGTTGAACTGCGAGCCGCAGAAACATAACGATATTTGCCGTCACTTCCGAGAGTTTTAACAAGGCGTAAATCCTTGATATCTCTTGAAATTGTAGCCTGCGTTGCCTTGAAACCTTCTTCACGAAGTCGGGTGAGCAACTCGTCCTGTGTTTCAATAGGATGTTCGGCTATAATATCAAGAATTCGTGCGTGTCGCCCTGTTTTCATCAGAAATCCCTCTCTTTCAGTTTTTCATTGAGCAGTTTATAAAAATTGCGGTTGTGAAGTAACGCAAGTTTAAGTTTTAAATCGGATTTGCGGATTACAACCCTGTCGGTTGCAAGGATAGGAACATTCTTTTCACCGTCAATTGTCAGCACACAACAGCATTCTTCGGGGATTTTAACATGAACCGAAAGCTCCGATTCTCCGCTGAAAAGCACCGAACGGGAGAATAACGAGTGCGGACAAACAGGAGTCATAAGAATACATTCCATTTTCGGCGCGAGGATAGGCCCGCCAGCCGACAATGAATAGGCTGTTGAGCCTGTCGGAGTTGCAAAGAGCAAACCGTCTGCTCTGTATTTTGAAATTTCGTCACCGTCAAGACTCAGGTGCAAATCAATTGTTTTTGAAAGCTGACCTCTTGCGACAACGGCATCGTTTACTGCAAGATAATGCTTTGAACCGTCCTCTTTTATGACCTCAACATCAAGCAAAATTCTCTCTTCTGTTGCGTAATCGCCCGTAAGAAGCCGTTCAAGCTGTTCATATTCGTGCGGTTCAACATCTGCGGCAAAACCGAGTCTGCCTACATTCACACCAATAAGCTGTTTATCGGCTTTTGCGGCATATTTTGCGGCATGGATAATCGTTCCGTCACCGCCTACGGTAATTGCCATATCGCAGTATTCAAAAAGCTCCGTAATGTTTTTTGAATAATGAATGTGGATTCCCTTAAAATACTGACTGCATTCCTCAATCATAGCAATTTCTGCATTTTTATCAAGAAGAAAAAGAGAAATCTTTTTTGCATATTTAATTGCTCTTTCTTTTGAAAGATTGACCACTAATGCAAATTTCATAAAAGCACCTGCTCATTTTTTATCAAGAGCGGCATGTGAATTTTCAACAAGCTGCTCGGGTGTTACATCTGTGTATGACTTAGGGTCATCACTTTTGCGAAGATGGATAAGGTATTCTATATTGCCTTCGGGACCTTTGATTGGCGAATAGTCGAGATTAAGCACATCAAAGCCGTTTTCAAGGCAGAAATCAAATATTTTTCTTACAACTTCCACATGAACGGCAGGGTCACGGACTACACCCTTTTTGCCTACCTTTTCCCTGCCTGCTTCAAACTGTGGCTTGATAAGGCAGACAGCCTGTGCATTTTCGCTCATAAGCTGTCTTGCAACAGGCAAAATCAGTTTTAATGAAATGAATGATACATCAACTGAGAAAAAGTCGATTTCATCGGGAACTTGTTCCCTTGTAACCTTTCTCATATTGGTGCGTTCAAGGTTGACAACACGAGGATCGTTGCGAAGTTTCCACGCAAGCTGACCGTAACCGACATCAATTGAATACACCTTTTTTGCTCCGTTTTGTAGCATACAATCGGTAAAGCCGCCTGTTGACGCCCCTATATCCATAGTTATCTTATCTTTTAAATCAAAGTCAAAATTATCTATGGCTTTTTCGAGTTTCAAACCGCCACGGCTGACATATTTCTGTGTGTTGCCCCTTACTTCAATTTTAACATTTTCATCATAAGAAGTTCCGCACTTATCGGCTTTCTGATTGTCAACATAAACCTGTCCCGACATTATAATTGCCTTAGCCTTTTCACGGCTGTCGGTAAAGCCTTTTTCATATACAAGAACATCAAGTCTTTTTTTCATTCTAATTCTTTTCCTTTAAATTTTTGGTAATGGTGTTTACCATTCCGTCATCATCAAGTTTTAGCTCATGAAGAGCCTCGCTGACTGACATCTGCTTGACAAATTTGTCATTAATAGCCTTTATATGATAATCTCCGCAGAACTGTGTGCAACAGAGTAAATCGGAGAAGTTTCTCGCAATTCCGCCGTTTTTTATGCCCTCTTCAAAGAACCATACATTTTCAAAATCTGCCGCAAAATCAACGGCATTTTCGTCAATAGGTTTAATTCTGCAAAGTTTTAATATACAAATCTCAACGCCCTGTTTTGCAAGAGTTTCCTTGGCTTTGCAGGCATATGAAAAAAGTCTGCCGTAGGTGATGAGAAGATTTTTACAATCAGGATTTCCGTAAACATCGTATGAAAGATTTTCTTCGCCAAAATCATCAGGTCTGTAAAGTTCTCCGCCACGGGGATAACGCACAACGGCAAGGCTGTCACAAATGTAGATTGCAGTTGAAAGAGATTTTCTCATACCGTCAAAATATGCCGGAGAGAAAATTGTTGTGTTCGGAATAGTGTTGAGTATTGAAACATCGAACACACCCTGATGAGTTTCACCGTCATCGCCGACAATTCCCGCACGGTCAACTCCGATTACAAGGTGAAGTTTTCCGAGAGCCGCATCGTGCAAAAGCTGGTCATAGGCTCTCTGCAAAAATGTTGAATAAACGGCAAAAACAGGTCGCATACCCTTTGCGGCAAGTCCGCATCCAAAGGTTACTGCGTGTTCTTCCGCAATACCGACATCAAAAAATCTTTCTTTGTAAAGTTTTGAAAATTCGGTAAGTCCCGTGCCACCTGACATTGCGGCTGTGATTGCGCAAATTTTTTTATCGTCTTCGGCAAGTTCGCACATAGTCTTTCCGAACTCAGCCGAAAATCCCTTGTGGCTTGAAAGCGGTTCGCCGGAATCAATATCAAACTGACCGATTCCGTGAAATCCGCCCGGATTGTCCTCGGCAGGCTGATAGCCTTTGCCTTTTTTGGTAACAACATGAACAAGAACGGGAGAATTCACCTTTTTTGCACACTCAAACGCATTTTCAAGCTCATCAATGTTATGTCCGTCAATAGGTCCGAGATAGGTAAAACCGAAGCAGTCAAAAAGAGTGTTTTTGTACACAATATTTTTAAGTTTTGATTTTCCTCCCTGCAAAAATCTTTTAAGCGGTTTTCCGACAAGCGGAATGTGCGAAAGAATTTTCTCAGTTATTTTTTTGACACGCATATACCACGGCTGAATTCTTACCGTTGTAAGGTAGCGTGACAATGCGCCGACATTCGGAGAAATTGACATTTTGTTATCGTTGAGAACAACAATAAAATTTTTGTTAAATCTTCCCGAGTTGTTCATTCCCTCAAAAGCAAGACCGCCTGTGAACGAGCCGTCACCGATTACGGCAACGGTGTAGCTTTGGTCGCCCATAAGGTGTTTTGCCCTTGCAATTCCGTATGCGGCAGATATTGAGGTACTGCTGTGGCCTGTGTTAAAATCATCGTATTTGCTCTCGGCACGCTTTGGAAAGCCTGAAATTCCGCCTTTTTTGCGGATTGTGTCAAACTGTTCGTAGCGTCCTGTCAACAGCTTGTGGGTATATGCCTGATGTCCGACATCCCAGACAATGCTGTCTTTCGGAAGATTAAAACTTCGCTCAAGAGCAACCGTAAGTTCAACAACACCGAGGTTCGGAGAAAGGTGTCCGCCGTTTACAGAAACGGTTTCAACAAGCTTTTCCCTTATTTCGGTACACAACTTTTCAAGCTGTTCGTCATTAAGCTTTTTGACATCATGCGGTGATTTAATTTTAGAAAGCAGTTCATACTCACCCATAATTTATTTCCTATCCGTATAATCAAAATTACTTAACAGAGTTATTTATTTCTTTTTGCAAGTTTATATGCAAAATCTTCAAGCTCTGTTGTATCACCGTCAAAGCCCTGCAGCGCATTGACGGCCTTTTTGGTAAGTTCATCAACAAGTTCTCTGCACTTTTCAATTCCGAGAAGTGAAACATAGGTTGATTTGCTGTTTTCGGCATCACTGCCTACAGGCTTGCCGAGTTCCTCATCGGATGAGGTTACATCAAGAATATCGTCCTGAATTTGGAATGCAATGCCGATGCACTCGCCAAATTCGGAGGCGGCTTTGATTTGCTTATCGTTTGCGCCTGCACTTATACAGCCAAGCTCGCAGGCTGCTTTTATAAGACAGGCTGTTTTTTTGTAGTCCATTTCACGGAGGACTTCAATCGGAGCGTTCGTATTTTCACTCATAAGGTCTATAACCTGACCACCAATCATTCCCACCGCACCGGCATATTTTGAAAGCACGGAAACACCTCTGCAGCAAGCAGGAGTTCCGCAGATTTTTACTGTCTTTTCATTTGTAAGGGTTTCAAAGGCAAGCGTTAAAAGTGCGTCGCCGGCAAGCAAAGCTATATTCTCACCGAAAACCTTATGATTTGACGGCTTGCCTCTTCTGAGGTCATCGTTATCCATACACGGCAAATCATCGTGAATAAGAGAATATGTGTGAATCATTTCAACCGCACAGGCAAATGCCACTGCAGACTCTTCACTTCCGCCGCAAAGACTGTTAAACGAAAACACAAGGTACGGACGGACACGCTTTCCGCCTGCCTCAAGGCTGTAAGCCATTGCGTCAATCAGCTTTTTTTCACGGCAATCAGTGCTTGGAAGATAGCTTTTTAAAGCGTTTTCGGTAATTTTTGCATAATCTTTACTCATCGTGATCACCCTTTGAAAGCTTTGAAATTTTCTCGTTTATATCAATAATCTTACCCTTGCATTGCTCAAGCTGTTTCATACAAAAAGCAAGAAGCTCACACGCTTTTGCATACTCCTCCATTGTCTGTTCAAGGGTAAGTTCACCGCTCTCCATTTTGGAAACTGTTTTTTCAAGCAATTCGTGTGCCTGTTCAAAAGTCATATTTTTATTTTCCATTAGTTTTTACCTCTGTACCTGCATATTCAAGCAGTCTTTGCATACGGTGATTTGCACCGCTTCGGCTGATTGGAGTTGAAAGATTCTGTCCCAAGTCACGGAGCGACATATCGGGATTTTCAAGCCTTAAATATGCAATTTCCCGCAAATCTTCCGGCAAAGAATCTATTCCAATCGTCTTTTTTATATGTTCGATTGCATCAAGCTGTTTTGCCGATGCCGTTGCGATTTTTCCGATGTTTGCCACCTCACCGTTGATTCTGCGGTTCACATTGTTTCGAACCTGTTTTATCGCCTTTGTCCCCATAATCTCCATTGCTCTTATTGGAGCGCCTATGTAGGTGAGCAAATCGCAAATCTGCTCACTTTCTTTGAAATAAACGATATAACTGCCGCTGCGAACAACTGTTTTCGGAGCGAGAGTACATTCGATTATTTCGGAAAGAACCTTGCACAAATCCTGAGAAAGGTTTTTGTGAGGAACGCAAAATTCGAGGTGATAGCTTTTCATCGGATCGGATATCGAGCCGCAGCTTAGAAAAACACCTCTCAAAAATGATTGTGTAAGCTCTTCGCTTGAAAGATTTGCCCTGTTTACGCGCAAAGTAACCTGACCGTAAATATGTCCGAAATCCTCAAAAATACGCTTGCAATCGTTTTCGTCAATCACGATTATTTTGTAAAGGCGGCTGTCGCTTGATTTTGTTCTCAACGCCGATTGTTTTTCGATTATCGGCATATATAAATTCTGTAAAAGAAATATAAGGCGGTTTCCCGCATAATTGCTTTCTGTTGTAAAGGTTATTTTTTTTGATGAAAAATTTCTGCTGAACAAAAGCATTCCGTAAAGCTCCGCTTTGAGAGCCTCACGGTCGAACTGTTCAACCGAACAAATTTCTTTTTTTACATCCGAGGAAAATGACATCTCCGCACCTTACCTGTCAATATCTCTGTGCTGAATAACGCACTTATAGCCTTTCTCATGAAAGTGAGCGTTAAGCTGCATGGCAATTGTAACGCTTCTGTGTTTACCGCCTGTACAGCCGATGCCGACAACAAGCTCGCTCTTGCCCTCTTTGAGATAAAGCGGAACCGAAAAATCGAGCATATTCAAAAGTCGCTTTAAGAACTCGGTCGTTTCATCGCTTTCAAGAACATAGTCACGCACCTTTTTGTCAAGTCCTGTAAGATGCTTGAGTTCTGGAATATAAAAAGGATTCGGCAGACAGCGAACATCCATAATAAGGTCAGCTTCAAGCGGGATTCCGTATTTAAAGCCGAATGACATAAATGTAAGCGTAATGCCTTGCGAGGTGTCCTCCATAAACATTGACATAATTCGCTCACGCAGCTGTTTGTTTGACATATATGTAGTGTCAATGTTGTAGTCGGCAATTCTTTTTACAGGCAAAAGAAGTTCTCTTTCAAGCTCAACGGCAGACAATACCGAACCGTCTTTCAACTTTTCAGAAAGAGGATGTCTTCTTCTTGTTTCCTTATAGCGGACAACAAGTCTGTCGGTCGTTGCGTCAAAGAACAATACTTTTACATTTTCATAGCGTCTTTTAAAGCGTTCAATCTGAGAACACATTTCCTCAAATTTTTCGTTGCCTCTTACATCAACAACCACTGCAACTCTTTTCATTGAATCATCTTCAGATTTAAGGCAAAGATCGTAGAGTGTTGACAGCAAGCTTGACGGAAGATTGTCAACGCAGTAGTAGCCGATGTCTTCAAGTACATGCAGAGCGCCTGTTTTGCCTGCACCCGACATTCCTGTAATGATTACAAATTCCATAAAATTACACCTTTTGATTAAAGAAAAATAAGTTCGCATTCAAGCTTGTAGCCTGTTTCATCTTCAACAGTTTTCTGAATTTCAGACACAAGCTGTTTTACATCATTTGCCGTAGCCTTTGATTTGTTGATAATAAAACCTGCGTGTTTTTCGCTGACCTGAGCACCGCCGACTGTTTTGCCCTTGAGTCCGCATTGCTCAATTAGTGCACCTGCAAATGCACCCTCAGGCCTTTTGAACACACTGCCTGCGCTCGGATATTCAAGCGGCTGTTTTGTTGAACGACGGTTCATATAGTCATTCATTCTGTTCTGAATTTCTTCGGGATCATCTTTTTTGAGTTTGAAAACAGCACCTGTAATTATGCAGCCGTTTTTGCGATAAACGCTTGTTCTGTAGCCAAACTCAAGATTCTCCGCCTCTGTTCTGCCGATATCGCCGTTCTGTGTGATGTGAGAAACGCTGTATACAACATCTTTCATTTCACCGCCGTATGCACCTGCGTTCATAAACAAAGCACCGCCGACTGTTCCGGGGATTCCCCACGCAAATTCAAGTCCCGAAAGTCCGCACTTTTGGGCGAACTTGCAAAGACTTCCCAGAGCCGCACCTGCACCGCAATAGATTGTTGTATCGTCAATCAATGAGATATTTCTAAAATCACCGTCAAGACGGAGAACAGTGCCGTGGATTCCCTCATCGGGAACAAGAACATTACTGCCGTTGCCGAGAGGAATATACTTCTCCTTGCAAGCGTCACATTCTTTTAAAATTTTCATAAGCTGAGAAAGATTTGTCACTCTTATGTAAACATCTGCCTTTCCGCCGATTTTAAATGAAGTGTGTCTGCTCATCGGTTCAAATCGTCTTGCATCACAATCGAGTTTCTGAGCACAATTATATATAATATCGGTAGTGTCCATTAAATTACCCTCCATTGTTAGTTTAAAGTATGAAATTTCTGTTCCGTATTTTCAAATGAATAAAAAGCCGATACTGTTACTCCCATGTATCAATAATTACCTTTTCACTTGGCGGAAGATCTTCAACTGCCATACCAAGGTTTTTAAGCAACTCAATAGCGGCATTATAACCCATTTTCTTCTGTCTGTTATTCATAGCGGCAACCTCAATAATTACAGCAAGGTTACGGCCGGGTTTCACAGGAATTGTCAAAGTAGGCACTTCAACACCGAGAATCTTCATATACTCATTGTCAAGCCCCATTCTGTCATAAACCTTTGAACTGTCCCACTGTTCAAGGTTGATTACCATATCAATCTTTTCCTGCAGTTTGATTGCGCCCATACCGAAAAGCTTTCTGGCATTGATAATTCCGATACCACGAAGCTCAATGAAGTGGCGGATATTTTCGGGTGACTGACCGTAAAGAGTTGTCTGAGAAGTTCTTCTGATTTCAACGGCATCATCGGCAACAAGACGGTGACCCCGCTTAATAAGCTCAATAGCGGTTTCACTTTTACCGACACCGCTGTCACCGATAAGCAGACAGCCTTCGCCGTATACTTCAACAAGAACACCGTGACGGGTGATTCTCGGAGCAAGCTCTTTGTTAAGATACTGTACAAGTGACGCAGTGAGATCCGATGTACTCTGCGGAGTGCTGAAAATTGACACCTTGTGCAGTTTTGCACTCTCAAGAATTGCGTTTGAAGGTTCAATGTCGCGGCAGATTATAACCGCAGGCGGTCCAAAGCTGAAAATGGAGTCAATAACCATTTTCTGAGCCTCGGGACCGTAACGGCCGAGATACGAGAACTCCGTGTTGCCGAGAACCTGAATTCGTTTGTTGTCAAAAAATTCAAGATAACCTGTAAGTTCAAGACCCGGTCTGTTAATTTCAACAGTCGATATATTTATTTCCTTATAGTTTTCAGCAATATAAACATCGGTGAGATTCAATGCTTCTGCAATTTGCGACAGCGGAACAGAAAATTCAACAGACATAAATCATCGTCCTATCCTAAATATTTATTACCCTTATAAAATCGGAGCAACGCTCCTGCCGCCCAATGGGCGAACATATGCACTTAGGTTATATACTTATAGCTATTATACACCATAACGCCGTCTTGATAAAGTCTTTTTGTGAATTATTTTTCAATTTTTAATAAAATTTTCTCATTTTTGTGTTACTATTTTAACAATGTCAGATTTTAATTCTTTTTCAGAACTAATACAACAAATACTCAAATAACCGTTATTTTTACCATTAAAATTATTAAATATGGATAAAGAAGTAACAGAAAGCTCGTTATTATTATTCTTTATCAGAACAATGTGCTCTTTCACTTTTTTTAAGGCTTCTTTATCTTTTGAAAAAAGTTGCAAAGTTTTTGTATCCGAAAAAATGGTATAAGTCAAAGGCGAAATTGTGCTTTCTTTTGAAATATAATTTATATCCGTTTTAAGTGCTTTTTCACCGAGATTTGAATCTATAAGATATAGTTCAAGTTTTGAGAGGGTAAGCATTGGAATATAAGTTTTCTTTGCTGATATTACCGCTTTTTCAAGGCTTTCGGCTTCAACCGATACGCTATGCACATCTTCGCTGTTTTCAAGCAGATAGAAATTATACACGGTTTTGCCCGACTTATTTTCTGCCGTAATCGTCTGTACAAGCGATGAAGTGTCAATGCGGTTTGAGTGGGAACATCCGCCTAAAATCAGGGCAATTGCAAAAAGCGGTATTAAACATAGTTTTTTAATCATATAGCTTTCTCCTATACACAAAAAGATAGATTATAGGAATCAAAAGTGCGGAAATAAAATTGAGTGCAGACAGAAAAATATTATTTAACAATAATTCTTTTACAGCATTATAGCTATCGGCACAAATAAAAAGTACGAACATTATCAACGCAATTATTGCGACAAAGAGCAAAGTCTTTTTAGATGATGTATTGACAATGCAGTTTGAAACGCTGATTAGAACAGCAGTTTCAAAGACAAACACGCAGGAGGTTACTGCGGCAAGATAAAAGCTGTCAAAGCCTTTCATATCACCGAAATAAGCAGTTTTTGACAACAGCTGAACCGAAAACGGCTGTTGTGCCGAATATGCACCTGTTACAAAATCAGTAAAAAGCAATGTCAGTGCCAATGTGCCAAATATCACAAGCGTTGTGATTACAGGATGTTTGACAGAAAGATTTTTTGTGCTTGTAGAATTGAAACCGAAAATAACAGGCAAAAATGCGAATATAAGACAGTCTGCAACATTGCTCCGAATATTTGAAAAATCGGGTGTAACAAATGTGCTGTTCGGTACAAATTCAAAAGATTTTATATTTCCAAAAAATATCACGGCAAAAGCAATTATCAGAAATGCAAACACAAAAATGCTGACTCTTGAAAGCGGATTTATCCCCTTTGATGCACCGTAAACACAAATACAAAGTATCAGAAAGGCAATCACCCTTGTGTCGACATCGGGATTAACTCCCGAAACAAACATATCGCAGAATCTTATCAGAAAAGAAACGGTTATCACTGTGAAATACATACAATAATATGTCGACACGAAGAGAAAGCCGGTTTCGGAAATATTTTTTGCAAAGGCTGAAAAATCAAGCCTTGTTCTGTGTTTAATTGAATAAAAAGGAACAAAGCACAACAGAGTAAAAATTATTCCGAATCCGATTGACACAAGGCTTGAAAAAATGTTGTCACTCTGCAAAAAATTCTGTCCCATCAGTAGTATCGGCAAAACCGAGCATACAAACAGCGAAAGCATAAGTCTTTTTGACGGAAAAGTTATATTAGACTGCATTATATCTCCTCCGTTTCGGGAAATTTCTGAACCTTGATTGTGTGCTTTGAAAGACTTTTCCAATCTGCTCTGACAAAAACATCACGCATACTTCGCCAAGAAAATGGTGCAAGCGATGACATATACGGCACACCGACCGAGGTTTTTGAGCACATATTGACAAGCACTCCGCAGGTGAGCAGAACTATTCCCCACAAGCCGAACATTCCGCCTGCAATAACACAGAAAAATCTCAGCACCATAATAGGCGGATAGAGTGCGGATGTAACATAACTGCAAATTGCCGCAGTTGCTACGACCATAAGGGTTGACGAGCTGATTATACCTGCACTGACGGCACTTTCGCCGATTACAAGCGCACCTACAATGCTGACAGCGTGTCCGAGCGGTTTTGGAATACGCAGTCCCGCCTCTCTCATAACTTCATAGATAAAAGTTATGAGAATGACTTCAAGTGTTACGGGCAATGGTGTCTGCGATAACGAATCGGAGGTTTTCACAAGCAATCCGGTAGGAAAATATTCGGGGTGAAACTGTGCAAAAGCCGTGTATATTCCGGGTAAAAATACGGCTATGAAGAATGAAATATACTTTAAAATCCGTATAAATGCCGCATAATACGGACGGTTTGAATAATCGTCAACACTTTGAAATTCTTCGACAAAAAGGTGCGGAATTATAATTACCGACGGAGTTCCGTCAATCAGGATTGCCACTCTTCCTTCTGAAAGTTTTCCGCAAACCGTATCGGGTCTTTCGGAAATTCCGACTCCCGAAAAAAGCGATTTTGAGCTGTTATCTTCAAGATATTCGCTTAAATATCCCGATGCAAGAATCATTTTCAGATTGCAGTTTTCAAGCCTCTTTCTGATTGTTTTAAGAATTTGCTTTGACACGCTGTTTTGAAGATAACAAATCATCATTTGCGTGTTTGAACTGTAACCGCTTGTTATGGTTTCAAAAACAAGGTCGGGACTTTTAATTCTCCGCCTTATCAAGGTCATATTGATTCTAAGCGGCTCGGTAAAACCCTCTCGGCAGCCTCTCTGAACCACCTCACTTTCAGGTTCGGAAACACTTCTGAACGAAAAGCCCTGTGCTCCGATTGCAAGCATACGGCTGCAGCCGTCAACAACAAGTAAGGCAAAACCTGATGTTGAAAAGCTGATTGCCTCATCAATTGTCGTAAACTCGACAATCTCGCTTGATGTCAACACGGTATTTTTAATTGTGTCAAAGATTTCATCGGAATTTTTACATTCAAAATAATAATCGAGCAAAGGATTTATTACCGACAACGCAAGCGTGTCTTTTCCGCACATTCCCTCAATTGTGATGATTGCGGATTTTATGCCGCATTTTCCCTTTAGATTCATTTCACGAACCGTAAAGTCAGCCGAGTTTTTGAACATCTGCTTTAAGGTTGCAATATTTTCTTTTAACGAGTTATACATTTAATCACCGTCTTTACATATCTGCTTTTTATTTTGCGGTATATCGGCTCAAATTATGCAAATATTAGTAACGGTGATATTATGTTAATTTCAATAATCAGAACAATTTTGCTTTACGCCTTTGTTATTTTGGCAATCAGACTTATGGGCAAACGGCAAATAAGCGATATGCAGCCGAGTGAGCTTGTCATCACGATGATAGTGTCGGACATTGCTTCAATCCCAATGCAAAACACATCTCAGCCGCTTTTGAGCGGAGTTATTCCCGTTGCAATTCTTGTTGCACTGGAAATTACAGCAAGCGTGATTATGATGAAGTGGAGCGGTTTTCGCAGTCTTGTGTGCGGAAAACCTGTTATTGTAATTAAAGACGGAAAAATTTTGCAATCTGCTATGAAAAAGCTGCGGCTTACAACCGAAGATTTGAGTGTCAGGTTAAGACAGCAGGGAGTTTTTTCAATTGAAGACATTCAGTACTGCATTGTTGAAACAAACGGCGAAGTCAGTATTCTTGAAAAGCCTGAAAAACGGCAACCCTCTGCCGAAGATTTCGGTTTGAAAATTAAAGACAACAAAATTGAAACGGTTGTTGTAAGCAACGGAAAAATTCTTCAAAATTCACTAAATTTATGTGAAAAAGAAAAGGATTATGTCAAGAAAATTCTGCATCAGAAAAATATTAAGCAAAGCAATGTTTTTCTGATGACACTTGACGCACTCGGAAATTACAACATTATAAAAAAGGAGTGACGATATGAAAAGAATTTACATTGCACTTTCGCTTGTTTTGGCGGCACTTTTATTCGCTTCAATCGAAACGGGATTTATTTCTGGCAAAACAGATTCGTTCATTGCAAAAATTGAACATGCCGACAGACTTATGAACAGGCTTGAATTTGACGATGCACTCAAAATTTGTGAAGAAACAGAAAAAGAATGGTATGACAGTGCAAAGCTGATTGATACCTTGCTTATACACGATTATGTTGACGACATAGGACTAAGCATTTCAAGAATGACTGCCTTTGCCCAAAAACAGAACCGAGATATGTACTTTGCCGAAAGCGTTCAGGCAAAAAAAGAACTCGCCTCCATTAAAGAAAGCGAGTTTCCGTTAGTTGAAAATATATTATAATTCTTACACAGAATTATTCTTTCTGATTTTGGAATTGATAAATTCAATCAGCCAGAATATGAGGAAAACGGCGGCATTGACTATTACTACACTTGCACCGGTTGGAGTGTCGCAGGAATATGACACGCACATACCGACAAAGAAACAGCAGAGTGAAAGCACACCTGAGCAGAGAATTACCGACTTAAATTTTTTGCAGACTCTCATTGAAGAAAGTGCAGGGAAAATAATAAGTGCGGAAATAAGCAGAGTACCCATAATTCTCATACCGATTACAATTGTGAGAGCCGTAAGAAGTGCGATTACCGTGTTATAAACACCTGTTCTAAGACCTGTTGCCCTTGAAAATGTTTCATCAAAGGTTACGGCAAAAATCTTGTTATAGAACAAAATGAATATTACGATTACAACAAGTGCAAGGATTCCGCACATAATAGCATCGGCTGTTGTTGTGGCAAGAATACTGCCGAACAGATACGAATTGAGGTCGGTATTCACACCCGATACACTGACAAAGACAACGCCTATTGCAAGAGCAGTACTTGAAATTATGGCAATTGCAGCATCACCGTTAATTTTGCTGTTCTCGGAAAGTCTTAAAAGCAGAAATGCCGCAATAATAATTACAGGAACGGCAACTTCAAGCGGTGCAAGATTGAGTGCCGCCGCAACTGCAAGCGCACCGAATCCCACATGCGAAAGTCCATCGCCAATCATTGAATAGCGTTTTAAAACAAGCGTAACGCCGAGCAGAGCCGCACATAATGATACGAGTATGCCGACAATGAATGCTCTGACTATAAAATTGTATGAAAACATTTCAAAAATCATATCAAACATTTTTTGCACCTCCGTGAACTCTGTGCTGACATTCATCACACGGACAATCGCTGAGAATGAAACGCTTGCCTGCATCGGAATGGAGATACTGATGTGCAGTACCGTAAAAATACCAATTCTTTGCAAGGTGCAAAATCTTTGAGGCATTGCTCACGGCTGAATTAACATCATGAGAAACCATTATGATAGTGATTCCGCTTTCATTCAGCTTTTTGATGAGAGCGTACATATCAGCCATTGCCATTGGGTCAAGTCCGGTTACAGGCTCATCAAGAATAAGCAGTTTATGAGTTGCACACAATGCACGAGCGAGCATAACACGCTGTCGCTGACCGCCCGAAAGTTCTCTGAAACATTTCTTGCGTAAATCATAAATGCCTGTGAGTTTCATATTTTCAGCGGCTGTTTTTTTCTGCTCCTTAGAATAGAAAAAAGTGTGTTTTTTGTTAAGGCAACCCGAAAGCACAACTTCACTGACCGAAGCAGGAAAGTCACGCTGAATATCGCTTGACTGCGGAAGATAGCCGATTTCATTCTGTTTAAGTCCGTCACCGTAGGTAATTGAACCGCTCAAAGGCTTTAAAAGTCCGAGAAGAGCTTTCATAAGAGTAGTTTTACCCGAACCGTTTTCACCGACTATGCAGATATAATCCTTTTCTTTTATATCAACCGAAATATCATTGACAACGGTTTTGCCTTCATAACCGAGCGAGGCATTTTCAATTTTAATAAGCGACATCAGTATAACGCCTCCTTTAGTGCTTCAAGATTTTGCTCCATAACAGAAATATAAGTTGCTCCGTTTTCAAAATCTTCCTTTGTAACATTGTGACATGATGAGAATTGCATTGTCTTGGCAGAAGAATCTTCGGAGATAATCTGCGCAATCTTACCGCTTGAAAGTTCGAGATAGAATACAACGGGAATATTATTTTCTCTTGTAAAATCAATCAAATGAGAAACAACCGCCGTACTCGGCTCGGTTTCGTGACTGCAACCCGGAAATGCACATTCATAGCCGAGGTCATAGTCGCTTACGAAATAAAGAAACGGAAATCTGTCACCGAAAACAAGCGTGTCACGCTTTTTATTATTAGCAACCTCTGTAAATTTCTTATCAAGGCTGTCAAGACTTGAAATGTAATCAGCTTTCTTTTCGTTGTAATAATCTGAGTTTTTGCTGTCAACCGAAATCAATTCATCTGCAATTGAAGCTGACATTCGCTCGGCATTTCTGATTGAAGTCCAGATATGCTCGTCATACTCCTCCCCCTCTTCGTGATCATGACCTTCGTCATTATCGTCCATATCTTCATGTTCAGCGTGTTCGTGGTTATGATCCATTGACTGTTCGTGTCTGAGAGTAACATACTCCATCATCTTCATCACTTTGACATTTTTGTTTTCAATTGATGAAAGCACTCCGTCAACCCATTCGTCACTTTCGCCACCGTTATAAATAAAAATATCGCAATTTTCAATTGCAACAATATCGGACGGTGTGGGTTCATAGCTGTGTGGATCACTTCCCGGAGAAAGCAAAAGGCGAACATCAGCCTTGTCACCTGCGAGTTGTCTTACAAAATCATAGTATGGAAAAATTGTTGTGACAATGCTGATTTTGCCGTCAGAGTTTTGAACCTTTTCAGTTTTTCCGCAACCTGAAATTGAAAACAAACTGCAGATTATTACGGTAGAAAGGAAAATCGAAACAAGTTTTTTCATATATCGCTCCAAATTGTTTTAAGTACAAAATACACAAATGGGATTGCATAAAATATCTTTATGCAACCCCATTTTAATTATTTGCAGAATCGGATAAATTATCCGATGGCTGTTTTATGCAGCTTTGGCAGCGGCTTTTTTAGCCTTTTTGTGGCGCTGCCACATAACCCAAAGCGGACCTGCGATGCAGATTGAAGAATAACAACCTGATACGATACCGATAATCATCGGAAGAGCAAAACTCTGAACAGATGTGATGTTGAATGCACAAGCAACAATGTAAACAACAAGAATAGCTGAAAGTGTTGTAATAGAAGTCATAATTGTTCTCTTAATACACTTTGTACAGCTGAGGTTGAACACCTTGCCAACATCTGTTTTGCTGCCAACAAGCTTCTTTTCCTCACGAACACGGTCATAGATAACAATTGTATCGTTAAGTGAGTAACCGAGAATCATGAGAACAACTGCGATAAAGCTTGCGTCAATCGGCATCTGGAAGATTACATACATAAAGTAAATCATTGCAACATCGTGGAAGAGGGCTACAAGAGCCATAACACCTGCTGAAAGACCACCGATTTTCTTAAATCTGATTGTTACATAAAGAACCATAAGTACGGCTGCAATTGCAACAGCAGTAAGACACTTGAGCAAGAAACTGAAGCCCATTGATGCGTCAACTGAGTTTGATTCAAGGCACTTGAAGCCATTGTCCGGATACTGCTTCTGAAGATCCGATTCAAGGTTCTTCTGAATATCAGTTTTGATTGAATCGTTACCTGAGAACTGAACTGTTACTGTTGTGCCGCTGTTACCCATAAGGTCCTGAGCATATGTAGTGGTGATTCTGTCCTCTGTTGTTTTAGCCTGAATAAAATCAGTAAGTTCAGACTGATTGATTTCACCGCTGTAGCTGAATTTAAGAGTAGCACCGCCTGAGAACTGAATGTCAAGCTGTGTACCGAAAATAAAGTTGCAGATGATACCGATAATAATAATAGAAAGGGAAATTCCGAAGAAAATCTTTTTGTGACCTACAAAGTCAATAATCTTGCGGCCTCCGTTATACTTATTAACAAATTCCTCGTCTGTAAGAGGGGCTTTTGAAACTGCCTTTGTCTGAGTTTTATCAGTCATTCTTAGCACCTCCAAACAACCATTTTTTACGCAGGAACTTAAAGCCTGCAACACTTCTGAGCATAATTCTTGTACAGAATACACCCATGATAAAGTTAGCGATTACGCCGACAAGAAGTGTGTAACCGAATGAGTAGATAGTACCTGTTGTTGACTCACCGAAGATAATGGAGAGAATATTTGCAGGACCAAATACAAGCATAAGGATAATCGATACGATAATAACGGTCATATTACCGTCAACGATAGCGGAAAGTGAATTTTTAGTACCTCTTTCAAGCGCACCGTCAAGAGTTCTTCCTGCCTTGAGTTCTTCCTTGATACGCTCAGCTGTAATAACATTACAGTCAACGCCCATACCGATTGAAAGAATAAGACCCGCAATACCCGGAAGGGTCATTGTGAATGATGAGAATACAGGGAAGTAACCTGATACTGCCGCAATTGCAAGACCCATCTGACCGATAAGTGAGATAACTGCAACAAAACCGGGTAAACGATAGAAAAGAATCATAATGATTGCAATGATGATGAATGCAATAACGCCTGCATATGCCATTGCAACGAGTGAGTTCTCACCGAGTGTTGCACTGATTGTGCCGTAGTTTGATGTTTCAAGCTGGAAAGGAAGAGCACCTGCATTGATTTTTGATGCAAGGTCCTGAGCCTCTTTAGCTGTGAAGCTGCCCGAAATAACAGCATTGCCGTCTGTAATTTCAGCCTCAACCTTAGGAGCTGAAAGCATAATATCATCCATCCAGATTGAAACCTGCTGGTTGAGATATTCTTTAGTGATGTCAGCAAAACGCTCTTTACCGTTCTTGTCGCCGCTGCTCTTAAGTTTGAGCTGTACAACATAGGAATTCTTACCTGTTGTCTTATCTGTTGTCATACCTGCTGAGGCACTTTCAACATAAGAACCGTCCATAAGAATTGTGTTTGCTGTGTCGCCTGAAGGAGTCTTGTAAACATATTCACCGTTTGAATCGATGTCAGTTGTTGCGTGACCGTCTCCGGGGCGGAATGTAAGCTGTGCTGTTGAAGAAATTTCTTCGATAGCCTCAACTGCATTCTGGTCGGAATCTTCCTTCCATGGGAAACGAACAATGATTCTGTCGCTTTTTGCATCAGCATAAAGCTCATAATCTGTGATACCTTGAGATACCATTCTTAATTCAATGATTGACTTTGCAGACTCAAGCTGCTCGTCAGTTGCGTCAACATCCCCTGCCGGTTTGAATGTAGCTTCAACACCGCCACGGATGTCTATTCCCCATCGTACATCACTGATACCTTTTAATACTGTTGTTTTGTTATCGCCGGTGTAGTAGGAAATACCAAAAATCGCAGTAAATGAAAAGGCAAGTATCAGCAAAGCTACAACAAAGAATACAGGCTTTGGAACTCTTTTCATGCCTTTGAAACCTCCGTTAAATAATTGGCTGTGATTTTATTTTGCTCTAAAGTCAAAATAACTCTGTCACGAACATCTAATCACAGACCGTAACAGAGTTATTATAGAATTTTTTTGGTAAAATGTCAATGGATACGGAAATATTTAATAAAAAAAGAATTCAATTTGTCAAAAAAAACATTCTAATGTTATAAATAATGTACAAAATCTTTCCGATTGAGCATTGACAGACAAAAATTTAATTGATGATTACTTGTTCAGAATCTTCTCGCAAGCGGCAAGCTTAGCACAAGTGCAGAATACATCCATTGCAACTTCAAGCTCGTTGTTCGGAGGGAATGTCGGAGCAATTCTGATATTGGAATCCTTTGGATCAAGACCGAGAGGATATGTTGCACCTGCACCTGTGAGGACAACACCTGCTTCTTTACAAAGAGCAACTGTTCTCTTTGCTGTACCATCAAATACATCAACGCTTACAAAGTAACCGCCATGAGGTTTTTTCCAAGAAGCAATCTTAGCAGGCGCAAGTTCTTTGTCGAGAGTATCAAGAACGATGTCAAACTTTGGCTTAAGAATAGCTTTGTGCTTTTCCATATGCTTAAGAACGCCGTCAAAATTCTTGAAAAATCTTACATGGCGAAGCATATTAAGCTTGTCATAGCTGATGATTTCATAATTATATCTCTCACGGAGAACTTTAAGGTTATTCTCGGATGCAGCCATTGCAGCAACACCTGAGCCAGGGAAAGTAATCTTTGATGTTGAGCAGAACATAATAGGAAGATCTTCGTTGCCTGTCTTTTTGCACTCATCCATAATGTTGAGAAGTACATCGGGTGTATCGCTGATTTCGTGAATACAATAAGCATTATCCCACATAATTCTGAAATCTTTAGCGGCAGGCTTTAGAGCAGCAAAACGCTTTACAACTTCATCACTGTATGTGATGCCTGCAGGGTTTGAATACTTAGGAACGCACCAGATACCCTTAACAGAATCATCTTCTGAAACGAGCTTTTCAACCATATCCATATCGGGACCGTTGTCATCCATCGGAATCGGGATAAGTTCAAAACCGTAGTACTGTGTAATAGCAAAGTGACGGTCATAACCCGGAACAGGACAAAGAAACTTTCTGTTCTTTACTTCATACCAAGGCTTGCAGCCCTCAACAACGGGAGCAGTCATAAAGCATGAAATTGTATCGAACATCATATTAAGGCTTGAAGAACCGCCTACCATAACCGAATCAGCGTCAACTCCGAGAATATCTCCGAAAAGATGTCTGCATTCTGTGATGCCGTTGAGAAGTCCGTAGTTACGGCAATCCATCTTGTCGTCACCGATAAAATCAGACTTGCTGTTAATTGTGTCAAGCATCGGAAGTGAAAGGTCAAGCTGTTCTTTACCCGGCTTACCTCTTGCCATATTGAGGTTAAGACCCATACCTTTGATTTCTTCAAATCTTTTTGAAAGTTCGCTGTACTCTTTTTCAAGTTCCTGCTTACTTAAATCAAGATAACCCATTTTGAATAACTCCTTAAAATATTATTGCAAATGTATTTTAATTTTCTAATATATTTTACTCTATGCGGCAGAAAAATGCAAGATATTTTTTGCAATCTTGCATTTTTATTTTCACAAAAAAGAACAGACTCACAACAGTCATTTTTGGTGAAAGTTTGCAAGTCTGTGATTTTTTGTTGTTTATATAGTTTTTAGATGTTTTCGTGCTGCAGCACAAAGCAGCGAATCTGACAAATCAATAATACTGGTAATAGTAATAGCCTTTCTTCCTTCTTTTTGAATCATAGGTACAGCCTACTTCAAGAAGTCCGAGTATGGTAGAGTCGGCAAGCTTAACGCTGTCAATAAGATGTTGAAGATCACCGTGAGTTGTTGAGCGTTCACGCACAACTACAACAAAACCGGCAATCAAATCCTTGAGAAGCAAAGCATCGGCAACAACACCGATAGGGGGTGTATCAAAAATTACATAATCATAATCCCTGACAAACTGCTTGTATAGCTCCTGAAAACGAGCGCTGCACATAAGCTCGGAAGGGTTTGGCGCAATAGTACCCGCAGGGAGAATATCAAGATTAGGTAAAACATCGTGCCTAACAGCCTCGTCAACCTCAATCATTTTACCGATTACATTGGTAAGACCGTTCTTATTGTCAAGCTTAAAAATATTATGAATATTCGGACGGCGAAGATCGCAGTCAATGAGAAGAACTCTCTTCTCCATTTTTGAAAATGAAATTGCAAGGTTTGCGGAAGCCGTGCTCTTTCCCTCACCCTTTGAATAGCTTGTTACGGCAAAACATTTCTTTTCTTTTGCAGAAAGTGAAAACATAATATTTGTTCTTGCCGCCTTGTAGGCTTCAACAATTGCGAACTTGCTCTTGTCAGAGAGAGAAAAAGTTTGTCCTTTGTTTTTTCTGTCGTTTTTCTTTTTAAATAATTTAAAATTAGAAGCCATAGTTCCTCCTTAACCCTGGTTATCAAAGTCGGGAATTTCGGCAAATATGGGGATTCCGTAAATTTCCTGTATATCGTCTTCTGACTTGATAGTTGTATCAATAAGTTCAATAAGAATTGAAATAAGGCAGGATGCAATAAATCCGATAGCGGCACCGATGAGCATATTTTTCATATTGCTCGGCGCATAAGGTGCCGGCGGAACATTGGCCTGACGGAGAGTTCCAATCTGACCGTAGCTGAATTTTGAATTGTAAACCTCGGCAGCTTTTTCGGCAAGCTGATTTGCAACATTGGCGCACTTCTGTGCATCGGTACCGTCAACGGTAATAGTAATAAAAAAAGTACCGTCAGTTACATCAACATTAACTGTGCATCCGTCATAGAGTGCTGTCATATCATCAGAGTTTTTAAAGAGCGTAACACAGATTTCAGCAAGGTTTGCAGATGCGGAAATATCGGCAGGATAAATCTTCTGATTTTCTTCGTTTGAAGTCTTTTTTGAATCACTTTCAGTTTTTGTCGAAGTCGTAGCCTTAGTATTTGCGTTATCACGCTGAGCAGAACTGTAATTCTGAACATAAATCATAGTCGATGTGCTGTACATCGGTGCAATTACAAAGCGTGAGTACATAAAGAACAGCAATCCCATTACAACAGTAGCAAGAATAATAAACTTGACTCTGTGTAAAAGGACGCTGACAATTCGCTGAACGGTTACATTCTTTGCCATTTATATAGCCCCTTTAATTCATATTAAGGAAACGGTACTGCAAAGCAAAAAAGAAGATGTTTTACGGCACAGTTTTACATATTTACTAATTATTATATCTTATATAACCCGTGCAATAATTCTATCATAGAATAATAATTGAAATAATTTCTGTAATATTATACAAATTTTCATTATTAAATTTACATAATAACGAAAAAATAAAGGAAGTCAAAAGACTTCCTTTATCATAATTATTAAGTTACGGTTATTAGCCTACAACATTAAGAAGTACGCCTGCAGCAACTGCAGAACCGATTACACCTGCAACATTCGGGCCCATAGCGTGCATAAGGAGGAAGTTGCCGGGATTTTCAGCCTGACCAACCTTCTGTGATACACGAGCAGCCATTGGAACGGCAGATACACCAGCTGAACCGATGAGCGGGTTAACCTTACCGCCTGTAGCCTTGTACATAATCTTACCGAAGAGTACACCGAATGCAGTACCCATACAAAATGCAAGAAGACCGAGAACGATAATCTTGATTGTATCAAAAGTAAGGAAGTTCTGACCGGATGCAGTTGCACCTACAGTTGTACCGAGGAAGATTGTGATAATATTCATAAGCTCGTTCTGAGCTGTTTTGCTGAGTCTTTCAACAACGCCCGACTCCTTAAAGAGGTTACCGAGCATAAGCATACCAACGAGCGGAGCTGCGTCGGGAAGGAAGATTGCGATGATAATAACAACAATTACCGGGAACATAATTTTCTCAAGCTTTGAAACGGGACGAAGCTGTTCCATAACTACCGAACGCTCTTTTTTGGTTGTGAGCGCCTTCATAATAGGCGGCTGAATAATCGGCACAAGAGCCATATATGAATATGCGGCAATTGCGATTGAACCGAGAAGATGCGGAGCAAGCTTGGTTGTTACATAAATAGCCGTAGGACCGTCGGCACCGCCGATGATACCGATAGCACCTGCCTCTGCCTCTGTAAAGCCGAGGAAAATTGCACCTGTAAATGTTATAAAGATACCAATCTGTGCGGCAGCACCGAGGATAAGGCTCTTCGGGTTAGAGATGAGCGGACCGAAGTCAGTCATACAACCGATGCCAAGGAAGATAAGAGGCGGATAAATGCCGAGCTTAACGCCCTGATAGAGGTAATAAAGAAGTCCGCCGTATGTCGGATTCTCAATATAAGTTACTCCATCAATTACCGTCTTGGCATGTCCCGACACCGCAACATTTTGTGCGGCACATTGAGCCTCTGTCAAAAGCTGTGTTGTAGGCGGAGCCATAATGCTCGGATAAAGATTAACAAGCAGCATACCGAATGCGATAGGAAGGAGCAAAAGCGGCTCATACTGCTTTTTGATTGCAAGGTAAAGCAAAACGATTGAAATACCAATCATTACATAGTTCTGCCAGTTAAGAGTTGACAGACCAGAGCCATTAAAGATACCGACAACGGCATCTGCAAAGCCTTGTAAAATTTCCATTAGATAACATCCTTTCCCTTAAAACTTTGCCTTAAAACGGGCGGGTATTATCAAGTACACCGGCTTTTGCCCATGCGGAACGGCCGCCGTCTGATGACTTTTTAATACTCTTGATTCTTGCTTTTTCAGAAGAGCCGTACATTGTGGCAACTGCTGCGGAAATTACGGCAACAACCTCATCGGAAACACCGTCTGTCTGAGCAGGAGCAACCGGAGCGGCAACAACAGGAGCAGGAGTTTCTGCTACGGCTTCTGCCTTTTTCTCTTTGCTCTTTTTGCCTGCGTTCTGAGCTTTCTGAATAATCGCACCGTAAATCTTGATTATGAAAATCAAGAGAATCAGCATTGCGAATACTACAACAAAACCTGTAAGCACAACTTTTGCCGAAGCGATGCCTTTTTCAGCAAGGGAAAGCTCCTCTTTAGCCAATAAAGCTACATCGGAAAGATTCATAAAACAACCCCCATATTTGTCATTTGCATATAGGAATATTATACTTTATTCCCGAAGCATTTTCAATAACAAATATGGGGCGAATAATTTTTTGGCGATATTACTAATTTATTTTTATGCAGGTTAATTTATTTGTGGATTAAAACTTTGCAATTTTGTCGAAATTTGCTGTTACAGAATTATACATATCAATCCGTTACAGCCGTCATTGATAATTTTCTCGATAGTCTCCCCTATTCTCCGCCTTGCATCGGCTGGCATTCTGTAAAGCTTGTTGTGAAGTCCCTCGTTTACAAGCTCATGGACGGATTTTCCGAATATGTTACTCTCCCAGATTTTCTCCGGATTTTCGTCAAATTCTCTGAGAAGATAAGACACAAGCTCTTCGGACTGCTGTTCCGAGCCGACAATCGGAGTAACCTCTGTCTGCGTAAATATCTTCATCATATGAATTGACGGCGCGCTTGCTCTGAGTTTTATGCCGTATTTTCCGCTCTGCTTGATAATTTGCGGTTCGTCAAGGGTAAGTTCGTCAATTGTCGGCATAACAATTCCGTAGCCCGTTTCCTGAACCTGCTCATAAGCCTGAGCAATCTTGTCAAATTCCTTTTGTTTTTGTGAAAGAGTCTTTATACAGTTCAGAAGCTCGTATTCTTCTGTAATTTCAAGACCTGTTTCTTCGGAAATTACCTTGTAGAAAAGCTCACCTCTGATAGATACAGCCATTTCGGCACAACCTTTGCCGAGGTCAAGGTTCGTAACCCTTGCAGAAGTAATGTACTCACATTGTTCAAGCTCTGATAACACCTGCTGAATTTGCCGGATTTTCTCAATTTTTGCGGCATTTTTCTTTATTGAATCAAATACAACCGATTTCAGCCAATGGTCTTTATCGAGCTTTACAACCCATTTTGGAATGTCAACCTTGATTTCACGGATAGGAAATTCAAACAAAAGCTGTGCGAGTATCCTTTTGATTTCGGTTTCGTCAAGTTCCATACAGCTTACCGGAATTACGGGAACTTTGTACTCGGCAGTCATTTCGTTTGAAAGATTTATTGTTTCGTCTGCTGTTGGGTTGACGGAATTGAGCAGAATAATAAACGGCTTGTTAATTGCCTTAAGCTCATTTATTACTCTTTTCTCGCTTTCAATATAATCTTCCCTCGGAATTTCGCTGATTGTACCGTCTGTTGTGATGACAAGACCGATTGTAGAATGGTCAGTAATTACCTTTTTAGTACCGATTTCTGCGGCATCATCAAAAGGGATTGCCTCTTTCGACCACGGAGTTTTTACCATTCTCGGTTCGTCCTCTTCACTGTAGCCGATTGCACTGTTCACGATATATCCTACGCAATCAATCATACGGACATTAAAAGTTGTGTTGTTGCCGAGATTTATTTCAACCGATTCTTCGGGAATGAATTTTGGCTCGGTTGTCATTATGGTTTTGCCTGCGGCAGATTGAGGAAGCTCGTCAACGGTACGCTTATAAACCGACTCATCACGAATGTTCGGCAAAACAAGCGAATCCATAAACCTCTTTATAAATGTGGATTTTCCCGTTCTTACAGGTCCGACAACTCCGATATAGACATCGCCGTCGGTTCTTCGGGAAATATCTTGATAAACATTTCTTTCTTCCATTTTTATACCTCCCTATATTCTCGGAATCAACAGCATTTTCGGAGCGTCAAGTACCTGATTTTCAGGCGAATTTTCCGAAAGCAACAAATCAAGCCTTGTATTGTGAGATTTTGCAATATCCCAGAGCTTTTCTCCCTTATCGGCAAAATATAGTGTAAGGGCACAATTTTCGGGAGGTATCGGTTTATCTTCAAAGACATTCACATTTTTTACGGCATTTACCCTGTTTTCCGAGAAAGCCGTCCCGCATATTTTCAGCTCACAACGAATTTCAATCACATCATCTTCGGCAAGGCGGTAACTTATACTTGCAGTGCGTGCTCCTGAAATTTTTGCACAATTACATTCATTGTTCGGAATGATATGCTCATAATCGGCTGAACGCTCGATAAACACGGGCATACCGTCCTCGTTGAGAGCGAGTATACATATGTTGATTTTGCCGCTTACGACCGTACCTCTGTCATCGTGAGATGATTCGGCTGTTATCTGGTCGGTAAAAATATCAAGAATTTTGGAAATTTTGCCGTCATCTACCTTCACGGACAACTTTTCCATATGGGATTCATTCAGCGGAACAACTTCTCCTGTAATTCTAAGCTGTTCAAATTCAGGCAAAGAAGAAAATTCCGTTGAATAAGCGTCGCAGACAACCTCTTCTTCGTGGGTAATGTATCCCTCTTCTGTCACACAAAGCTTTACATCAAGGATAACGGACGGCTTTTCTGAAAGCATATCGTTTTTCAGTCTTATGTCATATGACATAACATCGCAGGAAACGCAGTTGATTGTGTTTTCATCAATTCCGTCGCAGTCGATAATTTTATTGAACGGCAATAGATAGTCAAGTTTGCCCGTTTCACCGCTTTCAACATTCGTCAGATAAAGTAATTTAAGATTGAGTTCACCGTTGAGCATAAGTTTGCCTGTAACGGCTTTTGCATCGGTAACTCCCACGCTTACATCACTGTGAAGAATTGACTCAATTTGCGGCTTTTCACCCACGGAAATTTCTTCACACACAGAAAACTGTTCCTGACAGAATGATTTCAAATCGGCACAGGTCACCGCCTTTTTAAATGTTTCAATGTTTTCGGGTGGTGTGAAAATGCTCGTCTGAATTTTGGAAAATACCTTTGCATACAAGGAAAAAGCTCCGTGCATTACAAGTCTGCGTGGACTTAATGCTCTGCAGTTTATGTATTCCGACTTGGTTTTTGTTATTATAACCGGATTATCCGGAGCATCTTTCACGGAAAAGCTCTGCGAAAAATTGACGCTTTGTTCGCAGCAGCGAACGCTTTTGTTTATGCTTTCCACATACATTACATTCACTGTACAGAATCCGTCAATTTGAAGCTGACCGCCCGAAAGCGTCCTGCTCTGAATTTTTGGTGTAAGGGTGCATTTCAGAATTTTTTCAATATCCGGACAATAATCGGGCAGAGTGAGGTCAACATCTGCAAGCTGTTCGGCAACCGTGTCAAGCACAGCTGACGGTGTGCAAAACGAGCGGTTTTCCTGATTAAACTCCATATTTTTCTCTCCTTTATGTTTTATAGTTAAATATATTGCATACGGATGAAAAATATTACACCGACACACATAAATATTCCGCAAAAAAGCACGCAAAAATGCCCCTCGCAAAAGCGAAAGGCATTTTCTTTAATACTGAACAGTCAATACCGTCTTAAATTATCGTAATTCGGCAAAAGGTGCTATGAACAGGCACTACGGCGGCAACTGTTTACCTGCCGACCAAACCGGCAGCACTTGAAAATGTTGTGTTTGCTTTCACCGATTTATTTTCACCCTTTTTTAATTCCGTAAATTTTTCTTAAAATTGCCGATATGAATTTTGGTTTCTCAATAAGTACAACTTTCATAATTTACCTCCGAACACAACAAATACTGACAACTACGAGTGCGCCTGCCGCAATGACGAGTACCCATTCACTCGGCAGAAGTGATGCACACAGCAGTCCCAGTCCAAAGCATACTGCAGATTTTATTCTCTGTGTGTAGCAATTCACTGTATCACCCTATATCAGAATATACACAAAATCAAATTATGTGCAAAAGCGGTTGAATTATTTTTAAAATTGATATAAGATAAACTGAGAAAACAATTACGGAGAATTTTACAAATTATGAGAACACTTGAAATAAAAAAGAATGACGCAAATCAGCGACTCGATAAATTTTTACAGAAAAGATTCAAAACTCTGCCAAAGTCGCTTATGTACAAATATATAAGGAAAAAGTGTATTAAGGTAAACGGCAAAAAGTGTGATATTCAAACTATGCTCAAAGAGGGCGATGTGCTTACCTTTTATATTAAGGACGAATTTTTTGAGGCATCGGAGCAAAAAAGCTATGAGTTCATGAAAGCACCGAAAACCTTTGACATTGTTTATGAGGATGAAAACCTTATACTTATAGATAAAAAGCCGGGTATAATTGTTCATCCCGACAAAAATTATCACTTTGATTCACTTGTTGCAAGAGTTCAGCACTACCTGTATGACAAAGGTGAATACAATCCCGATGAAGAAAAGGCCTTTGCGCCTGCACTTGTCAACAGAATTGACAGAAACACGGGCGGAATTGTGATTGCGGCTAAAAATGCCGACAGCCTGAGAATTTTAAATACAAAAATGAAAACAAGAGAGCTTGAAAAATACTATCTCTGTCTTTTGTACGGAAAGCCGAAAAAGGACAGCGACACACTTCACGGTTATATGACCAAGAATGAAAGTAAAAACAAGGTTACTGTTTTCAAAAATGAAGTTGAGGGTTCAAAAGAAATCAAAACAAAATATGAAATTCTTGACTTCAACGGCAAATTCAGCCTTGCCGAGGTTGAACTTTTAACAGGCAGAACTCATCAGATAAGAGCGCATATGGCATCAATCGGTCATCCGCTTGTGGGCGATACAAAATACGGCAAAGGCAAAAAAGCACCCGACAACATTAAGTATCAGGCGCTATACAGCTATAAGCTGAAATTCAATTTTGAAACCGATGCAGGCATTCTTAATTACCTTAACGGCAAGGAATTTAAGGTAAACGATGTATGGTTTGCAAAAAACGGAAAGATAAATTTAGGTAACAAAGGCGGTCATTGACCGTCTTTTATTTTGTATAAATATTATTGTTGAAACCGTACATTATCTGTAGCGGCGAACCGTGTTCGCCAATCGAGCCGATTGTAAAATTTGTTTGATTACACGAATAATTTAATCTTCTTTAATACACATGAATGCACTCATTGTGCCTCTGTGACCTTTGGTGGCACGGTGACTCCATAAGAGGTCGCTGTTGCAATTGGTGCAGACATCGGAAACTGTTATGTTTTCATTCTTTACACCTGAAGCAGTAAGAATCTGACGGTTAGTTTCTAAAAGATCAACCATATATTTTCCGTTTCCTTTTTCAAAAACGAACTTTGAACTGTCAAGGTCTGCAAGATTAAGAAAATGTTCTGCACATGGATAATCAACCTCATAGCAACAAACTGAAATTGCGGGACCGATTGCGGCTTTGATGTCAGCCGGATTTGTGCCGTAAAGCTCAGTCATTTTCTCAACAACCTTTTCCCCTATTCTGCCGACAGTTCCCCTCCATCCGGCATGGGCAAGTCCGATTACCTTATTCTTTGTATCGACAAAAAACAGCGGTGTGCAGTCGGCATAGTAGGTTACAAGGGTTACTCCCTTTTCATTTGTAATCAAGGCGTCAACGCTCTCCATATCACGGGGCTTGTAGATGCCTATGCCCTTTTCGGCAGATGTTACGGCTCTTACAACCGTGTGGTGATCCTGTGCCGAGGCTACAAGGCTTTCATAATCAAAGCCTGCACTTTTGCAGAATCTTTTGTAATTTTCGGTTACGCTGTCGGGATTGTCACCTCTGTTGAATGCCATATTCATTGATGCAAATTCACCCGTTGACACACCGCCAAGTCGGGTTGTGAATGCGTGATTGATGAAACTAATTTCTGATAAAGAATTATATGTAAGATACGGTACTGTATCAATATTGTTGAGTTTCATAGTTTTTGAAGAAAATTTCATAAGCGTTCCTTTCTGATTTTCATAAATAAAATCCGACAAAATATTATGCTTGAAACATAATCAAGTTAATGCTATACTATATACATTCAGAGGTGTTGATTATGAAAAAAAGTTTGTTTGGCAAGAATATTCCTGTCAACTGTTCATATTGCGAATACAGCGGAATTGAAAACGATATTATGTTCTGCAAAAAATCTAAGCAGGTCAAGAACGGAAAATGCAGATCATTTAAGTATGACCCGTTATTGCGTATGCCGAATGTCACGGTTTTTAAAACAGATTTTTCGGCTAAGGATTTTAAACTTTAACCTGCGGTATTTTTATTATACAGGAATGGATTATAATAATATTCCTTTTTAGAATTAAATTAAATATCAGAATAAAGAAAAAGCTTTACCGTTTTTGGTAAAGCTTTTAGTTTTGCGGTCTTTATAAATTTACGCCATCTGAAAATCACGAATATAGCTTGTGATAGCCTTTTCAATGATTTCTTTAGCCTTGTCAACACCGTCGGTTTCGGTTACCGAAGTAACCTTGTCAGCCTCAAGGGTCTTGTAAACCTGGAAAAAGTGCTGAATTTCTTCAAAATAGTGTTTTGGAAGTTCGCTGATGTCGCTGTAGCAATTGTAGTTGGGATCGTTAACGGGAACTGCAATAATTTTTTCGTCACAGCTGTCGTTATCAACCATATTGAGAACGCCGATAGGCTTGCATTCAACGAGCGTCATTGGCTGAATTGTTTCACTGCACAAAACAAGAACATCAAGCGGATCGCCGTCATCTGCAAAGGTTCTCGGAATAAAGCCGTAGTTGGCAGGATAGTGAGTTGAAGTAAAAAGCACACGATCAAGCTTGAGCATACCTGTTTCTTTGTCAAGCTCATACTTGTTTTTGCCGCCCTTTGAAATTTCGATTACTGCATAAAACCTGTCTTTTGTAATTCTCTTCGGAGAAATGTCGTGCCAAATGTTCATAATTTCTGTCACCCTTCTTAACCTTATTTTTTATATATCCTGTAATACCATGTGAAACATTATGTTATGGTTTAATTATAAGAAACCTGTCAAACTTTGTCAAGGAATTTTTGTAATTTCAATCAAAATAATTCAAAATAAATAATTTTCGGTCATAATTATTCAAAGATTATGACCGAGTTTGATTATTTATTACTTTCTCACATTTTCAACAATAACTTTTACAAACTGAATTATAAATGTCGGGATGAATGCAAGGAGGGCTATAAAGCCTGCCTGTGCGCCTGTGAGTGCGGTAACGCTGAAAAGCGGCTGCATAAACGGAACAAACAATACAAATGCGAGCAGTAATGTTCCGATAAAGAAAGCGCCTATGCTTGCCGTATTTGAAAAGAGTCCGAGTTTAAAGATTGAATGTGTACTTCTGCAATTAAAGCCGTGGAACAGTCTTGCAAGCGTGAGTGTTGCAAATGCCATTGTGCTTGCAACGGCTGGACTTGTCTGAAGTCCGATATAGAATGAAATGAGCGTTACAACGGCAATCAAAGCGCCCTGTCCGAGCATAAGAGCAGAAAAGCTTTTTGTGAGGATTCCCTGTTTCGGATCACGGGGTTTCTGCCTGAGTAAATCTTTTTCGGGCTTCTCCATACCGATTGCAATTGCGGGAAGTGAATCTGTAAGAAGGTTGATAAACAGAAGGTGAACCGCCTCAAACGGTACGGGCAGAGCCATGATTGAACAGAACAACACGGCAAAAATACCTGCCATATTACCCGAAAGCAAGAAAAGAATTGCATTTTTAATGTTGCGATAAACATTTCTGCCGTTTGCAACCGCCTTGATAATTGTAGCAAAGTTATCATCCTGAAGAATCATAGATGCGGCGTCTTTTGAAACTTCGGTACCTGTGATACCCATTGCAACACCGATATCCGCTTTTTTGAGGGCGGGTGCGTCGTTTACACCATCACCTGTCATGGAAACAATGTTGCCTTTTCTTTGCCAAGCCTCAACGATTCTGATTTTGTTTTCGGGAGAAACTCGTGCATAAACAGAAATTTTCTCAATTTTTTCGTCAAGCTCCTTATCGCTCATTGCGTCAAGCTCAAGACCTGTAACTGCGATGTCGCCGTCATTGAAAATACCAATCTGCTTTGCGATTGCACTTGCTGTGATTTTGTGGTCGCCCGTAATCATAACAGGCTTGATTCCTGCACGGATTGCATCGGCAACAGCCTGTTTTGACTCCTCTCTCGGAGGATCTATCATTGAAACAAGCCCGATGAATGTATAATCATTCTCTGTGTCAACCGTGAGAGCCTCATCAGATTCCTTATATGCAAAGGTGAGAACACGGAGTCCCTGTTCGGAATATTCACGGTTAACTCTTGAAATCTCAGCCTTATCTTCATCTGTAATCGGACGAATACCGTCTTTTGTTGCAATACTTACACAACGGTCAAGAATCGAATCAAGCGCACCCTTTGTGAGAATATGATTTACACCGTGCATTTTGTACTTTGTGCTCATCATCTTTCTGTCGGAATCAAACGGAACTTCCTCAACCCTTGTAAGAACATCCCTAAGCACATTTTCGTCAAGTCCGATATGCTGAAATGTTTCAAGCAAAGCGTACTCGGTCGGGTCGCCTATTCCCTTTCCGTCAACGATACTCGAATCGTTGTTTAGAACCATATCGTAAAGGAGATGACGGTGGCTTTCAATATTAAGGTCAAGCTGATTCTCAAGAATACTTTCGCCGTTCACATAGATTTTCTGAACAGTCATTTTGTTCTGTGTGAGCGTACCCGTCTTATCGGAACAGATTACAGACACACAACCGAGGCTTTCAACAGCTTTCAAATCCTTGATAACGGCATTTTCTTTTGCCATTTTTTGCGTACCCATTGCCTGAACAATTGTAACGATTGAGCCGAGTGCCTCAGGGATTGCGGCTACTGCAAGTGCAACGGCAAACATAAGAGAGTTAAGAACCGACATTCCGTTGAACATACTCAAGCCGAAAACTACTACACAGATTGCCATAATAATAACGGCAAGTCTGCTCGAAAATTTATCAAGACTGAGCTGGAGGGGAGTTTTCTTGCTCTTTGCCTGATTCATAAGTGTAGCAATTTTACCGATTTCTGTGTTCATGCCTGTTTCCGTAACAACAACAATTGCTCTGCCATATGTTACAAGGCTGCCCGAAAAGACCATATCAGTGCGGTCGGCAAGCGGAACTTCCTTTTCAATTGTCTCCACACTTTTGTCAATATTTGTAGATTCACCCGTGAGTGAGCTTTCATTTACCTGTAAAGAATAGTTATTTATTATTCTTCCGTCTGCAACAACAAGGTCGCCTGCCTCAAGCACAACAATGTCGCCGGGAACGATGTTTTCTGAATCAATTTCAATTTTTCTTCCGTCACGGATTACCTTTGCAGAGGGTGACGAAAGCGATTTAAGGCTTTCAAGTGACTTTTCTGCCTTGACATGCTGAACCGTGCCGAGAATAGCGTTAAGTGTGATTACCGCAAAAATTACGATTGTGCTTTCAACACTTCCCGAAAACATTGAAACGATTGCCGCAATTATAAGGATTATTACCATAAGGTCGGCAAACTGACTTAAAAACACCTGAAAAACAGATTTCTTTTTGCTTTCTTCAAGCACATTTTTTCCGTGTTTTTCAAGAAGGCTGTCAGCCTGTTGTGACGAAAGTCCTTCGCTTGTGACACCGAGCTTGTCAAGAGTTTCGCTCTCGGTCAACTGATACCAATTTTTCATAATTTTCTCCTCCGTTCGGATTGCAGAATACAGACGACTGAAAAAGGCAAATAAAAAAGACCTTTATTGCAAGGTGCAACTCACCCTACAATAAAAGTCTTGTCCTTTAAGATATAACCGATACCGAAAACGGTATGTACTGACGATTAATATCACAGATTATCTGCGAACTACTCCCCTTTATCTGCAACCATTCTATCAAATTTATTCCTCATTGTCAACAGAATTTTCCGAAATTTTGTTGATATCATCATTTTCGGCAACAATTTCATCTGTGACAAGGTGTCTTTTGCGTTTTTTGGGTTTACTGCAGGTTGCAAATATTATGCCCAAAAATGCAAGAAAAGCACCGCTGCATGAAAAGACTGCGGAGAAATACGGGCGTTCAAGAGCATATGCAACAATTGTTGCAACAATGAAAAGCACTGCGGCAACAAGCATTAATATAAAAGCGGTTTTGTAAAGACCGTTCATTTTTCTTTTCATAATCAGTCACCAAGATTGTTTGCAATGTTTGCAAAATCTTCAAGTTTAAGCTGTTCCGCCCTTGCATTCAGAGGAACGGAAGAATTATCAAGAATTGCGTTGACCTCTGCCTTTGGCAAAGAAAGTCCCGATGCAAGAGAATTTGAAAGTGTTTTTCTTCGCTGTGAAAAGGCGGCTTTTACAACTTTAAAAAACTTCTTTTCGTCATCAACCTTCACAGGCGGCTCTTTGAGAACGTTAAGCCTTAAAACCGCCGAATCAACCTTTGGAGCAGGCATAAACGAGCCTGCACTAACCGAAAACAGCATTTCGGGTTCTGCGTAATAGTTGACCGATACCGTTACCGCGCCGCTTGCACGGGAACCCACCTCAGCACAAATCCGCTGAGCCGCCTCTTTTTGAACCATAACCGTGATTGCACAAATCGGCAGTCTGTCCTCAAGCAATTTCATAATTACGGGAGATGTGATGTAGTACGGAAGATTTGCGCACACAACAACATCCATGCCCTTAAATTCTTCTTCAATCAGCTTGTGCAAGTCAATTTTCAAAATGTCATCGTTTATAACTTTTACATTGTCGTGTTCGGAGAGTGTTTCTTCAAGAACGGGAAGAAGTCGCTTGTCAAGCTCAACTGCGACAACCTTGTCGGCAAGTGAGCAAAGCTCTGTTGTGAGAACCCCTATTCCGGGACCGACTTCGATTACGCCAACTCCCTCTCCGGCGCCCGAAAGCTCTGCCATTCTCGGACAAACTGACGGGTTTATAAGGAAATTCTGACCGAGTGACTTTGAAAAAGTAAAGCCGTGTCTTGAAAGTATATTTTTGATTGTACCTATATCTGATAATTTTTTCATCTTAATATGCGAAGCCCTTTCGGATATTTATTTTTCAGTCTTGAATTTGACGCTTTGCCAAAGCCTGTTGTGATTCCGTTTACGCAGACAGCCGTATAACCTTTGACATCCTGTGACACAGCAATTTCCTCACCGTGAAGATACGCTGCAATTTCTTTACTGTTCACATCAAAATCAACTGCGGATTTACAGTTTTCCTTTTTAGCTGCCGTAAATGCGCTGTGATGCGGTTCGATTCTGTTCTTGACAATTTCGCCGAGAATAACTCCCGCACGGAGAATCTGCAAGCCTTTTACATCAAAATTATAATTCTGTGGAAGAACTATAATTTTATCCTTTATAACCTCAATATTTTCACCGAACGGTCTGTCGATAAAAATACTGTCATAAAAATCAAAAATTTTCGAGTCAATTTTATTATTCTTATTAGGAATATTATAATTAGAATACGGCTCGCCCTTTTTTTGAAGCTTGGCGGCAAAATGTCCTTCTCCGCCGTCCATCGGGAAAATTCTTCTCGCATAATCAAGCGTAGGTCTGCCGAATGTTACGCCCGAATCAACAAGTTCAAAATCGGGATTTTCTGTAAGGAACCGAGAAATTACGCCCTCGTTTTCTTCCTTTGAAAAAGTACAGGTTGAATAAACCATATATCCGCCGTTTTTCAGGGCCTCCTTTGCACTGTTAAGAATCAAAAGCTGACGGGCGGCACAACTCTTTACATGCTCAATGCTCCATTCACGCTCCGCATCATTCTTGCGGAACATTCCCTCACCGCTGCAGGGTGCGTCAACGAGAATCCTGTCAAAACGGTTTTCAAGCCTTTTGCAAAGTTCATCGGGACGGCAGTTTGATACAACTGCGTTTGAAATTCCCATTCGTTCAATATTTGATAAAAGAATATTCGCTCTGCTTCTTACAATTTCATTGCTCCACAAAAGTCCTGTTCCGTTAAGTTTAGCGCCGATTTGCGTACTTTTTCCGCCCGGAGCGGCACACAAATCAAGGACATAATCGCCCTCATGAACATCAAGCATTGTAACTGCCGAAGTTGCAGACGGTTCCTGAACATAGAACGCTCCTGCATGGTGCAGAGGATTGTTGCCGATTGACTTAACATCGGACGGAATATAGAAACCCTCATCGCAAAACGGAGTTTTATTAAGTTCAAAATCAAGAAGTGAACAAAGCTTTTCGGGCGAACATTTTAAGGTGTTGACACGAAGTCCCTTTATAAAATCGTCGCTGTTGTAAAATTTTAAAAATTTGTCAAATTCATCACCCAGAAGTGATTTCATTCGCAATAAAAAATCATTCATGAATAAACAAGCCTTTTCGGGTTAATAATAGTTTTGTAAAGGAGGTGTTGAAATGAATTTCAATCAGAATCGGAACAACAATCAGAACAAGAACGAGCAGAACAGCCAGAATAAGAATCAGAACAACAATCAGAATAAAAATCAGCAGAACAGCCAGAACAAAAGTCAGAACAATTGCAGATGATTACATTCTGAAGTTCTCCCAAGCCGTGTCTTTTGATGCGGCTTTTTTCTTTACAGGAATTAATAGCCGTATTCTTCGCCGATGATAATAACCTTGATTCTGTCAATATGTCTTTGCTGAGCAGATACCACATAGTTACAGCATATTCTTGTGTCACCGTGACAACCGTCACAGAGCTCGGGATTTTCTTTTCTCAATGAAACACATTCGCCTGTTTTTCCGCAGGGGGTTTCAATGCCGAGTCTGATTGTATTCTGCGGAGCGGCAATTGTTTTAACTCTCTTGATTGCCTCGTCAATATCCTTTACGATTTTGTTGATACCGCATACAACGATAACGCTTTTCGGACCGTAAAGAAGTGCGGCAACACGGTTTGAGTTGCCGTCAACATTATAAAGCTCTCCGTTTTCGGTAAGAGCGTTTGTGCTCATAAAAAATGTGTCTGCCCTGAAAGTCTGACGGTAAACCTCTTCAACCTCGGGACGAGTCATTCCGGATGCGGAACGGTCAAGAAAATTGTAATCGGGTGAATTAATCATCTGATAAATTCCCGTTTCGTCAAGAGTTTTTGAACCTCCGCATGAAATTGTTTCGCCCTTTTTAATGAGTGTTTTTACAAGTGCCTGAGCCTCTTCCTTGTTTTCGCAAAAATAAGGTTTCATCTTGTTGCGTTCAAGATTTTTCATAACTTTCTCAACTTTTGCTCTCATTTCATCAGTCATAATAATTTCTCCGTTTCATAATTTCATAAAGCAATTAAGCAAGTTTTTGCATTAAATAATAGTTTTTTAAATGAACAATATCCGCCCCTACGCTTAAAATTCTGCCTACGGTTACAATCTGCTCACACATAATAATTGTGATATCATACACTTGCCAATATTTTCACCAAAATCATATGTAATCATTATACAATACAAATTGAATTTTGAAAAGAAAATTATTTGTCAACAGCACAGGTTTTGCGAATAAAATGATAAGAGATTAATTTTAGGAGAGATTTTATGCCGTCAGTTTATCTTTCACCGTCATTGCAGGAGTACAACCCTTATATTGACGGAGGAAATGAAGAATATTATATGAATCTTATTGCAGATGCCATAGAGCCTTATTTGAGGGCAAGCGGAATTGATTTTAGGCGAAACGATCCCGATATGACGCTGAGTCAGGCAATTGCAGATTCAAACAAGGGAAATCACGATTTGCACCTTGCAATTCACAGCAACGCCGCTCCAGAAGGCTCGGCAGGCAGATACACGGGTGCGGACATTTACTACTATCCGACAGGCAGTAACGGCAAGCGTTTTGCTGAAATTCTGCAAAAGAATTACAAGGATATTTATCCCGAACCGAACGATGTTGACATAATCCCCACCACCTCACTTGCAGAAGTAAGGCGGACAAAATCACCGTCGGCATTGATTGAGGTTGCATATCACGATAACCCCGAAGAGGCTCAGTGGATTAGGGACAACATTAATACAATCGGCAGAAATCTTGCAAAATCAGTTGCCGAGTACCTTAATGTGCCGTTTGTAGAGCCGTAATTTAATTCTGACAAAGAATAAAGGTCAACACAATTATGTGCTGACCTTTTGTTTTTCATCAAGATATGCGTTTAAAAATGATGACGCAAGGCTGTTTTGCAGGATATACTGCCGAGCTTCATCACGAGTAAACCACTTGTATGAGTCGATTTCATTATTTGGGTGAAGTTCACGGTCATCTTCTACAAATGCCGTAAAATTGCACATCAGCGTGTTTGACGGCTCATAGAACTTTGTACGGTTGAATTTTGCAGAAACAGCTGTCATTCCCGTTTCTTCTTTGATTTCACGAATTACAGCGTGTTCAAGTTCTTCGCCACGGTTGACATAACCGGCAACAAGCACATAAACAGGCTTTCCATACTGCTGAATCAAGAGGATTTTGTCGGTCTTTTTGTTTATGACAATCATACTTACAGCAACATTATAAAGCAGAAATCTGAACTGTTTGCAGGTCGTGCAGTAAGGCACAATGCCCTCGCCTTTAAGCTCTTTGTCAATAAGTTCCGTTCCGCATTCCTGACAAAATTTGTTCATTAGGTTGCTCCTTTGGTTAGTTTGTTTTGGTTATATAATCAAATAACTTCAATATCATTCATCTCAATACTGCCCCAGGCTTTTTGCCAGGTATTTTGGTATTTATCGGGTTTTCTTCTTCTAAAAGTCAAGCCGTCTGCAACTTCAAGCGTTTCAAATGGAGCGGCGGCGTTTTTTCTGCTGTAGAAAACATAGCGTGTATAGTATCCGCCACGGACTATTTTTGATACATCTATTTTCAAATTCGCCGTGTGAGTTTCACCCTTTTTCCCCGAATAGAAATTTTCAACCACAAAAGCTGTAACAGGATATCTTCGGTAGTCGCTCACTTCAACACGCAAGCAGAGATTTTCTATATCAGCCTTATTTTCCCATGTGAGTTCAAGCGAAATCTGCTCGTCATCATAGAACATATTATTCTCTTTGCCGTTATATCTGACAAATCGCAGACAAATGTCATTTCTGTCGCAATGGTGCTTATGCTCATTTCCGATATACTCAAGCGCTCTGAAATTCTCGTTTGCACTGCCGAGATAAATTTTTATCGCCTCTTCAACATCACCGTCAAAAACAATTTTGCCGTGGTCAAGGACAATGCACCTGTCGCAAAGGTCACGGATAGTGTTCATATTGTGAGAAACATAGAGAACCGTTCTGTCCTCTTCTGTTGCAAGGTCACGCATTTTCTTGATACACTTTTTTTGAAAATGCATATCACCGACTGCAAGAACCTCGTCCATAATCATAATTTCAGCGTCAAGATGTGCCGCAACCGAGAATGCAAGTTTTACGAACATACCCGATGAATAACGCTTTACCGGTGTGTCAATGAACTTTTCGCACTCGGAAAATTCTATAATACTGTCAATTTTTGAAGTAACTTCATCTCTCGACATTCCGAGAATTGCACCGTTGAGGTAGATGTTCTCCCTGCCTGTAAGCTCTCCGTGAAAGCCTGTTCCGACTTCAAGCATACTTGCAATTCTGCCTCTGAAACGCACTCTGCCGTCTGTCGGAGAAGTGATTCTCGAGAGAATTTTCAAAAGCGTTGACTTGCCTGCACCGTTAGCACCGATAATACCAATGCGTTCGCCACGGTTCACTTCAAGATTCACACCGTCAAGTGCAAGAAAGCTGTCACCTTTTGTGTACTGCATTACACCGATTCTCTGGTTAGGGTCTTCTTTGCCTCTCTTTTTTGCATACCAACTCTGCAAATCATGGCGGAGAGTTCCCGAACCGATTGCACCGAGTCGGTATTCTTTTGAAAGATTTTCAATTTTTATTACACAGTTCTCATTCATTTCTGTCATAGTATCAGACCGTATCTATAAAATTCTTTTCTACCTTATTAAAAACGATTATACCGAACACAAGCACAATTGCCGTAACAAAAATGCTAAGTATCAGATATTTCCAAGGAAATGTTCCGCTGCCGAGAAAACCGTAACGAAATGTTTCAACAAGCGGTGCAACAGGGTTTAAAAGTGCAATTGAACGAAATGGCGGTGGAACTTGAGAAACAGGATATACAACAGGGGTTATGTACATCCACAAGGTAACTCCGAATGAAACAAGCACACCGAGGTCACGGTATTTTGTTGTGACAGACGAAACAATCAGTCCGCAGCCTGAGCCCAACAGTGCCGATGAAAGCAAAATGAGCGGCATAAGCAATGCACAAAAATTAGGGTGAACATTTGAACCCGTAAACATATATATAAGCACGAGTATAAAAAACATAACGAAGTTAATTAAAAAGCCGATTGTGTTGTAGATTATGTTTGCACACGGCATTACAAGCCTTGGAAAATAGACCTTGCCGAACAGTCTTGCGTTGCCGAGAAAGGTTGACGAACTGCCGTTAAGACAGCTTGAAAAGAATGACCACAAAATGTTTCCTGACATAAAAAACAGAAACTGCGGCATTCCGTCGGTTGAAATATTCGCAATCATACCGAAAATTACGGTAAAAACAAATGTTGAAAGGAACGGCTTTATGATTATCCACAGCGGACCGAGTACGGTTTGCTTATAGGAATTTTTGAAATCACGCTTTACAAACAGCATTACAAGGTCACGATACTTCCAAACTTCACCGAGATTAAGCTCAAACAATCTGCGTTTCGGAGTAATTTCCGTTATCTCGTTATTTTTCAAGCCACTTCCCCCTTTTGTAGATATTTCATATACAAAAAATTTTATCATATTTATATTTTTGTGTCAATTCAGGTTGATTTGCAGAGATAATAATGCTAAAATTAAATTAACTTTATTTATGAAAGGAATTTAAAAATGACAAAAATCAAAAAGATTTCGGCAATTATGCTTGCCACAGTAATTCTCTGCACCTGCTTTTTAATCAGCGGTTGCGGCGGTAACACCGAGAGCAGTTCTGCTGAAAAAGCAACTTCTGCAGTTTCAAACGAGGAAACAACAAAAGCAAGCACAGACACAACCAGTTACAAGTCAAGCTACACAGCAATCATTGATGTTAAGAATTATGGCAAAATCAAGGTTGACCTCTACGAAGAGCTTGCTCCGATTACCGTTAAAAACTTTGTAAGCCTTGCAAAAGACGGCTTTTATGACGGTCTTACTTTCCACAGAATCATCTCAGGCTTTATGATTCAGGGCGGTGACCCAAAGGGTGACGGCACAGGCGGCAGTAAAAAAACAATCAAGGGCGAATTCGCTCAGAACGGTGTTGAAAACAACCTTTCACACACAAGAGGCGTTATCTCAATGGCTCGTTCAAACGATCCCGACAGTGCAAGTTCACAGTTCTTCATTGTTCAGGCTGACAGCACACATCTTGACGGTCAGTATGCAGCATTCGGCAAGGTTACCGAGGGTATGGACATTGTTGATAAAATCTGCGAGGACACACCTGTTACAGATTCAAACGGTACTGTTGAAAAAGCAAATCAGCCTGTTATCAACTCAATCAAGATTGAGGAAAAATAATGAACGGTATAACTGTTCTTGTTGATGCAGATGCCTGCCCCGTTGTAAAATCAGTTGAGAGAATTGCAAAAAGTCACAATGTTTCAGTTGTTCTTTTATGCGATACAAACCATATTCTCAAATCCGATTACAGCGAGATAAAAATTATCGGTGCAGGTGCAGACGCAGTTGATTTGGCGCTTGTCAATCTTTGCAAAAAGGGCGACATTGCGGTAACTCAGGATTACGGAGTTGCGGCACTTGTGCTTGGAAAAGGTGCATACTGTATTCATCAGTCGGGAAAAATTTTCTCGGATGATAACATAGGCGGTCTGCTTATGGACAGGCACCTTGCCAAAAAGGCGAGAATGTCAAATGGCAAGCATCACATTAAAGGACCGAAAAAGCGTACAAAACAAGATGACGAAAACTTTGAAAAAAGCTTTGAGTCTTTGCTTGTAAAAGCGTTAAATAATTCTAATCAGGAATAATAATTTTTCGGCATATACTTGAAATGCACAGAAATGTGTGCTACAATAATCGTAGTCAAAATGATGTAATTAGTCCATTGGGCAAAACGAAACCCTCGAAGTCGGTAGCTTCGAGGGTTTCTTCATAGGTTGGCTGTTGAAGTTACTATCTATCCAACCACTTGCAAATGCAGTAGGCAACTACACTTGCTCCAACAGATAGTAAAAATGATGTAAACCGCTCAAATCCTGCAGGAAAGAGTCAACAGCAAAATCAGTATATCACATTTGTTGAAATGTGTCGATATATTTTGACACTCATTTACAAACAGAACACCCCGAAGAGTCAAATCTTCGGGGTGTTTTATGTTTTATTGTCAGAATTTTCTCAAATGTATGCTCAGGCAAAGTAGCCTATGAACAATTCACTCTATCTTCCGAACACACCTATTAAATATTCACTTTTCATTCTTCACTTACAACAACATCAGTTGGTTCTGTTGTTCTCACTTTTTTCTGATATGTGTCAATATTGAAAATGCCGAGGTTTTGTTTCCATTTTAAAATTCGTTTTACGGATGCGTCAACCTGAGATTCCGGTATTTCACCGTTTTGAACAGCTTCAAGAACTGCGGGATACTGGGTTTCAACAGATGAGCAACAGAGCAAATCATTACCGCACTTTGCGGCTGTAACTGCCGCCGCTTCATCGCCTGTAAATTCCGTGATTGCGTCCATAATCAAATCATCGGTCATAATTACGCCGTCAAATTTGAAGTCATTTCTTAAAATGTTGTGTACCTTTTGTGAAAGAGAAGCCGGATACTCGCCGTCCATACAGTTCACAATGTTGTGTGAAACAAGAATACAATCGGCACCTGACTCAATTCCCTGATAAAACGGCTTAAAATCTGTATTTTCAAATTCCGAATATTCACGGTCATCATAGGCAATTCCCGTGTGTGTATCGCTGTTATTGCCGTAACCCGGAAAATGTTTCAAAACCGTGCCGAGTTTTTTAGCCTTGCTTGTTTCAACAACGGTTCTTACATACCTGTCCTCCATATCAACATCCGAGCTGAAAGAGCGGTCGTACATAAAGCCGTATTCGTTAGAAGTCATATCGCAGACAGGTGCCATATTGACATTTATTCCGAGTGAAAGCAGTAAATCCGCCTTATCGTTTGCGTCCTGTTCAATTGCATCCCAACCACCGTTTGAATAGGTATCTTTCGGTGAAAGGAACGGAGTTTCTCGAAGATTAGGATTACTGCTGACACGCACAACCGTTCCGCCCTCTTCATCAACACCGATTAAAAGCGGAATATCAGCCTCGTCCTGATAGCTTTGAATATCGTTAATAACTTCATCTTTGGTTTTTCCGTTAAAATCTCTGCCAAACAAAATATATCCGCCTATGTTGTACTCACTGACTTGCTTAACAGCATCTTCATCAGGACAACGGACATAGAACATCTGCCCTACCTTTTCCTCAAGGGTCATATTAGAGATGAACTTGTCAAGCTTTTGGTCATTGATTTCTTCTTCCGACATTGTGGTCGGCTGAACGGTTGTCTGCTCAGTTGTCTGCGATTGTTCCGGCTGACTGTTGCTGTTTGCACAAGCCGACATTAAAAATACCATACATAATGCAAGCAGAGCAGATGAAGTAATTTTTATGGTATTGCTAAATTTTTTCATAAATACCTTACGCTTTCTGCGTTTTTGACTGAACACTTTTTGTTACATAAACAAGACATTTCACCGTTACACCGTTTGCTGTGGTACACGATACGGTTGTTTTGCCTGTTTTATTGGCGGTAATTTCTCCGCTGCTTTCGTCAACCGATGCAACATTCGGGTTAGATGACGAATATTGCATTTTGCAGGTTGCCTCGCCGTCTGCAACGGAAAAATTCAGTGAACCTGATTTTCCCTCTAATAAGGACATTTTCTTTCTGTCAAAGCTGACTGCCATTGCCGGCAATTTTACATCTACGCTGACATTCTTCACCTTACCGTCAGAGGTCAGTACGGTAATTACCGTATCACCAACACCTGTTGCCACAATGTTTCCGTTTTCATCAACCGATGCAACAGATGGATTACTGCTTGAGTAGCTCATTGAGATACTTCCCCTCAACTCGGTAATTTCACTGTCAAGGGTATATGTTTCAAAAAGCCCCATTGAAAGCTCGGTTGTCGGAACAATAAGTTCAGATTTGCTCTGCGCAACCTCATTGAGCTTTTCGGCAACGGCAGGTCCGTATATCTTCATATTAGCATATGCAAGCGGATGAATTCCGTCGCCTTTTTTGGTCGTTGTATTATATTTAAAATACTGGGTAGTGATTTCGCTGTTATCATCAGTAAGTTCTGTTTCTTCGGAAAGGTCGATATACGGAATATCCCATTTATCAAGAATATTTTTAATCAAAGCCCAATACTGCGACTGTTTTATTCTTGTTGAGCAATCGTGACATAGTACAAAGAGTTTAATTGAATCTTTATAATTCTCATCAAGAAAATAACAGATACTTTCCAATGCTCCAGCCGTTGTATATTCGTCATACTTCCCCGACTTATTATTTTTGTCGGTCATTGAGCCGATTTTTACATTCTTGAACAGGTCATTAAAACCTCCGTCAAGCAGAATAACATCATAGTTGCCTTTCATTTCACGGACACGCTCAAGTATACTTCTGTGGTCTGTACCGATAAAATCTTTTCTTACTGCAAGAGTTGTACCGGGTGCGGCTTTGTTAGTCATTGTCATATTATATTTTTCGGCAACATAATTACAGAAAGAATATGTTGAATTGCCCATTGTGTCAGTACCTGAACCATAGGCAACGCTGTCACCGTCACAATACATTGTTCTGCCCGAAAGGTAGTCGGGTGCAATATACAATGCCTTTGCACACGGAAAAAGGTTTTTGCAAAATTCATTTCCGACAGCCTGCAAAATCAAATTAACATCGTTTTCGGTAATTTTTCCGTCATCGTCAACATCAGCTGCAGTGAGCTGTTCTTCTGTCGGGATACTGCCGATAAGGCTCTTGGCAAGCTTAGCATCACCGGTATCTACTTCACCGTTGCCGTCAACATCGCCATAGGTTACTCCGCCTACAGAAAGAAAGTCAAGTGAATTATCGTCGCAATACTTTTCTGCGGTAGTGCCTGTGTATCCCTCAAGTGTAAACGCTGAATCAGTTGTGTACTGCTGTGTGCTGATTGTTTGCTTGCTGTAGATGTCAAAAACACCTGCCTTAGTCGTACAGCTTACTGCAAAAGAATCGTCACAAATCTGCGTTACAGACATAGGAATGCTCACGGATTTAAGACTTTTGCAGTTCATAAAAGCACCGTAACCAACCGTTTTCAAGCCAAAATTAAGATTGACTTTTTCCAAGTTTTTACAGCCGTAAAAAGCCCACCACTTGATATTTCTGACAGTACTCGGAATTGTCACTTCCTTAATTTTAGCAGAATAAAAGGCTGTTCTGCCGATTGAAGTGACAGGCACGGATTTTATGCTGTCGGGAATTGTTACAAAGCTGTCTTTGCCTGTATATCCGCAGATTTCTGCAGTGTTGTCATCAAGCATTTTGTATTTAAAATTTTGATATGTAAATTCATCAGTTGCAGCAAAAGCAGTTGTGCTTACACCTGCAACCGATGAAAAAATAATCATTGTTGAAAGTAAAAGAGAAAGTGTCTTTTTAATTTTTTTCATCAAATTGCTCCATAAATCAATATCTATTACATTTTACTACAAAATGCAACATTTTGTAAATAGGCAAACAACTTAGAATTACCAAAAATAAAAAAACAGAGGAATAACATTGAAAGCAATTCAAAAGACTGCTTTCAGTAAACCTCTGTACCCATCGTAAAATATTAAAAATAAATCAGCCTGCAAGCACAAGCGGAAGTACCTCTCCTCTGTCAATATGAAGCACCACTGAAACCTCATCGCAAACCATTTTTTCAGCCTCTTTAAGAAAACGCTCGTCACTCATATGAAGCCTTCTGCCCTTTTTAAGCTGGAGCTTGCTGTGAAAGTGCATTCTTCTGATCAATTCAACCAGCTTTTTGCAATCGCCGCCTGCAATAATCTCCTTAAACTTTTCACATCTTTCTGACTTATTGTCAATCCAAATTTCGTTATCGGTTTTCTGCGATAAAATACTCTTAATTTCATCGGAACTCAGCACATCACGCATTTTTGAAACAAGCTGTTCATTATGCGTAGGAACAAAAAGTGTTGAAGACTCCGAACAAACAGGCTTTAAAACATAGTATTCAACAGAAACTTTTCCGATTTTTTTTGTTGTAATTTCCGTAATTTCACAAACACCGTTTGCACCGTAAAGAACAACCTCGCCTACCTCGTACATATTCTCACCATCCGTAAATTGATTTGTCATATTTATTCGATAAACACTAATGCTTACGGTAATATTCTACCACTTTTTCCAAAAATATGTTATAGGCAAAATTACCGAATTTGACAATTTTTTTACCGCGAGAAATTAGATTATATTTTAAAACAACCAAATTTTGTCAGTATACAGGGATAAATGAAGCATTTTAGTGATGCAACGCTCTTCAGAGGATTACCATAATATACTCAGATGTAATATGTCATTTTTTATTATACTGCCATCACGAGTTTGAAACTGCAGATTGCCAAAAAGTGAAATGACCGACAATAAATGTCGGCCATTTTCGGGGTATATTGGGTTATAGAAGGAATATATCATAATTTAACGAAATAAGCATTGAATACAGAAAAAAACAAGAAAGAACTTTTCATGACTAATTTCAAAACTCCAAAACAAATTACCTAAAAACGAATCTGTTCCAATGCTTATTTCGTGAGCATCAACTGTGTTTATATTGTACTACAAATTCGTCAAATAATTCAATTGCATTTGCAACGGAATAAAATCTCAAGTGTAAAATATGTTATGACTTTTTTATCTAATTGTTACAAAAATAACAATCTCTACCTTTACAAAACAAAATTTGCAATAGCTTCAGAGTACAATGATTTTATGTATACAAGCTGCAAGCCGTTTACCTGTGTTTTACGCAAGAATTTCATCGGCAAGCTGTTCAAGCTGAGAAATGTTTTCTTCTTTCACAGCCGAACGAATTGTTACAACTGTAGGACAAATTTCAACATTTTTCATTTCTTCAAGATACGCTCTCATTGTCTTTGCCGCCGAAGGAGCCCAAGAGCCGTTTTCAACCATGGCAACCTTTCTGTTCTTATAGCCCTTGATTTTGAGGTGATGCAGAAAATCGTTCATTATCGGGAACACGCTGCCGTCATAGCTTGGTGCAATAACAACCATTTTGCTGAAACGGAAAGCGTCCTCAATATCTTCTGCAAGGTCAGTGCGAGAAAGGTCTGCAATTGAAACTTTTTTGTCAGTCTTTGTCTTTACAATCTCGCAGAGCTTTTCAGCGGCTTTAGCTGTGTTGCCGTGAACAGAACAGTACGCAATAAATACACCGTCGGTTTCAGGCTCATACTTGCTCCAAGTATCGTAAAGACCGATGTACCAACCGAGGTTCTCGTCAAGTACAGGACCGTGAAGCGGACAGATTTTCTGAATATCAAGCTTTAAAGCTTTTTTGAGAAGATTCTGAACCTGTACACCGTACTTACCACAGATGTTAAAGTAGTATCTTCTTGCCTCGCAAGCCCAGTCATCTTCCTGAGCGTCAAGAGCACCGAATGTACCGAAGCCGTCAGCTGAGAAGAGAACCTTTTCTGTGCTTTCGTAAGAAACCATAACTTCAGGCCAGTGAACCATAGGAGCCATTACAAAAGTGAGTTTGTGCGAACCGAGTTCAAGCTCGTCACCCTCTTTGACCGTAACTGTTTTGTCAGCAAAATCAAAATCAGGGAAAAATTGCGGAAGCATTGAGAAAGTCTTTGCATTGCCGACAAGTTTCATTGACGGATATTTATCGGAAACAACCTTGATATTTGAAGCGTGGTCGGGTTCAAGGTGGCTGATTACGAGATAATCGGGAGTTCTGCCGTTAAGCTCTCTGTCAAGATTTTCAAGCCATTCGTCAGTCTTTCTCTTGTCAACCGTATCCATAATTGCAACTTTTTCATCAAGAATGAGGTATGAATTGTAAGAAATTCCGTTGGGAACAAGATACTGACTTTCAAAAAGGTCGATTTTCTTGTCATCAACGCCAATGTATTTTATAGAATCGGAAATTTTAACCTGCATTGTAATTCTCTCCTTTATAAATCTGTGTCCGTTTTTGTAGGAAATTTTTGTTAAGCTAATTATACTATGTTATTCTGTTGAAATCAAGATGATAATTATATTGAATACAAATCACATATTGAGTACTTAATTTATTTCTTAATCAAATTACCCTCTTGTATTATAAATGGCAGCTAGCCGTGCAGGCGTCAAATGAACGCTCCTACAGTTGTGCATAAAGTTTATCCTTATATCAAACTATCAACTCAAGCATAATTTTCAATTTTCCACTTTCAATTTTCAATTAAAAAAAGTCCCTTTCAACGCATTGTGCAAATTGAAAGGGACTGATTATATAAAATTATTTCAGATTTTAAAGAAATTACTTTCTGTTGTTTCTGTTATAGCCACCTCTGCGGTCATTGTGAGGTCTGCGCGGACGAGCTGCTCTTTCTGCATCAAGGTCATTTTCAGGAACAAGACCGTCAACATCGATGAGAACCTGACGACGGGAAAGGTTAAGTCTGCCCTTATCGTCGATTTCCATTACCTTAACACGGATGATGTCACCAACATTAACAACATCTGTTACATTCTCTGTACGCTTAACATCAAGCTGAGAAATGTGAACAAGGCCTTCTTTACCCGGAGCAATCTCAACGAAAGCACCGAAGTCCATAATGCGAGTAACCTTACCGAGGTACATTGCACCCGGCTCAGGATCAACAGCGATTGTGTTGATGATTTCAATTGCACGCTTACACTTATCGGAATCAATACCCGAAACGAATACCTGTCCGAGCTCGCCATCTTCTTCGATATCAACCTTAACTTCACATTCAGCCTGAATCTCCTTGATAACCTTACCGCTCTTACCGATAACTTCGCTGATTTTGTCAGCAGGAATTGTTGTTGTGAACATCTTAGGAGCATATTTTGAGAGTTCTTCTCTCGGCTCTGCAATAGCCTTGAGCATTACTTCATCAAGAATGTAGTTACGAGCCTTGTGAGTCTTGGCAAGAGCCTCTTTAACCATTTCGGGAGTAAGACCGCTGATTTTGAGGTCCATCTGAATAGCTGTGATACCGTCATGTGTACCTGCTACCTTAAAGTCCATATCACCGAAGAAGTCCTCAAGACCCTGAATATCAACCATTGTCATCCAACGGTCGCCCTCTGTGATAAGACCGCATGAGATACCTGCAACAGGAGCCTTAATCGGAACACCTGCGTCCATAAGAGCAAGAGTTGAACCGCAGATTGAACCCTGTGAAGTTGAACCGTTTGAAGAAAGAACTTCTGAAACAAGGCGAAGTGCATACGGGAATTCTTCTACCGAAGGAATTACAGGAACGAGTGCTCTTTCTGCAAGAGCACCGTGACCGATTTCTCTTCTGCCCGGACCACGACTTGGCTTTGTTTCGCCAACTGAGTAGCTTGGGAAGTTGTAGTGGTGGATATATCTCTTTTCTGTTTCACCGTCAATGCCGTCAAGAAGCTGTTTGTCGGAAACAGGGCCGAGTGTTGCGATTGTGAGAACCTGAGTCTGTCCTCTTGTGAACATACCCGAACCGTGAACTCTCGGAATTACGCCAACCTCTGATGCGAGAGGACGGATATCGTCCATTCCTCTGCCGTCAACACGCTTCTGCTCATCAAGTAACCAACGGCGAACAATGAACTTCTGTGTCTTATAAAGGCACTCGTCAATAAGAGCTTCGCTTTCGGGATAAATCTCATCAAATTTCTCGTGAACTGCCTCATAGATAGGCTTGAGTCTTTCGTCACGAATTCTCTTATCATCTGTATCAAGAGCAACCTTAACATCTTCTTCTGCAAATGCCTTGATTGCCTCAAACATATCATGGTCGGGTTCAAGGCTTGCAAACTCAAACTTAGGCTTGCCGATTTCAGACTTGATTTTCTCAATAAAGCTGATAATCTTCTGGTTAGCCTCGTGACCTGCCATAATAGCGTTGTACATATCGTCATCAGATACACAGTTTGCACCTGCCTCAATCATAGCAATTCTTGTGCTTGTTGAGGCAACTGTTGTTGCCATCTGAGAAACCTTTCTCTGCTCCTCTGTCGGGTTGATGATGTACTCGCCGTCAATCATACCCACAGAACAACCCGAGATAGGTCCGTTCCACGGAACATCAGAAATTGAAATTGCAATTGAAGCACCGATCATGGCAACAATTTCAGGCTGACAGTCGGGATCAACGCTCATAACCGTACAAACGATTGAAACATCGTTTCTCATACTCTTATCAAAAAGAGGACGGATAGGACGGTCGATTACACGGCTTGTGAGGATAGCTTTTTCCGAAGGTCTGCCCTCTCTTTTGAGATAAGAACCGGGGATTTTGCCTACTGCGTACATCTTTTCTTCATAGTCAACCGAAAGTGGGAAGAAATCAACGCCCTCTCTTGGTTTTTCTGATGCTGTAACAGCAACATGAACTGTTGTGTCACCGTAGTGAACAAGACACGCACCGTTTGCAAGCTGTGTCATCTTGCCTGTTTCAACCTTTAAAGGTCTGCCGGCAAATTCTGTTTCAAATACTCTGTATTTGTCGAATGTCATAAGTCGATTCATTTTAGTAAAATCCTTTCCGAAACATAAGTTTCACATTTTAAATAAAGTTCAAATTTATTCAAACGGGATTTTACGCCGATTTAGCAATAAAACCATTAAACAAAACTGACAAACACACAAAAGCATATGTTATTTAATCGTTTTACCGCTAAAAAACAGCAAATAAAAATCCCGCAGAAAATCGAATTTAGGGCAAGCTTTCGCTTGCCCCTGTGTACTTAAAAAATTACTTACGGATACCGAGTCTTGCAATGATAGAACGATATCTTTCAATGTCTACCTTTGTGAGGTAAGCGAGAAGGCTTCTTCTCTGACCAACCATCTTGAGAAGACCTCTTCTGCTGTGGTGATCCTTCTTGTGAACCTTGAGGTGCTCGGTAAGGTCATTGATTCTCTTTGTAAGAAGAGCAATCTGAACCTCCGGAGAACCTGTGTCGCCTTCGTGAGTTGCGTACTCAGCCATGATAGCCTGCTTTTCTTCTTTAAGCATTAAAAATTCCACCTTTCAAAAATAGTCGCCAACATCTCAGGGCAGGGCTGTGAAAATCCGATAAACGGCATAATCCCTGTTCCGAGACACGGTCATCTGTTTTATATTATCACAATCAGAGTCAAAAGTAAAGTGTTTTTTACAAAATCTTCTTTCCTTTTTCATTGTAAAGCATATCTATATATTCACAAATCTTTTTCTGATCTTCTTTTGACATTGAACGGTATCTTGCAATGATTGCTCTTTCGGGCAGAGTAAGTACATTGAGCGTCATATCGCCGTCAGCAACTCTTCTTTCAAAATAATCCCTGCTGTCAAGGATTGAATTATAATCTATTCCGAACATCTTCACGATTTTTCCGAGAAGCTCATGGCTTGGCTCAGAAACACCTGTTTCATATTTGGTATATGTTGTGCGGTTTATATTAAGAGCGTCAGCAACCTGCTGTTGAGTCAGTCCGCACTGAATTCTGTAATAACGCATTCTTAGTCCGACCGATGCATCAATATTACTGCACTTTCTTTTTGGCATCTGCTGCACATCCTATCACAAAGTATTTCCACTATAGTATATATTGTGTTACAATTATAGTACTTTTAATTTTATTATTCTACAAATGTGATAACACTTCACCAGACAAAAAATGTCACTTTTTTTGTGCAAAATTCTTTATTTTATATAATGAAAGTATAAAATCATTTTATTTGCTCTTTTTTAAAGACTGCTGTCAGTCAAAAAACTAAATCAAGTTTAACTTTTATCACCTACTTTTTACTAATTGCTATTGAAATATCGGAATAATTGGTGTATAATCGTGTAGTCGAATTTTTGTTATGCAAAGACATAATAGAACTGCATTAGCATTATATTATGAAAAGAAAGCAATGTTTGTATTGCTCACACTGCCTTACATATTATATGTTAAACAGTATTCGTATTAAAAAATAAAATATGCTGGAGTAGCGCAGTTGGTAGCGCAACTGATTCGTAATCAGTAGGTCGAGGGTTCAAGTCCCTTCTTCAGCTCCATAACAAAAACCGCATCAGAAAGCCGTTTTTAGGCTATTTGGTGCGGTTTTTATTTGCTTATTTTTACCGTAAAATATTGCGAAATATCGCATAATATTGCTTAAATTGTTAGTCAAAAAACTTCTGCAAAAAAGCACCCTGCGTTATGTAAGGTGCTTTACTTTGATAAGTCAACATTATTCTGTTATATCAGTTTTAGCAGGATTTTTAATCATTCTGCCGTTGACGAAGATGTAGTCATCATCGGAGTTTGCGTTTTCTACAGCTTCGGTTTCACGCTGTTCTTCTTCCTCGGTGAGGACATACTGCACATTATCGCCTGTAAAGTAGCCTACAGATTCCTGCACGCCTTTTGAGATTACGGAAACTATTATATAGGTTGCAGTCAGCGGATAGAAAATTACCGAAAGAGTGATTGCCAAAACAAGCATTGCACCTTTTGAATAGATTACTGCGAGGAATACTGCGAATGAAACTATGCCGACAAGGACAAGTGCAACTATATTGCGAAGAATTTTTCCGAATATTAGGAGAAGTGAATTCTTGTAGATGTCACGAAGTCTGAGTTCATATGTAATAGTCAGAAGCGGAACATAGAACAGCATTATGAGCATTGCAATTGAGAACACTATATATATGGTAAAGACAGAGCCGTAAACCACATCGATTTGAGCGAGTGTTCCGTAGTAGAGGATTGCAAAGAATGAGCAAGCTACAATGAGGTAGGCTATAAATCCGTTGAAAATTGATTTCTTCAGATTTTCACGAAATGCCTGCACAAATGTCTTAAAAACATTGACATCTTCTTTTTCAACGGAGATTTTGCGAATTACCATTACAAGTCCGGAATAGAACGGCATTGCAGGAATTATTCCCAAGCTCCACAATATTACATTGTTAAATCCCGACAAAAAGCTAATGAGGATAAATATTCCGGAAAATACGGCAAACGGAATTGAGTACATCAGTCCCGCAAATAACAGCTTAGGAAATCGGGTAAAAAATCGTGCAAGGGATGATTGATTAAAATTTTTCATAATTGCTGAATTAACCTTCTTAAAAACAAATTTGACATAATTTTAGCACAAAGCGCTTGTCATTTTCAATAGAATGACCATATTTGACAGGTTACAATATTGTAACTTTAATGTTACTCTAATATTTCTTATTTGACAAATAAGTCACAAAACTCAGATAATATGCGGTTGTTTTTTGTTTGATTTTGAAATTACATTTGGTCAATACCTTCGTTTTAACTAATCACAGAGAAAATTTTTAAAAAAATCTATTGTATTTTCATAAATAGTGTGTTATGATTGTGGCAACAGAGAGAACAAAGAATGTTGTTCTCTCGCCAATATCCGGGTTTAGCGGATAAATATTTTTTAATTAAGGTGAAAGCTATGAAAAAATCAACATTCAAAAGAGCTGCAGCTCTTGCAGTTGCAGGTATGATGACTGCTACTGCTCTTGCAGGCTGCGGCGGTTCTTCATCATCAGGTTCATCAAAAGATGATTCAAGTGCAGCAGGCAACGCAAAAAACGGTAAAGTTTACTACCTTAACTTTAAGCCTGAGCAGGACAAGGACTGGCAGGCTCTTGCTAAGAAATACAAGGAGGAAACAGGTGTTGAGGTAACTGTTAAGACAGCTGCCGAGGGTACTTATGAGTCAACACTTACAGCAGAGATGGACAAGGACAACGCTCCTACACTCTTCCAGGTTAACGGTCCTGTAGGTCTTGCTAACTGGAAAGATTATTGTGCCGACCTCAGTTCATCAGAAATTTACAATCAGCTTACTTCAAAGGATTATGCTCTTGAAGAAGACGGCAAGGTTTACGGTATTGCTTATGTAATTGAAACATACGGCATTATCTACAACAAGACTCTTCTCCAGAAGTATTGCGATTCTGACTTTGCTTCGGTTAAGAAGATTGAAGACATCAACAGCTTTGAGAAGTTAAAGACTGTAGCCGATGAAATCCAGAAGAATAAGGATAAGCTCGGCGTTAAGGGTGCGTTCACATCAGCAGGTATGGATTCTTCATCTGACTGGAGATTCAAAACTCACCTTGCTAACCTTCCTATCTACTTTGAGTACAAAGATAAGAACATCAAATCAACAGACGCTATCGAGGGTAAATACCTTGAAAACTATAAGAACATCTGGGATCTCTACATCACAGATTCAACATGTAAGCCTGCAGACCTCGCAAGCAAGAAGGGTACAGACGCTGAAACTGAGTTCACATCAGGCGAGGCAGTATTCTTCCAGAACGGCAGCTGGGAATATTCAACAGTTACAAAAGCCGGTATGAAGGACGACGAACTCGGCATGCTCCCGATTTACATCGGCGTAGGCGATGAAGCTAATCAGGGTCTTTGCACAGGTTCAGAGAACTACTGGTGTGTAAACAACAAGGCAAGTGCTGACGATCAGGCAGCTACTCTTGAATTCTTGAACTGGTGTGTAACAAACGAAACAGGTACATCTGCTCTTGCTGACGATATGGGATTTGTAATTCCTTTCAAGAATGCTAAGGAAGCAACCAATGTATTTGTTAAGATTGATAACGAACTCACAGCAGCAGGCAAAACTCCTGTAAGCTGGAACTTCACAACAATGCCAAGTGAAGATTGGAAAAACGGTGTTGGCACAGCTCTTACACAGTATGCAGCAGGTACAGGCGACTGGGATGCTGTTAAGACTGCATTCGTACAGGGTTGGAAAACAGAATATGCAAAGGCTAACGGCTGATTGTAAAATTTCTGTTTTAATTTAACAGGTTCGGTAGGGGGGCGGCATTCCGCTCCCCTTTCTTATGAACGGAAAGGCAAAATATTATGTTTAGAAAACCTAAAAGAAAAATTTATTTTCTGATATTTGTTCTTCCCACTCTGGCTGCTTTCCTTATAGGTTTTGTATATCCGTTCTTTAACGGCATTTACCTTTCATTCTGTAAATTCAGAACAACAAGCGATGCAGTATTCATCGGGTTCGGAAACTATGTCAAGGCCTTTCAGAATGAGGGCTTTTTACATTCATTCTGGTTCACAGTTGTGTTTGTTATAGTATCTGTTATACTCATTAACCTCATTGCGTTTTTTGTGGCGTATGCACTCACGCTCGGAATCAGGGGTTCAAATGTATTCAGAACTGTTTTCTTTGTTCCTAACCTTGTAGGCGGTATCATTCTCGGCTACATCTGGCAGTACATTTTTAACGGTATTCTTCAGTATTACGGAACAAACCTTGCGCTTAACGCAAACTTCGGCTTCTGGGGACTTGTAATTCTTATGTGCTGGCAACAGGCAGGTTATATGATGATTATTTACATTGCCGGTTTCCAGAGCGTGCCTCATGATCTTTATGAGGCGGCTAAAATTGACGGTGCAGGCAAAAGGCAGCTGCTTACAAATGTTACATTGCCTATGATGATGCCTTCTATCACAATCTGCACATTCCTTACACTTACAAACTCATTTAAGCTGTTCGACCAGAACCTTGCACTCACAGGCGGTGCTCCCGGTATTGTGTCACAGGGAAGCGGTACAATGGTTTATCAGACAGAAATGATGGCTCTCAACATTTACAATACATTCTATGCAAACCAGAATTCTCGTGGCGTAGGTCAGGCTGAGGGTGTTATCTTCTTCGTAATTGTTGTTATCATTGCCCTTATTCAGCTTTACTTCACAAGAAGAAAGGAGGTTCAGCAGTAATGGCTAAAGTTGCAGCAAAGGCTAAAGATAGGCCTGTAAAGAAAAAACAAACCGCAGGAATGAGAATTTTAACAATCCTCTTCTCTATCGTATCAATCTTCTATGTTGCTCCTGTTTTCATTGTACTGATGAACTCCTTTAAGAGCAATGCGGCAATCAGCCGTGCAATCTTTGAATTTCCGAATGCAGACAGTTTTCAGGGCTTTCAGAGTTATATGACAGGTATGTTCCACGGCAACTATCCGTTCTGGAAGTCAATTGTATGGAGCTTCTTCATTACAATCGGCGGCGTTGTACTTATTCTCTTCTGCACATCAATGTGTGCGTGGTACTTACAGCGTTCAAACTCAATCATCTGTAAAATTATTTACTACTTCTGCATTTTCTCAATGGTTGTACCTTTCCAGATGGTAATGTTCACCCTCTCAAAGACAGCCGACAACCTCAAACTCACAACTCCATGGGGTATTTTGATTATATATCTCGGATTTGGAGCGGGTCTTGCGGTGTTTATGTTCTCGGGATTTGTAAAATCAATTCCTGTTGAAATTGAAGAAGCTGCCGATGTTGACGGTGCAGGTCCTTTGAGAACATTCTTCGGTATTGTTCTTCCGATTATGAAGCCTACTTTTATTTCGGTTGCAATCCTTGAAACAATGTGGATTTGGAACGACTACCTTCTCCCCTATCTTATTCTTGATATGGACTACAAGACAATTCCGATTCACATTCAGTACCTTAACGGTAGTTACGGTCATACAGACACAAGTGCTATTATGGCTCTTATCGTTCTGAGCATCGTTCCGATTATAATTTTCTACTTTGCTTGTCAGAAATACATCATCGAGGGCGTTGTTTCAGGCGCAGTAAAAGGTTAAATCTTTCTTTCATTTTATTTTCTAAAAACGGCTGTGTACATTATGTTACACAGCCGTTTTTTCTTGTGTTTTTTCTCTCGTGTAGACAGTTTGTATAATGCAAAACAAATTATCTACACGAATTGGGTACGGCGGCTCGCTATGCGAGATTGTTCTTTTATAGAATTATGTTGTATGCAAAAAATCGGGCAATCGTAATGACTGCCCGATATGCGGAAATTTTATGTGTTAACTTTTACCGTAAAAAATCAGATTGACTGAAGAACAGGCTCACCGTTTTCGGCTGTAAGGTGCATTGCTGTAACTCCGCCTACGCCTGCCTCAATCATTGCATTTGCGATTTTCTCCTCAACCTCTCTGCGAATTGTGTTTCTGAGGTCACGGGCGCCGCTTGCACCGTTGCATGACTTCTCTGCAAGGAGCTGACAAACCTTTTCGTCAAATGTGAACTTGATGTGCTTTTCTTCAAGAGTAGGTACATACTCAGAGAGCATAAGGTGTGCAATCTTTACAAAATCGTCCTTTTTAAGGCTGTTGAATACGATAACCTCGTCCACTCTTGCGATAAATTCGGGACGGAGGAACTCGGAAAGTGCCTTCATAACCTTTTCTTTTGAGGCATCTTCTTCAGTCTTGCCGAAGCCTAATGCGCTGTCCTTTGATGCAGAGCCGGCATTTGAGGTCATAATGATAACAGTATTTTCAAAGTTTACTGTTCTGCCGTGAGCGTCTGTAACTCTGCCCTCGTCAAGAATCTGTAGCAAAATATTGAGGACATCTGGATGCGCCTTTTCGATTTCATCAAAGAGGAGAACCGAATAAGGTCTGCGGCGAACTTTCTCCGTTACCTGTCCTGCCTCATCGTAACCGACATATCCGGGCGGTGAACCGATAATTTTAGAAACCGAATGTTTCTCCATAAATTCACTCATATCAAGTCTGATGAGTGTTTCGGGGGTATCAAAAAGTTCCTTACTGAGAACCTTTACAAGCTCTGTTTTACCGACACCTGTAGGACCTACAAAGATGAACGATGCAGGTCTGCGACGAGGTGAAATCTGAACTCTGCTTCTTCTGATTGCAGATGCAAGAGCCTTTACAGCCTCGTCCTGACCGATAATTTTCTTTTTAAGCTCATCCTCAAGGTTGGCAAGCTTTGAAAGCTCATTTTCCTTAATTCTTGATGCGGGGATGCCTGTCCAGAGTTCAATAACCTTGGCGATATCCTCCTCTGTAACCTTTGAAACGAGAGTTTCGGGGTCAATTTCTTTAAGGTCATTATCAATTCTTGCAAGGCTTGTGTTGACCTCTGCAAGCTGTTCGTAATTCACTTCATCAGCATTTGTGAGAGCATCTTTCTTGACAAGAAGTTTCTGTCTTTCGTCCTCAAGCTTATCGTGACGCTCCATATTCTTGTTGCGGAGAGCCGCACATGCACAGCTTTCATCGAGAAGGTCAATCGCCTTATCGGGGAGGAAACGGTCTGTTATGTATCTTTCGGAAAGTACAACCGTCTTGCGAACGATGTCATCGTCAACAATTACACGGTGATGTGCCTCATAATAGCCTTTTACACCTGCGATAACATCAATTGACTGGGCAATTGTAGGCTCACCGACCTTTACAGGCTGGAATCTTCTCTCAAGAGCCGAATCCTTTTCGATATATTTTCTGTATTCATTGAATGTTGTAGCACCGATAACCTGAACCTCGCCTCTTGAAAGAGCCGGTTTGAGAATGTTTGCGGCATTCATTGTACCCTCGTTATCGCCTGTGCCAACAAGGCTGTGAACCTCGTCAATGAAGAGAATAATGTTGCCGTTCTCCTTGATTTCGGAAACAAGTCCTTTGATTCTGCTTTCAAACTGACCTCTGAACTGAGTACCTGCAACAAGTGAGGTGAGGTCAAGAAGCTGAATTTCCTTATTTTTAAGTCTTTGCGGAACATTTCCTGCGGCAATGCGGAGAGCAAGTCCCTCTGCAATAGCGGTTTTACCTACACCGGGTTCACCGATAAGGCAAGGATTGTTCTTTGTTCTTCTTGAAAGAATCTGAATTACACGCTCAATCTCGCTGTCTCTGCCGACAATGCGGTCGATTTTACCCTCTCTCGCCTTGCGTGTGAGATCCTCGCAATAAAGATTGATGTGCTTTCTGTTCTTTTCTTTTTTCTCTTTTTTGCCCTTTTTATTATTATCCTGATTTGTCGCATTGTTGTTCTGTCCGCCGAACATACTGTTAAAAAATGCAGGGAATGCAGGTGCACCGTGAGAGAAGTCATCATCTTCGCTGCCGTCACCGTCTTTAGCGAAATCACCCATCTGCTCGGCAAGGTTATCCGCACCAAGCTGTTCCATAAGCTGCGACATATCGCCGTCACCCATACTGTTCATAAGAGTGTTCATCTGATCCTGAACATTTTCAAGGTCTTCGTCAGAAATACCCATTTTACTGATAAGATCCTCAACCGGCTTGATTCCAAGCTCTTTTGCACAGGTAAGGCAATAACCTGCTGTCGGGGAATCTTTTGAATTGTTATTTGAAACGAAAACAACCGCAGGTCGTTTTCCGCATCTTGTACAAAGCATAGCATACTCCTTTTTAGGACACCAAATTGCACATTTGCTGTCATAGTAATATAAGAATTATACAACTGTTTAACAAATAATTCAATATTTATTTGTCGGAATTTATTTATTTTTAATGTCAGCTGTCTTTTTAAGTGATTCGTTGTACTCTTTAATCATTGCAAAATAGATTTTTCCGTAACGATAAAGTGCATAAAGCATTGACGCTGCGGTAACTGAAAGCAACACAAGGTCAAGCACCATATTTTCGTAAGCGAAGAATGCTTTCAAAAATACGATAAGACATACGGAAAAGTAGAAAATAATTGTTCCGACCTTTCCGTACCAATTTGCAGACGGCGGAGTAAGTCTTTTCTTGATTAAATCCGCACCGCCGAGAAGCATAAGAAGATCTTTGATAAGAAGTGTTATGAGAATCGGCAAAACCATCGGCACATAAATTACCATACAGATAACAACCGCAAAAAGCGTTACTTTGTCTGCAATTGGGTCAAGGATTTTTCCGAGAGGTGTTACCTGATTGAGCTTTCTGGCAGTCATTCCGTCAAAGCAGTCGGAAAGTCCCGACAAACCTATACATATTGCTGCATTGATGTACTCTTCCTTGAGAAAAAAGTACACAAACGGCATTATGAGGACAAATCTGATATAAGTTATAATGTTAGGTATGGTAAACAAATCAGAGGTTTTAAAGCTCCACACATCTTTTTCTTTTTCCATTTCTGTTCCCTCCTGTTTCTTCATTCAGACTACAACGCTGAAAAATTTAAAAACAGCACCCGAAATCATCGGGCTATTAAGCATTTCGGGGTTTGAAAACTTAAGCACACCCGAATAGATGTTTACGGCAAAAAATACAAGGATTGCCGCCTCCGCAAGACCGAATACACCGCCCAAGAACTGATTTACCTGTTTCACAACGGGTATTCTGAATACTTTTGCAAGTTTATTAACAAGCAACTTAATAAGTATAAAAATAATGATTGAAATTACAGCACCGATTACCATTTGGAAAAATCCTGTTACAATCGGCTGAATCAGTTTTTCAACCGATGTTGAAACGGTTGCTGCCGCCTGATTCGGAATTTGAAAGTCATTTGTATAGATACTTGCATCTGTTCCAAAAAGTGAAAGAAAAAATCCTATCATTCCCATCGCCCAGTTTGGAAGAGCAGAAAAGCTGTTGGCTATTGCCGCATTGATGCCCTGAGTGTCAATCATTTGCTGCAAATTTGTTGTTAAAGTCTGCTGAACAAATGCCGTATAGACCCACGATGCGAGAAAATTTGAAATGTGATATGCAAGAAAGCCTGTGAGAGCCACTCCTGCAATGTTGAGAATTGTAATTGCAATGCCACGCTTAAAGTCAATTATGAACAAAAGCGCAAATATTGCAATAATTATTATATCTGCAATCAAATTTATTACTCCTGTTTTGAAGTTTCGGCGGTATCATTACTTGATACGCTGTCAAGGTCGATGAATCTAATTTGATTAACGCTGAGAATATATGCGGTATAATCAGATGCAAGCACAACCTTTTTTGAACCTGTTCCCGAATTTGCCGAATAGAGCAAATCACCTTTTTGATTATAACCGTAAACAACATTACCGTCAAGAATTGCAACCGTTCCCTTATAAACAGAAATTGAATCGGCTTTGTGTTCGGTATTGATTGTGTTTTGAACTTCACCGTTGCTGTTATAGTTTATGAGTGCAACACTTCTGCCGTCACCGCTTCTTGAAAGAGCCATTGTATAAGTTGAAGTGTCTGTGTTAAAGCAATAATTTGAAAGCGTTTTTCCGTCATAATTAACGGTCTTATACTTTTTATCACCCTTGTTTACAATGTAGCTTGCCTGTGAACCGATAAGAACAGCTGTGTCAGAGGTGAGATACTTGCAGTCAATAACGGAATCGCCTTTTATGGTGTATGTTGAAACAGGCTTTTCCTGTGAAAAATCAAGCACATAAACTCCTGTTACAACCGAACCCTTGTCGCTTGAAATACCTGTTGCAACGCAGCCCGAACCGTCTTTATTGATAGCAACCGATGTTATGTAATATTCCGAAAAAGAATATTTATAGATTCTGTCGTTATTTTTGCTGTAAGCATACAGCGTTGTGAGATAACCGGTATCCTCTGTTACAAGGCAATATGTACCGTTTGACGCAATATCTGCGGTATAGATTTTGTTGTCGGCAGTACCGGAATAGAGCTTTTCGTCAAAGCTGCTTATCTCATAGCTTGAACCGCCGATTCCGTATGTGAGAAATCTGTTTTCATTGTTTTTCATTACGGGATTTGAATGTGTAAGCTGAAGTCGTGCAACCTCTGTACCGGAGCTTGTCAGGGTTACAAAAGAAGTATCTGACGCATACACTGCATGTCCCTGTGACACGGCAAAGTTGCCTGATGAAACCTCTGAACCGATAATATCAACAGGATAGCCGTGACCTGCGTTGCCGAGTACATCGTATGTCCACCAGTTAGAGATATTTTCCCATGTGAGCTTGTCACGGTTTGCAAAGGCAAAAACTATAAGTCCTGCCGCAAGTGCAATGCACGCACCGATGATGATTTTCTTGACAGCCTGCGGCGACATTTCGGTTTTTTCCTGTTCGTAATCGTCAAGAGGCATATCCTCATAGCTCATTACATCTCTGTCGATTTTATGCGTCTTTCGTTTTGAATAATGTCCTTTAAACTTTTTAAACATCAGTGTTCACTCCTTTTTGTGAACTGTTGTCATTTTCATAATTCACACGATTCAGGTACAATCCGCAAGCCTGTGCGGTCGGACCCGAATATTTTCTGTTTTTCTTTTCTATAATAGATGGGATTTCATCGGGAGCAATTTTGCCCTGCTGAATCCTGAGAAGTGTTCCCACCATAATACGAACCATATTGTACAAAAAGCCGTCAGCCTCAACCTTCATTGTAACAAGGTCGCCCTCACGGGTTACCGAAAAGGCTTTTACATTTCTGGTCATATCCCCTTTTTCACGGTTATCAAGCGTGCAAAAGGAAGTGAAATCGTGTCTGCCGACATATGCCTGTGCGGCTTTGTCGAGCAGATTTTCGTCAATTTTGTATCTGTAATGAAGTGCGTATCCGTCAAGAAACGGATTTCGCACCTCGCTGTTCCAGATTTTGTAGATATATTCCTTGCTTGTGCAGGAATAGCGGGCATGAAAATCGGGTGCAACCTCTTTGCAGTCAAGAACCGCAATGCTTAGGGGCAGCCAGCGGTTAAGCGCCGCCTTGAGCCTTTCGGGCTTTATGGGATGCTCTGTTTTAAGGCTGATGCAGTACATATTTGCGTGAACTCCGCTGTCTGTGCGACTGCAGCCCTTTACATCAAAATCGTCGCCGATAATCTTTGAAAGAGCAGTTTGAAAAGCCTCCTGAACCGTCATTGCGTTCTGCTGAATCTGCCAGCCGTGGAACTCTTTTCCGTCATATGAAATTGTGAGAAGAAGATTTCTTAAACTGCCGCAGGCAGGAATATGTTGCATAAAATCACTCCGCCTATTAGAAGTGCGACCATTACAAAAGATACATAGTCACGCTTTGCCATATGAATAGTTTTCATTCGTGTTCTTCCTGTTCCGCCACGGTAGCAACGGCACTCCATAGCTGTTGCAAGCTCATAGGCTCTTCTGAATGCCGAAACAAAAAGCGGAATAAGGATTGGGATAAACGCCTTTACCCTCTGAATAATATTACCCGAGTCCATATCGGCACCTCGTGCCTTTTGAGCCTGAGTAATTTTGTCGGTTTCTTCAAGAAGTGTGGGAACAAATCTTAAAGCAAGCGACATCATCATTGCAATCTCGTGAACGGGAAAGTGCAGTTTTGCAAGCGGCTTCATCAGTCTTTCGATTGCATCCGTAAGCTCTGTCGGAGAGGTTGTGAATGTAAGACAGGAACTTGCAAGGATAAGACAGATGATTCTTACCGAAACAAAAATTGCTCTGTTAATGCCGTTTAAGGTAATTTTGAAAATTCCCCATTGTACAAGCGGATCACCCGAACCGTAGAATACATTGAGAATTGAGGTTACTATTATAATAAATATAATTACTTTCATGCTTTTGAAATAGAACTTTGCAGGCACCTTGCTTGCCGCAACGAAAAGCGCGGTAAAAAGCACAACAAGTGCAAGCGAAGCATAATTAAAAGTACAGAAAATAATTACGAGAAATCCGACAAGCATAATCAGCTTTGCACGGGGATCACATTTGTGGATTACGCTGTTCGCAGGAAAATACTGACCGAACGCAACATCTCTTACCATATTTTACCCTCCTTGTCAAGCAGTGAGGAAATACAGTCCATTGCCTCATCAACAGTAAGTATTCCTTCTGGAACATTAAAACCTTTTTCACGCAGTTCAAGCATAATCTTGGTTATCTGCGGTACTCGAAGTCCTATTTTTTCAAGCTCTCGTCCCTTTGAGAAAACTTCTTTCGTCTTATCAAACATAACGAGGTTTGACTTGTTCATAACGATTATCTTATCGGCAACCCTTGCAATGTCTTCCATGCTGTGGGATACAAAGATAACGGTGTTTTTGCGTTCCTTGTGATACTGCACAATCTGGCTCAACAGCACATCTCTGCCCATAGGATCAAGACCTGCGGTTGGTTCGTCAAGAACGAGAACCTCGGGATTCATTGCTATAACGCCTGCAATTGCCGCCCTTCTCTTTTCACCGCCCGAAAGGTCGAACGGAGATTTTTCAAGAAGTTCATCTTTAAGTCCGGTAAATCTTGCGGCGTCATTTACCGCTTTTTCAAGCTCTGCACCGCTCTTGCCCATATTTGTAGGGCCGAATGCGATATCCTTGGCAACGGTTTCTTCAAAAAGCTGATATTCGGGATACTGAAATACCATTCCGACTTTGAAACGGATTTTTCTGATATCCTTGGGATTTGCCCAGATATCCTCGCCGTCAAGAAGAACCTGTCCCGAAGTTGGTTTCATAAGTCCGTTGAGCATTTGAACAAGTGTTGACTTGCCCGAACCCGTGTGTCCCATAATGCCGATAAACTCGCCCTTTTCAATTGAAAGGCTAACATTATTGACTGCGGTTTTCTCAAACGGAGTGCCTGTTCCGTAAACATAGCTTAAATTTTTCAGTTCAAGCACCTTGCTCATGACAGCACCTCCTCAAGCATTTTTACACATTGCTCTGCATTGAGAGGAAGTTTGTCAAATTTCACTCCGCACCCCCTGAGTCTGTATGCAAGCTCTGTTGCCTGCGGAACATCAAGACGGTGCTTTTTGAGGAGTTCCACCTGTGAAAAAACATCCTCGGGAGTACCCTGAATAAGAATTTTGCCTGCGTCCATAACGACAACTCTGTCGGCAAGGACTGCCTCTTCCATATAGTGCGTGATGAGGACAACCGTCATATTCTTTTCACGGTTGAGTTTTAAAAGCGTTGTCATTACCTCGTCACGGCCGTTAGGGTCAAGCATTGCCGTGGGTTCGTCAAGAACTATGCATTGCGGCTGCATTGCAAGAATTCCGGCAATTGCAATACGCTGTTTCTGACCGCCAGAAAGCTTGAACGGAGCGTGTTCACGGTAATCGTACATATCAACGGCTTTGAGGGCATCATCAACCCTCTGCCTGATTTCCTTTGGCGGAATTCCGAGGTTTTCGGGACCGAAAGCAACATCTTCTTCAACAACGCTTGCAACAAGCTGGTTGTCGGGATTCTGAAGTACAAGTCCCACTTTTTCTCTTATGTCATATGTCTTGTTTTCATCTGATGTGTCATCTCCGTCAACATACACTTTGCCCTTATCCGGCAATAGCATTGCGTTGAGATGTTTTGCAACAGTTGACTTTCCGCATCCGTTGTGACCGAGAAGGGCAACAAATTCACCCTTTTCGATGTTGAGAGAAACACCGTCAACCGCATTTTTGTACGGCTGACCGCTTTCAATGTCGGAATACGAAAAGCTGATGTTGTCAAGTGAAATAAAGCTCATTTATTATTTCTCCCATATTGCGGTTGAGCCGCACGGCAATACAAGACCCGTGTCGCTCACCTTCAGTCCTATTTCATCGCTTGATACTTTTCCGCCGAAGTCCTTCTGCAAAAGAACTCCGAGCAAATACTCCATTACAGCGGGAGAAAGTCCCGTTGTGTAGGAATTGAGAATGAAAAACAGGGGATCAGCCGAAAGAACCTGTTTGCACAAAGTTACGAGTGAATAAAGCTGTTCTTCAAGTTTCCATACTTCTCCGCCCGGTCCTCTGCCGTATGACGGCGGGTCCATAATAATTCCGTCGTACTTGTTGCCACGGCGAATTTCACGCTGTACAAATTTTACGCAATCGTCAACGAGCCAACGAACGGGTCTGTCAGCAATACCGCTTGATGCGGCATTTTCTTTTGCCCACTGAACCATACCCTTTGATGCGTCAACATGGCAAACGGTTGCACCTGCGTTCATACACGCAAGAGTTGCACAGCCTGTGTAACCGAAAAGGTTAAGGATTTTAAGCGGTCTGTTTTCGTTTTTAATTTTTTCTGCGGCAAAATCCCAGTTTACAGCCTGTTCAGGGAACACACCTGTGTGTTTAAATCCCATTGGCTTGATGTTAAAAACAAGGTTGCCGTAATTTATAGTCCAGCGGTCGGGAACTTTTTTGTACTGCTCCCAACTTCCTCCGCCACGATTTGAGCGGTGGTAACGGGCATGTGCCGAATACCAAAGAGGATTTTTCTTTTCGCTTGACCAGATAATCTGCGGATCGGGACGGATAAGGATTATATCTCCCCATCTTTCAAGTCTTTCCCCGTCAGAGGTATCTATAAGTTCATAATCTTTCCATTTATCAGATAATCGCATTATGCAAGTCTTTCCCTTACTACCTGTGCGGCTTCTTCCGCAAGGTTCTGAATTTCTTCGAGGTTTTCGCCCTCGAGCATTACTCTTACGAGAGGTTCTGTTCCCGATACACGAACAAGGATTCTGCCTCTGTCACCGAGGATTTCACTCACTCTTTCGATTTCAGCCTTGATTTCCCTGTCTGTATAGAATGAAAGCTTGCCCTCTCTGCTTACTTTAACATTGATAAGCACCTGCGGCAGACGTTCCATAATCTTTGCAAGCTGACTGAGCTTTTCGCCTGTTCTCTTCATAATGCTGAGAATCATTGCACCTGAAAGCTGACCGTCGCCTGTTGTTGCGTAGTCAAGCAAAATGATGTGACCGCTCTGCTCGCCGCCGATGTTGTAGCCCTCCTGCATCATAGCCTCAAGAACATATCTGTCGCCAACCTTTGTTGAAACAAAGTGCATATCGTTTTCTTCGCAAAACTTGTTAAAGCCCATGTTTGTCATAATTGTTCCGACAACAGCATTCTTTTTGAGTACGCCTCTCTGCTTCATATCATTTGCACAGATTGCAATAAGGTAGTCACCGTCAACAAGGCTGCCGTTTTCGTCAACCGCAAGACATCTGTCGGCGTCACCGTCAAAGGCAAGGCCGCATGAAAGCTTGTGTTCACGAACATACTTCTGCAATTTGCTCATATGAGTTGAACCGCAGTCACGGTTGATGTTCACACCGTCAGGCTCATCAAAAAGCATATGAACCTTTGCACCAAGCTTTGTGAAAAGCTTTTCGGCTGTTCTTGAAGAAGAACCGTTTGAACAGTCAAGTGCGATTTCCATACCCTCAAAGTCGCAGTCTACTGCCGAAACAAGGTGGTCAATATACAAATCAGCCGCCTCTGTATCATATGTTACTCTGCCTATGTTTTCATCTGTTGCGGATGCATACGGTACAACATGGTCAAGTACGATTTCTTCAATTCTGTTTTCGAGATCATCGGGGAGTTTGCATCCGTCAGAGCTGAAAATTTTGATACCGTTAAATTCAAACGGGTTATGTGATGCGGAAATCATAATACCTGCATCGGCATTGTATTTGCCTACAAGATAAGCAACCGCAGGAGTAGGAACTACCCCGAGAATGTGAACATTTGCACCTACCGAGCAAAGTCCTGCGATAAGTGCGCCCTCGAGCATATCGCCCGAAAGTCTTGTGTCCTTACCGATTAAAATTGTGGGGTGTTCAACCTCATCGCTGATAAGAACCATTGCCGCCGCTCTGCCTATATTCATTGCAAGTTCGGGTGTAAGCTCTGCGTTTGCAACACCTCTTGCACCGTCTGTACCGAATAATCTTCCCATTATATATATTCCTCCGTTAAATAATTTGTAGATTGTAAATTTTCAAAACTGAAAATTTCGGTATAACCCAAGTAAAAGCCTTGCACTCTGTTGAATTATACACTCATATTGTGACTGATTTATGACTCCCTGTCACCAAAGAGAGTCGGCTGTGTGGGCTGTGCATTTACAACACCCTTAGGAAATTCACAGCCGAGATGCTTGCAAGCCTCGGCAGTTATGCATCTGCCCCTCGGTGTTCTGCTGACAAAACCTATCTGCAAAAGATACGGTTCATAGACATCTTCGATTGTTACAGCCTCTTCACCGATTGCCGCCGCAAGTGTTTCAAGTCCGACAGGACCGCCGTTGTAAAAACGAACGATTGCCTCAAGCATTCTTCTGTCGTTGCGGTCAAGACCGAGTTCGTCAATTTCGAGTCTGTCAAGTGCTGTCCTTGCGGTTTCAAGTGTGATGACACCGTTTGACATAACCTGTGCAAAGTCACGCACACGCTTTAAAAGTCGGTTTGCAATTCGCGGTGTTCCCCTTGAACGGGACGCAATTTCAAGCGCACCGTCATGTTCAATTTTTATTCCGAGGATTCCGGCACTTCTTTCAACAATCTGTGCAAGCTCCTCGGGAGTGTAGAGCTCAAGTCTTAACACCACACCGAAACGGTCACGCAAAGGAGCGGTCAGCTGACCTGCTCTTGTGGTTGCTCCGACAAGTGTAAATTTTGGCAACGGCAGATGATACGAAGCCGCCATCTGACCTTTACCCGTGATGATATCAATTGCAAAGTCCTCCATTGAAGGGTAAAGAATTTCTTCAACGGAACGACTCAGTCTGTGAATTTCGTCAATAAAAAGCACATCGCCCTCGTTAAGGTTGGTAAGCAATGCCGCAAGGTCGCCCGGCTTTTCAATTGCAGGGCCTGAGGTTATTCTCATTGACACACCGAGTTCATTAGCAATGATTCCCGAAAGAGTTGTTTTACCGAGTCCCGGAGGGCCGTAGAGCAGTACATGGTCAAGGGTTTCGCCTCTGATTTTTGCCGCCTCGATAAAGACCTTGAGGTTTTCCTTTGCCTTTTCCTGTCCTATGTATTCCGAAAGTGTTTTCGGTCGCAGAGGGTTGTCGCTCTCTGCCGTATCTTCGGGAATTTCGGAAGTATCGGTTATTCTGTTTTCAAAATCAAATTCATCCGAGAATTCCATTTTACTCATATGTTACTGTCTTCCCATCTGTTTTAATGTGAGCGAAATAAGCTGTTCAACAGGCAAGGTGCTGTCGAGTGTTGCGAGTACGGGAGAAACATCCGAAGGAGAATAACCCAAAACTCCGAGTGCCTCGATTGCTTTCGGAACATTTCCCGTTGAAACATTCACGCTGTTCTGTGCCGCCTGTGCAAAGGAACTGTCCTCTTTAGCCGCTTTTGCAAGCTTGTCCTTGAGTTCAAGAACAATTCTCTGTGCAATTTTTTTGCCTATTCCCTGTGCTCTTGTAATTGTTTTGAGGTCATCAGAGGCAATCGCCATTGCAACCTGTTCGGGACTGAGTTCCGACAAAACCGCAAGTCCTGCCTTTGGCCCTACACCGCTTACGCTGATTAGGTTTTTAAAGGTTTCAAGCTCCGCCTTTGTTGCAAAGCCGAAAAGGTCAACCGCATCTTCCCTTACATTAAGGTAGGTGTATAGCGTTACCTCGGTGTTAAGCTTTACGGCCTTGAGTGTGTTCATTGTTGTCTGGCACATATAGCCGACACCGCCGCACTCTACTACCGCCGCATTTGATTCTATAGCAATAAGTTTTCCTCTTACGGAATAAAGCATATTTAAAGTCCCTTTCCGTACATTACTCTTCTGAGCTGTGAGCCTGCCGCCTGTGTGTGACAGATTGCAATTGCAAGTGCGTCACAGGTATCATCGGGTTTCGGAATTTCTTTCAGCTTTAAAAGCCTTGCGGTCATTTCCATAACCTGTGGTTTTTTAGCCTTGCCGTATCCAGTTACAGCCGTTTTGACCTGAAGAGGAGTGTACTCAAAGATTGGTATTTTAAGTTTTTGTGCCGCAAGCAGGGTTACTCCCCTTGCCTGAGCAACATTGATAGCCGTTTTCTGATTGGTCTGAAAGTAAAGCTTTTCAATTGCGAGAGCATCGGGACGACATCTGTTGAGAATAGCATAGGTTTCGTCATAGATGTACTCAAGCCGTTTGTTAAAATCAGTTCCGGCAACAGTTTCAATTGCACCGTAACCGAGAGTTTTGTATGTATTCGATTTAAAATTGATTGCTCCCCAGCCTACAATGGCATATCCGGGATCAATTCCAAACACTACCAAAACAATACCTCCGAAAAAATCCAAAAATGGCATAATAACATAGCTTAGATGATTATATCATAAACTCGGTTATTTATCAATAAAATTATTCATTATTCTGCATATTCCGCTCAAAATGTACACAAGAAACTTTGAACGGCAAATTCACTTTGTTTTTTGCGTTTAATCGGCACGGTTGAGCGTAATTTTAGAACCGTTGTATGACAAATCAAGCTTTTTTCCGTGGGGAATATATTCAAAGGTGTAGTTTCGGTAAAGTTTCGGCACAAATATGACAAGCGTTGTATCATCGGCTACATATTTTCCGCAAAGCTCCGCCTTGTCTTTTCCGCTCATCATAATAAGGGACGCATTGCCACCGTCAAACGAAAGGCTTATCTTTCCGCCGCCGTCAAGCTCTGTACTCCAGTCTGTGCAGGTAAGCTCGTTTTGATATCCCGATGTGTCGGCACTGCATGAACAAAGCAGAAAACAGACACAGATTAAAAGCGAAATGACAAATTTCTTCATAAAAACCGCCCTCACAGGTGTATGATAGTATTACAAGTTTATGCACCAAAAATATATATCAGTACATACGATAGTGTTCGGATGCGGAAAATCGAAATTTACAGTTTTGTTATAATTCTTGAAAAGCATAATTATTTTGTGTATATTGTATGGTGTAATTTTATGGGAAATTTTAAAAACGAGAACACGGAGGGATTGTTTTGCAACATGAGATAACCGAAAAGCATAATGTTTTTGAAGAAAACGGAGAGGTTATGTGTGCAGGCTGGGCAAGAACGCCTGTTTTTGAATATAACAGCGAACAGAGCAAAACAAGAGGAAAACACAGCGAAAGGGATTGCTATTTCATAAGCAACACAGAGGTATCACTCTATCTTTCGGTTGAAAATTTAGGCATGGAATTTGCGGTAAAAATTGCGGTTGCCGACCTTAAAAGAGGCGGTGTGATTTATGATTGTGTTGTAAAGAAATTTGTTTTCAGCAAGAACGAGCTTCCCGAATCGGGCAGTTCGGGAGAGCTTTTGTACACGGACAAAAGGCTTCAGCTGCAGTTGACGAACACACCGAACGGAAGATTTTTAAAGTGCGATTTTATTGACTTTGGCGGCATAAAAAATCTTTATTTCAATATCAACCTTAAAAAGATTGCAGGTGAAAGTCTTAACGAGATTGCACCGTTTGAGAGGGACAGAAAATATTTTTATCTCAAACGCTTTGTTCCCAAATTTGTTGCAAGCGGAATTATCCGTGTGGGCGGTATGGAATATTCCTTAAACGAAACAAACACAAATGCTTATTTTGATTGGACGCGCTTTTCAAAGCCGAGGAAGCATAATTATCAGAGATTAAGCTCCGACTGCTTTATTGACGGAAAACGCTTCTCACTCTGCCTTGCAAGCAGAGTCGGCGACAACCGTTACGGCAACGAAAATTGCTTTTTTACGGACGGTCATCTTGAAAAGCTGTCACAGATAAATGTAAAAAGTACGGGCGGAAAACTTGACAGACCATGGTACTTTAAGGCGGGATATTCGGCAGTTGACATTACATTCAAGCCGTTCACCGTAAAAGGCGAAGCAATGGCGGCATATATGGACAAAACAACGGTAATTTTCGGCAGACTTTACGGAGAACTGAAACGAGTTGATATGGACAAACCCGTTGTGCTTGACAACTCACAAGCGCATATTGTACTGACGGAATTTTAAAATCGGATCGGTAAAAATAAACACGGCAATCATTTTAGATAATGAACAGCCGTGTTTTAATTTTAGCAAATAAAAAGTCGGAAAAACATTGTTTTGCATTAAGCAAACTGTCTTCCCGACCATAACTCTTAACTATTAACTTTTACTTTTTAACTTTCCTACACTTCCCTGTTAGGGTCGGTGTTTTTCTGCTTAATTGGTGCTTTTGTTGCATCTTTATCGGTAAATCTTGCAAAGATTGAAAGCGTTGTAAGGAAACAGATGAGAATGTACAAAAGCAATGCAATGAGTGATGCAAGGCTGAGTGCGTAGCTTACCATCAGGAGGATTGAAAGAACTCCGAGCAAGCAACAAATAATTGATGCAACATTCTTCATATTGCGTTCCTTATCGAGTGCGCAGAAGAAAAATCCTGCAATCGGAATGATGAAGAAAATCGGCATAAATAGTGAGTAATGGAACACTGCCTGTCCCTGAGCAGATGACACATCGCTTCCCCACACAGCCATAATATCGAGAACGGAATATGAATGAAGAACATTCTTGTCATAGTCGATGTACTGAAAATACGGCAATGCACAGAGAATAATCTGAACAAGGTACAGTATGCAGAGCGTGATTCTTAATTTTTTTCTTGTTTTGTTTTCGGGTATTTTAAGCATTTTGTTCCTCCGAGATTTTTTAAAATCATTTTTAAATCATCATATGTTACATTGTAACACAAATTATTCAGTTGCACAATAGAAATTTTAGTGTTATAATTATGACTAATGTACACAAAATACTGCATTCGTACATTGCTTTATTCTATGCAAAAAGGAGACAATATAATGGGATATATAAATGAATCCGTAATTTATAATATTTATCCGCTCGGTTTTTGCGGAGCACCAAAGGAGAATGATTTCAAACAGGAATACAGACTTGACAAAATTTACGGCTGGATTGACCATATGAAGTCAATGTCGGTAAATGCACTTGTTTTCAACCCTGTTTTTGAAAGTTCAAAACACGGCTATGATACTATTGATTATAAAAAAATCGACTGTCGGCTCGGTGACAACGAATCTTTCAAAAAAATTTGCAAAACACTTCACGATAACGGCATCAAAATTATGCTTGACGGCGTTTTTAATCATGTTGGAAGAGATTTCTTTGCTTTCAAAGATGTTCGGCAGAACCGTGAAAATTCAAGATATGCGTCTTGGTTTGAAAATATAAACTTCTGGAACAACAGTCCTTATAATGACGGTTTCAGCTATGAGGGCTGGGCAGGTTACTACGACCTTGTAAAGCTTAATCTCCACAATGACGAAGTTGTGAACTATCTTCTCGATTGTGCAAGATTTTGGATTGATGAGTTTGATATTGACGGACTTCGCCTTGATGCGGCTGACTGCGTTGACATTGAATTTTTCAAGAAATTAAAAAATGTTTGCAAAGAGAAAAAGTCCGATTTCTGGCTCTACGGCGAGATTACCCACGGCGATTACAATCATTGGGCAAATCCCGATGTGCTTGACTCGGTTACAAACTACGAATGCTACAAAGGCATTTATTCAAGCCATAATGACCACAACTATTTTGAAATTGCTCATTCTCTAAACAGACAGTTTGCTAACGGCGGTATTTACAGAAACATCTACACATATAATTTCGTTGATAACCACGATGTAAACCGTGTTGCAAGTATGCTTAAAGACAAAAATCATCTTAACAATGTTTACACGATGATGTATACAATGCCAGGAGTACCGTCAATTTACTACGGAAGTGAATTCGGCATTGAGGGTATGAGAACTGCCTACAGCGATTATGAGCTTCGTCCCTGTCTTGACCTTGATTCCATCCCGAATCCGAACTATGAACTTCTTGAGCATATCAAAAAACTCGGTGTAGTAAGACTTGCACTCGAAGCTCTCAAGTACGGCGATTTTGAAAACATAAATATTCAGAATGAAAAGCTTGTATACAGAAGAAAAACCGACAATCAGACTGTTTTTGTTGCATTCAACCTTACAGACCGTGTTGAAAGAATCGGTTTTGACACAGGCTGCAACGCAAAGCTTACCGATGTTCTCAACGGCAACGAAGTTATTGATGTAAACGGTTACTATGAAATTGAAATGCAGCCGTATCAGTCAAGGATTCTTGTTGTTAATGACGGAAGCTTCAGGGTTGATTTCAATGCAGACAATACAGAATGCAGAAAAGCTGAAATTGATGAAGCTCCTGCAAATGAAGAAGCTTCAGTTAAAGCTGTTAAAACAGAAAATTGCTGTGAAAGCAATTCGGACAATGCCGAAAATACGACAAAAGAAATCAAGCCGGGTATTTACCTACATTTCAAAGGCGGCGAATATGAGGTTATCAACTTTGCAACCCACAGCGAAACAGGTGAAAAACTTGTAATTTACAGAAATCTCCACAACACAAGTGAAGTGTGGGCAAGACCTGTCGAAATGTTTGCCGAAAAAGTTGATGTTAACGGCAGAAAAACAGACAGATTTACTTTTATAGGTTGACAATAAGCGTAAGCAAATGATTAAAAAGACCGAATATATTTTTTATTTCGGTCTTTTTTTGTGTAAAAATGCTGCTTTTTAATCGTGATAACAAGATTTGACTATATTTTTGCAAATAGTGTGTTGAATAAATCACATAATATGATAAAATAGACATATGTTGTGTTATGACTGAATTTTTGTTTTTTTGAGAGTAACTTAGGGGGATTAAATATTATGTTGAGGGATTTAAAGCCAACCGATAATGTAGGTGGTTTCGATGTCAGACCCGGCAACTTCCTTTTAAACGGTGCAACAACCGTTTCCGGCGGTGTAAACTTTACTATTCATTCGGTTTATGCCGTTGAGTGTACATTGCTTTTATTCAGACCTTATGCAAAAATTCCGTATGCAAGGCTCAGATTTCCGGATTCTTACAAAATCGGCAACACCTATTCAATGCTCGTGTTCGGTCTTGATGAGGTTGATTTTGAGTATGCATATTCTTTTGACGGTCCGTATGAACCCGAAAAAGGCATTATTTTTGATAAAAAGAAATACATTCTTGACCCATACGCAAAGGCTGTAATCGGTCAGAGCGGCTGGGGTAAAAAGCAGGAGCATGAGGGTGTTTATAAGGCAAGAGTTGTAAACAGCGACTATGACTGGGGCAACTGCACTCAGCCGAAGCTTCCGTTTGAAGAGCTTATTATTTATGAAATGCATGTAAGAGGCTTTACTCAGGACGGCTCCTCAGGTGTTAAAAACAAAGGTACATTCGCAGGTATCCGTGAAAAAATCCCCTATCTTAAAGAACTGGGCATCAATGCCGTTGAAATGATGCCTATTTTTGAGTTTGACGAAATGGGCTCATATCGTAATTATGACGGGCGTCAGCTCTACGATTACTGGGGTTATAACACCGTATGTTTTTTTGCTCCGAACACAAGCTATGAGAGCGACCACAAGCATCATCACGAAGGCAGAGAGCTTAAACAGCTTGTTCGTGAGCTTCACGAAAACGGAATTGAAGTTATCCTTGATGTTGTGTTCAACCACACGGCAGAGGGCAATGAAATGGGACCTTATTTCTCGTTCAAGGGCATTGACAACAACATTTACTATATGCTCACTCCGGACGGAAAGTATTACAATTTCAGCGGTTGCGGCAATGTTCTCAATTGCAATCAGCCGATTGTGCAGCAGTTTATACTTGACTGTCTGCGTTATTGGGTAACAGAATACCGCATTGACGGTTTCCGTTTTGACCTTGCGTCGATTTTGGGAAGAAACGAGGACGGTACTCCTATGGATAAGCCTCCGCTTCTCAAAAGCCTTGCGTTTGATCCGATTCTCGGCGGAGTAAAACTTATTGCAGAGGCGTGGGACGCAGGCGGACTTTATCAGGTCGGCAGTTTTCCGTCATGGAACAGATGGGCTGAATGGAACGGAAGATACCGTGACGACCTCAGAAGATTTCTTAAAGGCGACAGCCACCTTGCATGGGATGCGGCTCAGAGAATTACCGGCTCAAGAGATTTGTATGACCCTACCTACAGGGGCTACAATGCGTCGGTAAACTTTCTTACCTGTCATGACGGATTTACTCTTTATGATATGTATTCATACAACGAAAAGCACAATCTTGAAAACGGCTGGAACAATACTGACGGCGCTAATGACAACAACAGCTGGAACTGCGGTGCAGAGGGCGAAACCGATGATTACAACATTAACAATCTTCGTATAAAAATGGTTAAAAATGCCTTTGCAACTCTTATGTGCAGTCAGGGTCCTGCTCTTTTCCTTGCAGGCGATGAATTTTGCAACACTCAGTTCGGCAACAACAATGCTTACTGTCAGGATAACATTATCTCATGGCTTGACTGGACAAGAAAAGAAAAGCATAAGGATGTATTTGAATTTTTTAAATATATGATTGCTTTCAGAAAGAGATTCCACATTATCACAGACAGCAGAGGCAAGTCAACATGCAGTTATCCGCCTGTCAGCATCCATTCAAATGTTGCGTGGAGTGCCAAATATTACGATGATACTAGAATGATTGGTATTATGTATGCCGGTGCAAGTCTTAAACAACAGGGACTTGACGAGTTTGTTTACTTTGGCGTCAATGCTTATTGGGATTATGTAAATGTTGAGCTTCCCGACCTTCCCGAAGGATACCACTGGAAGCTTTATGTAAACACAGGCAACGAGCCGCAGGATGTAATCCTTGAGGACAGAAATGTTATTCTCTATGACAAACGAATTAATATAGCAGGCAGAAGTGTCATTGTTGCTGTCGGAGAAAGATATTAATTATAAGGACAATTTCTTTGTTTAAGAAAACCGCCCCTACACGAAAATGTGTGGGGGCTTCATGTTTTTATAGGTTTCGGATTGTTAATGTACTGCTGTGTTGTCAGCATAAATTTAAGTTCGTAACGCTTGAATATATTTTTAACGCCCATTGTAAGACCTCCCTGTCTTTACCTTTTCTTTACTGTGGCTATATAATAATTTAAAAAAAGCAGAAATCCCGAATTTTTTCAGAATTTCTGCTTTAAATAATAATATGGAGTTTTATTTCCGTTATAAAATTATCTTTCTCTAAGCAACACGCTTAAATCCGTTTTTTCAGAGCGTTTTACTGCCCAAATGCTGACGATTGCAAGTACAATCAAATAAATCACGAGAAACAGCAGTACATAAACAGCCGAAACATTCACGGTCATTTCCATTATTGTATTGCCCACAAGATTCATAAGGTACGGATTTATAAGTAATATATCGAGTAATACAGTCAAAATTGCACCGACTGCAATTGATATTATTCCGATAAGGAAATATTCCGCAAATATTATATAGAAAAGTTGATTAGACTTGTAACCGAGTGAGCGATACAAAGCAAGCTCTTCGGTTCGTCTGCTTATATTGCTCTTGACGAACATATACTGTCCCGCAATTACGAACAATGCAAAAAATACAATTGAACCCATAATGATTATGAGTGCGATATTGTAAGACTGAGAATCAAAGTTCAAATCCATTGTATACGGTTCGCAATATGAGGAAACCTCGGATTGTACACTTTGAAGATTTTTCGCATCATCAACGAGAATTTTATAAGCCTTATCGGAAGTTATTGAAGTCGCACCTTTGGCATTTGCAATAACTTCATTATTGAACTCAATCAAACTGTTGCGTGGAATAAGAATTTGATTGCCTGTAAAAATCGGGTCAGATGTGTTATACACTCCGACAATTTTAAGCTTATGTTTCTTGCCCGATTCATCAGCGAAAACAAGATTTTTGCCCACAAGCGTTTTGCCGTCAATTTTATTGATTCGTTGACTTTCGCTGTTAAAATCCTTTAAAACTTCGGGAACAACTGCAACATTTTCTTCATTCTCTTTGAAAGCTCTTCCGCTTGTTATTTTAAGGTTATACCCCTCGTGAACATAACTTAGTGTGTAAGCTGAAAACAGCACTCCTGAAGTTTCCGACACATCAAGTTCGGCAGGCACATTATAAACACTCGTTATGTGTTTAATGCTTTTTATGCTTAAAATTGTATCGTCAATTTCATTTTGAGGAGTATTTTCGTTTATCTCAAAATTCAACTCTCTGTTAAGAATATGATTATTTATGTTTTGGTCAATATTATTTTTCAGCGGCATAACCGCTCCTGCCGACACAAGAACGAGAATGGTTGCAATAACCATAAAGCAACAAAAAAATATTGTTGCACCTTTTCGTGAAAGAATTGAGGCTTTAACAAGCATACCGAGTTTTTTATTTTTCATTTTAATTTTCCTCTAAAATGCCGTCTTTCATAACGCAAATTCTGTCTGCAAAATCAGTTACGGCATCATTATGGCTGACAACAAGAACACCCTTGCCAAGCTCTGTAAGTTTTTTCAACTCTTCAAAAATCATACGTTCGTTTTTGCTGTCAAGGTTGCCTGTAGGTTCATCGGCAAGGATAAAGTCGGGATTATTGGCAAGTGCTCTTGCAATGGCGGTTCTCTGCTGTTCACCGCCTGAAAGTTCCCTCGGATAGTGGTCAATGCGGTGTGTAAGACCGACTTTCTGCACAAGCAATTCGGCAGTTTCTTTCATTTCGGCTCTGTTTTTGAAATGGTCGTTTATGAGCATTGGAACCATTATATTTTCAAAAACTTTGAGATGCGGATTAAGATGAAATGCCTGAAAGACAAATCCGAGTGAATTCATTCTTGTGTCGGCAAGTTCGTTTTTGCCGAGTGACGACACATCTTTGCCGTTAATCAAAATCTGACCTGAGGTGCAGTTGTCAAGCAAACCTGCCATTTGGAGCAGAGTGCTTTTTCCGCTGCCCGACTGTCCCATAACAGCCACAAATTCACCCTCTGACAATGTAAACGAAACATTATCCACAGCGGTTACTTTGTTATTATATATTTTTGAAACATTTTTTAATTCTATTGATTTCATTATTTCACCCTCAAAAATTATTCATTCATTGCGTCTTTGGGCTGAATTTTATTCAGCTTGCGTAAAGCTATGAGCTGACATATCAGCGGAACAACGGTCACTATCAAAAACGAAATTGCAAGCAGGATTCCGAAAGTTCCCCAATTGATAATGTACAGACGGTCTATGAAATTTCTGTTTGCAAAGAAAAGATTTGAAACAGCCGTAACTATAATCGAAATAATTGTTCCAACCGCAAATCCGGTAAATGTAACTCTAAGCTGTTCGCAGTAAAGGCAGGCAAATATCTGACTGTTTTTATAACCTATCGCTTTGAACAAGCCTATATCGGATTTACGAAGTGAAAGTGCGTTTGCTGTTGATTGTATAATCATAATCACAGAAAGCAACACTGTTGAAATAATAAGAAATACGCTTGCAAAGCTGAATATATTTGAAGCGTTTACTATGCTGTCCTGTATTCCGAGTTCGGAGTCATCGGCACAGCATACATTCATATCGGTGAGTGCATTATATACCGATTCAATATTTTCAAAATCATCAACAACAACATAGTGAGTCCTCAGCGATAAATCACTCCACCACTTGCCGACAGTGGTTTCGTTATCTTTTGAATATCCGCCTTTTGTAAGTGCGTCATCTAATATTTTCGTAGCTGTTTCCTCTGAAATATAAATCGAATCATAATAGCCTGTTTTGGTCGGTGACAGATAATAAGTACCCACTACCTTTAATTTATATTCAATTGCAGGAAGTTCCAAATCTTCATTTACTGCCTCGTCATCAATTCTATAAGTATAATCTTGAAATAACATATCTCTGCTTGCCTTCACTGTTATAGTTTTTCCTATCAGGCTCTCGCCATCAATATAATCAAGATTTTGATCTTCATCTCCAACATCAAACGGATAAAAATCACTTGGAACGATACAACTAAAATCAGGAGAATCATCAAGCGTTTTACCTGCAATGACGCTTCGCTTCTCATCTCCTAATAAAGACCAAACATCTAAACAATTATATTCATTATTTTCCAGACTGTTTTGCAATTCTTGGCTGGAAGTTTTTACAATATCAAATAAATTTTCTCGTATTCCCTCAAGTGGAAAAATATCTACTACATGTTCCGTGTTTTTTATACTCTCTATAACATTTTCATCAAGTGCACTTAACCAAGGGTCAACTTCAAGTGTTCTTGCACGAAAATCTTCTTTATATTCATCAACCGCTTTTGTTACAACAATTGAAAAAGCTGAAATTAAAGTCAAAGAAATGACAAGCAAAGCAGAAATAATTTTTATTCCTTTTTCATTTTTATTTATCTTAGCATTTGCTTTCGCAAGAAAATTTACATTCGTTAACTTCATCGCTAAACTCCTGTTATGCATATTATCTATACAATAATTATAATTGGATTTATATGCAATTCAACATTTATACTGTATTTATTACACTTTTATTACATTTAGCGAAAATTGCCTGATTTATCTAACCCATAATATTGCTGCATTATATTTTAAAGATTATTCATTCAGCGCATCTTTAGGCTGTATTTTTGCCAATTTGTGTAATGCAACAAACTGACTTAACAACGGTATAAACATAACAACCGCAAATGCTATAGCAGTAAAAATAAAATAATCACTCCAAGCAATAATATAAATTCGATTTGCATAACTTCCGTGATAATTAACAAAATTGATTACTGCTACAATTATTGCAGAAACAGCCGTTCCTACTATAAATCCTCGAAATGAAATAATTAACTGTTCAAGTGTTGCACAACTTAGAATCTGTCTGTCTTTATAACCAACAGCCTTCATCATACCTATTTCTGACTTTTTATCTTCAATTGCATTTTTTGATGACTGTAATATGATAATTAACGCAATAATAAATGCAGACGCAGTTATTATGTAGCTTAGAATACTAAAAACCGTTGCAATAACAGGTGTACTTTGGTTTATACCCAACTCAGTTCCTTCAACAACAGACACATTCATATCCGTTAATTTGTTATAAACATAACTTAGATTATCAAAATCATCAACTGTAATATGTATATTATGAAATTCAGGTTTATTTAAAAAGTCTGTCAAATCATTGTAACTGTCGCCCGATTTTTCAACAGCTGTTTTCAACAACTTTTTTCCTGTATTTTCTGACACATATATTAAACTCGGGTCGCCATCAGCTGTAACGGACGCATAATATACACCCACGATTTTTAATTTGACTTCAAATGACGGTATTGTGACACGCTTTGAATCATTTCCGTCAAAATAATCAATATTAAATCCTTCACTACCCTCATTCAATACTAATGTTTTTCCAATAAGACTTTCTCCGTCAATATAATCTAATCCGCTTGTATCGTAAACATCTTCATCAAACGGATAAAACAAGTGAGGGATAATACAACTGAATTCAGGTGTTTCGTCAAGATTTTCACCTGCTATTACCTGTCTTTTTTCATTACCGATGAGCGACCACATACTTAATAATGTATCTTTTTCGTCAATTGATTTTTGAATTTCACCGTATGTACCGCTGTCGTCATAAATGTTATCTATATGAAAGAATTGAACTCTTAATTCGTCCTCTATATCAACGGACTCAACATGATTTATATTTTTAATATCATTTAAAGTTTTATTGTCAAAAACTCTGTTATATGGGTATGCCTCGATGGTTCTTGCTCTGAAATCGTATTTATAATCGTTTATCTGTTTTGAGAGTGTGAAAGACAGAACGGATAACACACTCAAAGAAATACACAAAATTGCTGCAATTACAGTAGCAGAAGTGCTATGTTTATTTCCTTTGAGATTTGCTTTTGACAAAAAATAAACAGTACTTAATTTCATATTTAACTCCAATTGCAGTTTCTTACCAACAGAATGGCTGTTGGTAAGAAACTAAAAGTTTAATTAGTATGTAGTTGTAGATGTAACATTAGTTTTATATCCACCACCGCTACTATAATAAAATCTATGCTGACATTTACCACTTGGGATAGTACCATAACTAACATATGGATAACTGGGACTATTTTTTTGAAGTGTAAAACCCTTTACTTTGTTGTTTGAATATCCTTCCGCATATTTAGTATAATTAGAATAGTATACTCGTGAGGTACCTTTAGCATAAGTTTTATTATTATAAATTTTCGGATAATTTCCAAGTGTATCTGAACGAACTCCTGAATGTTTGTGACTAGTAAGTATCATAGAATCCATACTTCCAGCTACCCCAGCAACATCAATACTATAATTACTTTTGATAGAAGTAGCAGAACTTGGAATTGCAGTAGCTGAAGTAATTACACAAGTTAAAGCTACTATTGTTAATGCTGTTTTTTGAAGTTTCTAATTTTTTGTTTCATTGATAAATCTCCTTTATACATATTTATATATCTGTAATTTGTTGCAACAAAACTAACAGTAAGCTAGTTATATTTTCTATTTATATTACATATAGTAACATTTGCAATCATATTTGTCAATATTTTTTACTTATTTTATTTTTCAATTTCTTTATGTTATTATTTACCATTATTTAGATATATATAAAACAAAGAACACAAAGTACCGATTAAATACTTTGTGTTCTTTTTGATTTTGATATTAAATTAAAATACAACCGTTATTTCTAATGAATTGCCATCGGGGCTTTTGGCGTGGATTTTGGCTTTGTGGGCGGTGGCTACGGCTTTTGCTATTGAAAGACCTATGCCGCTGCCGCCTGTTTCGCTGTTTCGGGAAGAATCGGAACGGTAAAATCTTTCAAAGAGGATATAGTGATTGCCCTTTTCAAGTGCTGTTGTCGAGTTTTTGCGTTAGCGAAGAAAGTCTTTTAATCTGATTGCGGATACTCTGCGTCCACTCGCTTTCCGCTCAAGTCATTTCGAGGACTTCCGTGTTCGCCTCAATAATCGTGAGCGGTGTTTTTATTTCGTGACTTGCGTCTGTGATGAAGCGTTTTTGCTTTTCATAGCTTTCGGCAAACGGCTTAACTGCAATTTTTGAAAAAATCAACACAAGTGCGAACACAACGAGTATGCCTGCAATGCTAATCAGTATGCTGATTACAAGAAATGACCAAAATGACGAAAGCTCTTTTTCGTCCTCTGCAAGTAAAAGTCACATTTGGTAACCTCCCGAATTTTTTCTTATTCTATTATATATTTCAAACCTTAAACAAGACTTAAATGTTTCTGTCAATAAAAGTATACAAAGCTTTTTAATCCCTGTCAAATTGCATAAATAAGAAGTTTATTTCTTGAAATATCGGTGAAAAGTTTGTATAATTAAAGTGACAGTATTTTTAAGGAGAATATTTATGCAAAGAGAAAATTTCAAGTCGAGAACAGGTTTTCTCCTTGTAAGTGCAGGCTGTGCGATTGGCATAGGCAATGTCTGGCGCTTTCCGTATGTTACGGGTGAAAACGGTGGCGGATTGTTCGTGCTTTTTTATCTTGCATTTCTTGTGCTTATGGGAATTCCCGTTCTGACAATGGAGCTTGCAGTCGGCAGAGCAAGCAGAAAAAGTGCCGTATTAAGCTATAAAACACTTGAAAAGCCAAAGAGCAAATGGCACATTCACGGCTGGGTGTGTATGATAGGCTGTTATCTGCTTATGATGTTCTACACACCTGTTTCGGCTTGGATGTTAGATTACTTCTATAAATTTGCAACGGGAACATTTAAAAGCGGAATGAACTCAGAACAGGTTTCGGGAGTGTTTAACAACCTTATGGCATCGCCTGTTGAGATGATTATATGGCTTGCGATAATCGTTGTATTCGGATTTTTTGTATGCAGTCGAGGACTTCAAAAAGGCATTGAAAAGGTCAGCAAGATTATGATGGTTGCGTTGCTTGCGCTGATTATCATTCTTGCAATCAACAGTATGATGCTTTCAAATGCGGGAGAAGGCCTGAGTTTTTACCTTGTTCCCGATTTCGGAAAGGTTAAAAATGTAGGACTCGGCAAGGTAATCACCTCTGCAATGAGTCAGGCGTTTTTCACACTCGGACTCGGAATCGCATCAATGGAAATTTTCGGCAGTTATATGAACAAAGACCGCACGCTTTACGGTGAGGCTGTTCAGATTTGTGCATTGGACACTTTTGTTGCAATTGTTGCCGGACTTATCATCTTCCCTGCTTGCTTTTCATTTGGCGTTCAGCCCGACCAAGGACCTGCCCTTATTTTTGTGACGCTTCCGAATGTTTTCGTAAATATGACGGGCGGTCGGATTTGGGGTACGCTTTTCTTTCTGTTTATGACATTCGCAAGCTTTTCAACGGTTATTGCCGTGTTTGAAAACCTTGTTGCTTTTCTTACCGACACATTCGGCATGAGCAGAACAAAGGCGTCAATTATCAATGGAATTATTATGTTCTTTGCGTGTCTGCCGTGTATTTTTGGATTCAACATTTGGAGTGACTTCAACATTCTCGGCAAAGGTGTGCTTGACCTTGAGGACTTCGTTGTCAGCAACCTTCTTCTTCCGATTGGCGCAATGGTTTATCTCCTGTTCTGCACAACAAAATTCGGCTGGGGCTTTGACAATTACTTTGAAGAATGTAATACGGGTAAAGGTCTTAAACTTTCAAGAGTGCTGAAGCCGTACCTTAAATACGCACTCCCCGTGCTGATTGTTATTGTGTTCGTTCAAGGCTTTATCGGGTAGGATTAGCAATCCCCTACGGCTCAAATTGTGCAAATTTGTACAATGTTACATTCCTATAAAATAACATATAAAACTAAAAACTGTACAACCATATTCGGCTGTACGGTTTTTTGTTATCTTGTGTTACCTTTTAGACGTGGATTTGTTTTTGTAACATAACCGTCAAACCAGTTGCTACACTTACGCTCGGGCATAGTATGCTTTTGATATTGCAAACTATCTGCACGAATCGGGAAAGCCGACAACCAACTCGGCTATTTACGGTTACAAGAAAGACCCGAACAACAAAAATCATTGGCTGATTGATGAGGAAGCGGCTACAGTCGTCCGCAGAATTTTCCATTTCACAATAGAAGGCTGCGGACCTTATGACATAGCCCGCACGCTGTTTGATGACAAGGTTGAAACCCCGGCTGTTTACTTTACAAAAAAGGAATTGGAATAAGGAAAAACAAAAAGGAGTTTACCCACCCGTTCAGTTGGAGCGGATATGTTGTCCGCAGTATTCTTGCAAAACAGGAATACTGCGGAGACACCGTAAATTTCCGTACGCACAAGGAATCATATAAGGACAAAAGCTCAGTGAAAAATCCGCAGGAGAACTGGCTGATATTCAATGACACGCACGAAGCAATCATTGACCGAGAAACTTGGGAGCTTGCTCAGAAACTGACAAAAACGCCGAGACGTGTTGACACCACCGGAGTGGCGAATCCGCTGACGGGTCTTGTTTATTGTGCCGATTGCGGTGCAAAGATGTATAACCACCGATTTTTCCGAGCTTACTACGCCGATGATAAATGAGTTTATCGACAAAATTTTAGTTCACGCTCCGTATTATATTGACGGAGAACGTATGCAGGAGGTTGAAATCTATCTCAATTTCATCGGCAAGTTTGAAATTCCTCAACCTCAGCTGAGCGAGGAAGAAATTAAGCGGCAGAAGCAGCTGAAACAGCCCGTCTAAAAAGCAGGGAATGCTATCAGTTGATAAAGGCGAGAAAACACAAGGTTGGCGAGCCGTTTTCACTTAGCTGCAAGGGCTGTGACAAGGTATTTGAATCCAAGCACAGCAATGCTTTGCTAAGATTGTGCAGGCTCAGTCAACAGATCACCACCAACCCTGCGTGAAAGGCTGATAATCATCAACTATCATATTCGACACACTCAAACCGGCAAGTGGAGCATAACGGATTATTCAAAGTCTGTAAAGGAAACTTTGGCGCGGTATAAAGCCGCCGTAAAGCAGATAAACGAAAAGAAAAATGAACGGAAGGGACTTCAAAATGAAAAGAAATCCACTTCCGTTTTTAATATCGCCGCACAGTGAGATTGACGGCAAACTGAATGATGAAATCAATGTGCAAGCTGCCCGTGAATATGCCCGCCGCCGTTGCAACCAAACTCAGACGAGAAATACAATGCGGCACGAACACAAGAGAAAAAACAATAGTTTACCGTTAAAAGGAAATTTAAATATTTTTTCAAGCTTGAACAAGAAACGGATTACGACACCTTGCTGTATTGCAGTTTTGCGTTAATCAGATTTTCGTCATGATTATACAACGAGGCAACTTTTCAATGTCCAAGTAATTCAGCACTAATTATGCTAAACCAACATTGTTATTTATTTGACCAATTTAAATATCTTGAATTTAATTAAATTTGACTTCTGACATTATTTTTTGAGGATATAAAGATGATACCAAATAATACGTTCTGTTTCTAATATCGGTGGAATCATAATTGAGAAATTGTTCAGAAGAGATAGGAACGGGTGCAATAAACGTTTTTTGTTCACCTTTTGAAAGTTTAATATACATTCCACAATCATTGTAATACATAACGAGCGGGTAATAAAATTGTAATGAAAAAGCACCTGATTCAATATGAAAAGCTGTTAAATCAACAGTTATTTCATCATCTGTTGTATTGGAAATTATAATTTTTATTAAGCCAAGATTCAAATCTTCACTTTTCAAATAGTCAGAATTTTCTTCCAAATATTCTGATAAATCATCATCATTCATAATGTCCATACGCTTAAGCATGTATGTATCTGTTATAGTGAATTTTGCATTTTGACAAACAAATGAATCGCCCATTTTATATACAACTTTTTCGTTTTGCGGATATTTTGAATTGATACTAAAAAACCTAATGACACCACATATACATAATACTGTTACAATAAGGAGCGTTACAATAACTTTTAAATTATTTTTCTTTCTCATAAAGACTATCTCTCCTGATGATTTTACCCTGCGCTAATTCTATAGTTTCGTCGCAAAGAGCGTTAATCTGATTTTTGTCATGACATGACAGCAACACAACTCTATCGGGAACTTTTGCGGACAAAATCATTTTTTTGACATTTTCACATGAAGCTTCATCCAACGCATTAAAAGGTTCATCTAAAACAAGTATTTGAGGGTCTTCCATCATCGCTGCTGCTATTCCAAGTTTTTGTTTCATACCAAGTGAATATTTTCGGAAACTCTTCTTTTCGTTTGGGTCAAGCCCTACCATTCTCATAGTATCCACTATTTTTTTATCGTCTATTTTCTTTTGTATTTGAGCGAGAATCTTCAAATTTTGAAAACCGGAGTACTCAGAAATGAACCCCGGATTTTCAATTAAAGCCCCAACACTATCAGGAAACGATATGTCTTTTCCTATGATTTTGTTATTTATTTTTACAAAACCACTGGTAGGTAAAATCAGTCCGCAAATTGCACGCATAAGCATAGTTTTCCCCGAACCGTTCTTACCTACAAAACCGTAAATTTTTCCTCCGGAAAGTGATAAATTTATATTTTCCAGTACAAGATTTTTTGATAACTTTTTTGTATAATTACAAATTTCTATATTCATAAATCTCTCCTACTTTAAATAATGTTTTTTCTTTTGATAATTGGCAAGCCTAAAAATAAACATATAACGATTATTAAAAAGGCAACCTCCAGTTCTGTATATATTGATATATTATTTATGGCGCAAAAATCAGTTCTTATCAACATTGAAAAGTTAAACGGCAAAAATTCGCTGCAATAAAACACAGATGTGGTCATAAGGCAGACTATCATCAAAAACGCGACAACAGGTCCAAATGTAATACTGATAATTGCATCAAATGTCATGTGACAAGTTGTAATCATCCAAGGTAACAGTACTGAGGAAATGAAAATTTCTGTCATACTTTTTCCATAAGTGCTTAGCTCCAAAAATTCTTCAGTTATTAAACTGTTTTGAGTTAATGAAAAATTACCGGAAAACAATGTAAAAGCTGTCGAAATTACAAAAAACAGTAAATAGTACAAAGTTGAAGAAACAACACACCAAACTATTTTACTCAACCACCATAAATATCGGGATTTTACCCGCAAAATAAAGGTATCGGCACTTGTCTGCAAATCGTTTGTAATGTATAATCCCACAAACAAATAAGGAAGTACATTAAAAGAAAACCACGTTATGGGAATATCTACACCCTTATTTGCCTCCGGATCAAAAGGGTCACATCCGGCAAAAACATTCATAAAAAAATCCAGAACACCGCAGTCTACAACCGAATTATAATCACTAAAATATAAGCTAATATTATGCCAATACACGAAATCAATAAATATGAACAGCAACGCAGCAAAAATAAAAAATTTACGATTATGTATGATTCCCTCTGTTATATCATGCGAAAGCAAACGAAAAAAAAGACGAACTTTCAATTTAAAAAATCCTTTCTTTTCATGAACAATAAATTTAGTACGAATACTATAATTGTCCCAAAAATCAAGAGCCAAAAGTCAATATTCCAATCACCATCAAATGAAACTGCAATACATGTTGTGACCGTCACTAAGAACGGAAATACTTTGTTTATTATACAGCCAAAAGCACATATTAATTCAGAAAAAAATATTGTAGGAATTAAAAGACATACAAAAGTTTTCATCACTACTTTTGCAAAGCCTACATTGCTTATGCATCCTTCACACAGATAATAATAGCTTTCATATGAATTCCAATTAATTACTGTTCGTGAAAAAAATCTCGACATACCAAGAACTGCGACGAGGAATAAAATGCAAAAAGCCACAGAAAAAGCAAGAACTTTCAAACTATTTCTGACAACCAATGTATTTCTAAATCTAAAGCGAATATAGGCATTTGTAAAGTTACTGTTTTTTTCGGAAAATATCGTTGAAAGTAATGCGGCGGTTGGTACAAAAAAGATAGTTGTCGTGTGACCCCCGGCGGCTTCCACAAAATCTGCCATACATATGTTGTCTGTTATATCCATCATATTTTTTTTTAAAAAAGCAAAAAAGTAAAACAATACAAAACTGCAGAGTAAACAGAAAACAACCAAATATTTAAAATATGTCATTGCAACAAAAGTTTTTCTACACGCTTTAAAAAACATCTTTTTTCGCTCCAATAAAATAATACGGAAAAAATGAAAGGCAAAAGAAAATCAAAAATAAAATTGTTACAGAAAAGGTAGTCCCACTTTCACTTGTAGTCGTGACAAGATTTCTGATACTGTAGGCATCAAATCCCAACATTTCAAGACAAAATGATGAAAAAATGTAAATGAAAAAAGGAAAAACAAAAGTCACAAATTTTCTGTTTAAAAAGAATGTAATAAACAATGACAAACTTGCTGTTACTCCCGAAAACAAAAATGTGATAAAAATATATATCGATGTATATAATAACGGTTGCACATAAAATAAATCAGCCCACTTATACGCAGGATATATGTTAGTAAATGTATAAGATGCTTCAGGAAGCATTGTCGGTAAAAATATTGAAGAAATGAGAAAACTAAGAACCATTGGAATAGCAACCACGCAACCACCACTTACGAAAACAGCTATGTATTTTGCCACAAGATAATATTTTTTCTTGGCACGAACGCACACATTCCTTGCATATCCCCTGTTTATATCATCATAAAAGGAACTACCAAATGGCAAAGTGGCGAGAATTGGAATAGCCATATAAAAAATGTTTTGCTGAAGATAGATATTATGACTGCCAATCCAGTTTGTATATGAAATTTCAAAAAATCCCATTAAATTTTCATCATTTAAAAATTCAGAATTCAACTGCACACAGTATGGTATTCTTTCAATCGAATACCATGTTACCAATGCTAATGAAATTAGCAAAGAAATTAAAAACAGCCTGTTTTTAAAACTTCTTTTCAGTTCGAATTTAATCATTCTTTGCATTTTATCATTCTCCATTTATTATTTTTCGGATTTGATGACTTGCATAGTTCCTTCTCCTAAAGGATTGCCTGAGAGCACTGTCATCAAATAAAGTTGGTCTTTGTACTCATTAAGTTGTTTGTCCTCAGCAACATATGCTACATTAACATTCAATTTTTTACCGGGTTCAAGTTTTTCTACAAAATAATTTTTTGAAGTCTTTTTCTCACTTGAATTAAAACTTCGTGCTTCGTTATATCCACCGTCTGTACCAAAATGCAAAAGTAAGCTGTTCAATGATACCTCCACATTTTCATTTCCTTTATTCATCATTGTAATGTTAAGCACTACATATGAATATTCATTTGTAATATTTCCTTGGCTATCTTTAATTTCATCCCAGTCCTCAAATGTGTCAAATTCGGGAAGTTCTGCTTTGTTTTTTGAAATGCTTATATCATTTAATTTAACATAAATGCTTGTTCTATCGTCGTACATAGTATCGTATTCAGCACCTTCCTCAAGCAGAACACAACTTTTTGAGCCCAACGCTGAATTTTCTGTGGAAGAGATATTACTTCCATTTGCAACCTGTGTGTTTTTTGCATCAGCATTAGTGTATATATCGTTGATGTCAATAATATCATTTTTTATCAAGTATAAGATGGAAACTATTATAGATGAAGCACAGATGATAATCAAAATAATTACGGTTGTTATTTTTTTATTCAATATATAAACACCTCTATAAGCAACTCCCTACCGCAGTCTAAAAGTCATGCTCTGCGCGCATATATAAAGTCAAAACTTCATTAAAAGGCACAGAGCATAACTTACAAAGCCACAAATATTTTATATGCTGTCAGGACTCCATGCTATGTGGTAACTCACAGCTTCCTTATTCATAATGTAGCCCAAAGTAGCATATTTATAGCCGTCTTCTTTAACATAGTTAGGCAAATAATAATATGTACCCTTTGGTAAATTTTTCATATTCTTAGTTGCCCCATTATAGCTCCATGAACCGTAATATCTGTCTACAGTTTTTACGGAGGAAGTATTCTTATTATTTGTACGCTGAACCCAAGCACTCAGAGAACCTCCTGATGTGCTCTTGTTTTCGCACCAAACAGATGTATAATCTTTCTTCTCACGCCAAATAGATCTGCACGGAGTACCTCCGTTGTTACTTCTCGCACTAATGTTGATAATTGTATCTGAAACATTACCGGCAGAGAATACTGAAAAAGTAAGAGCAGACATCAAAGAAAGAACGACCATACCCAACACAATCATCTTTTTTACTTTCTTCATCTTTTACCTCCTGTTAATAAAAATGTTAATAAAAAATTAAAAGTTTTCAAAATTTGAAATATTAAAACGCCGGACTCACCTCATCTCCATTATAGAATATAGTGGTTCAGTTGTCAAGACAAAAATCTAATCATTTTATAATAAACTGAACCGATATAGTAGAAGTGGTCTTTCATAATATTTATTATCCTGTTTGATAGGTTTTGGAACAACTACAACCTGTTTACCTGTGATTGTTTCCACCACTTCAATAAAGCTATAACCTTTAACCTCAATTAGATAATTGAGAGCTGTTGTACCTCCAATCCCACGAGAAAGCCACATCCATTTTCCGTTTGAAATTTTCAAGCTATCGTGTGTTCGTGTGGTGTAATTGTTCTTATCAAGTCTTACAAGTTCATGTGGCTCAAAGTTTTTAAGAATGGTTAGCAAGTTCATTTTCTTTGCTTCAAGCACTACTTTAGGGTCTATATATGGCACTTATTCATACCTGGACTGATATAATAAAAGTGCAGTGGAAAAAGCCCAAAAATCTGATAGAATAGAATAAAAAATGAAAGGAAAAAAAGAAATGAATTACAGTAAAGAATTTAAAATAGAAGCGCTGAAGCTATCAGATGAAATAGGTGTGAAAAAGGCTGCACAACAGCTTGGAATACAGTATTACACACTAGCCGATTGGAGAAAGAATCGCAAAGCAAAGGCTAACAAAGTAAAATCAGAAATGAGTGACGAAGAAGTACGCAGAAGAAATCTTGAACTGGAAAAAGAAAATGCAGAACTGAAAAGAGCAAATGACATATTAAAGGACGCACTTGGTTTTTTCGCAAAAGACCGGAAGAAGTAAAAGCCAATCAGCTATATCCATTTATTCGGAATAACAAGAAAAAATATCCTGTAAATGCGATGTGTAAGGTGCTAAAGGTCAGTGAATCAGGCTATTACAGATGGTTGAAAAATGGCAGTAAGCCAAGATCGTGGCAACTGCTTCTGGTCGAAATAAATAAGATATTCGCAGAACATCCCGATAGCGATAATTACGGCGTAGAGCGTGTAAAGACCGCACTTGGACTCAAGGGAATAAAAGCAAGCAAAAGCAAAATTTATCGTGCAATGAAAGCCGGCGGACTTATTCACAGGTGCAGAAAATCTCACGGAATAACAAAGGCAGACACAGAAACGCAAGACAGAGAAAATCTGATAAAACGTGATTTTTCTGCCGATAAGCCGCTCTCAAAGTTGCTGACAGACATAACGGAAGTAATGTGTTCATACGGAAAGCTGTATGTTTCAGCAATCCTCGACTGCTTTAACGGAGAAATTCTTGCACTTGAAATGAGAGATAATATGAAAAAAGAGCTTTGTATAGATACCTTGAAGCAATTAAAGTCTAAATACGGAGATATAAGCGGAGCAATATTCTACAGCGACAGAGGCTGTCAGTACACAAGCTATGCATTTAAAGAAAACGCAGATGGGCGAGCTTGAAATCAAAGTTCCGAGGGACAGAAACGGCGAATACGAACCCAAAATAATCAGCAAATACAACCGCAATGCAGACGGTATGGAGGAGAAAATTCTCTCGCTCTATGCCTGCGGAATGAGCCAGCGTGATATTTCCGAACGAATCAAAAATCTGTATGATGTAGAAATTTCTCCCGAGCTTGTCAGCGAAATCAGCGAGAAGATTATGCCCGATGTGACTGCTTGGCAAAACCGACCTCTTGAATCAGTATATCCGTTTGTGTTTATGGATGCAATTCATTACAAGGTCAAGAAAATCATCAGTATATCACGAAGGCTGCATATGTAGTTCTGGGCATCAATCTTGACGGTCAGAAAGATATTCTCGGCATATGGATTGGCGAAAATGAGAGCAGTAAATTCTGGCTGAATGTGTTGAACGAACTCAAAACTCGTGGAATTAAAGATGTATTTCTGTTCTGCGTTGACGGTCTGACAGGTTACAGACAGGCTATTGAAGCGGCTTTTCCGAACGCACAAATCCAGCGTTGCATCATTCATCAGATACGTTCAAGCACAAGGTTTGTCAGCTACAAACACATCAAGGAACTGATGGCTGACCTCAAGAAAGTATATCAAGCCATCAGCGAGGAAGAGGCTATGAACAACCTGATTTTGTTCAAGGACAAGTGGGGCAAAACTTATCCCTCCTGCGTAAAAAGTTGGGAGGAAAATTGGGATATTCTATCCACATTTTTCGCATATCCGCCCGAAGTTCGGAAGATAATATATACAACGAATATTATCGAAGGTTTGAACCGTCAGTTCAGGCAGATTACGAAGAACAAGCCGTCATTCACAAACGATGACAGTCTGCGCAAAATGTTGTATTTAGCGTCGCAAAAGATTGTCGAACGCTGGACACAAAGATGTCGAAACTGGGACATAGTTTTGAGCCAGTTATCGATAATATTTGAGGACAGAATACCGGCTTGATTTGCCCCCGAGAATAGAATTTCCTGTCCGCAAAATGTTATTCACGCAAATCGTGCATAAAACATTCCGCAGACAGGAAAGAAAAGTTAACACGGGGCAAATCAGAAAGCCTGATTACACCGCAATCCGCTGTTTTGTTATTGCTTGAAGGATTATTATTTACACAGAATTTTATGGGGTGCCGTTCAGACTGGTACTGAGCGTGTACAGACTGGCACTAACCGTGTCAAAGTGAAAGACGCTTGGGACGAAAAAGTTGCCACTGGTCAGGTCTGCACTGGTTGCGGTAAGCACAGCAACTAAGCAGTAGCTTCGCTCACCCAAACCCTCTATCCGAAACGGGTAGGGGGTTCTTTTTTCTCCCAACTACACAACCTTTCTGCTACACAAAGAAAACAGGCTCTGATGAGCCTGTTTTTCTCTACACAAAATACTACACAAATATTATAGCGTCACTATCGTGACGCAAATCACAGGCTCACTAATCGTGAGCCTATCTACACAACATTTTTTAACACGCCGTGAGCAAGAAATCCCCCTCTTCTATAAGTGGTGGGATGAATTACGATTAACACGGCACCTTCTTGACTTCTTGGGCTTGCTGTATTACAATGTGTTTATAAATCAGTCGTATCTAACGGAAATGATATAAAAACAATGCAATTGGATACAAATAATCATTCAGTATTCATGCTACACTATCATCTGATTATGTGTATAAAATACCGTAACAAAGTAATAGACGACACTATCTCTAGTCGTTTGAGAGAGATATTTGAAAAGATTGCTCCTGTCTATAACATTACATATGAAAATTTAACTTATAGATTGGTTTGTGGTTTGAATCATACTAAAAATGTGGTAAATAACACATAAATATGATAGTGTTAATGTAATAAAATTAAGGAGGAGAATAACCATGTCAATTTTTGATAAATTAAAAAAGGTACCTATAAAGGTTGACGATAATATAGTTAAGACAAATAATGCAAAAGAATTTGACTTAAATATTGAAAAGATATTAGAAAATTGGGAAGTATATCATGCTATCAGGGAGATAATAGCCAATGCTCTTGACGAACAGATTTTAACAAACACTAAAGATATATCAATATATAAGTCTAATGATGGTTGGTGGCATATAATAGATTTTGGACGTGGATTAAATTATCATCATTTAACTCAAAATGAAAATGAAGAAAAATTAACTAATGACAAACTTATTGGTAGATTTGGAGTCGGGCTTAAAGATGCATTAGCTACATTATATAGGCATGGAATAAAAGTACAAATAATATCTAAATATGGAATTATTACTCTAAAAGAAGCATCAAAAAGTGGATTTGATGATATAATTACATTACATGCTCAAATTGCTCCGCCACAAAATCCTAATATGGTTGGTACAGATTTTTGCTTGTTAGGATGTAATGTAGATGATATAGAAAAAGCAAAATCTTTGTTTCTTACTTTTTCTGGGAAAAACATTCTGGAAAAAAATGCATACGGAGAAGTTATAGAAAATTCAACGAATACAGCTGATATATACATTAACGGAGTTAAGGTCGCAGAGGAATCTAATTTTTTATTTTCATATAATATAACATCTCTTACAGCACAATTAAAAAAAGCCCTTAATCGTGAACGTACTAATGTTGGTCGTTCAGCATATACTGGGAGAATAAAAGATATATTGAAAGCATGTTCATCAGAGAAAGTTATAGATGCACTCGTTGAAGATTTACAACAATTTGGAAGTGGAAATAGACATGATGAACTTTCTTGGAATGATATTGCTATGCATGCGTCTATAAAAATGAATCAATTACATAAAGATACAACTTTTGTTACTACAAGTGACTTACAAAATAAACCATCATTGATTGATGAAATGCAAAGAAGCGGCTATAATCCAGTAGTTGTTCCTGATAATATTATATCAAAAATGGAGGACTATAATACAGGTGCAAAAAGTGGGGAAACATTAACTACTGCTAATCAATATATTAAGGATGAAAAAGAAAGATTTGTACCTGTAGAAATTGATATAAATGCATTAACAGTATATGAAAAAGAAGTTTATAACATAACAGATTCCATTTTAAAATTGATTGGCGGAAAACCTAAAAATGTAAAGAAAATAGTTATTGTTGAAAAAATATATGAATCAGAATTGTTTAATGAAACATTGGGTTTATGGATTGCCGGAGAAAATAAGATACTAATAAAAAGAAAACAGTTAAAATCATTAGAACAATATGCAGGAACACTACTTCATGAGTGTGCTCATGCTATTAGTGGTGCGGATGATGTAAGTCGTGATTTTGAGTTGAAGCTTACAGAAATAATCGGAATTGTATCATCAAAACTTATACAATACCATCAGATGTGATTGATGAAGTGTCAACAGAAGTCATTGGGTATTAAAAATACATATAAATTATGCAGTAGGTGATGGCTCAAAACCATCATCTATTTTTATGTCATTTATCCCATACTGAAAATGTAGAAATTTCACTTTGTATTTTGTGTAACATAAACAATATAGAAAAAATTGAATATTGTCGGAGACAAAAAGGACTACACATGAAATTATTGCATTAATTTCAAGAGGTCATAAGGAAACAATTAAAGAAATTGAAAAGCAAATGGAAAACGAAAATGGACTGATATAATAAAAGTGTTGTGGTCAAGCTTTTTTGTAACACTCTGACCTAATTTTTATTGCTACAGGGTTTATGCCCCGTAGCGTGCCTCAAAAGGCGTTTTATAGTTGTTATAAGAATGCGGGCCGTTCGTGATTGTAATGAACATACGCAAATTCTTCAATGGATGTATATAATTCTTTCTCAGAATGATAGTAATGATGATTAATCAGTTCATTCTTGAGAGTATTGTAATAACGTTCCATAGGAGCATTATCATACGGATATCCAGCCTTACTAATGCTTTGCGTTTTCTTGTAATTGAAAATAACTGAAGCTCTGTATTCATGTACTTATGGACAGTTACACAACTGATGCTGTATCCCTTGCGAAGAAGATAAGCGTGCACAGTTCTGTAACCATCAGTGCCGTTGTGAGAGTGATAGATGTCCACAATTTCATGCTTGATTTTTTCCTTACGCTTATGATATTCAGATTTCCTATTCTTCAAAAAATTATAATAAGCATTTGGTAGGATGCTCAGTCTTTTCAATAACCAACGGACACCGTATTTGTGCCCATACTGCTGAATAAATCGATAAGCCACTAATCGATTTCCTTCGCAAAGAATGCCGCCGCTTTTTTTAGAAAGTCATTTTCCTTTTGGAGTTCTGCCAGCTGTCTTTTCAGTTTAAGGTTCTCCTTCATGAAATCATAATCTGCTTTGGCTTCTTCATTTGTTTGGCATTCTTCACGGAACTGTTTTACCCAAATAGATATACTTGCCTTGGATACGCCATATTCGGCAGCAAGACCTTTGAGGGTTCGTCCCTCTTCAAGATGAAGACGTACAATCTTCTTTTTGAATTCCGGTTCATATTGTTTACTCATTTGTAACATACCTCGTTTCCTCCTAAGATTATATCTTATTAGGTCAAGGTGTTACAACTATATTATATCACAACACTTTTACGACCTAAATTTGGGTATAAAAAAAGAGCCTACTGGCTCGTAACATAACTATTTATAATTCGACATACTTCTTTATGTATAATTTGTTTTGACTCATACGATGGTACACTTTTAGTGAACTACTCACCTGTTTCGGGTTGGATGTTAGATTACTTCTATAAATTTGCAACGGGAACATTTAAAAGCGGAATGAACTCAGAACAGGTTTCGGGAGTGTTTAACAACCTTATGGCATCGCCTGTTGAGATGATTATATGGCTTGCGATAATCGTTGTATTCGGATTTTTTGTATGCAGTCGAGGACTTCAAAAAGGCATTGAAAAGGTCAGCAAGATTATGATGGTTGCGTTGCTTGCGCTGATTATCATTCTTGCAATCAACAGTATGATGCTTTCAAATGCGGGAGAAGGCCTGAGTTTTTACCTTGTTCCCGATTTCGGAAAGGTTAAAAATGTAGGACTCGGCAAGGTAATCACCTCTGCAATGAGTCAGGCGTTTTTCACACTCGGACTCGGAATCGCATCAATGGAAATTTTCGGCAGTTATATGAACAAAGACCGCACGCTTTACGGTGAGGCTGTTCAGATTTGTGCATTGGACACTTTTGTTGCAATTGTTGCCGGACTTATCATCTTCCCTGCTTGCTTTTCATTTGGCGTTCAGCCCGACCAAGGACCTGCCCTTATTTTTGTGACGCTTCCGAATGTTTTCGTAAATATGACGGGCGGTCGGATTTGGGGTACGCTTTTCTTTCTGTTTATGACATTCGCAAGCTTTTCAACGGTTATTGCCGTGTTTGAAAACCTTGTTGCTTTTCTTACCGACACATTCGGCATGAGCAGAACAAAGGCGTCAATTATCAATGGAATTATTATGTTCTTTGCGTGTCTGCCGTGTATTTTTGGATTCAACATTTGGAGTGACTTCAACATTCTCGGCAAAGGTGTGCTTGACCTTGAGGACTTCGTTGTCAGCAACCTTCTTCTTCCGATTGGCGCAATGGTTTATCTCCTGTTCTGCACAACAAAATTCGGCTGGGGCTTTGACAATTACTTTGAAGAATGTAATACGGGTAAAGGTCTTAAACTTTCAAGAGTGCTGAAGCCGTACCTTAAATACGCACTCCCCGTGCTGATTGTTATTGTGTTCGTTCAAGGCTTTATCGGGTAGGATTAACAATCCCCTACGGCTCAAATTGTGCAAATTCGTACAATGTTACATTCCGTCAAAATAACATATAAAACAAAAACTGTACAACCATAATCGGCTGTACAGTTTTTTATTATCTTGTGTTACCTTTTAGACATGGATTTGTTTTTGTAACATAACCGTCAAATCAGTTGCTATACTTACGCTCGGGCATAGTATTTTTTTGATATTGCAAACTATCTTCACGAACGGAGAGCGGCGGTACAACAAAAAATACTGTACAACCGAGAAAGGCTGTACAGTATCGGAATTATTCTTTATAAGAAACTATTTCTTTTCAGTAAGAAGCTTATTGAGTTCGTCCATAAAGGTGTTAATATCCTTGAACTGGCGATAAACGGAAGCAAAGCGAACATATGAAACCTCGTCAATATTTTTGAGCTGATCCATTGCAAGCTCACCGATTTGCTTTGAAGTGATTTCACGGTCAAGGCTTGACTGAAGCTGAGCCTCAATATCATTGACCATATTTTCAATCTGTTCAATTGAAACGGGACGCTTCTCGCAGGCACGGAGAATTCCGCCTGTAAGCTTGTTGCGGTCAAAAACCTCACGAGATTTGTCACGCTTAACAACAATTATCGGAACGGTTTCAATCACCTCATGTGTGGTAAAGCGTTTGCCGCATCTCAGGCACTCTCTTCTTCTGCGGATTCTTTCGCCGTCATCGGCAGAACGAGAGTCGATAACCTTGCTTTCTTCATAACTGCAATATGGACACTTCATATGAAAACCTCCGAATAATTATTCTCTAAAACAATTATAACACACTGTTTTCAAATTTCAAGAACATAAAATTTACAATTTAATTACACTTTTATTTCATCAGAGATTGCGGTAATGCTTAACATTTCTCTTTTTCTTTTTGCGTTTTGAACTGATTTTTGAAATGATAAGATAAATAATGAGAATGATAATTATAAGGGCGATAATCACGATGAACCAGTATGACTGGAACACTGTGCCGATAACATTGAATACATAGAGAATTCCGCTGCGTTCAATCTTTTCGCCTGCAACAACATTAACCTCGGCAAGCTTCTGCTTTTCGCTGTTTGCATCTGCTTTGTAATAGATTGTTGCCTTGCCGACTACCGAGCCTTTGTCAAGCGGTGCGTCAACGCTTTCGGGAATATCCTGTTCGATGATTATGTTATCGTCTGTGCAGTCTTTCGGAACAATTGCACTTAGGTCGGTTTCGGGATAAAGAAGCGTGCTGTCCTTGCCCCACGCAAGATTTACTTTTACCTCACAAAGCGGTTTTGATGATGTGGCAACCGTGTTCATTTCAAGGCTTGTGAGTGCCCACCTAAACAAATCAGCCGCATCTGTCATTGTCGCGTAATCCTCGGTTACACCCTCTTCATAAGGAGCGTGAAGAAGAATTGCCATATACGAATAGCCGTCTGCAGACGCTGTCGTTACAAGACATCTTCCTGCCTCGTTAGTCGTACCCGTTTTGATGCCCTTTGCATACATATAGTAATACTCACCGCCACGGTTTGCATCAATAAGGTAGTTGGTTGTTACAAGGGCTGTATCGTCACCGTCACAAGTGTATGTACAGGTATTTGTGATTTCTTCAAAGCGAGGAAGAGTGAGCGCATAGGTTGTGATTTTGTACATATCACGGGCGGTTGTGTAGTGGTCGGGATCGTGAAGTCCGTCAGGATTTGCAAAATGAGTATTTTTGCAGCCAAGCTCTTTTGCCTTTTCATTCATCAGCTTAACGAAATTATCAACATTGCCGTCACCGATATAATCGGCAAGAACCATTGCGGCATCGTTACCCGAGGGAACCATCATGCTGTAGAGCAGGTCGATTGCTGTCATACTCTTGCCGACATGATTTTCAACATTCGCAAGGGAACTGCCTGTGTTTTTGAGAACATCAAGAACCGACTGCTTAATCGGAATTTTTGTGTTGTCAAGGTCGGCAATGTTTTCAACCGCAATTATGTAGGTCATAATCTTTGTTGTGGATGCAGGATAACGCTTTGAATCTGCATCTTTTTCATACACGGTCTGACCTGAATCCATATTCACAAGCAATATTGAATCCGACTGTGTTTTTACATCATTGGGGTAGGACGCAGCGCCCGCTGTTGTAAAGGCGGAACAGATAATGATGCAAAGCATACAGAGAAGTGAAAGTGTTTTGATTGCTGTTTTTCTCATTTACTTATTCTCCCATTTATAGTTTTTCAGTTTAAAGCATTTTGTCCGCCGCGATCAAACAGGCGGTCAATCTCTGCTTTTAAAAGTCGTATTTCATCGTTTCGGATATCACCGTAACGGTTCATTATATAATCTGCAATTTTTTGCGAAAGCTCAAGACTTTTTGTGTCGGCAAAATCGGCAATCGACATCTGCGGCAGACCGTGCTGTCTGTGACCGAAAAAGTCGCCCGGACCTCTCATTTTCAAATCCTCATCGGCAATGACAAAGCCGTTGTTCGTTGAACACATAACCTCAAGCCGTTCTCTTGTTGTTCTACTGCCCTTGTCGCTGATGAGAATACAATAGGACTGCGAACTGCCTCTGCCTACTCTTCCCCTCAGCTGATGAAGCTGTGAAAGTCCGAATCTTTCGGCGTTTTCAATCACAATAACCGTAGCATTCGGAACATCAACGCCGACTTCTATTACCGTTGTGGCAACGAGAACGGAATATTCATTCTCGGCAAACTTACGCATAACCTCGTCTTTTTCATCGGGCTTCATCTGTCCGTGAACAATGCCGACTGCTATGTCAGGAAATTCCCTCAGCATCAAATCTGCGGCATATTCTTCGGCTGACGCAACATCGTCAAGCTCGCCTTCTTCAACAAGGGGACAAACTATATACGCCTGTCTGCCGTGTTTTACTTCACTGCGGATAAAGTCATACACTCCGCCACGCATTGCAGAAGTTCGCAACACGGTTTTCACGGGTTTTCTTGACGGCGGAAGTTCGTCAATTATTGAAATGTCGAGGTCGCCGAAAATGATAAGTCCGAGAGTTCTCGGAATCGGAGTGGCACTCATAACAAGCAGATGCGGATTGTTGCCCTTGCCGAGAAGCTTTGCTCTTTGTGCAACGCCGAATCTGTGCTGTTCATCGGTTACGGCAAGTGCAAGATTTTTAAACTCGGTTTTATCGGTAATGAGAGCGTGTGTTCCGATTACCATATCAATCGAACCGTCTGCAAGTGATTTTCTGATTTGTTTTTTTTCGGATTCCCTTAGTGTGCCTGTCAGCAGACCAACCTTGATATCCGTATTTTCAAAAAGCTTTTGAAATGTTTTGTAATGTTGTCGGGCAAGGATTTCAGTCGGCGCCATGAATGCGGTCTGAAATCCGTTTTTGGCAACCGTGTAGCAGACCGAGGCCGCCACAGCCGTTTTGCCCGAACCTACATCGCCCTGAACAAGTCGGTTCATTGGAGATGATTTGTTGATTATATCGTTTATGCAGTCCGACACCGCCCGTTTTTGGGCATTTGTCATTGTGAACGGCAAAAGCGATTCAAATTCTTTTGAATAATCCTTTGTGATTTCAAGCGAGGTCACTCCTCTGCTGTGGTCACGCAGATTTCTCATTCCGAGGTTCAGCACAACAAGCTCTTCGGTAACAAGCCTTTTTCGGGCTGTTTCAAGCTGTTGGCAATTCTTTGGAAAGTGAATGTCAAACAATGCCTGTCTGAGCGGGCAAAGGTCAAATCTTTCTCTTACGGCATCCGGCAAAGGGTCATTGATTTTTGACGGCAGCATTGAAAGTGCCTGTCGCACGGCCGATTCAACCGATTTGCTCGGAAGTCCTGCCGTTTGTCTGTAAATCGGACGGATTTGTGTTCCCTTAACAGCAGGAGCAAAAGTCGGAGATACAATCTGTATTCCGTAGCTGTCGGATGAGATTTTTCCGTAAAAGAAATATTCTCCGCCCTGTCTGAGCATTGAGCTGATGTATTTATTGTTAAAAAACACAAGCTGAATTGAACCCGTTTCATCATAAACTGCAGTTTTTGAAATAATTCTTCCGCCGCTTATGCGTGTGTCATTTACAGAGGTTGCAACAATCGCCTTTATACAGGCTGTTTCGTTATATTCAAGCTCATCAATATGCTTGATATTGCTCCAATCCTCATATGTTCGGGGGTAAAAATTGATTAAATCGCCGACGCTTTTTATACCGAGTTTTGCAAAAAGTGCGGCACGCTTTTCACCTATTCCGTTAAGATTTGAAACAGGAGTTTTATAAAGTGATGTCATTACCGCACCTCCATTTTTATTTATTTCAGAACAGCCTATCCGTATTCGCAGGACAGCCTGTCATTACAAAATCGGGAGCATAACCGAAAAAATTATGCTCCCTGAAAAAACTGATTTAATGCTTATTCTACGCTTAAAATGAAATAGTAAACAGGCTGGTCGCCCTTGACAAGTGTAATATCGGTTTTTGAACCGAATTTTTCACGAAGCTCTTCATAAGCCTTTTCCGCCTCTTCTTCGGTAACATCCTCGCCGTATATGAGAGTGATAAATGAAGTGTCACGGCTGACCATATCCTTTGCAAGCTTGACAAGAGCCTTAACTGTGCTCTTTTCTGTGATTGTGAGCTTGCCGTTTTCGAGAGCGATAATGTCGCCCTCTTTGATTTTCTTACCGCCAAATTCACTGCTTCTTGCGGCAAAGGTTACAAGACCTGTTCCCACCGATGCAAGTGCGTCCGTCATAAGCTGTGCGTTGCTTTCGGCAGAAATCTCGGGATCAAAATTGAGCATAGCCGTCATACCCTGCGGAATTGTTCTTGTCGGAACAATGATGACATTTCTGTCTTTTACCATCGGGATTGTCTGCTCTGCGGCGAGAATGATGTTTTTATTGTTTGGAAGAACGAGAACATTCTTGGCAGGTGTTGCCATAATTGCCTCATATATATCATCTGTACTGGGGTTCATACTTTGACCGCCGGAAACAACATTATCACAACCGAGGTCTTTAAAGAGGTCTTTAAGACCGTTTCCTGCGGCAACTGCAACAAATCCGAAATCGTTTTCTGGTTCTGCGGGAACAAGCTTTTCCTTTTCAGCCTTTTTCTTTGTTGACTTGACATTCTTGTGCTGTTCCTTCATATTCTCAACCTTAACGGTAAGAAGCTGACCGAACTCAAGTCCTTTTGAAAGAGCATTGCCCGGCTGTTCCGTATGAACATGAACCTTGATAATCTCATCATCATTTACAACAACTACGCAATCACCGATTGATTCAAGATAACTGCGAAGCTCGCCGATTTCGGTTTCAATCTCGGCATTTCTGCCAACGATGAACTCTGTGCAATATGTGAATCTGATATCATCGTCAAATTCAGCGGCGGCACTTTCAAATGTGCTGACGGTTGCAGGAGCTGTGTCATCGTCAGCTTCAATCATAATGCCGTTCTTAATTACAGAGAGCATACCCTCAAAGATTACGCAAAGGCCCTTACCGCCTGCGTCAACAACGCCTGCCTTTTTAAGCACAGGCAAAAGCTGAGGAGTGATTGCAAGCGCCTCGTTAGCCTTGTCAACGATTGTCTGCCATACAGACACAACATCTCTGTCATACTTAGCGGCTTCGATACCTGCCTCATAAGCCATTCTTGCAACCGTGAGAATTGTTCCCTCTGTCGGTTTCATAACAGCCTTGTAAGCGGCATCAACACCGATTCCGAGTGCTGCGGCAAGATTTTTGCCGTCAACTTCTTCAATGTCTTTAAGTCCCTGGGCAAAGCCACGGAAGATTAGTGAAGTGATAACACCCGAATTGCCTCTTGCTCCACGGAGCATTGCAGAGGCTGTGATACCTGCGGCATCACCTGCACAGGTACCGTCAAAATCTTCAAGCGCTGCAACAGCCGCATTGACTGTCATTGACATATTTGTACCTGTGTCTCCGTCGGGTACAGGGAAAATATTAAGATCATTTATACTGTTTTTTTGGTTTGAAATATTATTCGCACCGGAAATAACAGCCTGTTTGAGAATTTGTCCGTTTATCATTTAGGCACATCCTTTTAATGTACATTTCTTAATCAACTGCATAAGCCGATTTTGCACCGACAAACGCAGTTTTACAATAATTCACATTATAACATTATACATTATCAGCTTGTTTTTTGCAATAGTATAATACACTAATTATCTGCAAAAAAAGCCGACTTAATCGGGATTATTTCATATTTTTCGGCAATTGGAAACAATTTCCGATTTACCCTTTAATCCTATTCAATACGCATTGACTCGGCTGAAACGCACCTTCCGCTTTTGTCATCAACATCAAAAAGCGTACATTCCATTTTGCATTCTCCGCTTGCAAGGTCAAAACGCTGCGGAAGCTTGTTTTTCAGCTTTGCAATTATGATTTCGCTCTTTACACCGAGAACGGAATGGATTGTACCCGTCATTCCAGTATCGGTTATGTAGCCGGTTCCCTTCGGGAGAACCTGTGCGTCAGAGGTCTGCACATGGGTGTGTGTTCCGAACATTGCGGAAACTCTGCCGTCAAGGTAATAACCCATTGCCCTTTTTTCACCCGTTGCCTCTGCGTGAAAATCAACAATTATGATTTTGCTTTCAGCCTGTTTAATCATTTTATCTACACATTCAAAAGCGCAATTCAGGTTGTTATCCATATAGGAATTACCCATAATATTTATAATCGACACAATTCTTCGCCCTGTGTCAACATTAATTATACCTTTGCCGGGTGTTGAATTTTCGGGAAAATTAGCTGGTCTGACAATGAAGGGATTTGAGTCAAGGCAGTCATAGACTTCTTTTCTGCGGAAAGAATGGTTGCCGAGTGTAATTGCATCAACTCCGCTGTCAAAAAGATGCTTTGCAGACACGGGAGTCAATCCGTTGCCGTCAGCAGAATTTTCTCCGTTGCAGATAACAAAATCAACGCCTTTCACCTTTTTGAGCGTGGGAAGATTGTTGCGAAGAAATTCACATCCGATACTGCCTACGACATCACCTATACATAAAATTCTCATAGTTATCCCTCCGTTTGTGTCCGATTGCAAAATTTCAGCCGTTCAAAGCAAAACATACAAATTGATTATAACACAACTTTTCTATTCTGTCACATCAAAATCAACCTGATCTGCAATATTTTCGTTAAAAATATAATCTGTTGTCACCCTGTAGCCGTCTTTATTTTCTTTAACGGAAATTTGTTTTGAAATAACTTCGCTTTTATTCTTTGTAAAAATCTCATAGAGAATACAATCAGCCTTTGCAATCTCCTCAGCCTTGTTTTTACTTACAGAGTTTTCGGTTGTTACAAGTTCACGGTCGGTTCTGATTTTAAGTCCTACCGGCAGAACAACATCATTTATAAACAGATTTTCTCCGTGAACTGTGCTTACAAAATTGTCGTAGTTTTCAAAGGCAAGGTTACAGGGAAAATCAAGCCATAAAAATCTGAAATTTTTTCTGTCAACATAATTTTCGTCAGCGTAACTGTAGGTTACTTTTTTCGGAATTGAAAGCGTTTGCTGTTCGGTAATGTCGGCATAAACCTTTGCGTTTGCTCTTAAGTAACGCATATCGCCCTGCTTGGTTTCGTCAAGACCGCTGACAAGAATCTGACCGTTCACAACTCCGCTGCCCTTTGTAACAACAGGTCTGCCGTTATATGCCTGAATCCGTGTTATGACTCCATCCTTAATGGCTTTTACATTGCAAGGTTTTTTTGAGGTGTCAAGCTTCGGCTTTTTGTAGGTTTCCTTTACTTCAACCGTGACAAGACTGCCTGTTATGTTTATGCTCATCCAACGGATATCACCGCATTTTCTCTGAATATTGCGTTCTATCTGGTCAACATCGGAATTGTTTTTCCACATACCTACAGAAATTCCGTTATCTTCAAGCAACGATTCAAGATATGTATTGCTGATTTCCTCTGTTCCTGAAATTTTGACCGACCAGATAAAATTTGAAAGAAAAATACAGAGAATAATTCCACATACCGCACCTGCAAAAAGTCCCGTCCTTGCCTTATAGCGGTTAATAATAAACGGCAGTCCGTGTTTTGCGGTTACTCTTGTTTTAACCCTTGATTTGCGCGCAAGAATTCTGATTTTTTTGTAGTTGGAAAGATACATTGAGGCTGATATTGCGTTCTTTTTCGGAACGGGATTCCAGAGATTCACACCGTTCTTTGCGGTTATGTTCATAAACCTTTCGGGAAATTTTCCACTTGCGGTAAAGTCCACACTTCCTCTGAGAAAGCGTATTATTTTAAGGAGCATAGTTTCACCTCACGAAAGAAAGTTGATGTCGGTTACAAAGCCTTCAATTTCAACACAGGAGCTTGAAATACATCTCAATTTCATTCCTCTTCCGCAAAATGAAATTACGGTTTTGCAGGTGTTTATTTTTATATTTTCGCTGTCATAGAGCAAAATTCCCGTTGAACCCTCAACGGTTATTCTGCGGTTTCCGAGCATTTCTATGTACGGCATTGTTCCCATATCGAACATCGGAGAAGGCAATCTTTCGTTTTTATCGGCAATTCGTTTCTTCTTTGGCAAAAAAATCTCCCCTGTTTTCGTTTCTCATTTATTTTTATGCAACTGCCGTCATATATATTAATTGGTGATTAATATGTTCCTGAGTAAAAGTGCCGTAAAGGCGGTGAATATTTTTAAAGCAATCGGAATTTTTCTTTTATGCATTACGGCTCTTTTGTTTTCAAAAGAATGTTCAAAGGGTGCTGAAAACGGCATAGGCTTGTGCCTTTCAACGCTTGTACCGTCACTTTTTCCTTTTATGGTGCTTGCCTCATATATTACAGAAAGCGGTCTTGCAGAAAAAATCGGCAGACATCTTTCATGGCTGACAAAGCCGCTTTTCGGACTTGAAGGCTGCTTTGCATCGGCAATAATTCTCTCCCTTGTCGGAGGTTATCCAGTTGGCGCAAAGGCGGTAAATTCGCTTTATAAAAAAGGTACGGCAAGTGAAAGTGAGTGTAAACGGGCAGGTCTGTTTTTGGTGTGTTCGGGGCCTGGATTTCTTGTGAATTTTATCGGCGCACAGCTTTATTCGAGCATTGAAGTCGGGTTTATTATATTTGCCGCCCAATGCTTTTCGGTTTTTATGCTTGGATTTACTCTAAAATTCATTTACGGAAATAAATTAAATAATAATTCTAATTCAGAAACATTAATAAGCGCTCCGCAAAAAGGTGACGCACTTGTAAAGTCTGTTCTTGACGGTGCAAGGGGAATGCTTGCAATCTGTGCATTTGTGGTGCTGTTTTCGGCATTTAATGAGATTTTCTGCTCACACATTACGGATGAAAATATTCAAAAACCGTTTTTGATACTCACGGAAGTTTGCAGTGCGGTTACTGCGGTATCGAAAGATTTGCCGATTGAGGTTGTTGCATTTTCAGCAGGATTCGGCGGGCTTTGTGTACATTTTCAAATTTTTTCGGCACTTGGAAATATTAAGGTTAATAAAATATTATTTTTCTTGTGCAGAATTTTGCAAGGGCTTATCACCGCATTGCTTACGCATTTAGGAATAAAACTTTTCTCCGTCACAACTGATGTTTTTTCAACATCAACGGTTGAAAACTTCAGTTTTTTCGGAGGAACTGCCCTTTCGGGAGCGACTTTGCTTTTTACCGCTTTATGCTTTTTATATTCACTCAAAAATTACAAACAAAATTGACGGAGGTTACTTTATGTGCGGAATAGCAGGATGGATTGACCACTCACAGGATATGAGCGAAAGAATTGATTTGCTCAACAGAATGTCGGAAACGCTTAACAGGAGAGGTCCTGACGAAAACGGTTTGTACATTAACCGAGGGGCGGCACTTATGCACAGGCGGCTTGTTGTAATTGACCGTGAAAACGGCAAACAGCCGATGTCGGTTCGTCACAAGGACACGACTTATGTAATCGTCTATAACGGCGAACTCTATAACACAGCCGAGCTTCGTGAGGAGCTGAAAGCATCGGGTTTTCATTTCAGAGGTCACAGCGACACGGAGGTTGTGCTGAAATCGTACATTAAATACGGTGCGGACTGCTGCAAAAAGCTAAACGGAATTTTTGCCTTTGCAATCTACAACACAAGTGACAAATCACTGTTTTTGTGCAGGGACAGAATCGGCGTTAAGCCGCTGTTTTACTATGAATACAACGGCGGATTATTGTTTGCGTCAGAAATAAAAGCGTTGCTTGCAAGCAAGGTTGTCAAGCCGAAAATTGACGAACAGGGACTTAACGAGATTTTCTTTTTAGGACCTGCAAGAACGCCTTCGTTCGGAGTTTTCAAGGGAGTATTTGAGCTTAATCCGGGCGAATGTGCAATGTATAGACACTCAAAGCTTCGCCGAAAAAAATACTACACCGTTGAGGCAAAAGAGCATACAGACAATGAAGTAACTACCATTGAAAAGACGAGATATCTGCTGACTGATGCAATTCAGCGACAGCTTGTGAGTGATGTTCCGCTATGCTTTTTCCTTTCGGGAGGGCTTGACAGCAGTATAATTGTCAAGACCGCATCAATGTACAACAAGGAACACAAACTCGGCAAAATCAACACCTACTCGGTTGAATACCGTGACAACGAAAAATATTTTCAAAAGAGCAATTTCCAGCCTACTCCCGACTACGAATTTATCTCGATGATGTCAAAAAATGCCGACACAAAGCACAGGGAAATTGTCCTTGACAACACGCTTGTGTGCGACGCACTTTATGAAAGTGTTCAGGCAAGGGATTTGCCGGGGTATGTCGATGTTGACTCGTCACTTTTGCTCTTCTGCAAAGAAATCAAGCAAAACTACACCGTTGCACTTTCGGGAGAATGTGCCGATGAACTTTTCGGCGGATATCCGTGGTATCACAACCATGAAATACTTTTTGAGGATTGTTTTCCGTGGTCAAAAAGTCAGGATATTCGCAGGAGCATTCTCAAGGACGGTGTGCTGAAAAACGGCGAAGAGTATGTCAGACAAAGGTATCTTGACACAATAAGCCTTGCCCCAAAGCTTAAAAGTGACACCGACCTTGACAGGCGAATGCGAGAGATGTTCTACCTGAATTTTTACTGGTTTATGCAATGTCTGCTTGAGCGAAAAGACAGATGCTCAATGTTCAGCGGACTTGAGGTAAGAGTTCCGTTCTGCGATTACAGACTTGTTGAATATGCGTACAATATGCCGTGGGAATTAAAGGCTTGGGGCAACCGTGAAAAGGGAATTGTGCGAAAGGCTTTTGAGGATATTCTGCCCGAAGAAATTTGCTGGCGAAAGAAAAGCCCGTACCCGAAAACGCACAATCCGATTTACTTCAATGAGTGTGTAAAAAGGGTTAGAAAAATTCTTAAAAAGCGTTCAATTCTAAACGAACTGCTTGACAGTAAAGGGATTGAAGATATCATTGAAAATCCCGATAAAATCACAAACCCGTGGTACGGTCAGCTGATGAAAGCACCGCAGATTCTTGCGTATATAATCGAACTTGACTACTGGTTTGATAAATATAATGTTGAAATAGTGTAACGGTTATGTTAAAATCTGAGTGTAAAAAGCCTTGGGAGATGTAGAAAATTAGCCGTGAACAATATATTAAACTGACCGATTTTTTCAAGAATAACAAATCCGCAAAAAATGTGTTGAAATTCGTATATAAAATTTTTCCGCTGATAGTATTTGCAAGCTATCCGATTTTGCTTGTATATACATTTTTGTGGCAAAAAGATTTGTTTTTAAAGTCGCTGACTGTGCCTGCGGGGGTGTTTTGGGGAATAACACTTCTGCGAATTATCATAAAAGAAGAACGCCCGTATGTGCGGTACGGAGTTGCGCCTGTTTTTGCAAAGAACAGCAAGCCCGACAGTATGCCGAGCCGCCACACCGCAAGCGCATTCATCATTGCAATGGCAATTTTGCGGTTCAATGTGTGGGCAGGAATTGCATACCTCTTCATTGCGGTTATAATTTCCGTGTCAAGAGTGTGCGCAGGAGTGCATTATGTGCGTGATGTCATAGTCGGCGCATTAATAGCAATCCTCTGCGGAATTGTATTTTTGTTTTTGGTGTTTTAATATATAATTGTGCAGACGGTAACAATGTTACGCGCAATCATAATTTTCAATTTAAAAAGCCACGGCAGAAAGTAAAAAATCTGCCGTGGCTTTTTGTTGAGTGAAAATATTTATGAATTTTTTTAAATTTTATACGGGTATTTTTACAATAGTTTTCTGAATGTATGTAGCATCTCTGACATCAATCACTCCGTCACCGTTGCAATCCGCAAGCAACTTTTGGTCATCCGTAAGCGTTGCTATACCCACAACATACTTTTGCAACAAAGTCGCATCAGCTACGGTTACGGAGTTATCAAGGTCGATGTCGTTTATCATAGCCCATTTAGCATACAAAATAACATCTGCCTTATTTTCAAATATTGATGTTTCTTCGATTTTATTATTAAAATCAGCAGGGTCATACCAACCAATAAAAATATTCTTATCCTTAGTTGGTTTTGGTAAAGTGCCATAAAAGCCACAGTACGATACTTCTTTAGATGAAGTATTGCATAATCCCCCATCTGGATTAAAGGTGACATTGTAAACTTCAGCAGTTAATTTTTGATATGATGATATATTTTTATCAAAACCTTTTGGAACAACCTTGACTCTATATGCTTCAAGCCTAAGTTTTTTACCGGTTGTACCTGCAACATCACCATTCTTCATCCAATCTGTCCAACCATTCTCTGCAACATGTACTTTATATAACACATCAAATTTATTATTTGCTTCATCTGAAAGTGAAATTTTAATTGCTTCCGAACGAAGACTTAGATCAGTACTACCGCTTAAAGTTCCGTTATATACATTTTTTCCCCAGCCAATATCTTCTATATGGGTACTGTATTGTATATCACAATACGCAATATCTTTTAATTTCAGTTTGATAGCTTCAATTCTACGCTTTTCTCCTGTTGTACCCGAAATTTCGTCTTCATTTACAAATTGTTGCCAACCAATATCCTCTAAATGAGATGTATATTCAATTTTTGGAACTAAAATAACTTTTATTGCTGTAATAGGCAATGAACCTCCTGTTGTTCCTGAAATTTCACCATTTTTAGCCCAACCAAGCCAACCGAGATTTTTTGTATAACTACAATAATATATATTATAACTATTAGCAATATTGCCGACCAATTCCACCTTAAAAGCCTCAATTGAACTACCAGCATTATCAGAACCACACAATTCACCGTTATTATAGAAATCTGACCAACCAACATTTGAAAAATGACATGAATATTTTACTTCACCATCGCAATTATTCAAATCAATTTTTAATGCTCTGACACGATTCCCATCTATATCACCACATATATTTCCATTATCAATATCTTTTGATTCAAAATTTTTTAAATATGTAGAATATGTTACAGTCGGCAAATTATCAATATGGGATTCTTTTTCATTTGATTCATCGCATTCATAAACAAAGCCAGCCATGTATTTATAATTACATGTAAAATCATTCCAGTACAAATTTTCATCAGTTCTAACATCACCCCATAAACCTAGGTAATTTTCGTTACCTCCTGCACAGTCGGGTTCATTTGAAGCCCATTTAGTAAAATCAAAAGGTTCACCTGTAACCCATTTCCATTTTCCTGAAGTACAACTACCACCTAAATAAAAATTCAAATTATTATAATCTTCAAGTGATTTCCAAAGTGCATTTTGTTCTTGAGAAGAGGTTACAGTAGCCAGATATCCTCCCTTATTTTTACACCAAATTTTTGCATCATCCCAAGTTTTTGAAGAAGCATAAATTTTATAAGTATGACCATCATATGAATATTTCTTTAACAAAAGTGGCTCGTTTGATTTGTGAATAACATTAAAACTACAACTGATTGTTGACGATTTACCGTTTTCATTTACTCCAGAAACATATATGGTATATCTTCCTGTATCCATTAATGTCATTTTATAACTACTAACATTTCCAACATTACAATCCATAAAACAATATGTAGTTCCTTTAAGTGAACCAGTATCATATGTGATGTATCCCTGTAGCCAATAAGAGGTTGAATTTGCAGAAGGACTCCAATGAGCTATTACATCACCTGGGAGATAATAATTATAATCCGTAGAAATACTACCAGGCTGTTTTGGAAGAATATAAGTTTTATTATCATAATTAGGTCTTAAATATATTCTTGTGATACAACCTGAACTATCACCGTGACGATAACCAAGGTCACCGTTATGATTGTATGATTTTCCTCTTTGAACTTTTGAAGTTCCATCAGACCAATTGTTTCCCTCAATAGAATGTGTTGAATCTTCCATTATACCAACATGACACCACTTGCCGGCTGTTGTAGAACACTTATTACAATAAAAGAATACTATATCGCCTTTTTGCGGAGAATAGACTCTTTCACAGCTATCTTTCATTCCCATATACATATTGTAACAACTTGAACTGCTGGCAATACTACTGACACCCGCCTGCTTTGCACACCATGTTACAAAATCAGCACACCATGCGTTCTTATGCCCATTATATTTTTGATAGTAAGAATTTCCTATTTCGGCACGAGCAATATCAACAATACTATCTGCGGTATTTGCCGCACTTACAGTAACAGGAGCAAAAATAATTACCGAAATTACTATTGTCATTGTTAAAATAATAGACAACGCTTTACTTAATTTTCTTTTCATCTCTATTCCCCCTAAATATTTATTTGTACAAAATACGCATAATTATTGTTTAGGCGTGCATATTATTGTATATTTGTATTATGGCCATATTTATGACTATTGTCAAGTGCAAAATCTTATATTACCTTTAAATACAGGTGATATAATGATAAAATACACTCCTTTTTGGGAAACTTTGGAGAAAAGTAATGAGAGCACCTACACTCTTATCAACAAGCACAACATCAGCAGTGCGACAATTGACAGATTAAGGAAAAATCAGGGAATCAGCACGGCTAAGATTGATGATTTGTGCAAGATTTTCAAATGCAGGGTTGAAGATATAATCGTGTTTGAAGATGATGAGAATGACGAAAACGGCAATAGCAACAAATAATTTAAGCCACAGTAGAAAGTTAAAATCTACTGTGGCTTTTTTGTTGGTTGTTAAGTTGTGTAATATCTGTTTATGTAACAGCGATACTATTTTTTGTCGTCTGTTTTTTCTGTAAGGTCGATGATATCGCCTGTGCAATGGGGACATTTTGTGGCTTTGATATCAATTTCACTGAAACAGAACGGACACTTTTTTGTTGTGGGAGCTTCTTCGGGTTCAGTTTTTTTGCCGAGTGACATAACCTTGTTGACAAGCTTTACGATAAGGAAGATTACGAAAGCCATAATCAGGAAGTTGATTACCGCTGTGATAAACTTACCGTACATAATTGTTGCGCCGTTGATTGTAACCTGAAACTGGTCAAAGTTAACACCGCCGAAAATACCGAGAATCGGCGAAATGATGTCGCTTGTGAGAGAAGTTACGATTGCCTGAAAAGCCGCACCGATGATAACACCGACTGCGAGATCAAGCACATTTCCACGCATTATGAATTCCTTAAACTCCGAAAAAAACTTTTTCATTTTGCCCTAATCCCCTTGATTTAATTTTCAAAATCAGCCGAGAATTGCCTTATGGTAAACCTTTTTACCCTTTTTGATTACAACATAGCCTTTTTCAAAATCAGACTTTGCAACCTTTGCGTAAACATCTGTTACCTTTTCATCGTCAACAGAAACACCGCCCTGCTGAATAAGTCTTCTGCCCTCGCCGTTTGAAGGGATAAGTCCGCACTTCTTCATGAGGTCAAGAATTCCGATTTCGCCGTCTGCAAAATCAGCCTCTGTAAGAGTTGTTGAAGGCATATTGTCTGTATTTGTCTTGTTGCTGAAAATTGCTCTTGCGGCCTCCTGAGCCTTGTCAGCCTCCTCTTTGCCGTGAACAAGCTCTGTAAGCTCATGAGCAAGGATTTCTTTTGCTTTGTTGATTTCACTGCCCTCAAGCTTTGCAAGCTCATCAATTTCTTCAAGCGGAAGGAATGTGAGCATTTTAAGGCACTTGATTACATCGCCGTCATCAACATTTCTCCAATACTGGTAGAAATCGTAGGGGCTTGTCTTTTCGGCTGAAAGCCATACTGCACCCGACTGGGTTTTACCCATTTTCTTACCCTCTGAGTTGAGGAGAAGGTTGATTGTCATTGCATATGCGTTTTTGCCGAGCTTTCTTCTGATAAGCTCTGTACCGCCGAGCATATTGCTCCACTGGTCATCGCCGCCGAACTGCATATTACAGCCGTACTTCTGATAGAGGGCATAGAAGTCGTATGACTGCATAATCATATAGTTAAATTCAAGGAAGCTGAGTCCCTTTTCCATTCTCTGCTTGTAGCACTCTGCACGAAGCATATTATTAACGCTGAAACAAGCGCCTACATCACGGAGAAGTTCAACATAGTTAAGGTCAAGAAGCCAGTCTGCGTTATTTACAAGAAGAGCCTTGCCCTCAGAAAAGTCGATAAAACGGCTCATCTGCTTTTTGAAGCAATCAACATTGTGCTGAATTGTTTCCTTTGTCATCATCTGACGCATATCTGTTCTGCCTGACGGATCACCGATCATACCTGTGCCGCCGCCTACGAGTGCAATTGGCTTGTTGCCTGCCATCTGAAGTCTTTTCATAAGGCAAAGAGCCATAAAGTGACCTACATGGAGGCTGTCGGCTGTCGGATCAAAGCCGATATAGAATGTGGCTTTACCGCTGTTTACAAGCTCTCTGATTTCTTCTTCGTCCGTAACCTGAGCGATAAGTCCTCTGGCTACGAGTTCTTCATATACTCCCATATTTAAAAATTCCTTTCGATTTTTGTCAGTTAAACAATAATATTATAACATTATTTAATTTATAGTCAACCTTTCAGGCATGAGTTTTGGTGCAAATCTCACCGTTTTCGACTGTTATCATAACGGTTTTATCGCTGTCTGTCCGATAAACATTTTTGCACACGCTGTTAAGCAAGGCTGTTATGTAGTAATCGGGAAGTGCCGTATCATCAGCCGAAACGCTTATAACGGCGGTTTCGGGGCTTGCCTTTGCAAGAAAATCTTCACTTGAAGAATACTTACTGCCGTGGTGTGCAACCTTGAGAACATCGCATTTTAATTCTTTGTCGGAATTAAGCATTGATTCTTCCCTTTTGGACGAGATATCGCCTGTAAAAAGGAATCGCTTTTCGTCATATTCAAGCATTGTTACAAGCGAATTATCATTTGTGTTGCCGAAGTCCTTTTCGGGTTGATAAAATTTAAAGGTCATATTTCCGATTTCAACAGGTTTGTCTGAATCGGGAATTGCCGTTTTAATATTATTTTCTTTTATAGAATTAACAAGCTTTTCGTATTCGGGTGTTTTGTGGCTGTCGGAATATTTACCGAAATAAACAACATCCGCACCGAATTTATCTATGATATCGGGCAACGAACCTATGTGGTCGCTGTCGGGGTGTGACACGATTACGGCATCAAGCTGAGTTACCGAACTGCGTTTAAGATAGGCAGTAATTTTATCGGTAACAAGATTTGTTCCTCCGTCAATCAGCACACTTTTATCTCCGCATTTAATCAGCGTACAATCAGCCGAACCTACATTTATAAATGAAACGGAAAAGTCGGACTCCATATCGGCTGAAATTCCGAAAAATGTATAGACATCGTTCCAATCGGGAATTCCGAGAGGTTTTCCGAATGAAACAAGCAGTACACAGGCAATGAAAAGTACGCATACCGATATTTTCAGTATGAAAAAGATTTTATTTCTTTTTGTTTTTTCGTCTGTACTTTGCGAACTTATCTTTGCCGTTTTTGCCTCTTCCCTTCTGATTCTGCGAATTGCGGTTGTTGTTCTGTTTTGAATAACCGCCCTGTGTTTGTCCCGCCATCGGAGTTACAAGACATTTTTTATCGTTACCGATTAAATCCCGTCTGCCGGCTTTGATGAGTGCTTTGATTACAAGCGGTTTGTTTTCGGGAATGAAATACTGCAGCAATGCCCTTTGCATAGCTTTTTCATTTTCAGACTTTGGAACATAAACCTCTTTGAGGGTGTACGGATCAAGCTCCGTATAGAACATACTCGTTGAAATTGTACCCGGAGTCGGATAGAAGTCCTGAACCTGTTTTGGGTGAATGTTTTCATGCTTGCAGAAAAGTGCAAGTTCTACGGCATCCGAAAGTGTTGAACCGGGGTGTGAGCTCATCAGATACGGCACGACATACTGGTCTTTATTTTCCTTGCCCGTAAAATCGTAGAACATCTTACAAAAACGCTTGTAGCTTTCAATATGCGGCTTGCCCATTTTGTCAAGAACCGCCGCCGAACAATGCTCAGGGGCAACTCTCAGCTGACCGCTGATGTGATACTTTACGAGTTCACGGAAAAATTCGTCATTTTCATCTTCAATAAGGTAATCAAAACGGATTCCGCTGCGGATAAACACCTTTTTAATTCCCTTGATATTTCTCAGCTTTCGCAGAATATCAAGGTATTCCGTGTGTGACACCTGCATATTCGGGCAAGGTGTCGGTGCAAGACATCTTCTGTTTTTACAAAGTCCGAGTTTTTTCTGCTTTTCGCATGACGGAAGTCTGAAGTTTGCGGTAGGTCCTCCGACATCGCTTATGTAACCCTTGAATCGTGGATTATCAAGAAAGCTTTCAGCCTCCTCAATAATACTCTTTTCACTTCTGACGGTTACCGCTCTGCCCTGATGAAAAGCAAGTGAGCAGAAATTACAAGCACCGAAACAACCACGGTTGTGTGTGATTGAAAACAGTACTTCGTTGATACCGGGTACGCCGCCGAGACTTTCATAACACTTTGGATACCAACGCTCATACGGCAGAGAATAGACATAATCAAGCTGTTTTGTGTCAAGCGGCTGCATCGGAGGATTCTGCACAAGAATATACTTTCCGTGCCTTTGAATGAGGGTTTTGCCCCTTACTGCATCAGCCTCCTCAAGCTCCCTGCGTGATGCAATTGCATAGTCACGCTTGTCCTCTTTTACACGCTCGTAGCTTGGAAGTTCGACAACCGACTTTGGCACATAATCGTCTGTACGAATTTTATAGCAAACACCTCTGATGTCGTAAAGCGATTCAACAGGATAACCCTCGGAAAGTCTTTTTGCAATTTCAATTGTCTGCAGCTCGCCCATTCCGTACACAAGCAAATCTGCCTTGCTGTCGAAAATAATTGAGGGCATTACCTCGTTTTTCCAATAATCATAATGAGCAAATCTTCTGAGTGATGCCTCAAGACCTCCGATTATAATGGGAGAATCGGGATATAATTTTCTGATTATGTTGCAGTAAACTGTGACTGCTCTGTCGGGACGCCTGCCGTTTTTACCGCCTGCCGTATAGGCATCATCATGTCTTTTACGCTTTGCAACCGTGTAGTGGGCAACCATACTGTCAATGTTGCCTGCCGACACCATAAAACCGAGCCTTGGTTTTCCGAACTGTGTAAAATCATCATCATTTTTCCAGTTAGGCTGTGCAAGGAATGCCGTCTTGTAACCGCAATCCTCAAGAACTCTCGTGATTATTGCCGCACCGAATGACGGATGGTCAACATAGCTGTCACCGCAAACATATATAAAATCGACTTCGTTCCAACCTCGATCACGCATTTCTTTTGCGTTCATCGGTAAAAAAGCCATATTGAACCCTCCTTTATTTTTAATCGGCTCTGTTTTCAAGTGCATTTCTGCGTTCAAGCCATTCGTTGTAGGTCATAAGCACATCTCTCGGCTTTGAACCCTGATGAGGACCTACAACACCCATCTGTTCCATATCGTCAATCATTCTGCCTGCTCTTGCGTAGCCGACCTTAAGTCTTCTCTGCAAAAGTGAGGTTGACGCCTGTCCTGCTTCAATTACACACTTGATTGCCTCTTCCATTTTGCTGTCAACATCAAGACCTTCGTCAGATGCTGAATCGGAGTCACCCGATTTTTTGCCCTGAGCAATCTCTTCAGCGGCAATTCTCTTGATTTTTTCTTCGATTTCAGAATTATACTGAGCCGAATACGCTTTCTTTATGTAGTGGGTTACGCCCTCGATTTCTTCATCGGAAGCATAGCAGCCCTGAACACGAATAGGCTTTGGAGCGCCTACAGGCGAAAACAGCATATCGCCTCGGCCAATCAGCTTTTCACCGCCGCCTGTATCAAGAATTGTTCGGGAGTCTGTGTTTGAACTTACCTTGAGCGAAATACGGCTCGGTACATTCGCCTTGATAAGACCTGTGATTACATTAACGGTAGGTCTTTGGGTTGCAAGGATAAGGTGCATACCTGCGGCACGGGCCATCTGAGCAAGTCGGCAGATTGAGTCCTCAACCTCGCTCGGAGCCGCCATCATCAAATCGGCAAGCTCGTCAATTGCAATTACAACACGGCTCATTTTTTCTTTGGCAACGGGAAGTCCGTTTACTTCAAGAACAGGCTGAACCTCTTCTCCCTCTTCATTTACAACAGGTGGATTTTTCTCCATATAATTTATATTTTTTTCGATAAGAGAATTATATGAATCAATATCCTTACAATCGTATTCGGAGAAAATTTTATATCTCTGGAGCATTTCGTTTACTGCCCACGCAAGCGCACCCGCCGCCTTTTTGGCATCGGATACTACGGGAATGAGCAAATGCGGAATACCCTTGTATTTTGAAAATTCAACCATTTTCGGGTCGATGAGCAACAGCTTTACTTCATCGGGAGTCGCCTTGTAGAGAATACTCATAAGAATTGAGTTTACGCATACCGACTTACCCGAACCGGTTGTACCTGCAATGAGCAAATGCGGCATTTTGGCAAGGTCGGTAACTACGATTTCACCCGAAATATCTCTTCCGAGAACGGTTGTGAGCTTGCTCTTGCTGTTTCTGAACTTGTCCGAATCAATCAATTCACGCATTGTTACCATGCTTACAACCTTGTTCGGAACTTCAATTCCGACTGCCGCCTTACCCGGAATAGGTGCTTCAATACGGACACCGTTTGCGGCAAGGTTGAGTGCGATATCATCGGAAAGATTTGTAATTTTGCTGATTTTAACACCGGGGGCAGGCTGTAACTCATAGCGTGTTACCGACGGACCTCGGCAGATGTTTACAATGCTTGCTTTTACACCGAAACTTGTGAGAGTATCGATGAGCTTTTTGGCATTATTCTGCATTTCTTCCATTGCGTCGCCGTCATCGGAATTTAGCTTCGGCTTGAGCAACTGAATCGGTGGGAACTGATATTTTTTCTCTTCACTTTGAGAATTATCGGAACGAACAGCCCTGTCAAGCTGGTCTGCGATTTCATCATCAGCTTCTTCGCTGTCATCTTTTTTGCTTTTGAGAAGTGCTTTTTTGGCAATGCTTTCGGTTTCGGGGTCAGGCTTATTCTGTTTAGGTTCAGCCTTTGAAACTGACTTTTCGTTTGAGATATCCTCTGCAATTGCAGAAACAGTGTTGTCGGCACTCTTGCCCATAGGCTTGCTTGCACGGTTGATTATGTTGATAAGGTCTTGTGACAAGTCCTTGTCTGCGGCATTTTCTTCTTTTGAATCCGCAATATCCGTGTCAATTCCGTTGACTTCGGGTTTGGATTTCTTTGTCTTTGACTTCTTATCATCAAGCGGAATGTCGATAAAACTGCCCGAGCGTTTTCTCGGTTCACCGTCAAGAGCGATGTCAATATTACCTCTTTCGGCAAGTTTTCTCTCACGATTTTCTTCTCTGCGCTCTCTGCGAACTCTCGCCCTCTCTTCACCTGCTTCACGGATATGTACGGCTGTTCTTGATGCCGCCGCTGTCATATCTTTGATTGAAATATTAGCGACAATAAGTATGAGTGCGGCTGTTGCAACGAAACTTGTGAAAAGCGCGGCTGTACTGCCAAAGAGCACAACAAGCGGATAGCCGAGCAGTCCGCCGATTATTCCGCAACCGAAAGTCATATAATTTGTGGTGTCGGAAGCGTCTTTGAACAGATTGCCAAGACACGCAAAAAGATTCATATCAGAATATTTTGCACCGCTTCCTGCGTAAATTAACGCACCGATAAACAGGATTATTACAACGCAAAGGAAAAGTTTCAGCTTATATCGTGCCACCTGCTTTTCCTTTTCGGTCATTACGCAGAGGTAAAACAGCGTTACAGGGACAAGGAAAATTCCGAATCCGAGAACTCCGAAGAAGAAACTGCGTATCATAGTCCAGACATTTGAGCCTTTTATGAAAATTATGCAGACAAAAACAGCCGCAACGGCGGCATAGAGAATTGCCCTTACACGCGGCGAAAGTCCGCTGCTCCTTTTGGGAACAGCGGATGCTTTGGTTCGGCTTGCAGTTTTTGTACCCTTTGATGAGGTTTTTGAAGAGGTCTTTTTTCTGCCTGCCGTAGTATTTTTAGTTTTGTCAGCTGTTTTTTTCTTAGCTGCCAATAATATCACTCCAATTAAAATTTATGCGATTGGTGCACCTGTGAAAAGGTTCACACCTGTGCTAATTTCAATGATTGAAATTACAACAAATGCGACACCGACAACCGCTGTATAGATTACAAAAATCTCCATTTTGTCGGATTTTAAGAACCACTTAAAAATAATGATTGCGAGGTAGCCAACTACTGCGGAAACTACCATACCGATAATCAGCGGAAGAAACTCAACATTACTGAGTCCGTCAGGCGACTTGATTGCATCCACGCCCTCAAGAAGAGCCGCCGCAAGGATTGACGGAATACCGAGTACGAATGTGTAGTCAAGAGCCTTTTGCTTTGAGATTCCTCTCATTTCACCGACTGCAAGTGTTGAACCTGAGCGTGAAAGGCCCGGAAGAAGTGCGGCACAAACCTGTGTTACACCGACAAGAATTGCATCGACAACATTAAAATTATCTCTTGTAGCCTTGGCATTGCTCTTTGTTGCAAGGTGTTTATGATTTGCCGCAACGCTCTTGCGATTACGGATAATGCCAATTGTGAGAAGTACGCTTGTGAGAATAAGCGAACAAGCGGTTACTATAAGAACAGGACTTGCGGAAAGCCGGTCTGCAAGGTCTTTGAGTTTCATATCTGTTCCGGGGATTGGCAGAAAAAGCAAGAACAGCGGTATAAGACCGATGATGAGCATTACAACAAGGTTGCGGTTGTAGTTCATTTTGCTCCACTTAAACTTGCCTGTGAAAATATCCTTGAGCATAAGGAAAAATTCTTTGATAAGATCCCACACAAGTTTGTGATAGAATGCAATAACGGCAACAAGTGTGCCGACATGAAGCATTACATTAAAGAAAAGATTGCTGTCGCCTGTGCCTACACCGAGAATATGCTGTGTAATTGCAAGGTGACCACTGCTTGATACAGGCAAAAATTCGGTAAGTCCCTGAACTATGCCCTGAATAATGGCATCTAAAATTGACATGATATGTATTCCTCCAAAAATTAAATCTGATAGACCTTCTTCATTGTTTGTACGATTAAAAACGGAATAAGTTGGCATACTTTCATATTTTGCACAAATCAGAAAAAGGTTACGATATATATGTATTCGGGCATTTTGCCCGAAATCATTTTTCCTGCTTTTTTGAGCGGGATTTTTTAGGCTTTGACTTGCTCTTGCTTTCTTTTATCAAATCATAAAGAGCGTCAATTGCATCGGAAACAGTTCCGACCTCATCAATCAAACCCTCCTCAACAGCCTCTTCCCCCTCAAGAATAGTTCCGATATCCATTACAAGCTCGCCTGTATTGAGCACAAGCTGATTGTAACGGTCTTTTGTGATGTTGGAATTTTTGGCAACAAAGGTTGTGATTCTGTCCTGCATACGCTGAAAATATTCAAAAGTCTGAGGAACTCCGAGTGTGAGTCCTGTTGTTCTTACGGGATGAACCGTCATTGACGCGCTCTTTGCGATAAAGCTTTTCTTTGCCGCAACAGCAAGCGGAATTCCTATTGAATGACCTCCGCCGAGTACGATGGAAACAGTCGGCTTTTTCATTCCCGAAATCACCTCGGCAATTGCAAGACCTGCCTCAACATCTCCCCCAACCGTGTTAATCAGCACAAGAAGACCGTCAATTCTTTCGTCCTCCTCAACCGAAACAAGCAGGGGGATAACATGCTCATACTTTGTGGTTTTGTTCTGCTGTGAAAGAATGTAGTGACCTTCAATTTGACCGATAATTGTCAGACAATGAAAAACGCAGTCCTTGTGAGTTGTGAGGACCGAACCTGTTTCGTCAATCTGGTCTGTGTGTTCTTCGTTTATAGGGCTGTCGTTTGCAAGCTTTTGCGGATCGTCATCTGAAGCGGGATTTTTTACGAAATTCCCCTTTTTGGATGAGGTTTTTGAAGATTTTGATTTTTGTGGCATTGTATGCACCTCCGAGAATAGTTTCTCCGAAATTGCACACAAAATGTATGCCGCACATCAAATTATGATATTCACGGCACATTACCTTTTTATTATAGCATTTAAGCGAAGTTATTTCAATAATTTTATTTCTTTATTTCTAATAAGTAATAATTATTTTAAAGAATTATTGTAGTATAGAATAAATATTATTCCGACAGAACCTGTCGGAAGTTGTTATGGAGTGATATTTAGTTGACATCTGACATAATTATGGGTGTTGTCATTTTAGTTCTTATTGTGCTTTCGGCATTCTTTTCGGCAATTGAAACGGCATTTTCGTTTGTAAACAAGGTGCGTATTCAGCGATACAAAGATGACGGCAATAAAAAAGCGGCAACAGCGCTCTACATAATCGAGCATTTCGACAACGCCCTTACAACAATTCTCATCTGCAACAATGTTGTAAACCTGAGCTGTTCTTCAATTGCGACTGTGCTGTGTATGAATCTTTTCGGTGACGCAGGCTCGGCAATTGCAACGGGTGCAACAACTTTTCTTGTTCTGACATTCGGTGAGATTGTGCCGAAATGTCTTGCAAAGGAACATTGCGATGCCTTTTCCCTTAAAACATCGGGATTGCTCAGAGGACTTATGGTAATTCTTACACCGCTTGTGTGGATTTTTACACGATTCAAGATGATTGCGTTAAAAATTGCAGGCAACAGCGGCGACGCTCCGTCAGTTACCGAAAACGAGCTTAAATACATTGTTGAGAGCATCGAGGAAGAAGGCGTTCTTGAAGAGAGTGAAAGCGAAATGGTTCGCTCTGCACTTGACTTTGACGAAACTACTGCTGAGGAAATTCTCACACCGAGAGTTGATATTACTTTCATAAGCATTGATGATTCACCTGAAAAAATCAAGGATATCATCATTGAAAACCGCTATTCGAGAATCCCCGTGTATGAAGGCACGGTTGACCATGTTGTCGGTATTCTTCACACAAGAGATTATCTTGAACGACTTGCAGACGGCAAAGCTCCCGATGTTAAGGAGCTTATGCAGCCGCCTTACTTTGTGTTTAAAACACAACAGCTTTCAAAAATTTTGAACGCATTCAAACGCACAAAAATTCATCTTGCGGTCGTTACGGATGAATACGGCGGAACACTCGGTATTGTTACAATGGAGGATTTGCTCGAAGAAATTGTCGGCGAAATATGGGACGAGGACGAGGAAATTGAGCATAACTACTACAAAATCGGCAAGGGCGAGTTCCTTGTAAACGGTGATATGGAGCTTGAAGATATGCTTGGTCTGTTTGATATGGATGAGGACAGTCTTGAATGCGACAGCGTTACGGTTGGCGGATATATTCTTGAACACGCTGGAACTATTCCCCACAAGCGTGACAACATTGAGGCAGACGGCTTTAAGTTTACCGTTATGGAGGTTAAGGATCAGCGTATTTTACGGGTTGTTGTCAAGAAAAACGATACTTCCGAAGAAAACGAATCCGATGAAAAAAGCGAGAACAAAAAGTCTGAATAAATAAAACATAACAGGAGCAGTATTTTTACTTACCGCTCCTGTTTTTTTACTGTATTTTTTTGCAGAGAGAAGTGCATAATGCGCTGACAGGAATACAAAGAAAAGCCCACAAGGTGCTGTAAAACGGACAAATCTGCCCTTTAAAATTAAGTCGGCAATTGGAATAATCCCACACATTAAGCTTGAATTTCAGATTGACAACGCAGCCGCAACAGTATTCGAGTGCGGTAATTATCGCACTGCCCGAAATACATTTTTGCAGCATATTCATTTTTGAAAAATGCTTGTAAAACCTGAAAAGCGACACAAACGCAGTTCCGCCCGTGACAGCCATTGACCAATGAGTTTTTCTCCGCCATAACATTTCAAGCAGAGCGTACCCCGCTCCGCCGATTGAAAAGAGAATACAATCGTTACGCAGCCGTAAACTTTTTTTCATAAGAAATCACCTGTTTTAGTTTTCACGGAAACAGGTGATTTATTTAGCTTATGTAATTTTTATTTTATCACAGCATACTTTTTAGTTCTTCAAAGGAATAAAGGCAGTTGATTGCGGTCAAAAATGCGTTTGTTGAAAGATATGACGGCAGACCGAGTTTTTTAAGAATTTTTTTGCGGTTGATTTCTGAATTTTCAGTTCCCGTAAGTCCGAGGACAAAGAGGTCGGCTTTAGTAATTTTCCTTTCGGGAATATTATTTTCTTCGCCGATTATTTCGGCACCGCTTTTGCGGATTGCATTTATTATAATCTCATCGCTGACTCCTTCAACGCCCAAAAGCCCCTCTTTACCGCCTTTTGCCTTGCGTTTTTCCTTGCCCTTGATTTGCGGAATATAGCAATTTTTAATTTTTGAATTATCGACCGAGCCTTTGAGAAAATTTCTTATTACAAAGCCTGCACCGTCGCTGTCTGTCATTATGAGTATTCCCCTTGTTTCGGCAATTTTGCGGATAAGCGACTGCTTTTCCTTGTCAGAAAACACACGAAAACCGTTGGTTTCAATTATGGGAGCATTAACAATTGAGGAAAGTTTAATCTTGTCATATCTGCCCTCAACTATGATTGCCTCACGGATTTTAAGCATCAAGCTCTGCCCTCCTTTGCAATCAAAAGCAAACGGGAAATAAGCTGTTCAATCAAAAATCTCTGATTGACCGAAACCGACTTCAGCTTTTCGTCTGTTTCAACAATCACATCAAGACTTTTGCGAAGTGCCTCGGTTGATGTTCGTGAAACGGAACTTCTCGCCCTGTTCAGCACAAAAGCACGATTTCTGTAGGCGAAATCCTTTGCAACGGTTTCTTTGCTTACTCCGCACTCATCGGCAACACGCATACGGTACGCATCAACATAAGCCGATGAAAGTGCATAGAGAATGTTGATCGGCTCTTCACGCTGACAGAAAAGTATATCGAGCTTTTTAAAAGCTCTGTCACCTCTGCCGTTGATAACATCGTCAGCCATATCATAGGTTCTCGTTTCAAGGTTTACGGTTGACAAAAGTTCGATGTCACGATCAGTGATTTCTTCACCCTTTGCATAGGCGGCAATTTTGTAGACTTCATTTTTTAAGAGATTGAGGTCCTCGCCGACATTTGATATTATCTTTGAAGCATTCAAATGTGAAATGAGTTTACCGTTTTCATTTGCCCATTTTGCAACATATTTTTCAATAATCTGAGAATTGATTTTTTCAAAACAGCACACACTGCCTATTTTTTCAACACGCTTTACAAGTGCATTAAATGAAGTTTTATTCTTTGAGGGAATATAAGTCGGCATTGAAATGATGAAAACAGTGCCGTCCCAAACCTTGTTTGTCAATTCTTTAAAGGTATCAAGGTCATCTTTCAACATATTATCAAAGTAAATATCGCTTGCAACAACGCAGTTTCTCTCTGCCATAAATGGCGTTTTTTGAAGTGCTCTTGCCAGCTCGGAAAGGTTAATGTCACCGCTGAAAGTTTGATAGTTAAAATTATTGGGATTTTTGCCTGCAACAGCCTCACAAAGCTTTTGGGTATAGCTTTTTACAAACATCTGCTCAGTGCCGTAAATGAGATAGACAGGCGAAAAACTTTTGTTCTTGATTTGTTTTTTCAGGTCTGCTTCTGTAATGCGTGGCATTTTATCCTCCGTTCAAATTTACCGTTATACTGCCGTCGGCGGTTGAAATAACTGTCGGGCTGATTTCTTTTATAGAATCATAACGCTTTTGAGGCTGCTTTTCAGTTCCCGAAAATATCACGGTTTTGCAGGAAATTAAGTCGGCATTTTCAGGTACGGAATCAATCAACAGATAATCGGGATTGCGGTAGTTCTCTGGCAAATTTGTAATATCTGCATCTGTCGGAACGAACAAAACTGTCGCACTCTTCCCTTTTATATACTGAAACATTGTTTTGTCAGCACAAATGATTTCATCTGTCACGGTGTCGGAAAGATTCAGCGTAAAATGCTGATTTCCGCCGAAAGTCTGTCGGCTGTTGCCGTCAAAAGCATTTAAAAGCTTTTGCTTTTCAATGTCACTATCATATACCAAAATATTATTCAAGTCAAATTTTGTGACCGTGAAAGGTTCGAGAGCGGAATATTTATTATTCTGATTTAGAATTATGAGATAATCAATAGCAGAATAGTATTCAGCTAAATCAGTTGTTACATCGTCTGCATATGATTTACCTCCGCCGCAGGAAATTACGGAAGTGTTTTCGGGACAGTTGACGGTTGCAAAAACACCGTTGCCAACACTGAAAATTTTCATCTCTGCATTATCGGCTGTTAAAAGCACATTGAGCGACGCTCCGATTACGAGAACTGAAATTGATACCGAAACAGAAATTCTGACATAGAATTTTCGATTTATTACAAACAATCCGCCGATTGCGAGAAGTACGCTGACACCTATCCACACAAACCAATAGAACGAATGGGTTTTGACTGTGCTGAACGGGAGTTGTGAAAAAGTTGACACCAACCACAAAATTGCCTTTGAACATAATCCCGAAACGAGCGCAAACGGGTATGCGAGGAATGATATAAACGGACAGATAAACAGTACCGAAGACAGCAGAGAACATACAAGAAGTGCCGAAACAAACGGTTCACATAACAGAGAAACAAGTATGACTGTCGGGGAAATTCTGTTGAACGCAACGGCGGTTATCGGCAAAATCCACAGGAATGCAGATATTGAAACCGAAAGCATATTTACGCAGATTTTAAACAGCCTTTTGATATAATAGACAACCGTTCCGACAAAACCGTCCTTACGCTTGTTTTGGTAGTGAAAGAATCTCAGCACAGAGCGTTCAATCGGTCTTGACCACAGAATTATGCCTGTTGTTGCCGTAAACGAAAGTAACATTCCGATATCTGCTACCGCATATGGGTTGAAGGCTGTCAGAACAATTGCAGCAAAACCAAGGTTATTCAGCGAGTCGGCGATTCTGAGATTTGACGATGCAAACGACACAATTATCATCATAACGCCTGCACGGACAACCGAATGAGCAAAGCCCGTTACAGCCATGAAAGCAATAACCGTGAATGTTGTGAAACCTGTTATCAAAAATCTGTTTTTTGTTAATTTTCGTACCAAGAGTAATACAAACGAAGTGATTATAACAAGATGCATTCCCGAAACCACTATTAAAAACGAAGTGCCTGTCAATGAAAAATCATCTTTAACGCTTGAATCAAGAGCGGTTTTCTCTCCCAAAAGAACGGCACGACAGAGCGTTGAATAATCCTCCGGCAACAGCATATCAAGGGAATTTTTCATTGCCCGTCTTATTGAAACCGCAAATGAATAAAAAGTTGTTGCCTTCTCTCCTGTCGCATCAATTTTGAAGCCGTTATAGGAATATGCTTTCAGAAAAATTCCGTGACTGATCTGTGAGTTTACATTATTCTTGTATGTATGAGCCGTGAAGCTGACCTTTTCAAAGGGCTCTGCATCAACATTTGTATATGAAATAATTTGAATTTTCGCATCTGACGGCTGACCGTTGATTTTGTCGGTTTTGATTACGAAACTGCATGATGAATCGGTGGTGATGATTTCATCACAAATATATCCGCTTGCTGTAATTTCTTTATCAGAATAATTATTTATAATCGTGTTGTTAATATATTCGGAATAGCCGATCATATTGCCCGCAGAATATATTACAGCAAAAGCAAATACGCACAGCGACTTGCCGAATGATTTATTTTTCTTTGAAATAATTAAGAATATACCTACTGCAACGGATAACACTCCTAACGAGCCGATTATTGCAAATACAATTTCATTAAAATCCGAATAAAAAACGGCTGAAAGGACAAACAGGAAAGTAAATCCTATAAGTCCAAACAGCCGTTTCATAAAAATCAATCCTTATTCAGTAATCATTTTTTTAATATAATTATACACTCGGTTACCATTCAACCCTTTTTTGCAATAAAAAGAATATTTATAATTGTTATCATTATATTCTCCTACTACAATTTTACCTTTTTCATTTACAAAATTCGCACCCTTAATTTCAAAAGTCGCCATTGTGGGAGAAAGTCCGTTTGTATTGACTCCGCTGAGATTTCCACTGTTTTTTACAGCATAGCTGACAGCCTTGCGCAAGGTCACAGTATTGTCAGAGGCAGATTTATCTAACGAACAAACCACTTCAATCGCAGTGTATGGAATAGCTCTTACACTTACAATATTTTTCAAACTTTCGCCGAACTCAATTCCGGAAATTTTTTCCGCTTTTTCAATGCTTACTCCACAATCTTCCCACTTTTTCAAAGTAACATCTACGGAAGGATTCACGGTTTCAGAGGTACTTGGTGCAGGTAAATCAGAGCAGGAACATAGAATACATACTATCGTTAACACAAAAGCAAGGCATAAACATACTTTTTTCATAATTCCACCATTTTCATATCTTGTTGGTTTTATGGTATCATAACTTGCAATAAGTGTCAATAATTTTGTATACTTTGCATATAGTTTATTCTTTTTGAAGTGTTTTCTTAAAAACAAAAACAGCCGTCAAAATATGCGGACGGTATGATCTGCACACTTCAACAGCTGTTTAAATTTGATTTTATAATTACTCAGTATTACTTAAAGAAAAGCGGAAGTTCGCTGAGGAATATAATGTCATCTCTGTCCTTAGCGTCGCCTTCGGCAAGGACTGATGCCCTGCCAACGATATTTGCGCCTGTTTTTTCAACGAGCGTTTCAAGAGCGTGAAGACTTTCGCCTGTTGAAATTACATCATCAACAAGAAGAACTCTTTTGCCGTTGAGAAGATTTACATCATCTTCGCCGAGGTAGAGCTTCTGTTCGTTTTTTGTTGTGATTGAATTAACGGTCACTCCGATAGGATTGCCCATATAAACCTTAACGCTTTTTCTTGCGACAACATAGTTTCTGCAGCCCTGACGAGCCATTTCATAGCAAAGCGGAATACCCTTTGCTTCGGCAGTCACAACAACATCGTGTTCTGGAACACGCTTGAGGAGTTCTCTTGCGGCAACTTCTGTCATCTCAATGTCACCAAACATAATAAATGCGGCAATATCAAGCTTATCGTTTACAGGGAATTTTCTGAGTTCTCTGTCAAGTCCCTCAATATTAATCTTATATGTATCCATTATTGCAGTCCCTTCTTACGCCATTGTGCCGTTGAGCTTTTTGCCGCCGAGGATGTGGAAATGCATATGCTTTACGCTCTGACAGCCGTCCTCACCGCAGTTATTTACAATACGGTATCCATTTGTAAGTCCGAGTGATTTTGTAATTTCGGGAATTTTAGTGAAAATGTGAGCAATATTGCCGACATTTTCTTCATTAACTGCATCTGCACAGCAGATGTGTTCCTTTGGAATTACAAGTACATGAACGGGAGCCTGTGGTTCAAGATCATAGAAAGCGAGAATTTTTTCGTCTTCATAAACTTTTTTTGACGGAATTGAGCCGTCAACGATTTTGCAGAAAATACAATCTGACATTTTAATTCAACCTCTCAATATAATTTATTTTCCGTACAGGAAATATCATTAAATTTCTTTCCAAGGATATTTTACAACCAAATCACTTTTCGGTCAATACTGCCGTCATTTTTTGGCTGTAATTTTCTTTTCTTCACCTTTAAGAAGTCTTTTGATGTTTTCTTTGTGCTTTACAAGAACGAAAATGCCGATTAAAAGAGCCGCCGCAGTTGAGAAGATTACATATGTAAGAGAATAATCCTTGTAAATTATGAAGTCAAAGATAAATGTCATTGCAAAGGTGTAAGGCGCATAGAGAATCGCACAGAGAACACTTGCAAGTGATATGATTTTTGAGCAGAGGAAGATAATAAGAAAAGTTACAATAATTGCGATGAATACACGCCAATCCTCTGTCAGCATAAGAGCGGCGGCGGTTACAACACCCTTGCCGCCCTTAAAGTGAAAATACACAGGGTATGAATGTCCGAGAATACAGAAAATACCTGCAACATATTTTCCGCAGTTGATAAGCTCGTTTATAAAAACAGGGCTTTCACCCTGAAATGCAACCGATGCAAACGAGAAGATGAACCCTCCGATAAGCACGGCGATAATACACTTCAGTGCGTCACACACAATGGTGATGATTGCCGGTACTTTACCGACACTGCGCAGTACATTTGTAAAGCCTGCATTGCCGCTTCCCATTTGACGGATATCCTTTTTGCCCTTTGTCACAATGCCTGTGACAAGAACAGCCGTGTTGATACTGCCGAGAAGATACGCAATCAATGCCGAAAGCAGAATCATCCACCAGCAGTTTGCTAAAATTGCCGAAATATGCTCCATTACTTTTCTCCTCTCTCTCTTACCACAATTTTGATCGGCGTACCCTCAAGAGCAAAAGCCTCACGGATTCTGTTTTCAAGATAACGCTGATATGAGAAGTGGAAAAGCTGTGCATTGTTGCAGAAGAAAACGAATGTCGGCGGTTTTACGGAAGCCTGAGTCATATAGAAAATTTTAAGTCGCTTACCCTTGTCCGACGGCGGCTGAACTCTTGTTGTAGCCTGTGCAAGAAGCTCGTTGAGCATACCTGTTCTGATTCTGCGGTTTGCGCTGTCATTACAGCTTATGATATATTCAAACAGCCTGTCGATACGCATACCTGTTTTTGCGGAAATGAATACCTTTGGCGCATATGACATAAACGCAAAATCTGCGTCAAGCTTTTTGCGGAACTCCTGCATTGTCTTATCGTTTTTTTCGACAGCGTCCCACTTGTTTACGGCAATTATACACGCTCTGCCTGCCTCATGCGCAAGACCTGCAACCTTGGTATCCTGTTCTGTAACGCCCTCTGTCGCATCAATCATAATAACGCACACATCACTGCGTTCAATAGCCATTTTTGCACGGATAATACTGTATTTTTCGATATTATCATAGATTTTGCTCTGACGGCGAAGTCCTGCGGTATCGGTAAAGTTAAACTTTCCGTACTTGTTTTCAACAAGCGTGTCGATTGTGTCACGGGTTGTGCCTGCTATATCAGACACAATACAGCGTTCCTCGTTTGTGATTTTGTTTACAAGAGATGACTTGCCTGCGTTCGGCTTTCCGATTACCGCAACATTGATGATTGTGTCATCATCTTCCGCATTTTCATCATAATCAAAGCTTGAAAAAGCCTTGTCCAAAAGGTCGCCCGTACCGTAACCGTGAACGGCTGAAACCTCGATAGGATCGCCTAAACCAAGATTATAAAACTCATAGAATTCAGGTGACGGTTCGCCGAGTGTGTCACACTTGTTTACACAAAGCACAACTGGCTTGCCCGACTTCTGGAGCATCTGCGCAACATCCATATCTGTTGCAACCATGCCCGACTTGCAGTCTGTTACAAGGATAATAACATTAGCGGTGTCAATTGCCAGCTGAGCCTGACGGCGCATCTGCACAAGAATAATATCATCTGATTTCGGTTCAATACCGCCTGTGTCAACAATAAAGGCAGTTTTTCCGCACCATTCCACCTCACCGTATATTCTGTCACGGGTAACACCGGGAGTATCGTCAACAATTGACAATCTCTGACCGATGAGTTTATTGAAAAGCGTTGACTTTCCCACATTTGGTCTGCCGACAACGGCAATTACGGGTTTGTTCATCTTATCAGTCCTTTCCTGCAATTACAGCCTCTACAAGGTCGTTTCCGTTGTTATTGACGGGAACAAGAGTTACACCGAGTTCCCGTTCAACATCATCTGTTGAAACATCATCAAGAAACAAATCGTTTTCAAAACGGAGCATTGATGACGGGATAATAAGCCTGTCGCCAAGGTCATCGACACGGAGCTGATCAATAAGATCACCGCCCGTGACAAGTCCCGACACATTTACACCGCCGCCGAAAAAATTGTTCTTAATCGCCCTTGTATTTATAGTTATATTCGGGAATTTTTCGTTAATCATCGACATAATCCGCTTCATATAGGGAAAAACTCCTTCACCGCAGGCAATTGTCACCTTGTGACAAAGGCTTTCGTCAGCGTCAAGTTCTTCAAGTTTCCAGCTGACATCATCGGTCAGATACGCAATCATTCCGATTCCGTCCTCAAGAGCGGAAAAGTCTTCATAAAATTCAGGTGACGGGATTTCTCTTTCGGCAAGCAGGTAAAATTCATCACCGGGGAAGAAAATTCGTCTTCCGTACTTTTTGACGCACTCGTCACCCATTTTTTCAATTATATCAATCGTCTGCCCTGCCGTTTCCTTATTATAAGGAACAAGAGGATAAAGGTTTTCACGGTAGCGTGTAAGTCCGACAGGAACAATCGCAGTCATATTAACGCCGAGGGCTTCGAGGTCGGTCAATGTTCTGACAAGCTCGTCACCGTCATTGATTCCCGGACAGGAAACAATTTGACAGTTAAGCGTTATTCCTGCATCTGCAAAGCGTTTGAGATATTTTAGCGTATCGCCCGCAAAGCGGTTATTCATCATCTTGCAACGAAGCTCGGGGTTTGTTGTGTGAACCGACACATTTATCGGGCTTATGTGCATTTTTATAATTCGGTCAATTTCGTGCTCTGTAATATTTGTCAGCGTGATATAGTTGCCGAACAAAAACGAAAGTCGGCTGTCATCGTCCTTAAAATAGAGCGACTCACGCATTCCCTTCGGGAGCTGGTCAATAAAGCAGAAAATGCACTTATTACGGCACGAATGCTGTTTGTCCATAAGATAGGTTTCAAACTCAAGACCGATTTCCTCATATTCGCCCTTGGTCATTTCTATGGTACGAACATTTTTGTCCTCGTCCTCAACCTCAAGAGTGAGCTTGCGGTTTACCTGATAGAATCGGTAATCAAGAACATCGACAATCTCGTTTGAATTGATTGAAAGAAGGGTTTCCCCTTTTTTTATCCCTGCTTTGTCGGCATGACTGCCGGTTGTGACATCAAAAATTTTAACAGCCACACCTTCACCTCGCAAAACATTTTTACATACACTTTTATTCTACACAAAATACCGTTTTTAATCAACAGGTTTGCAAATTGTTTTTGGATATACGGTAAAATTTGCAAAACAAAAGGGCGAACAGATAACTGCCGCCCGTAATGTTTGTAATAAAAATTACTGTTCGTCTTTCTTTACAACAACCTGTCTGCCGTTGTACATACCACAGTTTGTGCAAGCCTTATGAGCTGCTGTTAATTCACCGCAGTTAGGACAAGCAGTAAGTTCAGGAGCATTAATCTTCCATACTGTTGAACGTCTTGAGCTCTTTCTTGCGTGTGATGTTTTGTTCTTGGGTACTGCCATTACAAAAACCTCCTTACAAAATTTATCTTAGTCAATAAACTGTTTAAGTATCTCAAGTCTTGGATCCGTTTGACGCTTATCACAGGAACATTCACCGTTGTTGAGGTTTTGTCCGCAAATCTGACACAGACCTTTGCAATCGTCCCTGCAAAGATTCTTTGACGGGAGCGAAAGAAAAATGTCAGAAATTACAACATCATCAAGCTCGAGTGTAAAATCAGGTGTTTCAATATAGTCATCATTTTCCTCATCGGCAAGAGTCTGAATAAGCCTGTGTTCAAAGCTCATATTCATCTCTCTTGTATAAGGCTCACCGCAACGGTCACAGTCACGGCTGTAATCAAAGTGTGCATTGATTACAAGAGTAATCAAACTTGCTCTGTTTGTTGCTTTGGCAGTCACGACAACAGGAGTTTTGAATGGATAAACTCCGTCAACATCAAGACCCGACAAGTCAAGGTTATATTCAACTTGTTTTTCTTCACCGTCATTCTGAAAGACGGATTTAAGCTCAAAAAGCATATCTGCACCTCTTGACAGCATAGACACATATTAAAACGCTGTTTATTATTATACAAAAGGTTTGCCCCTTTGTCAACTAAAAAATATAAGAAAATAGGCTGTTTTTTTCGGGAATTTATGACAATATTCGCTAATTTTCCCATATGGAATTTTAAGCCTGCAAGGTTGTTCAAGAAGTTACTTTGCACTTGATTTTCGGTTTTCATTATACCCCTTAAACATATATAATGCAATAATAAATTGCAGTTGACATAAAGCGGAATTTGTGATAGCATACTGTGTGGCAGTTCGTAACCATCCTGCCAGAAGGACGCCGATAGGCTGCTCCTTCTATCAAAACTAAGGAGAAAGGCACGGGACTTTTTACGCCCTTTTTGCACCCTCTTTTGTGGGGGTGCTTTTTTTGTGCCGGAAAGAGAGTATGGAGAGATATAGTATTATTAATGAAAAGAACAGTCGGGAGATTGTTCTTCTGCGTGGAAGCGGTTGCGTTTACAAAAAATGCATCTTCTGCGACTACTACACCGACAGGTGCAGTGACGAGGACGAAAACTTTCGTCTTAACAAAGCCGTGCTTGAAAAAGTTACGGGAATTTTCGGTGACCTTGAGGTCATTAACTCAGGCTCGGTTTTTGAGCTTGACAAAAAAACACTTGATTTTATCAAACAGGTGTGCAAAGAAAAAAAGATAAGTACCATTCATTTTGAGGCACATTACCTTTATCGTAACAAAATCAATCAGCTCAGAAAAGATTTTGCGGATTTTGATTTGAAAATGAAGCTCGGTCTTGAAACCTTTGACTACGATTTCAGAGAAAATGTCCTGAAAAAAGGAATCAAAGAGAGCAGTCCCGCTGTTATTGCAGAAAATTTCGACGAAGCTAATTTCCTTTTTGGAATTAAAGGACAGACAGCCGAGTCTATGCAAAAGGATATTGAGCTGGGATTAAAGTATTTTGAACGAATCTGCGTGAACATTATGTGTGACAACACAACAGATGTCAAACCCGACAAGGCTGTCATAAAAGAGTTTATGCAGAAGGTCTATCCTGTATATAAGGATAACGAGAGAGCGGATATTTTAATTAACAACACGGATTTTGGAGTAGGTGATTGATATGAATGAACTTTTGCTTCTATTTTCTGTAGTATTCATCTACGGAATGGCACTTTTAGGATATGCACTTTTCGGCAAAGCAGGACTTTACTGCGTTTCAGCCATAGCAACAATCCTTGCAAACATTGAGGCTTTAATCCTCGTGAATGCTTTTTCAATGGAACAGACTCTCGGCAATGTGCTTTTTGCGGTAACATTTCTTATCACGGACATTCTCTCGGAATGTGAGGGCAAAAAAGCCGCCAACAAGGCGGTTCTTACGGGAATACTTTCATCGGTATTTTTCCTTGTGCTTTCACAAAGTTGGATGCTTTACAATCCAAGTCCGAACGACACGATTATGCCGTCAATCAAAGCAGTGTTTTCAAACACTCCACGAATGATTTTTGCATCCCTCACTGTTTACGCAATAAGTCAGCTGTTCGATGTTTGGCTCTACCACAAGTGGTGGAAGTTTACTGAAAAGAAATTCGGCGACAAGAGAAGATTTTTGTGGCTGAGAAACAACGGTTCAACGCTCATCAGTCAGATTCTGAACACAGCCCTCTTCACCGCTTTTGCGTTCTGGGGAACTTATGATTTCGGAACGCTTGTTACAATCTTCCTTTCAAGCTATGTAATCTACATTTTCACAAGTCTGCTTGACACCCCTGCGGTGTATCTTGCAAGATTTATCCACGATAAAAAGGAACAGAAAAAGATTTCGGAATAAAAACAGCTTAATTGAATATTTTCAACAAAAGACAAGTCGTCGCAATAATTTTTGCGGTGACTTGTTGTGCTTTTTCAGGATTTTCGTGAATAAACCATAATATTATGCTTTTTATAATATACAACCTTCCGCATTTTTATAGTCATTTTTTGACAATATGTGCAAAATTGGCTGATTTTGTCCTGAATCGCATAATTTTTTAAGATTTTTATTGACTTTTTCTGTACCAAATAGTATAATGAAGGCAAGTTAAATGCTTAATATTATTTATAAACTTAATTTTGGAGGTAAATATCATGCTTACTAAAAGTGAAGAAGAAATTATGTACTTATTGTGGGACCTCGATGAGCCGCTCACAAGTTCGGAAATTGTTAAGAAAGCAGTAAACAAAACATGGAAAAAGAGTTACATTAATCTTCTTATCAATTCTCTTCTCAAGAAGGACATGATTAAGGTTGTCGGCGTTAAGCAGATGACTAAGAACTATGCCCGTACTTTTGTTCCTACAATGACAAAGGACGCTTATGCAATCAAGCAGATTTCGGACAGACCGAATTTTGCCGACAGCGATATTCCGACTCTCTTCTCAGAGCTTATTGAGAGAACCGAAAGCTCAGATGTTTTTGATGAGCTTGAAGCTCTCCTTAAAAAGCGCCGTGAAGAACTCGGCAAATAATTTATGCAAATAAGTTTTTATTCATTCTTGTTTTCTATTGCAATAAGCAGCATTTTTATAGTGCTGCTTTACTTTTTCAGAAAAAAGATTGCCTTTTGTAATTACTGCGGTCTTTATACAATTTTGGGATTGTATGCTGTAACATTTGTAAGAATGGCATTTCCGTTTGAATTTGGGTTTACAAATACAATTTCAGATTATAGTTTTTATCCTGTAGTAATTGACGCATTAACGCCTGACAAAAAAAATTTCTTTGTGCCAGAGTTTACATGGCTCAACCTGATTTTCACAATATGGATTGCGGTAAGTGTAATCCTTATTATTCGGGCGATATACAAGTATCACAAAGCAATAAAAATTCTGAAGAAAACGGTTATTGAACCAAAACCTGAATTACAGGCTCAGCTTGACGCTGTTGCAAAACAATGCAAAATAAAATCCATGGTTAAACTCAGGATTTCAGATTCAATCTCATCTCCTGTTACATACGGATTTTTTAAGCCTGTTGTTCTTTTTTCAAACCAAACTTTTACGAATGAAGAGTTTAATTTTATTGCGACGCATGAATGTTGTCATATCAAAAACAAAGATATATGGATAAAACTGCTGACTGAAATTTATTGCGGAATTTTCTGGTGGAATCCGCTGGTGTATTTGTTAAAAAAAGACCTTTCGTTTTGTCTTGAACTCAGATGCGACAAGCGTGTTACAAAAGCACTTGACGATTATGAACGGTGCAACTACGGTCAGGTACTTGTTACCGAACTGAAAAAGTGCTATGAAGAAGAGAATTCAGATAAGCAAAATGAGTGCAACCTAAAAAGTGCTCTTATCGGAATGAACTTTGCATCAATTGAAAAGAACAAAAAGAATATACACAGAATGGAAATGATTCTGTATCCAAACAAAAAGCAGACAATCAAAAATACTTTTATTACAGCTTTTGCGATTTTGCTTTCCATTGGGATATTCTTTGCGTCATACTGTGTTTTGATTGTTCCGGGGTGGGATACTACATACGAGGATTGTGTAGCCGATCTCATTGAATCGGGTGAATACAACGATAATGTCGAAGTATATGACGAAACAAATATGTATATTTATGTTGAAAAAGACAAAACCACTCAACTTATTTTTGAGCCTTACGATGAAAAGAAAGGCATTGTCTATACAGACGACAATTCTATTATTATCCCCTATGAGCAAGTTGAGAACGGCGAATATAGTTACTGTCTTGTATTAAAGGAGAAATGACAGATGAAAAAGAAAGCCGCAAAAATTTTTACAGCATTTATTATGACAGCAATTATCGCACAAGGAACCGTTATGGTTGCAAGTGCAGCAGAAACAGATTCAACCCCCGACAGCGTTGCAATTGTTGAAGTTGCAACTCCTGACAGTTCAGCTTTGGAGAGCGGTGCTGATACAACTGCTATTCAGCCAAGAGCTGATGTTATAGTAAGAAAATGGCGTCGTGGAAGTCGTGGACAGCTCCAGTACAGAAGATGGAACGAAACAAGGCAAAAATGGGTTGATGACGAATGGATTGACTACAAAGGTTAATCAACATTAACGACAAAGGCGAAGCAGATTTGTGTCTGTTTCGCCTTGATTTTTTGCTTATTCAAAAAGATTCTGTTCCGATAAATTGACAGATTCAACATCTTTAAGCTGACGCTGAATTTGACGGGTACGAACTCCGACAAGCTTGTCAAGTTCCTTGTTTGCCTGATCAAGCCTTTGCTGTGTCATTACAAGCACATCATTGAACTTGTCGAATTCGGTCTTTACACCGCCGAGTATTTTCCAAACCTCTGCACTTCTCTTTTGTACGGCAAGGGTTTTGAATCCCATCTGCAACGAATTGAGCAGAGCCGCCATTGTACTCGGACCTGCAATATTCACCTTGTACTCACGCTGAAGAGCTTCAACAAGTCCCATATTGACAACCTCGCTGTAAAGACCCTCAAACGGAAGAAACATAATTGCAAATTCCGTTGTATTTGGCGGATCAATGTACTTATCGTGAATATCCTTTGCCTCGCTCTTTATACGCTGAACAAGTGCTTTTTGTGCCAATTCAATACTCTGTTTGTCACCGCTTTCGACCGCATCACGCAAAGCCGAATATGTGTCACCGGGGAACTTTGAGTCAATCGGCAAATACACTATGCTGTCACCGTCAGAGGGCAATTTGATTGCAAACTCAACAACATTTTTTGAGCCTTTTTTGGTGGCAATGTTTTCCTCATACTGTTCCTTTGAAAGAATTTCAGAGAGAATTGCGCCAAGCTGAATTTCGCCGAGTATGCCCCTTGTTTTGACATTTGAAAGAACCTTTTTCAAATCTCCCACGCCTACCGCAAGCGTTTGCATTTCGCCGAGTCCCTTATAAACCTGTTCAAGTCTTTCGTTGACAAGAGAAAATGACTTATTCATTTTTTCCTCAAGTGTTTTTTGAAGCTTTTCATCAACTGTCTGTCGCATTTCATCAAGCTGACGGAGATTTTCCCGTCTTATACTTTCAAGCTTTTCATCAACTGAGCGTCTGATATTTTCAAGGCTCTGAACATTGTCGGCTGAAAAGCTGTGAAGTCTTTGTTCAAGCTGAACCGCCCTGTCATTTTGCGACTGTGCAAAGCTCTGCTGATTGAGCAATATTTTTTGAAGCTCATCTTCCGCCTTATTGTTACTGTTCTTTTTGAAAACTGTTACCAATGTAATGATGCTGACTGTAAGCGTTATTAAGCACAGTAAAAGCAAAATTATTTCAGCTGTTGTAAATTGCATTTTTAACCTCCCGAACAATAATTCGATTTACAGTTAAATAATATCATTCGGGAGTTTTTCTGTCAACTCACGGTTAAAATATTGTTTCGACCCGCTTTTTGCAATTTTCAGGTGAGTAAACAAAGCGGTCAATATGGTCACTGCCGCAGTAATATTCAGGAGATGTGGGATTGTATTTATAATCAAACACATCTATTATTATCAGTTTTATTTTCATCTTTTCGGGAATGATGCTTTTTATGTAAACGCTTACCTGATCTCCCACACAAACGCCCTCTTTTGTTTCTGCAAGACCTGCAAGGTTTGGTGAAAGCTCAACAAAAGCACCGTAATTTTCAACGCTGCGAACAATTCCGGACACGGTTTCTCCGGCACAAAACTTTTCGGCATTTTCCTCCCATGTTCCGAGAAGCTCTTTATGACTCAAGCTGATTCTGCCGTTTTCAATTGATTTTATTACAGCCTTAATATCCATCCCAACAGTAAACCGCTCACGGGGATGCTCAATTCTCGACACTGAAATTGTGTCAATCGGCATCAATGCAATGATACCGCAGCCGATGTCGGCAAATGCACCAAAACTTTCAAGATGAGTTACTCGTGCAGGCACAATATCGCCGCATCTTAACTTTGAAATATACGCGTCAAGGCACTTGCGTTGAGCCTTTTCCCTTGAAAGCATAACAACAGGTTCTCCGTTCGGGGCTTCGGTTATGTCGGTAACCACAAAACAAATGGGACGGTTTACTCTTGAAATTACGGCAATGTCACGAACCGAGCCGTCTTTTATTCCGATTACCCCCTCTTCCCTCGGAATTATGCCCTTGATGCCCGCAAGGTCAACAATAAGATTGTGACTGCTGTCACAAACAATTGCCTTTGCCTCAAGTATTTTTTCACTGTTTTTTGCCTCTTCAAGCAATTTCAGAGAATGAATTATATTTATGTTTTCCTGTTCGGATATGAGTTTTCCTTCGGGTAAATATTCTGACATTTTAAAGCCTCCGTTATATTTAGGTTTACAAAAAATCATATGAAAAAGTTTTCTGTCTTATTACACAGACGCAATTTTTTGCAAAAAAATTTATTGCATTTGCTGCGCTTTCCTTCATAAAAAGCGGCAAACTTGCATTTTTATTTCGTTTATGCTATCATAGGTATGTGTGTTTTAGAATAAAATCCGAAAAAGAAGAGCCGAGGTTATGTAACATAACGCCTCAGCTTGACAGGAAGGAAACAAATCTATGAATACTTACAATCTCAAAAAGCTGTGTGCGGTATCGGTTGCATCAATTATGTGCGTTTCTGCACTTGCATTTTCGGGTTGCAATAACAAACAGCCTGAAACCTCGCAAACTCCCGATGAACCTGTTCCGACAACTACGGCTGTCAGCACTTCCGATGAACCTACCGCACAGAATTATCTTGAAAGCATCGGCATAGACACTGCTACCCTCGGTATCACTCCGAACATTATTCACGATTCAAACCCTGTCGGTTTTCAGCTTGATATGCCAAAGGACGGCGATACAATTGCAGTTGTTCACACCTCATACGGTGACATTAAAATGCGACTTTTCCCTGAACAAGCGCCAAAGGCTGTTACTAACTTTGTAAACCTTGCAAAAGCAGGAAAGTATAACAACTCGCTTTTCAGCAAGGTAACAAAAGACTTTATGATTAACGGCGGTTACTGTGGCACAAGTTCATACGGTGATGTTTTTGAAGATGAATTTTGCGACAAGCTCTTTAATATCAGAGGTGCGGTTGCAATGTCAAACACTGGTGCTGATACAAACGAGAGTGCATTTTTCATCAATCAAAAAACCCCCGAGGCATATAAAAATGAAGGCGGTTGGGAACATCTTGCAAGTCAGTGGGATACAATTAAAACTCAGCTTGCAAACTACAAAGATTCAAACCTGCTCAGTGCCTTTATTGAAAAGAATGGCACTAACTGCTATGACACGGACAGCGTTCCGGATAACGTAAAGAAATTGTATGAGGAAAACGGCGGTAATGCTTACCTTGACGGTGCATACAATGCCGTTGACAGAGGATACACAGTTTTCGCACAGGTAATTGACGGAATGGATATTGTTGACAAAATTGCTTCTGCAAAGGTTGACAAAGACGGTATTCCTGTTAAAAACATTGTTATAAAAAGCGTTGAGATTACACAATATAAAAAAGAACCAACAACACAAGCAGGTTCAACATCTGCCGAAAGCGTTACGCAGCCAACCACAGTCGGATAAGGAGCAGTTATGAACAAGATGCCCGTTGTAGCGATTATGTATGACTTTGACCGTACCCTTTGCACAAAGGATATGCAGGATTACAGCTTTATCCCACGGCTTAACATGACCGAGGAAGAGTTTTGGAAATACTCAAATGAACTTGGTCAGCGTGAGCATATGGATTCGATTCTTGCGTATATGTATGCGATGGTGAGAATGTCCCGTGAAAAGAATATTCCGCTTTTGCGAAATGACCTTGTTGAAATGGGAAAGAATGTCGAATTTTTTGACGGTGTAAAGGATTGGTTCAAGAGAATTTCCGACTTTGGCAAAGAGTTTGGAATGCAGGTTGAACACTATGTAATTTCTTCGGGTATGAAAGAAATTATTGAGGGAACAGAAATCAGCAAGTACTTCAAAAGCATTTTTGCGTGTGAGTTTCTTTATGATGAAAACGGTAATGCCGTATGGCCTAAAACCGATGTAAACTACACCAACAAAACGCAGTTCGTTTACAGAATCAACAAGGGTGTTCTTGATGTAGCCAATGATGTTGACCTCAACCGTTCAATGCCTGAGGACAGCAAGCGAGTTCCGTTCTGCAATATGATTTACATAGGCGACGGTCTTTCCGATGTTCCGTGTATGAAAATGATGAAAGCCTACGGCGGATATTCAATTGCCGTTTATCAGCAAAAAGACAGTAAGGTTGAAGATTTGCTGATGAAAGACAGGGTTGATTTTATCTATCCTGCTGACTATTCCGAAAGCACAGGTCTTGACCTGACAGTCAAAAATATCATAAGAAAAATGGCAGTCTGCGGCCTTCTCTACGATGAAAACCATGAGCAGAAAAAAGAAATTCTCGGAAGATAATTTCGGTTGAATAAAAAATGTCAGGTATCCGAAAGGTACTTGACATTTTTCTTTGTTTGGTTTAATATAATTATAGAAAAGGAGATACCTGCGATAAGCGGATTCTCCACATGTTGATTAGAAACTAACCGCCGGAGTGTCGAAGTTCGGGCGGTTGTTTCTTTTTTTATTTAAATGTACATATATGTACGAAGAAACAAAATTACTTTTTATTGCCAAAGACTTGGTAACAAAGAGCGATAACGCTGACGATTAAAGTGCCGAGTAAACATACATCGGAAATTGTCATGGTTATCACCTCCTCTTGTGAGGAGAAACCGCCTACCGTTTAATGCAGGTATCACGGTCTTATTCTAACAGTTTAATTCTTATTTGTCAATTTAATTTTTAGGCGGCAGTTCTTTACGGACTGCCGTTTTTTGCATATATTCTGCATAACCTAAAAACATATTTTCACATCTGAGGTTCGTCTGTATTTTACGAAAAAGACTTGCAATAAAAAAACAAATCAAATATAATTTAAACAGAGAGCGTTGCTCAGACTCAATTATTGTATAAAAAATATAACAACAATTTTAACACAAAGGAACAAATAATGAATAAATTTCAACTTATAACCAATGAGGTAAAAAAGGTAATAAACGGTAAAGACAGGGCGGTTGTCACCACTCTGCTTGCGTTGCTCACAGGAGGAAACATTCTTATTGAGGATATTCCGGGTGTGGGAAAAACAACAATGGCGGTTGCGTTTTCAAAGGCGCTCGATCTTGAATACGGCAGAGTACAGTTCACTCCCGACACTTTACCGTCAGATATCACGGGCTTTGCGGTCTATAACAAGGATACAGGAAAATTCACTTTCAACAAAGGCGCTGTGTTCTGCAATCTTTTTCTTGCAGACGAGTTAAACAGAACTTCAAGCAGGACTCAGGCAGCTTTGCTTGAGGCAATGGAAGAACGGCAGGTTACTGTTGAAGGCAGCACTTTCAAGCTTGAAAAGCCTTTTTCTGTTATTGCAACGCAAAACCCGACAGGAGCGTCTGGAACACAGCTTTTGCCTGATTCACAGGTTGACCGATTCACGGTAAGGCTTTCAATGGGATATCCCGACAGCAACGCCGAATGTAAAATGCTGCTTAACAGAAGCGGTAAAAATCCCCTTGACTCCGTAAACTGCATTGTGTCCAAGAATGAATTTTTTGAAATGCAGTCGGAGGTTCAGAATGTTTTTGTCAGCGACGATATGGCAGGATATATTGTGTCACTCATTTCGGCAACAAGAAAGCATCAGCTGATTTCGAGAGGCGCAAGCCCGAGAGCAACTCTGTCGCTCAGCGATATGGCAAAGGCTGTTGCATTTGCCGAGGGCAGAGATTACATTGTGCCGAGAGATGTTCAGAATATTTTTGTCTGCACCGTAAATCACAGGATAATTCTCAATGCAAAAGCCTCTGCATCAAAAAAGAACGGCGAAGAAATTCTGCACGAAATTCTCAGAAAAACTCCAAAGCCGAGGACTTGAAAATGATAAGGAACATAATAATTTATCTTTGTCTGCTGACAGGAACATTTTTGTTCAGCATTTTTTATTATGCTTGGTTTTCGTGGTTCTTGTTTCTGACGGTCGTTTCAATTCCGATAATCTCGCTTTTGCTGAGTCTGCCCTTTATGATACGGAGTGCTTGTTCGGGCATTGAAATTTTTGCAAAAAACAATGTTTATGTGAAAGACGATTTTTACATTGCAATATCAGGCAAGAAGAAGAAACCGCTCTTCTGCCCTATGCTCACGCTGAACATAAAATCAACCAACCTTACAGCAAATCTTCGTGAAAACATAAAAATCAGATTTTCGGGTACATTTACAAAGCCGTTAATCAGACAATGCAACAGTCTTACACAGCATTGCGGTCAGCTTGACATTGTATGCAAAAACGGTAAAGTTTACGATATGCTCGGTATATTTTTTATTCCGATTAGAATAAAAAAGCACAGCTTTGTTCGTGTTCTTCCAAAGTCGCAAAAGCCGGAAATCATCCCCGACATCAGTAATTTCACGGTCATGGGATACAAGCCGAAGCCTGTCGGCAACAGCGAAATTTATGAGCTTCGCGAATACCGTCACGGCGACAGTCTGCGCAATGTTCATTGGAAGCTTTCGTCAAAAAGTGACGATTTGATTGTGAAAGAACCGAATGTTCCGATAATCAAGAACTGTCTTATAATGCCTTTTTTCGGAGATAATGCAGACGAAAATGATGTTGTTTTTGCAAAGCTGATGTATGTCTGCCGATATATGATTAAAAGCATAGGCATTTGCTTTGCATGCGACAGGAACGGCAATCCTTTCGAGATAAGATGCGAAAGCGATATATTAAACTATTTTTCCGCACTCTATCTAAACACGGAAAGCAACTTTGTTGCCGACACAAATGATTTTCAGCATTACAGTATATTTGCCGATCGTGAGGAGGTTGACTTGTTGTGAAAAACAAAACAAGCTTTACGATTGACATTCTTCTCTGCGTAACATTGATTTCAAGCCTGTTTTACTGTCTTGTCACCTCTTTTGATATAAAAACAGAATGGTACATCATAGTAATTCCTACGGCAATTTTCTGCACAATTTACGGTTTGCTTGCCTCCCTTGTGAAAAAGTCGGGTGTGCTGTTTATCAGCGTGGCAATCACTATGATTGTGTTCGTATTCACTCTGCTGTTTTCACTTGAAAGCATACTTGAGCAATTGAGTTATGTTATTACTCAGATTTTAAAACCGCTTTCGCAGTATCTTCCCGTACAGAACAAAATCATTTTGGGAGATACCCTCGGCACAAGTGCAACAGGACTTTTTGTGTTCATTTCGGCAATACTGAGTGCTGTCTTTACAATCAGCCTGATACGACACAAGCGTATTTTGATTCCGTCATTGCTGTCAATGGTACTGCTTGTCCCCTGCTTCATTCTTGTAAACACTCTGCCGTCACTTGTTTGTCTTTTTATTGCAATTTCAAGTCTTATTGTCTTGTACATTTCAAAGAACACACGCAAATTCAGACCGTCACAGGGCGGTGTGATTACGGCAATTTCATTCGGAATAATGCTTGTTGTGATGACAATTCTGCTTGCGTTCAATCCGATTGAAAAATATGAGCGATTTGACTGGCAGGAAAACCTTTTGCAGAGCATTGAAAACGCCTTTAATATTGATGACGGACGAAAAACTTCCATAGAAAAAAACCTTAATGAAATCAAAGGTTCACTTGAAGAAAAAGAAAATTTCAACGATATTTCTCCGCTGACGCAGACGCATACACCTGTTATGACGGTCACTTCGGCAGTTGGCGGTAATATTTATCTCAAAGGCACAGCATATGCCGACTACAGGGACAACACCTGGAGTATCATTTCCGACAATGATGTTGCAAGATATCCTCAGGATTTCGTACCGTTTACGGCAACAATCGGGAACAACGCTTTAACCGATACAAGGGTTCATATGCTGAATGAAAGTAAGATTGCCTATGTTCCCTACTTTTTGGAAAGTTTACCCGACAATCTCAATTCGGTTGCCGATGTGTGTGTAAAAAACGATACGGATAAAAACGAATTTAATTATTCGCACTATCCGTTTTATGCCGAAAACACATACAGATACAATAATTCTACCGATGCAGAAGATTACAAAACCTTTGTGTATGACACCTATCTTGAAATTCCGAGAACAACACAAATTGAGTTGCGTAGAATTGCAGAGCAAGAGGGTTTTCTCGACTCGGAGCTTACCGCTTCCGAAAAGATTGAAATGGTAAAGAACTATATTTCAAGCAGTAAAACCTATTCGTTAAAAACTCCGAAAATGCCGTCAGGCAAAGATTTTGCAGCTTGGTTTCTCAACGAGAGCGACACGGGATATTGCGTTCATTTTGCCACGGCCGGCACGCTTATGCTGAGGACACTCGGGATTCCGGCACGATATGTTACAGGCTACTATGCAACCGCATACGCAAATCAGACCGTGACCGTAACAACCGACAACGCTCACGCATGGGTTGAGTATTACAGCGATACGGCGGGTTGGATTCCGCTTGAATGTACACCGTCATCGTTTCAGCCGGCAAGGTATGTCGGCTCTCAAAGAGCAAGCGGCGGCAGTACTGACACAACTCAGTCAACAACCGTTGAACCGACAACAGCTCCGACTGCCCCGACAAACGGCACGGTTTCTCACAGCACAAAGCCGAAAAATGACAGTAAATCTTCATTTGAATTTAACGGATTTACAATCGCTATGATGTCATTGGAAATTGTTGCCCTTGCTTTAATCGCAATTTTCTCAAGAAGAATTATCATTATCAAAAAGAGAAAACAAAGATTTGAAACAGGAAGAAACAATAAAAGGGCAATCTGCATTTATAAAGAACTTAAAAATCTCACGAAAATTTCACATATTCTGATTACAGATGAAGTGAAATCCGTGTATGAAAAGGCGAGGTTCAGCAATCACACAATAAGCGATGATGAACTGAAAATTATTGAAAACGCTTACTATAATTCTGTTGAAGAAATTTACAATAATCTCCCTCGCATCAAAAAGCCGTATTACAAGTTTATAAAGGCAATAAAATAAGAAATGCTCCCGTACAATACGGGAGCGTTTTTACACAACAAAAGGCTCTTGAAATCAACTCAAGAGCCTTAAAATTTGCTTTACATTATTTAAAAAGATTCTTTTTGTCATAATAATCTTTATCGACAAACTCGTCCTTTTCGTCAAGATTGCTGTCACTGCTCTTGAAAAGTCCCGAGCCAAAACGATAATCGTGATTTGCCATTCTGCGAATTCCGTAAGCAAGAATTGCAACACACACCAAAATCCAGAAAACTAACCCAAACATAAACAACACCTCTCAAAAGCAATACAATGTTAATATTTTGTTTATGCGATTATATCATAGTAACAAATTACTGTCAACAGCAATTTTGTAAGTCGGACGGCAAATTTTGCAACTTGGTCGGCGGTACTGTTAATTCTCTTTTTGATATGGTAAAATGGTTGATGAACGGAGGGAATGCGATGTTTAATGTTACAATCCGTCAGGTTGGGATTGAGGAACGGGAAGAAATTATTATTTGCTGTCATGAAATCAGCGACGAGGTTATGTCGCTTGCAAACAGCATTAAGGGGCAGAAAAGTTTTCTTCTTGCATCAAAAGACGGCGAGATGTTCAAGCTTGACACAAAGGAAATTTTCTACATAGAATCAGTTGACAACAAAACCTTTATATACTGCAAAAACAATATTTATGAAACCAAACAAAAGCTGTATGAGCTTGAAGAAATTTTAAAAGGAACAAAATTTTTCAGATGTTCAAAGTCGATGATACTGAATATCGGCAAAATCCGTTCCGTGTCACCGTCTGTCAACAGCCGTTTTGAGGCAAAGCTTGTAAACGGTGAAACGGCAATTATTTCAAGGCAGTATGTGCCGACCTTGAAGAAAAAGCTTGGAATGTGAGGTATTGTTATGAATGATTCTTTAAAAGAAATTATAAAGGAAGTCATAAAGGACTTTTTCATAATCACGGTTGCAATGCTTTTTATTGTAAGCCTTGCAAATTCAATTGCGTTAATCGAATACTATCCCCCAGATTTTCCGTGGGTTGTAATGGGAACAGGTGCGGTAACTTCAATTCCGACTCTGCTTTTTTACTTTAAAGAAGAACCCACCAAACTGCAGGCTCGCATACGAATTGTCATTCATTTCTGCCTTATTCAGGCAATTGTTATGACCGAGGGATTTTTGCTTGGTTGGTACAAGAATTTTCCTATGGCGCTTTTGGTTTTTGCAATGGTTACCGCCGTGTATCTGCTGACATTTCTTTTCAGCTACATTACACGGACAAGCACGGCAAAATCAATTAATGAATCGCTCAAAAAATTTAACGCTGACGAGGATTATCAGGACGAATAACTGCATTTTGACATACAAAATCGCAACTTACTCCCCTCTTTTTGCAACACAGCTAAAATTGCTTTTCTTTTGAATTGCAAGGTGCTACTATGTTGACAGAAGGAGGGGATTTTTAATGAGTAACATAATCGAAGTTAAAAATCTTGTAAAGAATTATAAAGATGTTCACGCAGTAAATGATATAACATTCACGGTTGAAGAAGGTTCGTTTTTCGCATTTCTCGGAATTAACGGTGCAGGCAAATCAACCACAATCAACATTCTTTGTACGGTGCTTGAAAAAACATCGGGCAATGTTAAAATCGGCGGATATGACCTTGACAAAGAAAAGAACAAAATCAAGGAGCTTATCGGAATTGTTTTTCAGGGTTCTGTACTTGACAAACAGCTTACCGTTAAAGAAAATCTTGAATCGAGAGCGTCATATTACGGACTCAACAAAAAAGAAATCGCCAAAAGAATTGAGAGCCTTACACAAACCTTTGACCTTTCGGAAATTCTCAAAAGAAAATACGGCACATTGAGCGGCGGTCAGCGCAGACGGGTTGACATTGCAAGGGCGCTGATTAACCGACCGAAGCTCCTGTTTCTTGACGAGCCGACAACGGGACTTGACCCGAAAACAAGGCTGCAGGTGTGGGAAATCATCCACAATCTCCGCAAAGAAACAGGACTTACGGTATTCCTCACAACCCACTATATGGAAGAAACAGTTGACTGCGACAATGTGGTAATTATTGATTCGGGCAAAATTGTTGCCAACGATTCTCCGCACAATCTCAAAAAAGATTATTCGTCAAATAGCCTTGTTTGGTACACGGAAGAAAATTCTGAAAACGATAATCTTCTCAATGCCGATAATCTCGAATTTGAAAGAGTCGGAGATGCGTATAAAATCAAAATCAAAAACAGCAGACAGGCTCTTGAAATTACAAACAAGCATACTGAAATTGTCGATTTTGAGATTATCAAAGGCAATATGGACGATGTGTTTCTGACTGTAACGGGTAAAAGGCTGGGTGACTGATATGAAATTTCAAAGAACACTTTGCTCATACAAGGGTATGACAAAACGAAATATAAAGGTATATTTAAAGGACAAAACCGCAATCATCTTCTCAATGATGACGCAGATTATCATACTTGGATTGTATCTTTTGTTTCTTAAACAGAATTATGTTGATTCAATGACTTCAATGCTTGACGGCTTCAACATCAAAACAGAGGACAATTTGATTAACGCACTTGTAAATTCATGGCTTGTATCGGGCGTTATCGGAACATCTGTTGTTACGGTTGCAATGAACTCGCTTTCGGTAATGATTTCCGACAAGCAGAACAAGATTGACTATGACTACAACGCTTCTTCCGTAAAGGGCAGTACGGTTGTTCTCTCCTACTTTTCGGGTGCGGTTATAAACACAATTGTAATCAGTGCAATTTTGCTGACGGCAGGCATCGCATTTTCATGCATATCGGGTTCAAGTTTTCCCAATTTCACAGAGCTTTTCAAATTGTACGGACTTGTGATTTTAGGCTCTGTTTCGGCTGTACTTATTCTTATGTTTGTTGCGTCATTCTTCAAAAAGAATTCAACCTATGCCGCATTCAACACACTTATTTCGGTTGCAATCGGTTTTGTAATCGGCGCATACATTCCCGTCAGCCAGTTTTCGGACGGAGTTCAGACATTTGTAAATCTTATCCCCGGTTCACACATTGCGGCTATGATAAGAAATGTGCTTGTCAGCCCCTGCATTAACGATATTTCGACCTCACTCGCAGGAGCAGACCACGGAATGTTTGCCGCAGAGGCAGAAAAAGCGTTTGCAACCAACCTCAACCTTTTCGGAAACGAAGTGGATTTCACTTTTATGATGATGTACTCAATCGGTGCAATCTTAATTTTCCTTGTCCTCAACCTTATATCATTCAGATTCAGTTCAAAACGCAAGGACTGATTTATGACAGATAAAAAGCCGACACTTTTCGGAGTGTCGGCTTTTTTATATATAGTTACTTCCAAACTTCTTCTGCAATTTCTTTTACAAGAGCAAGCTTTGCCCACTGCTCTTCCTCGGTAAGCTTATTACCGATTTCACATGATGCAAAACCGCACTGCGGACTGAGATACAATCTGTCAAGCGGAATATACTTTGCCGCCTCATGAATACGATTGATTACAGTCTGCTTATCCTCAAGAACAGGTGACTTTGTTGTGATAAGACCGAGAACAACCTTTTTGTCACCGCTCACATATTTTAACGGTTCAAAACCGCCTGAACGCTCATCGTCAAACTCAAGATAATAAGCGTTGACATTTTCTTCACCGAAAAGTTTCTCTGCAACAGGATCATATGCACCGCTGCTGAAGTATGCAGAATGATAGTTACCTCTGCAAACATGAGTATTGATTACGAGGTCATCGGGCTTACCCTCAATTGCAAGGTTGTTTACCTTGAGAAGTTTCTCACTGATACTCTTTAAATCTGCATCCTCGCCATAGCGGATTACGCTACCCTCCGCAACAAGAACGCCCCATGTGCAGTCGTCAAACTGGATATTTCTGCAACCTGCATCGTAAAGATCTTTGATTACCTTTTTGTATCCGTTTGCAATATCGTTGATAAGTTCTTCATCTGTCGAATAGAACTTCCTTGTCGTTTCAATATTTGCAGGAATGATGAACTGCTGGAAAAACTGTGCGGGAGCAGGAATTGTCTGCTTTGCTACTGTGTTTTCATCCTCAAGAGCCTTTACAAATTTGTAATGTTCAACAAACGGATGACTGTCAACCGAGATTTCGCCGGAAAGCCATGTATCGTCAATCAAAGCCTGTTCGCCGTGGAATGCAACACCGTTTTCGGTTTTTTTGTGTTCAACTCCGTTAAATCCCCACATGAAGTCAAGATGCCATGTTGCTCTGCGGAATTCACCGTCGGTAATCGCTTTTATACCGGCTTTTTTCTGTTTTGCAACAAGGTCAAGAATAGCCTTGTCCTCAACTGCGGTAAGCTCTTCTTTTGTGATTTTACCGTTTTCAAAATCAAGTCTTGCTCTTTTAAGATAATCGGGTCTTAAAAAGCTGCCTACTGTTTCAAATCTAAATGGTGTGTGCTGTTTACTCATCTTAAATACCTCCGTGGAAATTTGATGAGTTAATTATATTATGAATTCACAGACTTGTAAAATACTAGTTATCAGCCGTTTGCTATTAGTTTTTCTTATATCAAATATGTTTCTTTAAAGCCTCAATATATGCCTCGGCAAGGTTACTATGCAGAATCTTTTTATTTTCGATATAACCGATTTTCATATTGCCCTCTTCATCAAGTGGGATTGCGGTTATATTATCACCGTTAAGCTCATTGTCGATTACACCGCTGCAAACTGTGTAGCCGTTGAGACCGATTAAAAGGTTGAACAGGGTTGCTCTGTCGGTCACTCTGATATTTTTTGTACGCCCGACCGTGCTGAAAATTTCTTCCGAATAATAAAAAGAATTATGCTCACCCTGTTCAAACGAGAGATACGGATAATCGGCAAGCTCCTCCATTGTAACGGATTTTTTGTCTGCAAGCGGATGGTCGGTTGATACAAACACATGAGGCTTTGCCGTAAAAAGCTCGGTGAATGTCAGCGACTTTGATTTTATAATTTTCATCAGCGCATCTTTGTTAAAGCTGTTGAGATAAAGAATTCCGATTTCGCTTTTCATCTTTGCAACATCGTCAATAATTTCGTAGGTTTCGGTTTCACGAAGTGAAAAATCGTACTCCTCACCTGCAAACCGTCGGATAAGATCAACAAATGCATTGACTGCAAACGAGTAGTGCTGGGTTGAAACGCAGAACTGCTGCTTTATCTTTGTTCCTGACTTATACACTCCCTCAAGCAGGCTTGCCTGTTCAAGAACCTGTCGTGCATAGCCGAGAAATCTTTCACCCTCGTTTGAAGTTACAACGCCCTTGTTTGTGCGTGTAAAAATCTTTATGCCCATTTCCGTTTCCAACTCACGAATTGATGTTGTAAGTCCCGGTTGGGAAATAAAAAGTTCTTTTGACGCTTCACTCATTGAGCCTGTGCGGGCAACGGTGACAACATATTTCAACTGTTGCAAAGTCAACCTTGTTCAATCCTTTCAAAAACAAATTCCCTCATTCAACATAGAAAACACGGTTTTCTCTTCTCGGCGAAGTTTTGGGATATTCACCGTTCACATAACCGATAACGCAGTGACCGATACCCTCATAGTCACCCTCAATGCCGAGTGATTTGAGAATTTCTTTGCCCTCTTTGCTTTCAAATTCTTCCTTTGCACGGTGAATCCAACAACTTCCGAGTCCCTCATCATGGGCTGCAAGCATAAGATTTTCCATTACAAGAGTACCGTCATACAAATATGTAGGAGCTGCTTTATCGGCAAGCACAATCAGAACAACGGGAGCGTTATAGAACGGATCAACATCTTTTCCCATAATTTCGGCATTCATTCTTGAAAGTCTGTCACGCATTTCTTTGTTTGTAACGGCAACGATAATAACCGGCTGTCTGTTCATTCCTGACGGCGCATACAGACCTGCGGAAATGATTTCGTCAATAACTTCCTTTGGCGGCATTTCAGACTTAAAGCTGCGAACGCTTCTTCTTGATTTCAGTTTTTTGATAAATTCACTCATTATGTAAGCCTCTCAGTCCTCATAAAATTTTGCAAAATCCTCAACAGATTTTCTCTTTGGTCTTACGATTTCGGAATCCGTGTAACCAACTGCGATAACGCTGACAACAGCCTCTGTTTCGGGAATGTCAAATTCTTCTCTGAGCTTTTGACCGTCACGGATACCCATAACAAGGGTTGAAATGCCGAGTTCGGTTGCCTTTAGCAAAAGTGCCATATTGTTAAGGCCGAGATCGTAATATCCCCAGCCGTTGCCGATTTCAGTCACGGCAGTACCGTCTTTGTCAAAACCCGAACGGTTGAGAACAACGGTTGTCACGATATATGCAGACGCATTTTCTGAATTTTTTCTGTTAAATTCGGGGAGTGCCTCTCTTACGGCATTCTTACTTTTCTTGCCTGTTGCAACATAAAAGCGTGGTGTCTGCGAGTTCTTCCACGAAGGAGCAAGATTTGCCGCCAACAGCATTTCATCAAGCAGGCTTTTTTCAACTTTTTTATCTATATAATGTCTTGTGCTTTTTCTGTTATTTAAAGCCTCAGATAATTCCATAATCAAACCTCCGATATTTTTATACCTATATTGTACCAATGGAGTGGAAATTAATCAAGACTTAAAGCAGAATATAGAACAAAATCGGTATCGTAAAAACTGCCGTCAGCTGTGACACAAGCGCAATACTTGCACCGTCATCGGGACTTTTTCCGTAGGCTGACGGAATGATTACCGTGTTAAGTCCAAGCGGCATTGCATTTGCGCAAAGTGTTGCAACAACTGCCTCCTGAGGTGCGTTAAAAAACTTTAATATCAGAACCGAAACCGTTGGCAGAAACACAAGGCGGATTCCTGCAACAACATAGGTCTGCCATTTGCCGAAAAGATTTGCAAAGCTGTAGCCGCCTATTACAAAGCCTGTCAGAATCATTGCAATCGGAGACATACAGGCGGCGGTTGAATTGATTATTGTTGTGACAAGTCTGAATTTCGGAATCGGCAATAAACCGAGAATTGCTCCGATAAAAATTGAAACAAAAATCGGATTGACAAAATTTTTCATTGAAAATTTGCCGTGTCCGTTCGGCACAAGCCACGCAATTCCTATTGAATAAGTAAACAGATTAAGCGGTAAAGTGAACATAAGATAGTCGAAAAGCTCCATGCTTTCTGCGCCGTATATTCCCGACACCATTGCAGTTCCGACAAATCCGAAATTTGAAACGGAAATTGAATAGCGGTACACCTTTTTAAGATATTCCGTCTTACCAAGAAATCTTGACGCAACAAATCCCGTTGCAATGCAAAACAGCAGAACCCCCGTGCTGTATGCAATGAACACCCATTTTTCACTTATGTTTTTTACTGTACAATTGGTGCGGAATGTGTTAATTACAACGGCGGGCATAAGGATTCTGTTCTCAAGCTTTGAAAAAATTTCGGCTGAATTTTCCGGCAGAAATCCGCCCTGTCGGATTGTAAAACCGATAAATATAAACGAAAACAAAACCGCAATCTGAAAAATCACCGATGAAAAAATCTCCACAAATTCATCCCCTTTTAAAGCCAAAACACCCCCAGTCCGAGCGGCTGAGGGTGTAAGCTTCAAATCAAATTACTTGCAGCTGCACTTTGCTTCAAAGCTCTGGCAGTCCGTACACTGACAAACAGTCGGATTTGCCTCATGAGTGCCGACCTTGATTGCTTCAAGCGAACAGTAGTCCTTTGTGCTGTTGTGATGCTTACAGTTTGTTACCGAGCACATAATGCTTTGGTTACAATATGCATTGTTTTCCATAGTATTCATTCTCCTCATTCATTTTTGCGGATTAGCCGCTTTTTATATTGTTTCTGCATTTTACGGATTTATACCGCACACTTTGAAACATCTGCAATAAAATGTACTGAGGTGAATTACATGAATGTTGTATCGGCTGTTTTTCTTGTTGTTTTTGCCGTAATCGGAATTTGTGCATTTGTCCGTGAATTAACAATTTTTCTCTTTCGCAGCAGAAAAAATAATACCGTTATGTTTGTTGCTCCCATCAGCGGAAAATGTGAAAATGCCGAATATATTTTGCGAAGTGCTGCCGCAAGGGTAAAATGGATAAGCAGAGGAAGAAACGACTGTGTAATTTGCCTTGACTGCGGTATGGACGGTGAAACAAAAAGGATTTGCCAAAAAATATGCAGTGACTACGGCTTTGCAAAGCTTTTGACAAAACAGGAATTTTTTGAAATGATAAAGTGAAAATTCAAACGAAATTCAAACAAAAAAGCTGCCGCGGAAAACTCTGTGGCAGCTTTGATTTGTTATAATATTTCAGAAATATTTCAGAAAATTTCGTTGTCTGCAGGCTCTCCTCGGTAATTTCAGCGGGCTTACAGTCGCCGTTATAATTTTCAGAAAGTTCAACAGTGGTTTTGCATAAATTTGCACTGCATCTTAGTTAGGTTTTAAAACATCCGAGTCATCTCTCACCCATTTTATCCATTTTACAAGGTAAAAAACAAATCTAAATAAATATGCACCAAGCAACAAACTGCTGAAAATTATATTAAATTTGTGACCATGACTTGCATACACAATACTGACAGATTCAGGATCTATTATATACTGTACATCCAAGCACATCTCCGAAACAGCAAAATCGATATTTATAGCATACTTTGTCAGCAACAAAAGCAACTGAACAAGGTAATATCTTATCTTCTGTTTTCTGCTTACAAAATCATAACTTTCAACCGCAACACTTTTCACATGAGCATTTTTAGTAATATGAATATCTTTCACAACTTCTTTAGCATCAAAGAAGTTGTATCTGATATAATTTCCTACAGAAAAACTTATTTTACTATTTGACCTTATATCAATTTCAATTTTCTTAATAAAAAAGTTTGTTTTATTATTCCAACTGAGTATATGATTTAGAATTTCTCTGTTTTTATACCCTTGAAACAATGTAGGTCTAAAACTGAATGACATTGATTTTAAAGTGCTTTCAAGATTATAATCTTTCATTTTAGTTCCGATTACAACCATTGTATACTTATCCTGCGGCAGTTCAATATTAAAGCTCGGATTATCTTTACTAAGGCAATACGACTTTATTTATATAAATATGTAAATACCAACGAAGATTTTCTCCGACTACTTCTAAATTTGCCATTTGGTCATCCATAAAAATTCACCTGCGATTATAAATCAATCGTCTTCACTAATCTGATACAAAAACACAAATTCTGTCTTGTTGCCGTTTTGGTCGGTATATGACAATTCTTCGCTGAGGCAATCAGGTTTATTTTCAAGCTTGTCATAGTTATCCTTCATAACCACTTCATAATTAACCTTAGCGTCAGAAAATTCGATATAATTATCAAGTTCAATCTTGCTTTGCGGATTTTTTCTGCTCTGACAGTTGAGTAATGCAGTATCTCCAAGGTCGTAGTATTTGTTATCTTCAACTGACATTCCCTCAACAACAATTGTGTCTTCATTGCTATCATCAGTATATACAAGCCAAATTGCAGATTTTTCTGTTATGTCAACCGTAGCAATTTCTTCTTTTACATCAAAGCTTGCATCTGCGTGATTATACGCTTCGAGGGGCGTATCATAATAATTTCCGTTGATAACAGTGTTTCCAATCTGCTGTGTGCCGAACGGTGCAAACAAAAACACACCAATTGCAGCAGCTGCTGTTACCGCTATTAAAATAATCTTTTTATTTTTCGGCTGCATATAAATCCACCTTTACATTTAAAATAAAAATACAAACAAACCTGACAAAAGGTATGCAATTAACGATATCCCTTCACGTTTTACATATTTTGAAATTTTTTCGACTTTTTCTGTTCTTTCATCAAAGAAATCGTATTTTGACAAAAGTTTTCTGTAATCCGAAAAGGAAGTGACAAAATATGAAACTGCAATTATCAAGCCGATTGCGTAGAGAATTACTACCCACAGCAAGCCCACTATATCGTAATACTTTGTGAACAGGCTGATATAAAAGAAACCTGCCTGAAAAACTAAGGCTATTTTTACATTTTTCAAAACACGGTTGCACTCGTACCCGTGATTTTTAAAGTCTTTATCAGATTGATAGTAGCTGTCGGGAATTAACTTTGTGTTCACATAAACCCTTCTGCCAAAAACTTTTGCAGTTCCCGACCAAATAACCAACAACAGCATAAGAAAGATTATAATAAAATTAAAAAAGAAAAATTTCGGCATCAACATTATCATATCGGTTTCAATAAACAAATCTGACAAATAAACGACTCCGTTTAAAACAAAAATCCATTCTGTCATTGTACTTTCATCTTTTAAAAGCGCATATGCCGTAATCGTTGTTAATGCAATCAAAAAAATCAGCAAAATCAAAAACACGACAAGGTCATATTGATTTCCTGTTTTAAAATAGTTTGCAAATGAGCCGAATACCGAATTGTATATTGTGGTAAAAAACATTTTCATCTGCAAAGTACACAGGCAATAACCTATATTAACAAGCATAAGCACAATAAAAATGCTCTGCAAGGCTACGGTTATAATCCCCGCTGTGTTTTTTGACTTCATTTTGTTCACTCCTACACAAAATTGTCTGCCCTTATTGTATTAAACAATTATACGGCTGTCAAGATTTTACCGTTACTGGAGATCATAAAAATAATTTTAAGAATATATATTCAAAGAAATAAAATTGTGGTATAATGATGAAGAGTATATACAAGGTATGTACAGGCAACACAGGTTGTCTTTGATTAAGGAAGTGGCAAAATGAAAAAACTATTTACTATTATTGTGTGCAAGGTTCTAAAATTTGTCGGAGGATTGCTCGGCAAGGGCAGCAGTCTGCCGGGACAGATTGCGCTTAAACTCTGCCCCGATATTCTCGGACGAATTGAGCTGCCGAAATATATTGTTGCCGTAACAGGCAGTAACGGCAAGACATCTACCGTTGAGATGATTGCACATATTCTTTGTGAAAGCGGCAAAAAAGTTGCCTGGAACAAAGAGGGTTCTAACCAGATTGAGGGCGTTACAACTCTTATTCTCGGCAGCTGTACTCTTTCGGGCAAGGTTAAGTCGGACATTCTTCTTATTGAAAGTGACGAACGCTTTGCAAAATATACATTCAAATACATCACACCGACTCATTATGTTATCACAAACCTTTACCGTGACCAGCTCACACGAAACGGTCATCCGGAATGGGTTTACAATGCCGTAAAGGAGAGTATTCATCCCGAAACTCAGCTTATTCTTAATGCCGACGATCCGCTTGTTTCGTGCTTTGGCTACGGCAGGGATAATGTTGTGTGGTTCGGTGCAGGCAATCTTCCTACCGATACAAAGGACTTTGTCGGTGTTTATAATGACGGCGCATATTGCCCTCACTGCAAATCTCCGATGACATATTCAAGCTATCACTACGACCACATCGGCAACTATGAATGCCCTAACTGCGGTCTTAAAAGACAGGATACAAGCTACACAGTTACATCTGCCGATCTTGAAAAAGGCGAAATTACAATTAACAATAAGTACAAGATTGAACTTACGCTCAAATCACTTTATAATGTTTACAATTTGCTTGCGGCATTTACCGTTGCTTCAATCACAGGTGTTGACGGCGGCACAATTGCAAAGAGCCTGAGCAATTATGTTCTCAAAAACTTCCGTGTTGTAACATTCACACTCGGAAACAGAAAGGGTACGCTTGTTACATCAAAACATGAAAACAGCATTTCGTACAATCAGTCACTCAAGCTTGCCGCATCCGACAAGGATAAGTGCGATGTTTTGATTATTGTTGACGCAGTCAGCAGAAAGTATTTTACAAGCGATGTTTCATGGCTTTGGGACATCAACTTTGACCTTCTCAAAAGCGACAATGTAAAGAACATTGTGCTTGCAGGAACATATTGCAACGACCTTGCAACAAGATTTTCTTTCTCAAAAGTTGACAGGAACAAAATCAAGGTTATCAAAGACATTGAAGAGGCTGTTGATTATCTTGACAATGACCTCAAAGAAAAGATTTATGTAATTACCTGTTTCTCGGACAAGGGTAAATTTCTTGAAAAGGTAAAGGTGGACTGATTATGAAAATTCTTCATTTGTATCACGATATAATGAACCTGTACGGAGAATATGCCAATGTTTCCGCACTCGAAAGAATGCTTGAAAAGAGTGATGTAAAATTTACAACCGACAGGCTTACCCTGTTTGACAATGCCGACCTCGGCGATTACGATTTTATCTACATCGGTTCGGGTACAGAAAAAAATCAAAAGCTTGTTTTGCAGGATTTTAAAAAGTACAAGGATTTTCTTGTTGAATACATCAACAGCGGCAAGGTAATTCTTATGACGGGCAACTCGTTTGAAATGCTCGGAAAAACAATTACAGACTCTGACGGCAAGGTTTATGACGGACTCGGAATTTATGATTTTACAGTTACCGAGCAGAACAAACGCAGAATTACAGGCGATATTGTTTATACATCTGACATTCTCACAAAACCGATTGTCGGCTTTGTAAACAAATGCAGTGAAATTAAAGGTATTGAAAATCATCTTTTCACTGTTCAACACGGACTCGGTGACTACGAAAATGCAAAAGCAGAGGGCTTGAAGGTCAAGAACCTTTTTGCTACTCATGTTACAGGTCCTATTATGATTAAAAATCCGCATTTTCTTGAATACATTGCATTGCAGATTTCAAAAAATACGAATGGCTTCAAGCCGTGTACGAATTACCTCGACTACGAAAGAGCAGGCTACGAAATTACTCTCGGCGAACTGATAAAAAGATTTGAGGAGTAAACTTTAATGAACAACGACAATCTTCTTCAGCTTGAGGGAGCAATTGAAAGCGTGGTTTTCCGAAACGACGAAAACGGTTACACGGTAATTGAGCTTGCTGACGGTGACGATTACCTTACCGCTGTCGGAATTATGCCGCAGGTGTCGTCGGGTGATGTTGTAAAGCTTACGGGCAAATATACAAATCATCCCAGCTACGGCAGACAGTTTGCCGTGCAGATTTGCGAAATCAGCAGACCTACCGAGGCGGCTGATATTCTGCGTTATCTGTCATCCGGAGCAATCAAGGGAATCGGCACTCAAACCGCACAAAGGCTCGTAAAGGAATTTGGCGAGGCAACACTTGATGTGCTTGAAAATCAACCCGAAAGAGTTGCATTGCTAAAGGGAATTTCTTCTCAAAAAGCCGAGGATTTTTCAAAACAGTTAAAGCAGAACACAGGTGTGCGTACACTTATGCTTTTTCTCGGTGAATACGGAATTTCAAACACCGCCTCGGTCAAGATTTTTAACGCGTACGGTCCGAGTTGTGTCGATTTAATCAAGAAAAATCCGTATATTCTCTGTCAGGGCGATTTTGGAGTTTCGTTCGAGAGTGCGGATTTTATTGCTAAAAAAGAAAATTTAGAACCCGATTCAAATGTCCGTATGCGTGCGGGAATTGCATACATTCTTCATCACAACGAGCGAAACGGTCACACCTGTCTGCCAAAAGAAAAGGTGCTGAAAGTTTCAACCGATTTTCTTGGAGTTGACTGCGAAAAAGTTTCGCAGTGTATGGAAGAAATGCTGTTTGACCGTTCACTTATCGAAGATGAAGTTGACGGCAAAAAGTTCGTGTTCTCCCCCAATGTACACCTCTGCGAAATGTACATAGCTTCAAGAATAAAAATGTTGCTTAAATTTCCGTCAGAGAAAATTAAGGACATTGACAAGGCGATTGAAAAGTGTGAAAAAGAGGACGGAATCGAATATGCTGATTTGCAAAAGCAGGCAATCACAATGGCACTCACCGAGGGTATGCTCGTGCTGACCGGCGGCCCCGGTACAGGAAAAACGACAACCCTCAATGCTATAATAAAGATAATGAAAGCAAAGGGCAAAACTGTTTTGCTTTCCGCCCCAACAGGAAGAGCGGCTCAGCGAATGAGCGAACTCACAGGCGATGAGGCAAAAACTTTGCACAGACTGCTTGAAGTCAGCTGGGATAAACACGATAACCCTGTTTTCAACAAGAACGAACGCAATCAACTGAAATGCGATGCGTTGATTGTTGACGAGGTTTCGATGGTTGACACATTTATTATGGAAAGCGTTATGAGAGCGCTTGCAACAGGTTGCAGACTTATTCTTGTCGGCGACTCCGACCAGCTTCCTTCTGTGGGGCCGGGCAATGTACTCAGCGACCTTATCGAAAGCGGACTTATCCCTGTTGTACGCTTGAATGAAATCTTCCGTCAGGCACAGCAAAGCCTTATCGTCACAAACGCACATAAGATTGTGAACGGTGAAATGCCTGTACTTAATTCCGCTGACAAGGATTTTTTCTTTCTCCAAAGGAATAATAAATTAGAAGTTTCAACGGTTATAGCCGACCTTTGTGCCAATCGTCTGCCAAAGGCATACGGCTATTCTCCGTTTGAGAATATTCAGGTGCTTGCACCGTCCAAAAAAGGCGAACTCGGAACTACCGAGCTTAACCACAAATTGCAGGCGGCACTCAATCCGAAAGATGATGAAAAGCCTGAAATTACAATTGGTTCAAAGACCTTTCGCACAGGCGACAAGGTTATGCAGATAAAGAACAACTACGATATTCGCTGGTTTCGTGAAAACGGTGAAACAGGCGAGGGAATTTTTAACGGCGACATAGGAATCATCACGAAAATTGACAGAAAGACAAAATCGCTTACCGTAAAATTCTTTGACAAAATTGCACGATACACCTTTGAATTTGCAGGCGACCTTGACTTTGCCTATGCGATTACAGTTCACAAAAGTCAGGGCAACGAGTTTGACGCAGTTATTATCCCGATGTTTTCGGGGCCGCCTCAGCTTTACTACCGAAACTTGCTCTACACAGCCGTTACAAGGGCGAAGAAAACACTTGTGCTTGTCGGCAATCCGTCAACCGTTGAATATATGGTAAACAACAACCGCCGTACAAAACGCTACAGCGGTCTTAAAGAATTTTTACTGAGAGATGACACACTTTATTAAGAATGTTTTTGGCACTATTAAGGGATTTTTCTTCACGGTTCGATGTCCGTACTGCGGAAAGGTTATTGAACTCGCTAAAAATTCCTGTGACAAATGCAGAAAAAAATTCCCAGAAATGCCGCTTGTACGGTATGCAACAGGTGGTTACATCTGCACCTCTCCTTTTCCCTATGAAAAAATTTTTCGCAATGCGGTTATCAACTTTAAATTTCACAACTGCGGAATATATGCCGAACCTCTCGCCCACGAAATGGTGCGTGCTATAAAAGATGTTTACCGTGACAAAGATTTTGACATTGTAACCTGTGTGCCTATGCACAAAGACACTCTTAAAGAGCGTGGATACAATCAGGCGGAGCTGCTTGCACGGGAATGTTCAAAACTTCTCGGCGTTGAATATGCCGACTTGCTTGCCAAAACAAAGAAGAACAAAACTCAGCACAGCATAAAAGCGGCTGAAAGAGCAAAAAATGTTATAGGCGTTTACTCACCGATTGACAAGAATTTTATAAAGGGCAAGCGAATACTGATTATTGATGACATCATCACAACAGGCAGTACGCTTGGCGAATGTGCAAGAATACTTAACAAGTGCAAATGCGGCGAGATTTGTTGCTGTACGCTTTGCACCTCTCTGCTTGTGTAATAAACTTTAAACTTTGCTAAACAGCATTGGAGTGATTAAAATGGATATAGCTATTGACCTCGGTTCTGACAGAACAAGAGTTTTTATTGAAAATAAAGGAATAGTGCTTAATGAAGCAAGCGTTGTTGCATTTGATGTTGATACCTACGATATTATCGGTGTCGGCAACGAAGCATACAAGATGATTGGCAAAACACCTGCAGGCATAAGAGCAATGCACCCCATTGACGACGGTGTTATTTCACGCTCTGAGCTTGTTGAAGATATGGTATCAATTCTCATCAAGGAAGTAGTTCCGTCAAAGGTGACTATGCCGAGAGTTGTTGCCTCAATTCCGAGTGAAGTTACCGAGGTTGAAAAAAGAGCGGTTGTAAATGCCGTAAGTTCAATCGGAGTTCGCAAGGTGTATCTTATTGAAGCACCAAAAGCGGCGGCAATGGGTTGTTCACTCGACATAACAAGTCCGCACGGCGTTTTGATTGCCGATGTTGGAAGCGGCACGGCTGATATTGCGGTGCTTTCACTCGGCGGAATTGCCGTTTCAAAGTGCATAAAGTCGGCTGGCTGTGCAATGGACGAAGAAATTGTAAAATACATCAGAAAAGAACACAATCTGATTATCGGGACAAATATGGCTGAGGCTTGCAAAATTGCAGTCGGCTGTGTAAAAATCCCGAAAGAGCCTAAACTTTTCAGAGTTAAAGGCAGAGATGCGGTCAGTGGCCTTCCCCGCTTTGTCGATGTCGGTTATGCCGAAATCAAACCTGTTATTGAGGACATTGCACTTAACATTATCAGAGCAATCAAAGATGTGCTTGAACAGACTCCGCCCGAGCTTGTCGGCGACATTTATTCCGACGGTATCATTCTTACAGGCGGACTTGCCAAGCTGACAGGATTTGCAAGACTTCTCAGTGAATCAACAAAGCTGAAAGTCAGAGTTCACAAAGCTGCCGCAGACTGCGTTATCAACGGTTGCGGCAAGGCGATTGAGTACATTGACCACCCCGAAAAGATTCAGGCAGGTGCGGTAAATCCGCTTATTGAAGCATTTTAATTCTTTTAAGCAAAATAGTGCATAACAAAGCCCCACAGAAATCTGTGGGGCTGATTTTATTGGCAGGAATTTACTTCTGTATTTTTTGGTAATTTTCAGCAATGATATTTTTTACGCTGTTAAAGCTTGTACTGCAGCCGCCGTAGAGCTTTGAATTACCTGTGTAATCACTGTAGTAGGTTCTGAAAAGACCATTTGCGTCAGTATAGCGGATGTACGGACGAGCAATTACATCCTGAGATTGTGCTGACGAACCACCCTTTTTATAGGTTATAACAAGTGAGAAAATTCTGTAATTATCACTGTTAAAGTGGTCAAGCGGAACGATGCCGCTGTAGGACTTACTGCTTGTACAGTTCACATTTGTTACATAACCGTAGGATGATCTTGCCGTTGTATCCTTGCCGTTTACATTTGTGCCGTTGTACTCAAGTTCATAGTTATCGGCAGTTACTCCGGCATTTTCACAAGCTTTTTCGGCTGTTGATTTTTTGGCAAGAACATAACCGTATTCGGGTCTTGTTTTTGTTCCGTCAAGTATGTCAATATCAGAAAGCAGTTTTTCGCTGAAAGATGTAACAAAACGCAAACCCGATTTATCAAATGAGGACGGTTTCACAGGATAGTTCTCATCATCATCCGCATTTCTTATCTGCGTTCCGAAAAGGTCAAATCCGTAATAACTGTTCACACCGATTTTGTCATCATCTTCAGCTTTGCTGACAGTTCCGATATCAATCCAATGTGCGTAAACATCGGCATCTGCAACAAACTTTGTACCGTTAAACTTAATCGGGTTTGAATCGTCATCATTAGCCTTGTTACGGTACCAACCCTTAAACACCATTCTCTGTGAGCCTGTACCGATTACTTCGGGAATATCATAAAAAGAACTGACTGTCTTATCGGTATTAAGGTAACGAACTGTTTCCCTTTCGACAGTTTCGTCATATGTCGGCATATAACTTACATAAATATCGTCATTTGCATTTGCGAGAGTTTTTGAGGGATCGTTTATGTGAAAACGAATCCTGTAGTCATCATGCTCAAACTTTGCATACAGAGTTGTTGATGAATCGTCAACAGTGTAGGTATGACTTGTTCTGTTATTGATATATGTTTCTCCGTCAGCAGTTTTTTCATACCAACCGACAAATCTGTACCCATCCATTGCAGTTACTGTTTTATCCTTAAATGAATAAAATTTCTTGCCGTAATTTTCAATATCAGAAAGTTTATAAATATCATCACTTTCATTTACGGAAACATATCCGCCTGTTGAACTGTTGACATATGTACCGTCATTCTTCTTTGTCTGAGCAATAACATTATGTTTGAAATACCATCTCGCCTTGAGAACTGCACCGTTACGGGCATTTGTAGTTATAGTCTTTGATTCTGCTGTTCCTGCAAGAGTACCCGTAATTACAAAGTCAAGGGCTTGAGGGTCATTGCTTCCGTCATAGTCATAGGTTACATTAACATCAGAATTGAAAACAGTTGCGTTATCCTCCGAACCCGGGCTGACATATTCCCAACCGTAGAAAAGAGTTCCGCTGTCAGAATCTTTCCAATTACAAGCCGTTGCAGTATAGTTACCTGACGCTCTTTCGTTGAATCTGGCAACATTTGTCGTATCATCAAGAACAGCAATTCCTGTGCCGCTGCCCATACTTTTAACGGAATACTTTTCTTCTCCGTTGGAAAGATATGTTACTGTATAAATCTCCGAGAAAAACAGTTCAACCGTAACTCTGCCCGAAATATTATTAAAGTTATATTTATAATAAGCATTCCCGTCAGCATCGGTTTCACTTGTAAATTCTTCACTTTTCAGATACTTGCGTTCACCGTTGATTGTTACATATGAGCCTATGAACATATTCGGAATCTTACCGCCTTCACCGTCGAGTCGGAAATTGCCATTGTCGTCCTTTGCAAATGAAGGTTTTGCGATAATCTCAAGTTCGGTATTGTCATCTACCATAATTTCAAGCGGATTGTTCTTGCTCTGAGGAGTAATCTCTACATTCGTTTCCGACCCGTTTTGTGTATAGGTAACTGTTCCCGTACCGCCTGTGTTTACAATTGTTTCTGCAGGGTGATATAAATCGAATGTAATACCGTCAAGCAAATTACCAAAAGTATTATGCCTATCGGGCGTTGACTGTCCCTTCGCATCAGTTCCCTGATATGAAACAAAAGCAAATATTGATTGATTACTGCCTTCCGGAACGATATATTTATAATAATCGCTTGACTCGGCGGTTTTCGAACCCTTGCCGTACTTATGCCATTCTCTGTTGTCGCTCTTGATTATCCAGATATGCCATTCCTCCGAAAAAACATCGGTTTGGCTCAAGCTGAAGTTCCTGTCCGACGCATTTTCAAAAGTACCGTTTGAAGCAAACTTTTTTGAATAGACAACACATTCAATCGGCTTATCGCCCGACTGTTGATTTTTAATCTTTTCAGAAGTTGACTCGTCCTCATTATTTTTGAGCCAGTCAACCATCTGCATAAACTGATCTCTGCTGGTTCTTGAAGCCTTAGTCGGATTGTAGCTCTGTTTCGAACCGATAACAAGAGCCATTGTATCTGTTCCGCATCTGCAACGGTGCTGGATGCTCCATTCATAGCAGCTGCCGCTGCTTGTGTTTATATACTGATAGAGCGTACTGTCTTCATTGGCGTTAAGTTCCGCCGCCTGCAATCCGACAAAACATACGAAGAGGTTTTAGATGCGTTGCTTGAAAAATATGATATTGACAGGCAGACGGCTGAAAATGACCTGAATAACTTTCTCTCAACTGTAAGAAATGCGGGGTTACTTGATGAGCAGTCCTGAACAAATCATTGAGGAATACGGTTTTTACTCTGCACCTGTTCACGGAATGAGTATGTACCCACTCTTGAAAAATCACAAGGACACCGTGTACATTATTCCGCCTGATAATCTGAAAAAGTACGATGTGGTTCTGTTTAGGCGGCAAAGCACAACGGCAAAACATCAAAGATAAAAAATTATCTGAAAAATGACATAGGCTTTTCAAACGAAAACATAAAAAATAAGTATCCGCTGACAAAAAAATATCCCATATTCATCCCCTATTTTCATATGCACAGGGTTGTATCGGGATTGATTCACAAGAAAGATGTTGTCACGTAGGTGAAAAATGACAGCAAGGTCATAACATCTGATGAGAACGAAAAACAGCTTCTTGAAGTGATGGAGCTTATGGGTATAAATATTAAAAGCTGAGAGCAATTGCTCTCAGCTTTCTTTTATCTTTATCATATTTTTGGGTTCTTATTATTCTTGTAAAGAATTTTAATTACAAATAATAATTCCTTTACAGAAGATTATTATTTTCTGCACTATCACTCATTATTCTCTCAAGGAATATTTGTGCCTTTCCTTCGGCGAGTTCACTGCTGTTTTTCAGCTCGGCATCACCGAGATAAAATTTATGTTCAGCGGATTTTTTTATTATATCAAGAAGTTTTTTCTGCTCATTTGGCTTTGAATAAAAAACAAACACGGCACAATCGCACGCTATTGAAAATTCAGGAAGATTATGCGATAAAAGAGCATTGTAGAATCTTTCCTTAACAAGTTCAAACTTATTATCGGAGTCAACCGACAAAAGTTTTGCAAGTATCTTCCAAGTGTTCCATGCAAGAAAACTGTTCTTATTATCAAGACCTTTAACAATATATTCAAAAAATGGGTACAAAATCTTTGGATTTTCCTTGCTTATACTCTCAAGCACTTGTTGTGCCCACAAAGAATTAGCATAATCGTCATCAAGAAAAATCTCAACAAGTGCAGGAACGGTCATAACCTCTTCTTTTGCAAGCTCCACATAATATTCATTTTCCAAACCACGCTCAAATTCACGAAAAATTTGCTCTATCTTCATAAGCATCATTCCAAAACTTCTTTGATTATTCTGTGTTTTCAGGCAATATATCTCTAAAAAATATAATACTATATATCCGAATTTTTTTCAAGAAAAACAACTCAAAAATAACATCCCCCCGACTTTGCATCGAGGGGAATGTTGCAGTTTAATTAGTTTTATTCAGAAAGATTATTCTGAATAGCTGTACCATACACCGCCTGATTTTGAACCCGGATTTGCACGGAAGCAGTTCTTGCCGTCAACAACGGTAATATCGCTTGTCTGTGTTTTCCAAGTTGACTCTGTGTCCTTAAAGAGGAAGCACTTTGCACCTGGGTTAAGAGGTGTGTCAAAATCATAGTACCAGATGCTTGTACCCGGAATCTTTGTCATATGAGCAGCTGCATTGGCAAGACCGCTTTCTGCCCAACCGTAGATATAAACATCATTGTAATTTGCCTTTGAGTTATCAAAGTAAACTCTTGAAAGTGTGAATGAAGGCTTCTGCTCGGGAACATACGGAGCTGTTGAAACAGCTTCGTCATTGCTGAGTGTGATGCAGTTATTTGTCTTTGAAACTGTTGCATTCCAGCAATTGTAAACATTACCGTCATCACCGCCTACAGGCTTTTCGTCAACCTCTGAAAGAGAACGATAAACGCTGACATTTGAAACTGTTGCGGGAACTTCAACTGTGTAAACATTAGGATAAGCGTCTGTATCCTGCTCAAGCTGATAGCTGATGCCTGTGTTAAGGTCATAAGCGAAGAGTGAAACACCGTCAGATGTCATCCAACCGAGATTAGTTTTGAAGTAAAGTGTGTATGTTTCAACAGGAGCTGTTGTAGGCTGTACTGTTGTTGGCTGAGCTGTTGTAGGAGCAACAGTTGGCTTCTGTGTTGTAGGAGCAGCTGTTGGATTTGCAGTTGTAGGCTCTGCTGTTGTTGGTTCAACAGGCTTATAAGCCTCGCCTGTACGACCGCTGCCGTTAGAATGTACGATGTACTTCTGGATTGCAGTAGCATCAAGAACAGAAACAATGTTGTCACCGTTTACATCAGCAAGAATCTGCTGTTCTGTTGTGAGTGACTCAGTGTGAACAATATACTTCTGAATGATTGTAGCATCAACTACAGAGATAATGCCGTCACCGTTTACATCACCGTAGATAGCATCGCCTGATGGCTGTGAAGGCTTTGTGTCAGGCTGTGTCGGATCAGTTGCAGGAGCTGTTGTAGGCGCAGGAGCTGTTGTAGGCTCTGCTGTTGTCGGCTCTTCTACTGTGCCCTTTGTAACATCTGTAGCCTCAACCTCAACCTTTGTAGGTGTGAGTGTTGTATCTTCCCAAGTACCTGCCTTTGAAAGTGAGAATGCCTTTGAAGAACCGTTAAGGCTGATTGCAGCATCTGTTCTGCCCGGATACTGCTCGCCGCCTTTTTCGGAAATAATTACTCTTGTGTTGGCTGAAGTTGAAAGGTCAAAGTCTGACGCAGCCTGATTCTTGCCCTGATCATCAGCTGAAAGACATGATGACTTCGGAACTTCATAGTAATAGTAACCTGTTGCAGGGTCAAGAGTCATAGCCTCACCCGGCCAGTTAGCATTCTTATAAACTGTACCCTTGTTTGTATTTTCATCATAGATGTAAACCTGATAAGGAGCTGACCAGTCCTTCTTTGTAGCAGGGTTGAAGAATACATAAACGCCTGACTCCTGTACAGTACTCTTTGTGTACTTGTAAGTTGCAGTAGTTGTCTTTGTACCGTCAGTTGCAGTAACTGTAAGGTTGATTGTTTCACCTGCAGCATAGTCTGAACCGATGCGGATTGATGTTGTGCCTGTAAACTTAACAGGAGTTGAATCATCAAGACAGTATGTACCTGATGTTGCGTTATCAAGACCGAGTGTAACAGTCATTGTGTCGCCCTTGAATGAACCGCTTTCAACAGAGCATGTTGCCTTTGGAGTTGTTGTACCGTTGTAAACAACTGCAACGCCTGTGCTGCCGATTGAGCCATTGAGGACACCGCCTGATACTGTAAACTCAGCACCTGTAACTGTATCTGTATACTTGCCATCTGCAAGGCCTGTACCTGAAATGCTTACGCTTGCGTTTGTGCCTTTACAGTTTGAAAGAACGATGCCGCTTGTTCCTCTTGCAACATAAGCAATGTTGCCTGATGAACCGAGCTTTTCTGACTGACCTACAAAGAGGTTGTGGAACTTGTTGATTTCAGAAACAACTGTGCTCTTGTAAGTTGTATCTGTTGAAACACCGCCCATGAGAGCTGTGCCCGGACGAGCAAAGAAGAGAGCTGTTGAATCCTTTCTTGATGCAACAATTGCCCATGCCTTAACAACATCTTCATCAGAAACACTTGATGTGTTTGAGTAGCCTGATGAACCTGAGTTGCCCTCGTATGTATCGTGGCTTTCTGCCCAAAGAACTGCGTTAGAAGCAGCTACGCCTGACTTGTATGTTGCATTGGTAGCTGTGCTTGCCTTACCCTTTGAAACATTGTAAAGTACAGCATCACCTGTCCTGTTATCAGTAACATTGATGTACTTTGTGTATGAACTGTAGCTTCTGTTAGCACCGCAGTTGTTAAGGATTTCACCGTAGATGTAAAGGTTGTCGCCTGTTTTCTGTGTGTAATAAGAAGAAGCGGCACTTGTTACATTCTTCCAGTAATCTGATGCGTATGCACCGTCATCTTCTGTTTCAATGTGCTTTGCAGCATCAAAACGGAAACCGTCAACACCGCAGTCGATACATTCCTTAAGAAGATTGATGATGTAGTTCTGAACAACTGAGTTGTTTGTTACAAGGTCAGGACACTTTGAAACATGACCCTGAACAACTGCCTTAACAGAGCTGTCACTTGCATCGCCTGTGTATGAACGAGTATATGTCTTTCTCTTTCTGTAGAATTCAGGCTCATACTTTTTAACCTGATTGCTTACAGAGTTCGGCATTGTATCATCAGCATTTGCGACATGGTTTGAAACGATGTCGCAGATAATCTTGATACCGTACTTATCAGCCTCATCACAAAGTGACTTGAGGTCATCCTTAGTACCGAGCCATGATTCCTCTGCAATGTGGAAGCTGATTGGCTGATAGAGCTTCCACCACTGACCGACTACATCACCCGAGGTTGAATAGTCCTTCGGCTGCTGAACGGGAGAGGTCTGAACTGTTGTGTATCCTGCCGCTGCAATTGCGGGAAGATTTTCCTTGATTGTATTGTAAGACCAGTTGAATGCATGAAGCATAACACCATCGCCGACCTTATCACGAAGGGTATTGTCGGCAGACGCAACCTGTGCGGAATCAATCTCGGCAGCATTTACAGAGGTAATTGCCGCAAAAGAAGAGGTCAAAAGTGCAGATGCAACAACAAGACTTGCAATTTTTTTTGCTTTCTTCATTGTGAAAACATCCTTTCATAAAATTTTCACTTCAATTATAGCAAATTTGTCCAAAAAAGTACATATTCTATGTTACAAATTAAAGCACTGTTTTTTGTGCAGATTATACTGTTAATGTTTTCAGGTAACAATAAATTTGCATTAAATAACATTATATTCAATTTTTGAAGTTTTAATCCTAAATATATTTCTTTGCAAGAATTTTACTTTAAGAAAAATACATTTTGTTTTTACACAATATTGATTGACATTTTTGTGCATTTAGAATATAATTCAAATTGTATTGCGACTATTGCTTTTTAAGCAATTATAAGGATTTATGTGAAGGAAAGGACGGAGCAACACGGCCGTCTTATTTTTCTGCACAAAATACCGAGCATCATGGTTATGTCTTTGCAGAAACAGCAAGGCGGACTGTGTTCGCCTGCACTTTATGCAAGTTGACACAATCCGCCTTTATTTTATTTACTTACAGATTTTTACTATTATTTATCTGAACAGGGGTGCATAAATGGAACAGACATCAAAGAAAACAATAGTTTCACTCAAGGATATTTTTATAAAATTTGACGGTGAGGTAATTCTTAATCACATTAACCTTGACATTAACGAAAAGGAATTTGTTACAATTCTCGGTCCGTCAGGCTGCGGCAAAACCACAACCCTGCGCATCATCGGCGGTTTTGTTGAACCCGACAGCGGCGATGTCATTTTTGACGGCAAAAGAATTAACGGTACTCCGCCTAACAAAAGAAATGTAAACACGGTGTTCCAGAAATATTCTTTGTTTCCTCACCTCAATGTTTTTGATAATGTGGCTTTCGGACTTAAGCTCAAAAAAATGCCGAAAAATGAAATAAAAAAGCGTGTAACCGATATGCTTGCAACCGTTGACCTTAAGGGCTATGAAAAGCGTTCAATTACAAAGCTTTCAGGCGGTCAGCAGCAGCGTGTCGCAATTGCAAGAGCGCTTGTGTGCGATCCCGAAATCATTCTGCTTGACGAGCCTCTCGGTGCGCTTGACCTCAAGCTTCGCAAGAGTATGCAGCTTGAGCTTAAGGAAATTCAGCAGAAAACTCAGAAAACATTTATATATGTAACTCACGATCAGGAAGAGGCCCTGACAATGAGCGACCGTGTTGTTGTTATGAACAACGGTGTAATCGAGCAGATTGGTTCTCCCGAGGATATATACAACGAGCCTGTGAACGCATTTGTTGCCGACTTTATCGGTGAGGCAAATATTCTCAACGGAATTATGCTTGACGACTGCAGAATCCAGATTCTCGGCAAAGAGCTTGAATGTGTTGACAAGGGATTCGGCAAAAACACTCCTGTCGATGTTGTCATCCGTCCCGAGGATATTGAAGTTACCGCTCCCGAGGACGGTCAGCTTGTGGGTGTTGTTGAAAGCACAACATTCAAAGGCGTTCACTATGAGATGAGCGTAAGATGCGGAAAATGTGAAATTCTTATTCACTCAACAACATCAGCTGAAATCGGAAGCAAAATCGGAATGAGGGTTATCCCGTTCAACATTCAGATTATGAACAAGCTTCTTCCGTTCTATGACAATGTTATTGAAACTACCGTCACATACTCAAATCAGAATGACAATTCGTTTGAATTTGAGCTTGAGGGCGAAACTATTACTGTTCCGAACAAATACTATGAAGAGGGTACAAAGCTAAAAATCACTCTTCCGCCTGACGCTCTTTCACTTGCAGGTGACGGCGTGGGCGATTTGAAAGATTTGTACATTGAATCCGTAGTTTACAAGGGTGAACACAACGAAATCATTCTTGAATCGGACGAAAGAAAGTGGCTTATGCTCAGCGATACGGACGAGCAGGTCGCAACCTATGTTCCGCTTTCATTCAACTTTTCAAAGGCTCGGTTTGAGGTAATCTCAGAGTTTTCGGAAAAGGAGGGCTGATAAATGAAATCACGCAAGCCCTCTATCCCATACATAATCTGGATGGTTGTTTTCACAATGATTCCGATTATTATGATCGGCTTTACCGCCTTTACCGACAAAAACGGTAATTTTTCGCTTCAGGCATTTACAAATGCGTTTTACTACACAAACATTTTTGTAAAATCACTTTGGATTGCACTTATTTCAACGGCAATCTGTCTTGTACTTGCATATCCGCTTGCATACCTTCTCACGAGAATGAAAGAATCAACCCAGAACACGCTCATTATGTTGCTTATGGTGCCTATGTGGATGAACTTTCTGCTGAGAATCTACGCATGGGTAACGCTTTTGCAGGACAATGGCCCGATTGATATGATGCTCTCACTTTTGGGTATTCATTCAACCTACATCGGCAACACGGGTGCGGTAATTCTCGGAATGGTGTATGAATATCTTCCGTTTATGGTTCTGCCGATTTACACCGTTATGAGCAAGATTGACAACGGTCTTATCGAAGCGGCACAGGATCTCGGTTCAAACAACTTTACCGTATTTAGAAAGGTTGTCGCACCGCTCAGCGTTCCCGGAATTATTTCTGGTGTGACAATGGTATTTGTTCCGAGTGCAAGCACCTTCCTGGTTGCACAGTATCTCGGCGGTCCGGACGACATTATGATTGGTGATGTCATTGAAAAAATATTCTGGACAGACCAAAACACGGGTTCGGCAATTTCATTGATATTAATGATTTTTATTTTCGTGTTCCTGATAATCATGAACTTGTTCGGTGATGAGGAGGCGATTGCATAATGAAAAAGAAAACAGGTATTCTTTCAAAAATTTACATTGCAATCCTGCTTATTTTCCTTTATTCACCCATTGCTGTACTTATCTTCTATTCCTTCAACAACGGCAAAACTACCGTCTGGAAAGGATTTACATTCAAATGGTATGTACAGCTTTTTCGTGACGACAATATTATGAACGCATTGTGGAACACTGTTATTATTGCCGTTCTTGCATCTGTTTTTGCAACAATCCTCGGAACTGCCGCCGCAATCGGCATCAGCAATTTCAAGGGCAAAAAAAGAATGCTTATTCAGAATGCGTCAAACATTCCGATCATCAGTCCTGACATAGTAATGGGTGTTTCTCTTATGCTTTTGTTCACGACTCTCGGAGTTATCTTTAACTTTGAAATGGGATTTTTCACGGTTTTAATTTCGCACATATGCTTTTGTGTTCCGTTTGTTGTGCTTAATGTTATGCCGAGAATCAAACGAATGGATCAGAGCATTTACGATGCCGCCCTTGACCTTGGCTGTAACCAATGGCAGGCATTTTACAAGGTAATTATTCACGAGCTTATGCCGGGTATTTTCTCGGGTCTGCTCATGAGTTTTACATATTCTCTTGACGATTTCATCATAACATATTTCACAAGAGGTGCAAAATTCCAGAACCTCTCTATTGAAATTTACTCGATGACTCACAGGAGAATTTCACCGAAAATCAACGCTCTTTCGGCGCTGCTTTTCCTTGCTGTACTCATTGTCATGGTTGTAATCAACCTGCGTGACAGACACGAAGAAAAGATGCAGAAAAAGAGAACTTGATTTTAAAAAATTTATTTAAGGGAGATTGAGAAATGAAAAGAATCATCAGCATTGTCCTTGCATCTGCAATGACGGCAACATGTGCGGCTTGCCTTACAGGCTGCGGCGGAGGTGCTTCGGCTGACTCAGCTGACGCAGGAGAAGTTAATGTTTACAACTGGGGCGAGTACATTTCAAACGGCGAAGATGACTCACTCGACATTATCGAGGAGTTTGAAAAACGCACCAACATCAAGGTAAACTACACAACCTATGAAACCAACGAAGAGCTTTACAATATGCTGAAAAACAGTAATGTAAGCTATGATGTTGTCATTCCGTCCGAATATATGATCAGCAGAATGATTGATGAGGATATGCTGTTGGAGCTTAACTTTGACAATATTCCTAACTACGACAATCTTATGGATCGTTTCAAAAAGCTTGCCTGCGATCCCGAAGGTAAATATACCGTATGCTACAGCTGGGGCGTAACTGGTATGGTTTATGACAAAACAAAGGTTAAAACAAAGCCCGATTCATGGGACGCACTTTGGAACAAAGACCTTTCAGGTCAGATTCTTATGTTCAACAACAGCCGTGACGCAATGGCGATTGCAATGCAGCTTGAGGGCATTGACCCTGCCAACTGTACAAAGAAAGATGTTGACAAAGCCGCCGCTAAGCTTAAAGAGCAGAAGCCTCTTCTTAAAAAATATGTAATGGATCAGGTATTTACCGAAATGGAAAACAGCCAGTCTGCAATTGCTCCGTACTACGCAGGCGACATTATGACAATGATTGATAACAACGAGGATCTTGACTACGCAATGCCAAAGGACGGCTCAAACCTTTTCTATGACGCAATGTGTATTCCGAAATGCAGTAAAAACAAGGAAAATGCTGAGAAGTTCATCAACTTTATGCAGGATCCTGAAATTGCCGCCGCAAACTTTGAATATCTCAACTATGCAACACCTAATCAGGTGGCATATGACGATTACATTGATGAAGATGCAAAGAAAAACGAATTTATCTTCCCAAGTGATGAATATCTTGACAAGTGCTATGTATTTTCAAATGTTTCCGATGAGGTTTATTCATATATGCAGGAACAGTTTGTAAAAATCCAGGCAGACTGATAAAAAACAAATTCAGCCCGGGCAAAGCATTTTAGGCTCTGCTCGGGCTTTTGTTTCGTTAAGATTTTTATTAAACCGCCGTATCGCCTTTTAAAAAACACAAAACATTTATGTACTGCCCTTTTATTCTTATCGGAATATTATTCCTTATTTCAAACAGTTTCCGTGACAGGTTGTCATATCCGCCTCCCGAACGCCTAAAATACACAGAATTAACGGGACTTCGGACAATCTTACAAATAGATTTCAATTGCCTTGTTTTGATTGACAAATTAGGAAAAAGTAATATAATATATACTGTTAAAGAGTGCATAATACATTTTTCGATTTTATTCACTTGCAGGCAGGCGCCTGTGCATCACAAAAGAGATAGGATGGTATAATAATTGTTTACAATTTTAAAAGAACATCGTGGCTTCGGAAAGCAGATTTTGCTCCTTGCCAAAAACGAACTTATTAAAACTTACAAAGGCGCCGTAATCGGTCCTCTTTGGGCTGTTGTTAAGCCTGCGTTTACAATTTTTGTTTACTGGTTCGCTTTTTCCTGCGGTATCAAACAGCTTAAAACACTTCACCTTGACATCGGCGGAGCACAGCCTTTTTCCATTGACTTCTTTACTTTTATGTTCATCGGTATCATTCCGTGGTTCTTTATTCAGGACAGCATAACGCAGGGTGCAAAGGAACTGAGAATCAACCGTCAATTTATTACAAAGGTTAAGTTCCCCGTTTCAACAATCCTTACTTATACAGAGGTTTCAAGGCTTTTTGTTCACCTGATTCTTATGGTATTTATGTACGCATATGTACTTTTCACAATCGGACCGAGCTGGTACAATCTGCAATTTTTCCTGTACTGTCCGTTGATGTTTATCTTCTTCCTTGCACTCACATGGTCAACAGCCCCGATGTCTGCGTTCAGTAAGGACTTTGAAAGCCTGATTGTTTCCGTTATGTCAGGTATTTTCTGGTTATCGGGTATTATGTACAACTCCTACGGCTTTGATTCGCCGTTTCTCAACAAGCTTATGCTTATCAATCCGATTAACTTTTTCGTAAACGGCTACCGCAACTGTTTCCTCTACAACAGACCGTTCTATGCAAACAAAACGGAATGTCTTGTGTTTGCAATTGAATTTGTTGTCATTTTCGCCCTTGGTATTTTCAACTACAACAGACTCAGGAAAAAACTTCCTGATGTACTTTAAGGAGGTAATATTATGGCTGAAACAAAAGTATCCGATCCGATTATTACCTTTAAAAATGTCAGCAAAACCTACACACTCTACAAAGATGACAAAGCAAGATTCAAGGCTCTTTTCTTTAAGCCGAGAAATGCAAAAACGAACAAGGCACTTAACAATGTTTCAATGGTAATCAACCGTGGCGAATCGGTTGGTATTGTCGGCGATAACGGTGCAGGCAAGTCAACTCTGCTCAAGATGATTACGGGCGTTGCATTTCCCGACGAAGGCGAAATCACCGTTGACGGCAAGGTTGCCGCATTGCTTGAGCTTACTGCAGGCTTTTCCATGGAAATGACAGGCAGGGAAAACATTTATCTAAAGGGTTATGTTCTCGGTCTTGAGGACAGCTACATTAAGCAGATTGAGGAGAAAATCATCGACTTTGCAGAGCTTGGAGATTACATTGACCAGCCTGTAAGAACATACTCAAGCGGTATGAAAATGCGTCTTGGTTTTGCTATCAATGTCAACATTGAACCCGATGTTCTTGTTGTTGATGAGGCGCTCTCGGTCGGTGACGCAACCTTCAAAAAGAAGTGTAAAAATAAAATTAAAGAGATTATCGAAAGCGGTGTAACCGTACTTTATGTAAGTCACAATGCCGCTTCGGTTAAAGAAATCTGCGCGCGTTCAATCTTCCTGAAAAAAGGAACTGTTATGTTTGACGGCCCGACAGATGAAACCCTCAGAGTTTATGAGGAATCAAAAAAGAAAAAATAATTCCGTTTCGGAATAAAGCAAAAGCTCCACAATTGCGGAGCTTTTCTGATTTATCTGAGAGGTAAACCCATATGGACTGTACCGTAAAAGGCAATCTGCCCTCCGAAATTTTTGAGGACATTAAAAAAATTGCAGACAACAGGATAAATTTTCAACAGTTAAAAAACAAGACTGTTTTCGTGTCGGACTGTCACGAACTTATTGCATATTACATTATATGCACATTGCTTGAGGGCAATGATTTTTTCGAAAACAACACAAGGGTAATCACCCTTGCAAAAAGCCGTGAAGATGCCGAAAAGCAGTTCGGCAGCCTTACTCTCCGCAAAGATTTTGTTGTTGAAATCGGAGAGTCAAAGAACTTTCCGGAGATTGAAAGAGCCGACTTTGTAATATACTGCAACTGCCCGTGTGAGGTTGCAGAGGAAGATTGCAGTAATCCCGAAATTGCGGATATAATCACTTCGGGCTTTGCAAATGTGCTTGAATATGCAAAAGAGTCAAATGCCGAATCGGTTCTGCTCGTATCTTCATATATGGTTTACGGGGAGGTTTTCAGCGGTAAAAATAACATTTGCGAAAACGACCTCGGCTATCTCGATCCGACCGATGCCGACAGTGCATACGCACAAAGTATGCGTTCAGCCGAAACACTTGCTGTTTGCTATGCTGAAAAGTTCGGTATGAATGTAAAAATCGCCCGTCCCTGCCCCACACTCGGAGGTGTCGGAATGAGCGATGAAAGAAAATGGGCAAAGCTGATTGTCAGTGCGGCAAAAAATCAGAGCATTATGCTTACGGATAACGGTGGCGAAAAGTTCAGCTTTTGCTATGTGACGGACACGGTTTCTGCCTTGATTGATATTTTGCTTAACGGAAAAAGCGGTGAGGCATACAACATTTCAAACGATAACGCAAATGTGACAATGCGGGAATTTGCACAGCTTGTAAAATCGGCAAATCCCGAAAAGAATCTCTCCGTAGTGTTCGTTCACAGAAAAGACGAAGAAGAACCCGAATTTTCTCCGTCATCCCCCACACCGTATGTTTTGTGCAACGATAAAATAAAATCACTCGGCTTTAGTCCGAAAACCACGCTTAAAGACGGAATAAAACGCAGTATAAGAGCAACAGAACTGCGTGCAGAATTGCGAAGGATAAAGTAATGCGTATTAAAGATTTTTTAAACGAATTTGAGGTCGACAGGGCGGCATTGCCCGGAGTTGAAAAAGAAACTCTTGCAAAGCTCAGAAACAAAACAATTGTCATCTCAGGCGGTGAACTTGCAAGGTGTCTTTGCTATGCCTTTCTGTACAATAACGAGGCTAAAAGGCTCGGAATAAAAGTTATCCTTCTCGGCAAATCACGCAACACAATGGCATCATACCACAGCGAACTCTTGTTAAGAGATGATTTTGATTTTGTCGATTATAATTCTGCATCAGAAATTTCAAGTGCCGACTATGTAATTACAACAGGAATCTGCGGTGAACATACAGACAACAACCCACAGATTATGATTGACGGCATTGCAGAGATAAATGCCTGTGCCAAAATTGCAAAAGCCACAGGCGCAAGGGTTGTCGTTGTGAACGACAGCAGAATTTATGGCAAAGCCAAACCGCACAGAGTTTATTCCGAAAACGAGTATGCAGAGCTTGACGCAACCTCTCCCTCATCGCTTGCAGGTCAGCTTATGAGAACGCGAGAAACCACCTTGCACTCGGTTTTGAAGAACAGCGAATCAACCGTTACAACGCTCAGAACGGGCATAATTTTGGGAGCTTCAAGCAACTTTACAAGCGTGCTTGATCCTGTTTTTGACGATATAGCCAACCGCCGTAACACAGTTGTTCCGGCAACAAGGGATCGCTATACCTTTGTTTATATCAACGATGTTTTAAAGGCGATTGTGTTCGCAATGACAACTCTTGAAGAAAACGCAGTTTATAATGTCGGCGGCAAAAACTGCAACGCATCGCTGATTATGATTGCGGCAGTTCTCAACGATATTTACGGCAGTCGCTGTACAATTGAGTCGGGCAATTTTACGGAGCTTGACGGCTGTGCAATTAATTCAAACAAGATTTCCGTAAACGAATGCACCCCCGACATTGACCTTGAAACCATGCTGAAAATCTGCATAATGGACAAGATGAAGTCCGAAAAAGTTCTGCGTATCCCCCACTCACACGAGCGCAGACTTGATTCAATTCACGAAATTCAGCTTGCATTTCTGCTTGAAACCGACAGAATTTGCCGAAAGCACAACATAAAATATTTTCTCGGCGGCGGAACACTTCTCGGTGCAATCCGTCACAAAGGCTTCATTCCGTGGGATGATGATGCCGATATTATGATGCTGCGTGAAGATTTTGACCGCTTTTGCGAGATTGCGCCAAAGGAACTTCCGAGCAATATGACTTTTCAATCGTACCATACGGACAAGGCTTGTTTCTATGAATTTGCCAAGGTCAGACTTGACGACACTTTCTTTGCAACCGACTTTGCAAAAGACCATCACGCAATGCACAATGGGATTGCGTTTGATATTTTCTGTCATGATAACACAGCCAATTCAGCAATCGGACGAAAAATTCATATGGCAATGACCCTGTTCACAAGAGCGCTGGTGTTCAATAAATGGAACAATCGCAAGGCTGAAAACGGCAGTAGAATCCAGAGCATTGTAACAAATTTCTGCAAGAAAATTTTCCCGTTAAGATTCAGTATGTGGCTTGAAGTTCGTACTTTAAAATTCTTTAAAAACAAAAAGAACGCAAAATATCTTTATGACGGAATGGGCAGAAATATTTATAACGGCGCTTTTCCAAAAGAATATCTTGACGATGTTGCTTATGCCGACTTTGAGGGTTACAAGTTACCCGTACCAAAGGAATATGACAAGTACCTTACTTTCCTCTACGGCGACTATATGGAGCTTGCACCGCTGTCAACAAGAATGGGTTGCCACGAAATTGCCCTCTGCGACATCGGAAAATATGACGGTTTCAAAATCCGCAAACCCGATTCTGAAAAATAATCAGCGTAAAACAGACCGATAAAGTAAATGTCACTTGACACTTACCTGTCGGTCTGTTATAATAATATAGCACATTTTGAGTGCTGTTGCGGAATCAGCCGAAAAGTAAGATTTATCTGAAAGTAAGCTCCGCCTCGGTTTCCCCGCCGTGTAAAAATCAAGGGAATTTAAATTGATTATGCAAAGGTTGACACAATCATTTTCAACTTTCCATTTTCAATTTTCAATTTAATAAGCAGGTATGGCGGAATTGGCAGACGCGCATGGTTCAGGTCCATGTGAAAGCAATTTCATGCAGGTTCAAGTCCTGTTACCTGCACCAGTAAAGGTGGTTTTTTAACCACCTTTTATTTTTTGCCAAAATTACTTAAAATTCCTTAAAAGTGGCTTAAACACTGGGTTTTTGAGATTTCAAAAACTCAGTTGAGTAATTTTGAATTAAGTTAAAACAAGATAAAATGCAGTCAAACTTACTGTCATTTTAGTTTGCCTGCCGATTTTCAAGGAAACAAGATAATATATTTTTAAAATTTATTACATCGTAACACAAAAGATTTTTTATTATTAAAACAACAAAGAGGTTAAGCAATTTTTTCTAATGCTTAACCTCTTTTGTAATTATTTATCATTGTGTTAATTTAAAATATTGTGTATAATATTTTATAATCTAAAGTAACACAGGAGGGTAAGTAATGAACACAGTAGATGAAATTAGAGCTTTTATATCGCAAAGAGAAAATAATGGTGCTCTTCTATTAACAGGAAAATGGGGTTGCGGAAAAACTTTCTTAGTCAATCAAGTAATTGAGGAACTTAATCAAGGAAACGATTTTATCGCTGTTTCCATTTCATTATTTGGTGTTGATTCAATTGAGTTACTGCATAAAGAAATAAAAAACAAAGTGTTTTTTAGCAGAGGGTTTGAAAAAGCACAAAAAAAATCGAAAAAAATATTTTCTCGTATAAAAAATTTTTCATTAGACACAACATATATTTTAGGAGAAACTTTTCCAATAGCTAAAAGTATTAACAAAGCTCTTACTATTCGTTGGCAAGATTATTTTAACGTTGAAAAAAGCATATACTGTTATAAAACTAATACAGAAATAATAGAATATGAAATAAAAACAGTTTGTTATAATGAGTATTATAACGAAGATATATTTATTGAAAAAGAAAAACATGTTATTAAGAAAAATTTAGTTTTATTTTTTGATGATTTTGAACGCTCTAAACTTGATAGAATTGAGTTAATGGGTGTAATCAATGAATATTCTGAAAACAGAGGAATAAAAGTAATTATTATTGCAGACGAAGAGAAAATAGCAAGTAATAAAGCTGATAAAAATAATTCCGATACCAACCATCAAATAGATAACACTAACAATACAAACCTCAGTACAACCGATAGCAATTTTAACTATTCTGATTTTAAAGAAAAACTTATATCTCGAATATTAAAAATTGAACCCGAATATACAACTATAATAGATTCTATTATAAATTCTTATGAAGAAACAGTTAAAGGATACAAAGATTTTCTTATAAACAACAAAGAAATTATCTATCAAATCTATATTGAAAGCAATTCAGATAATCTTCGTTCTGTTAAAGCCTATATAATGGATTATGAGCGTTTGCATGAAGCTTGGCTAAATTCAAATGTATCAAGCGAATACGAAACTAATATGTTTTATAATTTTGGAGCTATGCTATTCGGCAACAAAATGGGAATATACGAAAAAAAAGACTATGGTTTGTTATTCTCATCCAGCAAATTATTAAGTATATTTACAAAATGGAATACTACATATGAATTTAATTCTTGTCAAGATTGGATACTTGAAAATGTATGGGATAAAAAGAAATTCATCTCTGAAATTAGTGAAAGATTTAGTGTTCAGGCATATACTCCAGATGAAAAATTTATGTATTATTATCTGTGGGATTTGCAACAAAGCGATATTGAGGAAGGATTAGAAACAGTCCTAAATATGGCTTATAATGGAAATTTAACAAGGGATCAGCTTATAGATTTACTACAAAAAATTCATTATTTGAGAACCTACTCAGTTACATTGCCTTGCAATGTTGACTATACAAAAATGAAAAATGGTTTTGAGAGCAGAAAAGCAAAAATACTTAATTTTGAAATAACAGAACCTAAAAGAAGAACCTATACTGAAAAATCTAGAATTGACGAGGAAGCATATTCATTGTATTATGATATAGTCAATTTTGATTCAAAAATGTATGCTTTAGAAGCAAGGAAAAATTTCATTGAATATCTTGAATCAACTGATAGCAAAACAACCTATAATTTTAAAGATAAACTTATAGGAAGTTTTGATGAGAAATTTTTAGAAATGTTTTATAACAAATATTCTCAATGTAATAATGCAAAAAAGAGAGAAATGTATTTCACTTTCCTTGATATAAGTTTTTGCGATAAATTATATTCAGATGATGAGGTAAAAGAAACAATTTCAAATCTGCAAGAATTAAAAAGAAGGATTGAAAATAATGAAGAGAATAAAAACGATTATATAACAGCTATCATCAATCAATCATTTTGTGATAAAATAGATTCTAAAATTTCAGAAATCCAAACATATTATACTGAACTAAAAAAAGCAATTAAACACCAAGAGCAAGACTACATATAGGAACTTCATTTTTCAATCAAAAGAAAAGGAATATCCTTTAAGTCCTGTATAATCTTTCTTCTTAAGGTTGAGGTCATTGCTATACCTATCAGGTGAGATTCTACTGTCGTTAAAGAAATTTCTTCATCCTTGATTGCTTTTGATAATACCCTTATGTATTTATCATAGTCAGGGTGCTTTACCGCTTCCTCAACTGATAGGTAAAAAATATTCTTTAAATACTCATCACCTACAAAACTGCATATTGTCATTTTAATACCTCTTTTCTATTAAAAAGTGTACCACATATAAATCACAACCAGTAAACCTACTACTACTGAACAGATAAATAGTAGTACTCCAATATCCATATACTCTACAACCTTTCCTTTTATTTTATTATATTATACCATATATTATAATTAAATTGAATACTTTCTTATATAGAAATATTATTTTCTATATAAAAGAAAAGAGGACTCAATATTGAGTCCTCTTCCCTTAAAATATTAAACCATGATTAAAGTAGTTAATATCAAATGTTATCTGTACTCCCAGTGACCGCCGTCTTTGACTTTCTCGTCATAAGCTTCTTTCCAATAGCCGTCTTCTACTGTTTTAGTTCCTGTTTTTACATAATCCTCTTCCACATGATAAGCTCCTGCACCATTTTCTTCTGCTTCCCAAAGAAGATGCTGTTTTCTCAGATTAGCATCTGATAACTTCATACCGCAATTGTTGCATACATATACTCCTACCCATTCATATACATCTTCTTCGTGAGTACCTGTTACAATCCATTCTCTTTCGTGGTGAACTGTTTTGTAGTCGTCTACCCATACCTTCTGCTTTGGCTTTTCTGTAGATGTTTCAGTCTTTGATGACTCACTCGGCTTAGCTGGCTTCTGGTTATTACTTGAAGAGTTGCTTGGCTTAGCTGGCTTCTGGTTATTACTTGAAGAGTTGCTCGGCTTAGATGCTGGCTTCTTGTCGTTGTCAGATGTATTTGTCTTTGAAGAGTTGTCTTTCTTTGATGATGTATTTTCTTTCTTTTCGGTGTTACCCTTGTTGCTGTTATTGTTGTTAGATACTGTAGTTTTTACATCGTCAACCTTAACTGTAACTGTCTTACCGTCATCGGTTTTTACTTCTACTTTGCCGTCTTTTACTTCGACTTTCTTACCATTCTTATCTGTGATGTTGCCGTCTTTGTCGACCTTGATTTCACCCTTGTCTACCAAATCTTTAACTGCCTTTGGTACTGTTACCGCAGAAACTGTAGTTGCCTGTGCAGTGGTCTGAGCAGAAGTTGTTGCGGTCGGAACTTTGTCACTTTTACAACCTGCAAGAAGACTTGTGCCGACTGTTGTGCCTGCAAAAAGTAAGGTCATACCGCAAGCCATAGCTATGACTTTTGTCTTAACCGCTGTAACTGCACCTGTCTTAACCGCAATTGCGGTACTCGATTTTACCGCTGTTGAAACACCCTTTGAAGCCGCAGTTACAAGGCTTTCACCGTTTGGAAGTGTGATTTTTATGCTCGGAACGCAAAGGCTCTTTGCTTCTTCCTTAAAAATAGTTGTAAAGAAAGGTACAACAACAACGCCGTGAAGCTTGTCACCGCTCTTTTTTTCGTAATCTTCAATTGCGGTTTTCATCTTTGCCCTTGAATAGTTGAGCCTTGAAAGCACAGTACCCCTTGAACATTCAAAGACTTCTGCGATTTCATCAACAGTCATTTCATTAAAATAGTGCATAATCACTGTCTGATACTGAACATCGGACAGTACTTCCTGCATAATCGAAAGAATAATTTCTCTCTTTGCCTTGTCTGAAATGTATTCTTCGGGAATTGATATACGCTCGTCAACTATTGCCTGATTTTCAAAAATTTCATCGTCCAGTTGGATTTCACCTTTACCTTTCAAATAATTTTTGCACTTATTAACGGCAATTCTGTTAAGCCAACTTCTGATTTGTGATGATTTTTCCAAAGATTGGATTTTTAAAAAAGCCGTTATGTAAGTTTCCTGCATAATGTCCTGTGCGGTTGTTTCGTTCTTTAAAAAGCTAATACAAGTAAACCACACTTCACGCTCTGTAAGCTTGTAGAGCTTTTCAAATGATTTGTTATCTCCCTTCTTAATTTTCTCTACTAAGTGGGAAATGTTCATAAAATGACCTCCTCTCATTTCCTTTCATAATATAGACAATTTAAAACGGCTTTTGATTTTAAAATTCCGCAAATTTTTTTGAAAATTTTTTATTTTTCGATTATTTTCGACATTTAGACAGTTATTATTCTTCAAAGGAACAATAACTGCACAATTCAATTCCGATTATTTATATATAATTATATCCCATTTACTTCTGCATATCAACACATTTTTGCAAATTCATCATTATTTATACGCAAAACTAAAATTTTTGAGCGGCTTGTCAATTCTGCGATTTGAGTATATAATAAAAACGATTGGTCAGGTGTTCAAAAATGAGGCGTCACAGCTGATTTCATCAACGCTTGTGGTCGGATTGCTGATGATTATTGCGTCCGTGTTGATGTATAACATTGAAAATGCGGCACAACCCGAAGCATTTTCAAATGCGATTGAAACGATGTGGTGGGCGGTTTCAACGCTGACAACGGTCGGCTACGGCGATGTTTACCCCATTACCGCCGCAGGACGAGTGCTTTCGACTATAATCGCATTTCTTGGCATAGGTATGGTCGCTATCCCGACAGGTATCATCACCGCCGGCTTTACGAAAATTACCAATAAAGAAAAAGAAGCTAAAAAGGATAAAAAAGATTTTTGCCCCTATTGCGGACACAAAATAGATGAATAAATAAGTTTAGTTAAAACAGTCGTTTTTCAACGCAGAAACGGCTGTTTTGCCTTTTTCATTTCATTATTAAGCGGAATTTAGAATTATTTAAAATTTTTGAATAAAAATTTTAAAAACTGTTGACAAGCTCAGAAATATGGTATATAATAATCAAGCTGTTGTTGATAAACAACATTTCGAGGTGTAGCTCAGTTTGGTAGAGTGCTTGGTTTGGGACCAAGATGCCGCAGGTTCAAGTCCTGTCACCTCGACCAAAAAAGGTGGTTTTTTAACCGCCTTTTATTTTTTGCCAAAATTACTTAAAATGCCTTAAAAGTGGCTTAAACACTGGGATTTTGAGATTTCAAAAATTCAGTTGAGTAATTTTGAATTAAGTTAAAACAAGATAAAATGCAGTCAAACTTACTGTCATTTTAGTTTGCCTGCCGATTTTCAAGGAAACAAGATAATATATTTTTAAAATTTATTACACCGTAACACAAAAGATTTTTCTATTATTAAAACAACAAATTGCGGAGCGAAACCTCTTAAAAGATTTGATGAATTGACCGATGAACAAAAACAACAAGTCAATGTTATGCTGTATGCCTCGCCTAATTTGTGTACGGCTCACTTTTACAAGGAAGATTTTCTCAAAATCATCGATTGCAAAGACAGAGAGTCAGCTAAAAAAGCTATGTCTGACTGGATTAACTCGGCATACGATTGTGGAATTTCTCAACTTGTTAAGTGTGCAAAAACAATGCAAAATTGGTTGACAGGAATATTGAATTCGTTTTCTGCGTCAATCACCAACGGCTTTATTGAGGGTTGCAACAACAAAATCAAAGTTCTCAAAAGAAATGCTTACGGCTACAGAAATTTTAAGCGTTTCCGTAACCGCATTTTACATATGTTTTCCAACAAACATATCAATTCTGCAGCAAAACAAGCGACAGTTTAATTCTCTGTCGCTTGTAAATATCATTTATCTATTTTTCGGGTTACCCCAACTATTGACATTGAGTTTGTGTATTTTTTCTTTTATGGAATTATATTACATACAAAAATCGGGCAATCTTTGTGACTGCCCGATTTAGGTTATTTACTTATTTGTTTGTTTACTGCACTATACTGCAATTTTACATTTTATATTGTTGTATTTATTTTGCTGAGAACAGTGCGGTTACTTACATCAATCAGAGCGCAAGAACTCTCGGAACAATTTCCGCAGGAGCTGCCACTGTGCCGCTGCATTTATATTTCTCGGTTTCTTCTTTGGTTCTGAAGCCCCATCCGTAGAGAACGGCGAGAAAGTCCATACCGATTTCTTCGGCACCGTTTGCTTCAATAGTGCCGTCGCCTACAAGGACACTTTCCTCAACTGAAACACCTGTCTGCTCACACGCCTGCAAAAGCAGGTGGCTCTTTGTGAGATTAGTGCCGACATCTGTTGCACAAACTGCGTCAAACACATCCGCAGCATCGTAGTTTTCAAGCATATCTGTTGTGAACATTCTGTGCTTTTGAGTTGCTATTGCAAGCTTAAAGCCGTTTTTCTTTAGCTCACGAAGAGCGTCATAAATTCCGTCATAAACTGTGAACATCTCTTTTCCTTTCTGGGAATAAAGTTTACTGTAATTCTTTACGGCATATTCAATTTCGTCATCACTCATATTAAAGAGCGTTTTAAATCCGTATTCAAGCGGTGTGCCGATTACGCCGTAGAGTGCGCTGTGTTCAACAGGCTCATAACCCATTGCAACTGCCGTTGTATTGAAACAATATAAAATTCCGGGGGCTGTGTCGGCAAGAGTTCCGTCAAAGCCAAAAATAACTAATTTTTTCATAAAACCGCCCAATCTGCAAATAGATAAAATTCATAAATTACCTGAAATCAAATACAAAAGTCTTTTGTCCTGCAAATTCCTGCAAATATGGAAATACATCTCTGCGTGAATTATACCATTTTTGGAAGATAATTACAACACTTATTTTGCTTATGAGTATAATTTCTAAAATAAAAACGGTGCAAAAATATGCAATTGTTGTTTTTTTGATTATATAACAATAAAATTTATTTGAAAATCAGGACTTCTAAACAACTTTATTTCTTGACAACATTGTGCGTGCGTTATAAAATTGAAGTACATTACATTGAAAGGTTATTATATTATGGCTTCTACAAAGCATAAAAATCCCGCTGCTAAGCCAAAAGAAAAATATTCGGTACAGCAGGCGCTCACAAACTATTATCTGCTTGTTATGTTCACGCTTTTTCCGTTGTTTTTTACCGACGCATATTTTAACATCAGGCATGACAAGTATTACTTTTTCATAATATTAACAGGTATTCTCGTTGTTGCGGAATTTCTTATTATTATGACCGCAAGCGTTGATAAACCGCCGGAAGACTCAAAGCTTGAAAAGCCTAAACCAAAGCATTTGTATGAAGAGCTTTCGTTTATGGACTGGGCATTTATTGCATTTCTCGGAATAAATATCATTTCAACGCTGTTGTCCGCAAATCCTATGGACGCACTTTTAGGAACTCAAGGCAGAAACAACGGTTTGCTGCTGATGACATTTTACACCGCAGCATATTTTATGATTACAAGGTGCTTTAAATATTTTGAGTACATATTCGTTGCACTTGCGTTTGGTTCAATGATAGTTTACGCACTTGCGATACTCAACGCATTTTATGTTGACCCGCTCGGAATGTTTACTCAGCTCAGCGACCAACAGACCATTACCGACTTCACCTCGACAATCGGCAACAAGAACCTGCTTTCAAGCTACATTTGCATTGCTATGCCGGTTATGATTGCAATGTCGGTTATCACGGAAAAAACTTTGCTCAGAGCAATTTATCTTGTTGCAACAGGATTAGGCTTTGCGGCTCTTATGACAGCCGACAGCGACTCGGGTATTCTCGGTATGGCTGTATTTATGATTATTTACCTTATATGGTTCTCAAAAAGCGTTGTCAGACTGAAAAGATTTTTCCTTTCTGCAACAGTTATGCTGTTGTTTGCAAAACTGCTCAGACTGTTTTCTCTATGCTTTAATGACAAAAGCAAAGGTTTTGACAAGTTTCAGGAAATTTTCGTTTTCTCAGGCATCGGTTGGATATTGCTTGCAGCTTGTGCCGTTATTACAGGGATTTTGTATCTTATTGATTACAAAAAATCAAACATCACAATTTCAAAAGCCGTGCCGATTGCTCTTGCCGTTGTATTCGGACTTTGTGCTGTTGCCATGATAGGAATTATGGTTTATTTCAGCTGTATCGACACTAAAACCGACCTCGGCAGTTTTGAGAGAATTATCCGCTTTAATGACAGGTGGGGTACTCACAGAGGCTTTATGTGGATAAGGTCGGTATGGATTTTCGGCGACGCATCATTCATTGAAAAGCTGTTCGGCAACGGTCCCGATATGTTCTACTGGGCATTCAGTCCGTACTTTGACGACCTTTCAAAATACGGTGACGGTTCAACAAATGCGGCTCACAATGAATATCTCAACTACCTTATCACAATCGGTCTTACGGGACTTCTCGCCTACCTTGCCATTGTGTGCGGTACGATTAAGAACGCAGTTAAATATGCAAAGGAAAATCCGATGTTGATTGTATGCGTTTCGGCTGTAATTTGCTACGCTGTTCAGGCTATTGTAAACCTCTATCAGCCGATTACAACTCCGCTGTTCTTTATCTTCATCGCTTTGTGTGAAGCGTTTGTAAGAAACACCAAAGCTGAAAAATCTGCCGAACTGCAGTAATTATGACTGCGTATCAATGCGAATAAGAAGATTTTGCATTGTTTCGTTGCGGTCACGGCGGTAGCGTCCCAACTCATAAAGACTGTCGGGATTTTTAGTAATTATATTGGGCTTTTCTGTACAGGTTAATGTACACGAAAAGCCCATTTCTTTTATCAGCTTTTCGGTCAGGTCATTTTTTGCACCAAACGGATATACAAAGCAGGTCGGTTTTTTTCCTGTTGCATTTTCAAGCAAGCCTTGAGCTTTGACAACATCTTCCGTAAGAATAGATTTATATGCTTCGTCACTCTCCCCCGCTTTTGGCAAAACACCCTTTCGTGATTTCAAAGAATGCATATCGTACGAATGATTCTGAATTTCAACATAGCCCGAATCGGACATTTCTTTCATATCGTCAAAAGTTATATGACCGTAGGTCACGGAAATGTCCTTGGTTTCGGTGAATTTTTCGGACACTGACGCAATCGGAGATATGACCGCCTTGCAGTTGTATTTTTCGAGCAAAGGGAGTGCATAATAATAATTATTATAATAGCCGTCGTCAAAGGTCAGCATAATGCATTTTTCGGGCAATGTTTTTTTGCCGTAAACATAATCGTTAAGGTCCTTTACAACAACGGTTGTGTAGCCGTTTTCGGTAAGATATTTTAAATCATTTTCGAAAAGAGCAGGTGAAACAGTGTAGTCATTTTGCAGTTTTTCGTCCTTTAAAAGTGAGTGATACATTATTACGGGCAGTTTCACGCTGTCGGTATCAGCCGTTGTTTCTTTTGTTGCGCCTGTCATTATTGATATTAAAATTATTGCAGACAGAAATAGCGCAGTAAAAATGATAATTTTTACTGTTTTGTTTGATTTCACTATATTTCCTCCTAATTCTTTGTGCAAGATTTTTTATTTATAATTCTTTATTGTAAATATAATCAAATAACTGCGTGATAGAATATAGGCAAAGTTAATACTGATTACTGATTTTAGTCAATCGGTACTGACTAATATTGCATAAGGATTTATGAATTATGGCAAAAAGAAATTTCAGCTCAAAACGCAATGCAATTTACAACGCTGTGTGCGGTACGGACACTCATCCGAGCGCACGCTGGGTTTATGATAAATTAAAGCCCGAAATTCCCGACCTTAGTCTTGGCACGGTTTACAGAAACATTGCTCTTTTTAAGGATGAAGGAAAGGTCAGCGTTATCTGTAATGTAAACGGTGAGGAGCGTATTGACGGCAACACAGAACCGCATCCTCACTTTGTCTGCAACAAATGCAAAGCAGTTATTGATGTTGAAGACAGTCAAAATGCTGATGACCTTGAGTCACAGCTTGCCGAAGAGGGATTTAAGGTAGAAAACAGATTTGTTATCTACTACGGCATATGTCCTAAATGTTCGGCAGAAGTACACTAATATTTATTACAAAGGAGAAGTAATTATGAAATGGTATTGCACAGTATGCGGTTATGTTTATGAAGGTCCCGAAGCTCCCGAGGCTTGCCCTGTTTGTAAGGCACCGAAGGAAAAATTTAAGCAGATGGACGAGGAGGCATCTTTCGCAACAGTTCACGAGGTTGGCGTTGCTCAGGGCGTAAGCGAAGATATTCTCAAGGATCTCAGAGCTAACTTTGAGGGAGAATGCAGCGAAGTCGGTATGTACCTTGCAATGGCAAGAGTTGCAGACAGAGAAGGCTATCCCGAGGTTTCTGCCGCATTTACAAAGTATGCTTTTGAAGAGGCTGAACACGCTGCCAAGTTTGCAGAGCTTTTAGGCGAAGTTCTTACAGACAGCACAAAGAAGAATCTTCAGATGCGTGTAGATGCAGAAACAGGTGCTTGCGAAGGTAAGTTTGACCTTGCAAAGCGTGCAAAGGCTCAGAACCTTGACGCTATTCATGACACGGTTCACGAGATGGCAAAGGATGAAGCAAGACACGGCGCAGGCTTTAGAGGTCTTCTTAACAGATACTTTAAGTAATCATTAAAACAATAAAAAATCAAAAAGTCAGCTTGATAATCGTATGACCAACAACTAACCGATTACACAACAGACTTTGAACAGGAGATTTGATAGTATGAAATATGTATGCGATGTTTGCGGATATGTTTACGACCCTGAAATCGGCGATCCCGATAACGGCGTTGATGCAGGCACAGCATGGGAAGATGTACCCGAGGATTGGGTATGCCCTCTCTGCGGTGTAGGTAAGGATGAATTTTCCGCAGAAGAATAATTAACAGATTGGCAATTTGGGGGCAGGCAATGCTTGCTCCCTTTTGTATGTACGGGAGTAAATTATGAAAAAATTGATTTCGTGGAATGTAAACGGACTTCGTGCCTGTGTTACAAAGGGCTTTGAGAACTTTTTCAAAGATGTTGACGCAGATATTTTCTGTCTTCAGGAAACAAAGCTTCAAGAGGGACAGATTGACCTCTTGCTTGAAGGATATCATCAGTATTGGTGCTATGCCGACAAAAAAGGCTATTCGGGAACGGCTATGTTCACAAAGGAAGAGCCGTTAAATGTAAGTTACGGAATCGGCATTGACGAACACGACCATGAGGGCAGAGTTATCACGGCAGAATTTGACAATTGCTTTGTTGTCACCTGCTACACTCCAAACTCGCAAAGTGAGCTGAAAAGGCTTGATTACCGAATGAAATGGGAAGATGATTTCAAGGCATATTTAAAGAAGCTTGAAGAAAAAAAGCCTGTTATTATGTGCGGTGATTTGAATGTTGCACACAAAGAAATTGATTTAAAAAATCCGAAAACCAACCGCAAGAATGCAGGCTTTACCGATGAAGAGCGTTCAAAGATGACAGCGTTGCTCGATGACGGATTTATCGACACCTACCGCTATTTCTATCCCGATACAGAGGGAGTGTATTCGTGGTGGTCATACAGATTCAAGGCTCGTGAAAAGAATGCAGGCTGGCGTATTGACTATTTCATTGTTTCAAAGGCTCTTGAAAGCAAGCTTGACGGTGCAAAAATCCACACCGAAATTTTCGGTTCGGACCACTGCCCTGTTGAACTTACAATTGACATTTAAAAAGCAAAATAAAACCCCGACACAGCATACACCGTGTCGGTTTTTTGTATATTAAGAAAAATTTTAAAGACCAACAATACAGATTTTAAAAGTGTCAATTGACAAAACAGGAATTTCGTCTTGACAAATGATTTTTTTGCAAAGAAAATGCTCCGACGCTAAAAAGTATCGGAGCATATATGAGATTTTTTATAATTAACTGACGGTAATTTTGTTCTGACCGCCTGTTATGTCGGAAAAATTGTTTTTTGCACTTTTAACGAATGCGAAGATTGTTTTCAGAAGCATATTTCTTGTTTTGCTGTCAAGACCTGCAAAGGATTTTAGGATTGTTCCCGTGTTTTTAAGCGGATTTTTCAGCATCTCATTAAAGGTTGCGGTTTCGGTCAGCGACAAAAGGGCAAAAACCTCTTTTGTGAACTCCCGTCTTTGAGCAATTGTCAGCGATTCAACAAATTCTTTCAGCGTGTGGTCAAAGAAAACGCTGAAATTTGTTGTATTGTTCAGGCGAATAAGACTGTTTTTCTCAATCTCCCACGAATAAATATCGTGTTGGAGAAAACCTTTTTGATTGCTCTTTACAATAGTGTAGCTCTCCTCATGCTCAAACATCATACCGAAAATGCTCGACTGCGGAACAAAGGTGTAGATTCTGTCGTCAATTTCATAAAATCCGCTGTCCTTGATTTTGTCAAGAGAAAATCCGGGGCCGTCAAAATTGTAAATATAATCAATGTGATTTCTTGAATTTTCATCGGTAAAAGCACCTGCGTAAACCGCAAGATTTCCGCCCTTTGAGTGACCGCCGAGGATAAATTTTCCGTCAAGTAGGCGAACTGCCTTTTCAAAATAATCAAGAGCCTTTTTCTGTGACGGCAACGGAAATGTGAAGAACATATTAAAGTCCTCCTGCCAGCCGACAAGTGAATTGTCCGTTCCTCTGTACGAGATAAAATAATTCTTTTTAAGAAATTCAAATGTGATTGCCGAAAACTGCAAACTTACATCAGACTCAACCTCGTTTACATAACCCGAAACAAGAATTTTGCCGAATCGCTTGCTATCTGCCGCCGCTTTCAAAAGGTCGGCATCGCCTTTCCACAAGAGGTTTTCCTCATAATTTTCTGTTGCAAAAACACGCATTGCCGCCTGTTCAAGGGTAATTTCATCAAACATACAGGACGAAACCGCACCGTCAAACGGAAGATATGAAAGCCGTGAAAGCACAAGTGCGTCAAGCTCGTTAAAACCGTCCTGTTCAAATGTCAAATCGCCACGCCAGCTTATGTAATCAAATATATCAGCCATACAAATGCCTCCAATCTGTTTCTCTCCATAACTATTGTATCACTTTGTACTAATCATTTCAATACAATTTTAAAGAAATTGTATTGAAATTTGGATTTAAACGCAGAATGTAAAATGAAGATGAAACAATAAAAAAAGAATATCCATAGAAACGATTTCGTAG